>Ga0315338_1000402_pt1 | contig 109815 bp, 99 predicted proteins | sample ASW8metaG_FD_204518 | JGI IMG/M metagenome (GOLD analysis project Ga0315338, IMG submission 204518) | Ammonia-oxidizing marine archaeal communities from Monterey Bay, California, United States - ASW #8 | ecosystem: Environmental > Aquatic > Marine > Coastal | place: USA: California | collected...
CCAGATATCACGGAATTAGATTATCTAGAGGTGATATATAGAAAGACAGCTAAGTTGTTTGAAGCAAGTACTCGGTGTGGAGCAATTCTTGCGGGGTGTGAAGATGAAACTAAACAACAACTGGCTGAATATGGCTCCCACTTAGGCATTGCATTCCAACTCATTGATGATGCTCTAGACTATGATTCAACAACGGAAGAACTAGGCAAAAATATCGGTGATGACCTAACTGAGGGCAAAGCGACTCTCCCCTTGATCTATGCAATGAATCAAGGAAGTGCTGCAGAACAACATATGATTCGCGAAGCGATCGAAACTGGCAGCATCCAAAACCTAACCTCAATTCAACTCTCTATCGAGACCTCTGGTGGGTTGCACTACACCGAAGAACGTGCGAGAGCAGAAATTCAATCCGCCATCAAGAAACTCGAAATATTACCGAAAAGCCCTTACAAAGACGGCCTCACCAACTTGGCAAACTTTGCTGTCAATCGACGCTTCTGATGCTTTGAATATGTAATGTCAGATCAAGCCACTCTAAGGGCAATCGCGGAACGTCTACGATCAGCGAGCGGTTTTTCGCCAATCGCTACGGTGCATGAGGAACTCAAGAGTATTGAGGATGCTTATGAGATCCAATCGTTGAACCGAAAAGAATGGATCTCTCAGGGTAGACTCGTAACCGGCTACAAAGTAGCTTTTACTACGACGGAGTCCCAGCAGATTTTTGGCACCAACGAACCAGTTTACGGCACACTCTTCGAAGATATGCGATACCCCACAAATAGCACAATTGCAGCAGGACAGCTTGCGCATCCTAAGCTAGAGGGCGAGATCGTTCTGGAACTGAGTGCAGACCTGCCTGCAAAACCGTTATCTCCCGAAGAGATAGTTTCAGCAGTCGGAGCTTTCTATATAGCTCTCGAAATCCCAGATGGATCCTTCGCAAGTGAATTCACCGCCATCGATATGGCTGCTGACAATGCAGGAGCGGCTTGCTATGTCCTGGGAGATGTAAATCCATTGACACCTGAAATAAATCTTGCTGCACTCTCAATGGAAATGAAGCACAACGGAGAAGTCGTATCTACCGGAAAAGCCTCAACCTGTATGGGGAATCCTATGAACGTGCTGATCTGGTTACAGGAAGCACTTGCTCGTCGTGATGAAGGATTAAAGACAGGACAGATCGTGTACTGCGGCAGCTTAGTCCCGATTATCCAAGTTCAACCAGGAGATACATTCCAGGCCATAGTTGAAGGCATGGGCTCAGCTAGTTGCCACTTCGCCCCAGCATAACCAGAGACTAAGACTTTTCCGCTTTCTGAGCCTTTTCAAAGCGTTCCATCTGTTCCTCTGTCGCTGGAGACTGGTGCTGCTCCTTCCAGTCATGATATGGCATCCCATAAACCATTTCTCTCGCCTCCTCCAGGTTCACCTCTAAACCACGCGAACCCGCGGCCTCCACGAACCACTTGCTGAGACAATTTCGGCAAAAGCCGGCAAGTATCATTAGTTCAATGTTTTCAGCATCTTTACGATCATCTAAATGTTGAAGTAGGCGACGGAATACCGCTGCTTCAAGTTCGATTTGGGTAACCGAGTCCATAAAGTATCTCCTTCAACAATACCCGCGAGCTTTAGCAAATATATCGGGCCAAAGCACCTCCAGATTACATTCTTGCTCCCTTCTAGAGCACTTTTCTAGCAGGTAATGAGCCTGCTCTGGTGAAAACTGATTCACCCAATCCCCAATGACCCCTTTACGGATGAATGCTGGCATATTCTCTGGTCGGGAGCTCGACCAACGATCTTGATTCTCTCTCATGCTCGAAAAACTACTGTGATGGAGAATGCTCTTAATCAGAGTTTCATTCTGGGAGAAATCGTGATCTAAAAATTTTCCTATACTCAGGATCGTCCCATAAGGATCCAATTTTATCGATTCATAAGTTAAAAAAAGAATGTTCTGGTCATCCCTATGCACATACCATGAAATTAGGTTATCGAAGTAATCTCCGAAGTCTACTTCTCCGGCCATGAAACACTCAAAAAAATCTTCAAAGGTCCCATCAGCGAAATCGTAATGTTTTGGAAATCCTCGCGTGTGATGAAAGAAGGATACCGCACAATCAAAGGGGTTTCGTGCCACATAGATGTAGCGAGTTTTTGAGTGGTAGGGGGTCATTACAAACGGTAGGTGAGTTTTTATGAGACGAGGCGACGGTAACGCAGTTATGCTTTCCTCACCCACCTCTTCAAGATGCGGAAACAATTCTGTCATCCTTTCCCCAGCAGCCAGAGGAATAGCATCATTCATAATTAAGTAGACAATATTCTGCACCCAAGTCGTGCCGCATTTTGGGTACGCGCTGACAAAAATGTCACTTGGTTCTGCACAGTATCGCAACGCTGATAATAAGGCCTTCGGCGGGAAGCCCATCGGCATTCGAAAAACACCGCATTCTGCATAGCTTGGCTTGCGAGACATTGATTGACCCTCGAGCTGAAGAATGAACTTTACCAGTAGCGCCACCAATGGGGGATGTTTGAGACCTAAACGCCTGGGCACATTTGCCGGTGGCTGCTACAGTTAGGATCACAGCACTAAACACGCGGGACTGGAGAAATCCTTTTCTGGTAGGAAATAATTATCTTAGTCAAAAGAATCTCCTATGCCTAAGGGGAAAAATTAAAATGAATAGAATAATGATCTGTATCGCAACCCTGTCGCTACCCTGTTACACAGCGGCTCAGCAGGATGTAACAGAGCCGTTGGAACCAGCGGTGTTTGTGTTTACAGAACCCGTGCAAAATTCGAACATCCCAGTAGATATTACTCTGTTAGAAACGGTGGACGGGTTATACACCGCGATCGGCATCAGGAAACCATCAGGTAAAGGGCCCTTCCCTATCGTCATGTTTTTTACCGGGAACGGGGGAGGTGGAGTGCCTTGGGTCCGTCATCAAATCAACAACCGCGCCTACACGATGGAACAATTTCTTGACGCCGGTTACGCAGTAGCGTGGCTCCGTTATCGAGCAGAAGTCTGGTTCGAATACACCCGGGTGCCACCTTTGGAAGTGGGCGTTCAGTTAGCTCATCAACTCATGAGCCGCCCACCACTGGAATACAACGATCTCATGACCATTGTCGACTACGTCAAAACACTGCCCTATATAGATGAGAACAAGGTTGGGCTCGTGGGAAATAGCCACGGTGGCGGGATGATCCTCAAAGCAGCTGCCGATGGTATGACCGTTGCTGCTGCGCTTGCCTCTGAACCAGACGCGAGCGAGTTACTACAGGCAGACCCTAGCATATGGGGGGAAGCAACCGAGTTTCGCACAAAAGACTCGATTACACCTTTTCTCAACAAAGAAATTGCCATGGAGCGTCTGAGAAAAATTGAGGTACCGATCCTCATGATGGGGCGCGAGGACGATCATAACCAAGGCGTCTTTGAGGTCGCCTATGAATGGATGGTGGAGGCGGGTGCGGATGTTAAGTGGATCACCCATAATCATCCCATTCACGGGTACCTAATTCGCATACCTAAAGGTAGTGACGGAATATACATGCCAGATGAGACCCAGTTACAAGCGATAGAAGAAGCGCTGGATTTCTTCGGTGAGCACATGGGGCCCTGAGATACCTCAAGCTTGCTCACGTACCCAGCAATACGTATAAGGGATCCATTAAACCTTCGGACTACTGTTACTCAACGGGGAGTTCTACATGATGAATCGATCCATTAGCCAAACCATGCTTCTGGCGACTACCTGCGCCCTGCTCAGTTCTTGTGCGCCTGAAATTATCGAAACACCGGCCCTACAAATGGTCACTGTCGTACCGAATAACCTTCGCCCTTCTGTTATGGGCCTTAACGGAGGAGTCTCGGCCGGCCATCCTTTAACTAGCTCTGCTGCGTTAGAAATCCTCCAGGGTGGTGGCAACGCATTCGATGCGGGTGTTGCTGCACTACTTGTGGGTGGCGTTGTTGAGCAAGACCTCTACAGTCTAGGCGGAGAAGCTTTAGTTCTCGTCTACCCCCAGTCCGAAAGGCGAGTAACCTCAATCGCAGGGCAAGGCTGGGCAGCACAAGGAGCGTCCATCGATTGGTATCTCGAGCGCAACAAAAATCTAAATGGATACGGGCTCGACCCTACTGTTGTACCGGGTGCCTTACACGGCGCGCTTACTGTGTTGGAACGCTGGGGAACCATGAGCCTTGAGGAGGTATCCGCCCGGGCAATCGAGTATGCAGAATTCGGATTCCCGCTTCGTTCTCGTACAGCGCAAGCTATTCGAAGGGAGAGAGAATTTATTGACCAATGGCCGGATAACAGACGTTACTGGTACCGTCCTGACGGCACAATGTACCTGCCAGGGGAAATCATTCGCCTACCGACACTAGCCGATACTTTAAAGAAAATGGTCGAGGCAGAACGTGAGGCTATGCCACAGGGGCGAGAGGCTGCAATCGTAGCCGCTCGAGACCGCTTCTATAAAGGGGATATCGCACAAGAGATGGTGTCTTTCCTGCAGGAACACGGAACCCCTTTTGACGAGGAGGACTTTTCGGAGTTTTACGCAAGAATTGAAGAGCCAACAAGCACTACATATAGGGGCTACACCATTTACAAACAGTCATTTAATAGCCAAGGACCGCTACTGCTCCAGACGCTAAACATTCTCGAAAACTTTGACCTTAGAGGTATGGGACATAATAGCTCTGACTATCTACATACGATTGTTGAGGCCTTTAAGCTGGCCTACGCTGATCGAGATTCCTTCTATGCAGATCCCGATTTCGTCACCATTCCAGAGGACGGACTGCTCTCCAAAGAATATGCAGCCCAGCGCGCTCAACTGATTGATATGGAACACGCCTCCGAGACATTTGTGGCTGGAAACCCATTTATCTTTGATGATGCATTCGAGAGCGAAACAGACTGGGAGTATTGGATGGCCGACTTCGGAGAATCTGTCGAACCCTTACTGGCTACAGTAGATCATCCAGGTTCGGAGAAGGATACCACCCACATTGCGATCATCGATAAGGATGGAAATGTTTTCGATAGCACGCCAAGTGGTGGGTGGATCGGAGGCTCAGTTATCTTAGGAAACACCGGGATAGCTATGAGTGTCCGTGGCGAACAGTTCTGGCTTGATGAAACCCGCGCTGCACAACTTCGGCCCCGCTCACGCCCACGATATACGCTGACCCCTAGCATCGTGCTACGTAATGGCGAACCCTTTCTCGCTATTGGCAGCCCAGGAGGAGACAATCAGGAGCAAACAATTCTGCAAACATTCCTGAACATCGTCGAGTTCCAATCGAACTGGTACCCAAACCTACATCAAGCCCTTCAGGCAGCGCGAGTTCAGACGCTCCATTTTCGCGCATCGTTCTGGCCTCATGAATCCGGCTTTAATCGTCTCAATGTAGAAAATAATATCCCTCCAGAAGTTATTCTTTCGCTTGAGAGCCGCGGGCATATTGTGAATCGTGTTCCGCCGTTAGCTATACCCGGCTGCGCAACCACCGTCATGATTAACCCGAACAACGACGCTCGCATAGCGGGAGCTGACGCACGGCGGGACTGTTACGCCATAGCTTATTGAAATCCGGGTACCCTACTAGTAGCCAGCAAGCGGATCTGAAACACCAAGCACTTGGATCGCGATAAGACCCAACAAGCCAGTAGCCACTAAATAGTAGAGCGTTGGCAAGACTGTCCTGCGTAAGGTCGCGCCCTCTTGCCCTAACAACCCAACTGTGGCTGATGCTGCAACCACATTGTGGATGGCAATCATATTACCTGCTGCCGCACCGACAGCTTGCAGGGCGACAATCATTGCGGCGGAAACTCCCAATGCGGTCGCCACTCCGTGCTGAAAGAGGGAGAACATGAGATTACTCACCGTATTACTGCCAGCAATGAACGCTCCCAAGGCTCCAATAAAGGGTGCAAAAAATGGCCATACAGCACCCACGTTCATCGAGACCCACTCAGCCATGGCAATAGGCATACTCTGAATTTCAAGCGCATTGACATCGGAATTGATATAGATACGCACCATAGGAACAGCAAAAATAAGCACGAAACCCGCGCCCAAAAGTGTTCGTGTCGACTCAGATATCGCAGCCAAGAATTGCCGTGCGTGCATGCGATGCAGAAAAAAAGTTGCTGTCGCAGCCACAAGCAACATAGCTGCAGGTAGATACAAGGGCGTCGTACTAGCAGTCACGGATGTCCCAAGAATTTCTTCCCATCTAAATACAACGGATCTCAATATAGAACCGAATGGCAATTGCGGAAGTCGCGTCAAAACTAACAAAACAGCAACTAGCAAATAAGGTAACCATGCGCGCACAGGAGACATGGCATTTTCAGGAGTCTCAAGACGCATCTCCAAACGGCCCATCCAATCACTAGGCCAGGTTTCTCGAGGTGCAAAGTCCCATTGATCATTAGGTACTAAAAATCGCTTCCGGGCTGCTGTAGTCACTATGGCAAGCCCTATCAATCCACCAAGCAAGGAGGGGAAAGCCGGACCGAGCAAAATACCAGTAAAATAATAAGGCACCGTGAACGCGACACCTCCGAAAAGTGCGAACGGCCAGACCGAAAGGCCTTCAGTCCACGAACGATTCTCGCCGAAGAATCTAGTCATCATCATGATCATGAATAATGGCATCACGGTACCAACGATTGCGTGAAGAAGTACTACGTGGACAGTGATAAGTTGTAGATATTCGGAGAATTCAATACCGGCGCTCGCAAGTTGCTGTGCAACGTCGGCGCTATCTAATCCCCCTCTCACACCAACCAGAATAGGTGTTCCCACTGCCCCGAAAGTCACTGGGGTACTTTGCACCATCATTCCAAGCATTACTGCGGTCAACGCCGGGAATCCAAGCGCAACAAGTAGAGGCGCAGCAATAGCCGCCGGCGTGCCAAATCCAGACGCGCCTTCGATAAAGCTCCCGAACAACCAGCAAACAATGACAACCTGGATGCGTCGATCAGGAGTGATGCTCGTAAACCCCGATCTGATCGCAGCAATAGCGCCTGAGTGCTTTAACGTATTAAGTAAAAGGATCGCCGCAAAAATGATGAAGAGAATTTCAAATGCAATAAAAAGCCCCTGAATACTTGCTGCAACAATCTGAGACAAAGGCATCATCCAAACCAAACCACCTATGAGAACCGCAAGTGCATAGACAACGGGCATCGCAACTCGAGCAGGTAGCCGAAAACCTACGAGCAAAACAGCCGCAACCAAAATGGGAAGAATTGCTAGCAACGCTTGAATCCAAAGTGGCATGGATGTCCTATTCGTTTGTGACTGTTGTTAGTGGGAGCGGCTTGGACGATAGCACAACCAGATGGGCTCTCGCTCGCCATCATTGAAAGGATTGTCTATCCTCCCTTCCCTACGAGCTTGCTGGGTTGCACGGCTGCTGATAAAGCCTACCGTTAACTGACTAGAGGCGTCGCATGAATGCAAAAAAGGTCAACGTTGTCGTTGTAGGCTGCGGAAATGCAGCCTTATGCGCGGCTCTAGCCGCTCAGGAGAACGGCGCCAACGTGACTGCGTTAGAACGCGCACCTGAGGACGAAAGCGGTGGCAATAGCCGTTTCACAGCTGGAGCTATCCGCTTCGCCTACTCGGGGCTTGAAGACCTAATGGAACTCATGCCAGATCTATCCGAGAACGATATTGCCACCACAGACTTTGGTACCTACACCGAAGACAAATACTTCGACGATATGTACGAAGTTACGGAATATCACTGCGATCCCGACCTGGTTGAATGCCTGGTTCGGCAGTCTCGAGAAACTATGCTCTGGATGCGTGACAAAGGAGTGCGCTTTATTCCTATTTATGGTCGACAGGCCTTCAAAATAGATGGGAAATTTACCTTCTGGGGTGGACTAACAGTGGAATCCGTCGGTGGTGGACCTGGTTTGGTGGACAGCCTGACACAGTCCTGCCTCAGCCAAGGAATAGATATTCAATACGACACAAGGGCAGTGGATCTCGCGTTCGACGGAAAAAACGTCACAGGCGTCATCGTGCGTAGAGGCGGTGAGAGACCGGAAACAATACCTGCCGATGCCGTCGTGCTCGCCTGCGGTGGTTTTGAGGCAAATCCGGAGTGGCGGACACGGTATCTTGGTCCCGGGTGGGAAATAGCGAAGGTGCGGGGTAGCCGCTTCAATACCGGTGATGGCATCAAGATGGCATTAGACCTGGGCGCTGCCCCCTATGGAAATTGGTCTGGTTGTCATGCAGTAGGCTGGGATCGTAACGCCCCCGAATTTGGTGACCTGGCTGTGGGGGACCAATTTCAGAAGCACTCCTACCCCTTCGCTATCATGGTTAATACAGAGGGTCGGCGTTTCGTGGATGAGGGAGCGGATTTTCGAAACTACACCTATGTCAAATATGGTGTTGAAATCATGAAACAACCAAAGCAGTTTGTTTGGCAGATATTCGACGCAAAAACAGCCCACTTACTGCGTGACGAATACCGTATTCGGCAAATTACTAAGGCTAAAGCAAACTCGCTAGAGGACTTGGTCCAACAACTTGACGATGTCGATGCAGACACCTGCCTTGCAGAAATAAAAGCATTCAATGCTGCCGTTAAACAAAACGTACCCTTCAACCCCAACGTAAAGGACGGGCGGCGAACTGAGGGCCTTACCATCAACAAAAGCAACTGGGCCAACACGTTGGACCAACCCCCATTTGAAGCCTACGCAGTGACCTGCGGAATCACTTTCACCTTTGGGGGCTTACGCATCAATACCGACGCACAGGCTCTGGATACAGATCTACGACCCATACCCGGTCTATATGCGGCGGGGGAGTTAGTTGGCGGTATCTTCTACAATAACTACCCTGGTGGTACCGGATTAATGTCCGGTGCTGTCTTCGGAAAAATCGCAGGAACATCTGCAGCACGGGGAAGCGCTTGAGAAAGATGAACCGCAGAAGATTTCTCACTTCCGTTTCCCTCGGACTAGGCACACTGGGATTACGTCCATCCAGAGGCCAGAGTCCCGACTTTGCGAACCAACTCGTTGAGCTCATCATTCCATTTAAAGAGGGTGGTGGATCTGATACTTGGGGACGTTTTAATGCGCCTTTCCTCTCCAGGTACCTCCCTGGTCGACCAACAGTGGTTGTAAGAAATGTACCGGGTGGTAATTCGATTGCTGGTGCTAACCGATTCGCAGCACGCGCCCAACCTAATGGACTTTCGGTGCTAGGCACATCAGCTTCCACACAATTTCCTTATCTCATGGGTGATCCCAGAGTAGATTATGACTATAGGGATTGGCGCGTGCTAATGGCTTCCGGTACAGGCGGGGTGGCCTATATTTCCTCAGATTTTGGTATTTCCAATGCAGCCGAACTCGGTCAAATCATAGACCGACAACTACTCTATGGCAGTCAGGGCCCCACTTCTCTGGATCTGGTCCCAGTCCTGGGCTTCAAGCTTCTCGGACTCAACGTGAGGCCAATTTTCGGAATGAGTGGCCGGGGCGCGGGTCGACTAGCGTTCGAGCGCGGCGAGATTAATATTGACTATCAAACTACGACGGCCTACCTACGCAACGTTGTACCGCTAATAAATCAAGGGAGTGCTGTACCTCTCTTTTCCTGGGGCGCACTAAACGAAAACGGAGAGCTAATTCGCGATCCGACATTCCCAGATCTCCCACATTTCGGAGAAGCATATAAGCTCCTCCACGGCGAAGCCCCAAGCGGTCTCAGCTGGGACAGCTGGTTCGCATTTTTCACTGCAGGGTTCCCTGCTATGAAGATGTTGGTCGCGCCGATAGAGACACCGGACGAGATCGTACAGGCTTATGAAGATGCTGTGAGGTTAATGAAACAGGATCCCGACTACCGTTCGAGAAAGCTTGCAGTTCTGGGTACCTACGAGCAAGTCACGGGCCCCGCTGCTCAAAGGCTCTACGAGTTAGCTACAGATGTCCCTCAAAGCGCACGCACCTGGGTCAGAACATGGCTGAGGGATGAATTCCGGGTTAATCTTGAAGGCTAAAGTTGGCTGAAGCGCTACTAACTGCCCTTGCTAACCTCGCAACGCTCGAGCACATCTTCTATCTAGGCCTAGGTGTAATGCTGGGACTGACCGTCGGTGCCTTCCCCGGACTTGGCGGCATCGCCGGACTTTCTATCATGATGCCATTTCTCTACGGTATGGATACGGTGTCAGCACTAGCAACACTGGTTGGCCTAGTAGCAGTAATACCAACATCCGACACATTTGCCTCAGTGCTCATGGGGATACCTGGGTCAAGTGCAAGCCAGGCTACGGTATTGGATGGATTCCCTCTGTCGCAACAGGGCCAGGCTGCTCGCGCCTTAGCCGCAGCATTTTCCGCATCTCTGCTGGGCGGCATTGTAGGTGCGTTAATTCTTACGTTGTTTGTGCAAATTGCGCGACCACTCATTCTTACATTTGGCTCTGCTGAACTCTTCATGTTGGCACTACTTGGGCTCTCCATGGTCGGCGTACTGTCTGGGGCAAGCCTTGTTAGGGGACTAGCGGCGTGTGGACTGGGTTTGATCTTCGGATCTATAGGCTCTGCACCTGCGACAGGCGAGTTTCGGATGACTTTCGGCGTCGACTATTTCTACGATGGCCTGCCATTGGTAATCGTGGGCATGGGGTTATTTGCTTTTCCAGAGATTACTGATCTCCTACGGAAGAACCGAGCTATTGCTACTGGTGGGGTACTGGCAGGAAAGTGGCTTGAGGGGGTACAAGACGTATTCCGGAACTGGTTTTTATGTTTGCGTTGCGCTGGTATTGGAACGTTAATTGGTGCTATCCCAGGTCTGGGTGGCACAGTCGTGGACTGGATCGCATACGGTCATGTCGTGCAAACCGCAAAAGACAAGTCGCAGTTCGGCAAAGGGGATATTCGCGGCGTACTTGCACCGGAATCCGCTAATAACGCCAAAGAAGGTGGTGGCCTAGTCCCCACGCTGCTCTTCGGTATTCCAGGCTCGGGCTCTATGGCTGTATTCCTGGGTGGAATGGTGTTGTTAGGCATTGAAGCTGGTCCCGCAATGGTCTCTACAAACCTAGACCTGACCTACACGATCATTTGGTCCCTGGCAATCGCAAACGTACTGGGGGCGGGTAGCTGCTTGTTGTTGGCTCGGCCCATTGCGCGCTTGACTACTATCCCGTTCAACCTCCTTGCCCCATTCATGATTATGGTAGTCAGCTTTGCAGCATTTCAGGCAACACGACAATTCATGGATCTGGTGGTTTTGTTCGCGGTAGGGCTTCTGGGCATCATGCTTAAGCGCTTTGGCTGGTCACGCCCCGCATTTCTGATCGGGTTCGTGCTGGCACCACAAGCGGAAGGTTACCTCAACCTGGCAGTACAATTTTATGGCTGGAACATGTTTGCCCGACCCGGTGTCCTGAGTATTCTCGGCATTACTTTGGTCTCTGTCTGGTTCGGCTCGCGTAATCGCAGAGGTAAAACCGAACAGATGTCTCCCGGTACAAAAAATTTCGCGGGAGACCCATCAATACTGACACGGGCGCCTCAACTTATCTTCCTCGGTGGGTGTGTAGTTTTCTTTCTCTACGCTGTCCTGAGCAGCCTACAACTGTCCCCACTCGGCAGCATGTTCCCACTGAGCGTGGCGATAACAACCCTAGGGCTATGCCTGTACCTAATATCTACTCTAACGGTCGGACGAATTAAAACCTCAGCTAACTTTGATCTAGAGTACGCTATGAAAAATTCCCCAAGATCCATCCAAAATTCTATTTGGGCTAATGCGGGATGGTTTGGTGTACTCGTCACCACAACCGCCCTCTTAGGCTTTCTTCTGGGAACCCTCTGTTTCTTCGTGGCATTTCTAAAACTCAAGGCAAAGCAAAGCTGGGGGATGACGATGGTGTCAGCAGCGGCGGCACTTGTCTTATTAGTAAGCTTCACGAACCTGTTATTGGTGGAACTGCCCTCAGGTCTACTCTCGTTGTACATTGACTCACCATGGCTACTGGGGCGGGGATCATGACTCAACATGGCATTCCATGTTTGTTTATGCGTGGTGGTACTTCACGAGGCCCGTTCTTCGACCTACGCGACCTACCCGCAGACCCTGATATTCGCGACCGAGTTTTGCTGTCTGCTATGGGTTCACCCGATGCTCGTCAAATTGATGGGCTTGGTGGGGCAACCATGTTGACGAGCAAAATAGCCATGGTCACTCCGTCGAAACGCCAAGGAATAGATGTTGACTATCTATTCGCACAAGTCTGGCTCGATGAAGCAATCGTGGATACGACTCCTTCATGTGGAAATATGCTTGCCGGCGTTGGGCCATTCGCCATCGAACGTGGAATGGTACAAACGACTGGAAATGAAACATGTGTAAATATATTTAATGTAAACACACAGAGCCGCATCGAGGCTATCGTCCAAACCCCACAAGGAGTGGTCACTTACGCAGGCAATCAACACATCGATGGGGTGCCGGGAACAGGAGCACCAATCTTGCTCAACTTCACACATATAATGGGATCTAAATGCGGTACGTTATTACCAACCGGCAAAGCTCAGGAAGAAATCGACGGCATCCCAGTCAGTTGCATCGATGTGGCCATGCCTATGGTAATTATGCGAGCTAATGATCTTGGCATCACTAGCTACGAAGCAAACGCCATCTCTAGCAATAAAGCTTTGATGCAGCGTATAGAAAGCATAAGACTTGAGGCTGGACTGCGCATGGGTCTGGGAGATGTAACGCAGACAGTTATTCCTAAGGTCAGCATTCTCGCGCAGGCGCGTCGAGGTGGGGTCGTCTTTTCCTACTACCTCACACCTCATCACATGCACGCTGCCCACGCCGTTACCGGTGCGATCTGCGTAGCCTGTTGCACCTCAATACACAATACCGTCGCTGGAACTCTCACAAAGCGAGATCAAGATTCCCCCAGCACCATCCAGATAGAACACCCCTCGGGTGCCATCGATGTCCAACTGGAGATCTCGGGCAGTGGTAAAGATACTCAAGTCCAGAGCGCAGGTATCGTGCGCACAGCACGGAAAATTATGGATGGTGAGCTATTTGTGCCCGCAAATCTCTGGCCTTCATCTTCCTAAAAAACCATACCGGGCCTGAGCGTTAAGATCCTACTTGGTAGGCCGCCCGATAGGCATCGGCCTGACTCTTACCCAGTTAGTGACTCACGCGCCATTATTGATTGCCGTCTGGAGTATTTCTGCAACCTCGTCAGAAGGAGTATTGTCGCTACTACCAGCCCGACCCAACGCTGCATCGAGCGGTGATACACCAAGCGCGTCTACAATATCGACTTCCGCACCGTGCTCGACTAAATATTCGACCGCACGAGCCCAGGCCCATTGCACCGCACCGAATAACACTGTCTGCCCTCCACGCTCCGGCAGCGTAGTGGAGCGCCCAATACGCGCAGTTCTGCCGTGGACATCGGTAATCCTTGAGTTCATCTCCGCACCAGCCGCCAACAGAATTTCGAACGTTAAAATCGCCCTCTCCTCCGCGTCACCACCGGAATTGAATCGCGGGCTGGGTTGTTCCATACCTAGCCCTGCAGCACCCATCAGTGGCGTTACGCCCATAACATTCGGTAAATCGACGAGCGCCCCGTAATCCAGCAAGAGACGCACTGCCTCACTGTCTTGTCCAGAAGCAGCGCGCAACAGAGGTGTGGCACCAGTCGTTATTATCTCGTCCACGAATCGACCAGCATTCCCGCCGCGGCCAGGTCGATGCATATTCAACTGAGGGTTCGGGTTGGCGCCCGCGTCCAGTAGTAGTCGTGCAATATCAAGCGCGCTCGTCTCCTCCGAGACGACCGGAGGCCCGGTACGTTCGTTATAGGCATCCAGGCTGTAGGTACTCATATCAACGGCTGTATGCAGCGGCGTGCGCCCCCACCAATCCCAAATATGCGGATTGGCGCCGCGATCAAGTAGGAGTTTTGCTGTATCAAATGCAAAATTATCGATAGCCACGATCAGCGGCGTCACTCCGTCGGGGCTTGGCCGGTTGATGTCGGCGCCGGCATCCAGAATGGCTACCACACAATCCTTGCACCCCGAGCGCGCCGCATACAGCAATGGTGTCAGCCCGCCCGTCGGACGATACTGGTTTCGCGGTTCGGAAGTTAGCTGGGTCGGCCAGTCGTTAGCTATTGCACGCGTATTGACGTCTGCGCCCCGGTCGATCAAAAGCTTCACCAAATCAGGAGAATTCGAGTCCGCCGCCCACATCAGTGCCGTCTGCCCACGCCATGTCTCTCGTACATTGACATCGGCACCATGCCCGATCAGCTGCTCGGCAACGTCCATGGAACCCGCACGCGCCGCTAGCATCAGAACCGTCTGGCCCTCTTGATTCGGTGCCTCCACATCCGCGCCTGCATCAAGCAGCATTTTGACCAGGTGAGCATCGGCAACCTTTACCGCCTCTGCCAGAGGACTCGACCCGTAGTTATTGATGACATCAGGCCTCGCCCCACGCGCAAGAAGCACAGCAATCAGTTCGGCATCGACATTGTAGATTGCCCAGTGCAGCGGCGTGGTGCCGTCTCCCTGCGAGACGTTCACATCGGCGCCGGAATTGATCAGCTCCAGCGCGGCATCGCGTTTCTCGGCCTGCACCAGATCGGCAAGTGTGCCATTCGCGGCAGCCGTGCCGATCACAACGAGCCAATAAACGAGTGCCAGTATTGAACGCTTCATAGCAATATTCATTCAATCGTGCCCATCAAAGGAGATTCGGCGCCAGTGAATTGTGATGCGCCCAATAGCCCTTGTAGGCGTCATACGCAAACTTAAAGGGATCATCAAAAGTCCGATAGAGCCCCTCCATGAGCCCGGCATCGAGCATGTGTTGTGCGCTCATGCCCTTCCTTATGAGCTCGAGCATGCGATCAAAGAGCACGAGGGTCATATCGTATTCGGCCTGCAGTTCGGTACGACCGACTACCGGGCCATAACTTGGCACGATCCGCGTCTCCTCATCACTTACTTCCAGCAGTGTTTCAAGCGCCTCGACGCGACCGCCCAGCCAGCCCCCGCCAAACCAGTCAAGCACGGGATCCAGGACCGGAGAGACGGCATCACCCACGGCCACTACATTGGAGTCGCGGAAAAAGATATAACTATCGCCATCGGTGTGGGCCTCAAGTAGGTGGCCATATTCAACCCGCTCGTCGTCAACGAGCGTCTCCCCGCCTGCAAAAAAAGTCTCGGTAGGGTGAGCCTCAGAAGGTAAAGCTTTCTCGTAACGATCTTCAACAGGAAGATAGTAATCCGTGGCGAGATGCGCCCGGGTCTTCTCGTGCGCGATAATCGTCGCCCCCGACCGCCCAAAAGTTGCGTTCCCACCGATCTGATCTAAATGCCAGTGCGTGTTGAATAACATCTGGACGCGTCCGGCACTCGACAGCTCACCCAGTGCCGCAAGTACCAGTTCAGTAGATTCAGCGGCGCCACTGTCGACGAGGACCTGGCCCGCACTCCCGGGGCGCACCAGAATATTGCCCCCCGCGCCCGTAATCATGACGAACCCATCTGTCACTGGGACGATAACGGGGTTTTCTGACGCAAACCCATAGCGCGCAAGTGACGCCAGCGACAGGCCAGCAAAGCCGCCTAGTCCGCGTTTCAGTAACACCCTGCGATTCATCATCCCGTGGGCCATGTCCTGATTAGTCTCCCTCCTCGCAAAACCGACGCTCAGACTCCCGCGATTTCTCCCGTACTGTCCCCGAAGCTCTCCAGCTCTAGCCCCGCCTTGTTCAGCATTGTGAGGTGCAGATTCGAAACGGTTGTCCGTTCGGGCAACTCAATCTGCTGACCGCCTTTAAGCGCACCGCCACCTCCGCCGACCAGGATGTTCGGCACCGGATAATTATTGTGCAGATCGCTATTCGCCATATTTGAGCCGTACAGGAACATCGAGTTATCCAGCAGAGTGCCTTCGCCGTCGGGGGTCGCGGCAAGTTTGGCAATGAAATCCGCGAACCGCTCCACATGATAGCGCTGAATCCTGACGAGCTTATGCATCCGCTCGAGATAATTCGCGTGATGGGACAGCGAATGGAACGCGTCCGGCACACCAATATGGTTATAGGTCCGATTAGTGCCTTCAGCAACCATAATGTAGGAGGCCACGCGCGTCAGGTTTGCCTGATAACCCAACGCGACCAGATCGAACATCAAGCGTACCTGTTCATCGAACGAATCCAGCTCGCCTAACGGCGCGTCCGGCACGTCCACTCCCGACAGATCCCGCTGCTCGGCCAACTCAACGCGCCGCTCGATCTCTCGTACCGTATCCAGATATCCATCAAGAATCACCCGGTCGCTCGCACTTAAATTTCGCTGCAACTCTTGTGTACGGCCCGAAATTAGATCAAGAAGGCTCCTCTTCTGCAGGGAGATAGCCTCACGTTCTTCCTGCGTATCGCCTTCACCGAATAACTGCGAAAAGACCTTGCGCGGATTGAACTCCATTGGCAGCGGCGAGTTCGGATTTCGGTACGATAGCGTGGAACTGTAAAGGCACCCAAAACCACCACCGCACGCGACAGCCTGCATCGTGGTTTCCGAAGAGACTTCCAGCGACGGCAGTGCAGTTTCCTGCCCGATGTGCCCAGCGATGATCTGATCAATGGTTGTCGTCATGCTGGGACCGGGAGCCTCGAGATCGGGCCTCACACCACTAAGCCAGGTCGCCGGATTGTAACGATGAACAGACCCGGCGCTGGCTTTGTTCTCCAGGTTCGAGAACGAAGTCACGAGGTGCTTATAGTCCTCGAGCGGTTCGAGAATTGGGCTCAGTTTGAAATCCGCGCCGGTGCCACTCGGAGTCCAGTGATCCATGTCGGGACCATGGGGCGTGTTCCACAGAATTGCTCCATGCGGAATATAAAAGAAGCCCACCCGCAGTTTCGGTGCCGCGGCGGTCTGAGCCAGCGCAGTGGCTGCAGGGATCATCGCATCAAGCAACGGTAGCCCAACAGACACGCCCACCCCTTTGAGAACGGTCCTGCGAGAAAGATGCTTTTTCGTTAAAAACATGGCCTTCACTCCCCCAGCGCCTGCAGACGGAACGAGTCGCTCGATACGATCCCTGTCACGATCGTCGAGAAGCGGTAATTATCTTCCGCCGCTGCCCGCACGATCGCCCTGACCCGTGGCATGTCATGATACTCGAGCTCCCGACCAAGCGCGTACATCATGAGTTTCTCGGTCAGCGCCTGAACGAACTGATCGGGGCGGCGCAGCAGCGCGCGGCGCAGCTCAGCCGGACCTTTGATCGCTTCACCATCGGGTAGGACCGTGGTCGCATCAATGGGCGCGTCGGCAACCCAGTCGTTGTCGCGCCATTGCCCGGTGGCGGAGAAATTCTCAAGCGCCATACCATATGGGTCGAACACGCCGTGACAAAAATTGCAGCTCGGATCCGCGCGATGTTCCTCGAGCCGAGCGCGAATGGTTGTTGGCTGTTCGCCCTCTGGCGTGGTCAGGTCCGTTTCGACGTTGGGTGGCGGTGGCGACGGTGGCGTGCCGATAAGCTTATCGAGCACCCAAACGCCACGCAGCACCGGCGAAGTCCGGTCGCCATACGAGGTGCTCAAGAGCACGGCACCCTTACCGAGAAGCCCATAACGAGCCTCATCCTCGAGACTAACGCGCCGGAACTGAGGACCGCGAACGGATGTGATGCCGTAGTGCTGTGCTAAGCGTTCATTCAAGAATGTATGATCGGCCGCCAGCAACTCCTCCACATTCTGATCTTCCAGAAAGATGCTGCGCAAAAACAGGTCGATCTCCATCGCAAAATCCTTGCGCAACTCAGGGCTGAATTCGGGGAATAACTGCCGGTCGGGTTCGACTTCGCCGAGGTCATCAAGGTTAAGCCACCTGAGCGCGAAATCACTCACCAGGGATTCGGCACGCGGAGCACCCAGCATCCGCTGTACCTGGGCCTCAATCACGCCGGGTCCACGCAGTTCGCCCGTGCTCGCCAACTCGAGCAACTGGTCGTCGGGGCCCTGCCCCCACAAAAAGAAAGAAAGGCGAGAGGCCAACTCCAGATCGCTCAACACATGAAACTCCATGCTATCAGGAGTCTGCGGGGGGACGATGCCACGATACAGAAAATCTGGGCTCACCAGAACCGCGGTCACCATCTGTTCGACCCCTGTGTCGAATCCACCGCCTCCTTCCCGACCGGAGTCGTAAAAAGCCATCAACCGCTCGACGTCCTCCTGGGTGATAGGCCGGCGGAAAGCACGCTGAGCGAGATTCGCGGTGATGCGCTCGGCACAGGCACGCTCTCGTGCCGGGACCTCTGGCTCACAGATGAACAGCTTCGTTTGGCTGGGCGTGCGGTAGGCACCCGTCGCTCCGAACGGCCCCACAACCTCGATGCCGCCGATGACACGCGGCACACGCAGATGCCCGAGGTAAGCCCATCCAGGATAATGTTTGCCACCACGTACAGGGTCATCGGTTGCCACCTGCGAGCGTTCGATGAAAGTCACGACGACCTCATGGATGCCAGCGGTCATCTGCACGGGAATATTAGCGAATCGCTCCATAATTTCCGCTCGCGCCAGTGCGAGTTCGAGATCCACGAACGCCATGTCCTCGGGACCGCCAAGCTTCTCCCGAAAGACCTCCATGCGATCAATCAAGATAACCAGCGTTTGCTCGTGCTCGAGTGCACGAGGGTAGAGCCCGATATCGAGATTCGTGATATTGATCCGGTACTCCCCGTCTGCCGGGAACAGGTACTCGAACCTCGTACCGCCCCGTGTGCCGAGCGGCATACCGTCGACATAACCCTCCTGGTCACCAAGCTCCGGCGGAGGAAAATAGACGTTGGCAACCTCGTGCTCGCGTTCGCCGACCGCCAAGCGCGAGACCTCGCGCGCAACTCCCACGTACTGCTCCAGGAAGACAGGCGACACGGTCAACGCCGCGGCAATGTTGGTGAAACCATCAACCTCGATCTCAGTCGGTAGGTATTCTTCGGGATCGATCTCAACACCCAAGAGATCCTTCACAGCATTGGCATACTCAGTCCGGTTCAGGCGCTGGATAGGGACGTGGCCCGCTACGGGTTCCTCAATACCCTGATCGATAGAACTCTCGAGCCACCTAACGAGCTCGTCGATTTCCCCCTGATCGGGCTGCCGATTTCCGGGTGGCGGCATCAGGCGCCCGCGCAATTTACGCACAGCTGTTTCAAAGACTTCAGCTTCCCGGAGCACCGCCCCAGCGGCGAGCCGGTCGAACATAATGTCGCCGGCGCGATCCACGGAATTGTGGCAATCGACGCAATAGCGTTCTACTGTGGACCACTGCTGTCCAGTATGTTCCGCGAACTGGTTCGAACGTTGGAAAAAGACGATGACGGCAACCGAAACGGCGCCTACAGCACAACAAATGCCGATAAGAGCTCGCGAACGTTCGATACCAGACATCACGGAACTTAAGAGTTAATTACAACGCAAGTTTATTACTTCTAGAAGCACTGAACCATCCTTCGGGGAAGGTACGGGTATTAGTCCTACATCGTTGTGTACGGTAGTGAGTTTGGTGATGGACGCTGCGTCACCTGTTTCGCTTCTAATGGGGTATCCCCGCTACCGTAACCGCAACGGGTGCCACCACCACCGCAATCTACTCAAACTCTGGAATCGGTACGCTACGGGCTTTGTGATATTCTGATCCTCAGGTCTCCAAATTCGAACAAATAACAACTGCTGACGGGGGCCAGTTAAATGGGAAAACTTAATTAAGGGGCGAGTCATGCCGAATCGAAGGGACTTTCTAAGAGCATTGGGAAACACGAGTGCTGGTATGTATCTGTTAGGTCACGGGGTCGGTGCCACTGCGCAGGGAACCCGAAAGCGGATCATGGTAGGAGGCAACGAGATTAGGACGGTGGACATCCACGCGCACTGCGTATTCGAGGAAGTGGCGCCGCTGATCACGGGCACCACTATGAACCGGAACTTCCCAGACTGGTATGTCCTGGGCGATTTCCGACTCGGGCCCATGGACGAAAGGGGCATCGATGTCGCAGCGCTGACCGTCAATTCCTATTGGTGGTACGCGGCCAACCGAGATCTCGCGAGCCAGATCGTCCGGATTCACGACGAAGGCCTCGCAGAGTGGTGTCAGAGACATCCAGACCGGTTCGTCGCCATGACCTCGCCCGCATTGCAGTTCCCGGATCTCGCGGCGGAACAGGTGGAATACGCAGTAAACGACTTGGGGATGCGCGGGGTGTCCGTGGGTGGCACGGTCCTCGGAGAGGCGAACTCCCTATCCAAGTATGACGTCTTCTGGTCCAAGGTCGAGGAACTGGACGTTCCAGTGTTCATGCACCCCGACAATTCCACGCAGCTCTTGAGGCAAGGCGGGCTACCCGCCCGCGGTAATCAGGGCAATATCATTGGAAATCCTCTGGAAACCACCTTTTTCCTAAGCAATTTAATTTTTGACGGAACGCTGGATCGATTCCCAGGGTTGACGGTGTGCGGAGCCCATGGTGGTGGCTACCTGCCATCTTATCTGGGGCGGACCGAGGTGGCGTGCGAGCGAGACAACGCCAACTGTATCAACACTAGGCAACCCAGCGAGTACATGCGCGAGCAGATCATGGCCGATACCATGGTCTTCTCATCTGAAGCACTGAGGCACCTGGTAGCTGAAATGGGTGCTAGCCAAATCGTCTACGGCTCAGATCAACCTTTCCCCTGGCCCGATACGATGGATTTGGTCGTAGAGGCAGATTTTTTGAGTGATGCTGAAAAAGCGGCAATTTTGGGGGGCAACCTCCACAGGCTGTTACGTATCGACGCGTAAGCACAAAAAACGACGCTTAGGATTGTGGAAATGCTCTAAGAGCTATAGCGCCTCCAACATCCGCGCTAGCTCATCTATGTCTGGCTCCGAACCTCTGGTTCCCAGACTGATGCATTCCCATGGACGCACTTCATCATCCGGCGCCCAAACCCAATCCCGCCCGAGCTTCACGGTCTCGGTATAGTTGATCGGATCGTCGACGAAGAGTTCCATGTGCAAAATACCATCTCCCGGTTCACGCCAATAACGCTCAGTCACGCGGCCCTCTTGACTGATCGGATAACCCCTATTCGGACGTATGACCCCGCCCATAATGTGTGTTGTCTCGACCAGAAGCTCGGCTCCTGACCAACGCCCCACGGAATAACCAAACGCGGTGTGCGGATGGTCTGCAGCTGGAGAAGCGCCATCCATGTGTATAGTGCGTACTGTGTTTCTTCGCTCATAGCGCATCACAATCCGCCCATCCTCCTGAAGAATCTCCATGGGATCTCCCGCCCACAGAATTCCAGGCATATTCTCTGCTGCGCAATCGTCCGACTGATTCGGCGCTGAAACAAGCGGATCGTAGTTGTTAAAAAATCTCTCTCCCGCCGCAGTGAACGGAAAAATGTTGGGCTGGATAACCGGGGGAACACCTATGTAGACAGGAGCCACATAGATGCCTGAGAAGTCTGGTTGAGAACCCGCGACTTCTGAATCAGGAGGCTGTGCGCTTGCTGTCGCCTGACCGATGATAGCCGCGACAAATACAAACCGTAGCGATGCTCTCATTACCTTATTCTCCATATCCTTCACGCACTTGAAATTAATTGTTTCATGGCATCACATACCCCATTTGGCCTGGGAATTCCTCTTCAAGTGAAAGTAATGCTTGAGCATCTATGAGGAAGCATTCGGTCCTGTTGTAACTTGCATCAATGATCCCACAGGTTGGTAACCGCTCTCGCAACCGGAGCATTGTTGGAGTATTTCCCCGGATACCGTACGCGACAAGTAAGCGAGCGGCTTCTTCTGGCGTTTTTCCATGTATTAACACAGCACGCAAGCGACCACGGTTGGGGACGCTAGACTGCAAAGTTGCAACAGTCACTCTGTCGCCGGGAAAAACCGTATCGTCTGCCCAACCCTCACGCGCAAGCTGCGCTGCCGGACTGAGTTCGAGCAACCACCCCTCGGTGGTACCTGTACCATCTGGAACGTTTATGATCAAAGCACCATGAGGGTTCAGAATTCTGAAAACTCTAACGATCCCCTCGAGGACCGTAATAGTTTCCTCTCCATCCGCGGTGAATAAGGGAGAAAATGAATGGTGCGCGGAAGCTAGCCCCGGGTAAGCTGCAAACACAGCTACAAGCATAAAGGTGACGAATCTACCTATCGGCCTCAGGCCCAAAAAATATTGCTGAACACTCATAATAATCTCTCCTGCTGCTACGCCCGGTCCAAGACTAGCATCCAACCAGCGATCCGAAAGACGCTTCTGCAATTTTTCTCAAAAAGGATGGTTTACGGTCTCTCAATAACTTCATGATCCAAATTTAACCGATTTCGTACATTCATATCGATTGTGATTATATTAGACTGAATCTAATAACTAGGCGTAAGGGCACACCCCTATACACGACCAAGAAGACAATTAGATAGGGGTGAAAATTCGAGTAAACTCTAGAACAAAGAGCCGAGATTAAAATAAGCTCTTTTCAAGAATAAAGGGACACTCGAACTTTGCGGATATAGGATTGTAGTTAACGCATTAGAATCTTGTCGGGGGAAACATATGAGAATCACTAACATCTTGGATAAACACGCACGGATCTTATTTACCGGATTTGTTTTTGCCGCCGTGTCTATGACTGCACTGAGCCAGCAAAGGATCGTGTCTCCGACTCCGTTAGAATCCACAAGCGCCCGACAAATGACCAAAGCAGCGGTTGTGTTCCTCTCAAGCTTGTCTGAGTCGCAACGCGAGAACATCGTGTACGAATTCAATGAAGAAAATCGTACAAACTGGTCCAACGTACCAATATTTGTCCACCATCGTCCCGGACTACGTTTCGGGGAGCTTACGAATTCTCAGCGTCGAGCCGCGCACGAGCTACTGCGCGCCTCAATGTCAAGCCAGGGATATCAAAAGATAACAGGCGTTATGCGCCTGGATAGTGTTCATGGTTCTCGATCGCTCGCGGAACTTGATAGGGAGGGACCCGCTGAAGACGGGCGCCCTTATCAACGTGAGGAAGCTGAAAGCTTTGGCTCGGGTAGTTACGTATTAGCAATATTCGGGAACCCTGATTCGGATGCTAACTGGGGATGGGTCATCCAGGGCCACCATATGGGGGCTAGTTTTACTGTTGCTGACGGGCGCACTGGCTTTACGCCACTGTTTCTTGGAGCAACGCCGCTCGTGTTAGAACAAGGGATATATGCCGGTTGGTCAGCACTATCTCACGAAGTGACGCGAGGATTTGAATTAATACAGGCTCTAAAACCAGATCAACGCAGCATTGCGATTAAAGACGAAGATCCACCAAATGGATTGCCCGCTGGGGTTGGTCATAAGGGCAATCTTGCAGAACATCAGGGCTTACAGGCAAATGCAATGACAGCGGAGCAACAACATCTCCTACGTGTTCTCGTAGAAGAGTATGTTCGCAACTCAGATTTCGATGCAGCTGCAGCTCAGCTTGAAGCCATTGCGGAAACAGGCTGGGAAAACTTGTGGTTTTCATGGGAGGGACAAACAAATGATCCCACTGGACGGCTTTTCTACCGTGTACAGGGAGAACGAATCCTGATCGAACTCACGCAGCGCCCGAATCACATTCATACCATCGTCCGTGATCCGGCAAATGACTACGGTGAACACTGGCTCAATCAAATCCTTACAGAAGAATACAGCTCAGGCGACCGTTTTGAAGCGGCTGTTCGGGTTTATGAAACCGATGGTAGGAACCGTTAGCGTAGGCTCGAAGAGCAAATGTCTCCCTGCTCTCATCCTCGGTAGCAGTCCTGAAGACGCCCCCTTACCATGTAACGGTAGGGTGCCTACCTTTCAAACGCTGATTCATCCTCGTGTTTGACCTACCTTTAAGCACAACTTTTCTAGTCTTCGGGTTCCCTGTGTTCTGGGTTGCCTACACCCTAGCTTTCCTGTGGCTGACGCGGCACTGGAAAAATGAGACGCCCTCGGATTCCGAGTGATTAATTCCACAGTCGTCATCTTCCTGGGCCTGTACTTCATTGTCATTCTTGGTATTGGCGCCTGGACCGTACGACGTGGCGTTGCAAAAAACCTCGAAGGTTATCTCTTGGGTGGTCGTAAAGCTGGCCCCTTAGTGACAGCGTTAACGCTACAGAGCACATCCATGAGCGGTTACATGTTTCTCGGTGCTGGGTCCCTTGGCTATGCGCAGGGATACTGGGCGCTGTGGTATGCGGCAGGAGATATAGGCGGTGGTGTTCTGAATCTCTCCGTAATCGGACGGCGCATGCGAAAATTTTCACAACTTATGGGCGCGCTTACAGCTATCGAGTATCTTGAGAAGCGCTACCCGTCCCCTGTAATCCGTTTAATCGCCGGAAGTCTTACCGTTTTCCTGTTGGGTTGTTACGTGTTAGCGCAGTTTATTGCAGGCGGTAAGGGCCTGGCCTTGATCTCCGGACTCCCTTACCCGCTTACACTATTTATCTCGATCACCGTCATCCTTACCTACACTTATCTTGGAGGTTATCTTGCTGTTGCCTATACGGACACATTCCAAAGTATGGTTATGTTGGTTGGCGTGCTATGGATTCTGATCGCAGTACTATTTGAACTAGGCGGCCTCGGCGCTGCCAATCGGATGCTCAGCGAACTTGATCCCACACTACTTTCCGTCTGGGGAAAAAATCTCATCTACGAAAACCAGTGGGGTATCATTATTGGCGCGGTACTCGTATTTTCCATAGGTTATATGGGGTGGCCTCACGTCGTTACGCGGCACATGGCCATGCGATCACCCAGGACGGCACGACTCAGTGGCGCCTATGCGACCCTCTGGAATCTCTTTTTTGTACCTGCACCCTATCTCATCGGTATATTAGCTCTTTTAATACTACCTACCCTTGATGATCCAGAGTTGGCAATCTTTCGAGTTGCCGAACAGTTACTCCCAGCTGCCGTCACAGGCATCGTACTAGCTGCCATCATGGCAGCAATTATGTCGACTGCCGACTCGTTACTACTACAGACAGGTTCTATTGCGGCGCGCGATCTATACCAACGCTTTGTGGATCCCGCAGCTTCCGAACAACGGATGGTCTGGATCGCTCGCGCTTTGATCTTGATGATCGGTATGGTGGGTTATGCCGTAGCTCTGATTGAACCGCCAACGATCTTCGCTATTGTCCTGTTCGCTACTTCGGTACTCGGTAGTGCTTTTTTACCAGCTTACGTCTGCGCTGTATGGTGGGAAAAAGCTAATGCTGCCGGCGCCCTTACATCTATGATTGTTGGCGCTGGCGTAGCATTCGCATGGGAGCTTGCGGGGCTTGCTGAAAGTACTACCGTACATTCCATGCTGGCGGGCATCGTAAGTTCCACAACAACGATGATCGCCGTTAGCCTGCTTACCCAACGCCTGAATCCTGTTCCACCACACATTATTGCCACAATGCAAAGTGCGGCACAACACAATGCATGCTCAAAACAGCTTACCGCTAAATCCGATGCCTCATTGGCAATCGAAGCCATAGAGGTTAAGGACATGATAAATAGCAACAAAGATAATGGAAAACAAAAATGACTCAACTAATTCAATGTATTCGCGAACAGATCAGTCGAACAGATGCAGCACGCATCGTCGCCAATGCTAGTGGTCCTCCCACACGAGTGGAACAAACACTTTACTACCCTTATTGGTGGTACCGATTCGGTTACAGCCTAACGACGCTCTTCGGCTGCCCACTATTTGAGATCGACTGCTTAGTAGATGGAAGAAAAGGTATAACGAGCACCGCTGATGTATTTGAGACGCTTAAAGCCAGACCATTTACCGAAGACGTGCTCGAGATTTGTGTGGATTCTGACTCTGGGATGTCCAACGCACGCAATACAGCGCGTCATGTGTTAACAAAAAAATACCGCGCCATAATGCCATTTGAACTCAAGATAAAACGAAATCAACTTCTCTACAAAAAATTCTGGATTGTAGAGTGCGGTGTCAGAGGGGCAAAAGTTCTTATAGATAGCACTACGGGAAAATTTATAACCCTAACCGGTGAGAACGATCGGGCAGCAGCTTAACTAATCGCTGCCCGGGAATGAAAATTTCGCTTTTTCGCGTACTCCACCAGATGGCCACCTCTGGGTAATTACTTTGGATCTCGTATAGAAACGAACAGCGTCAGGTCCATAAATATGCAAGTCACCAAATAAGGACCGTTTCCAACCACCGAAGCTGAAATAAGCTACAGGAACGGGTAACGGCACGTTGATCCCCACCATGCCAATCTGAACGTGATCACTAAAGTATCTGGCCGCCTCACCATCTCTAGTAAAAATACACGTACCATTACCGAAGTCGTGCGTATCGATAAGATCAATAGCATCTTCAAGGCTATCGACTCTAACAATGGATAGAACCGGACCGAAGATCTCCTCTTTATACACGCGCATATGTTGCTTCACATGGTCAAACAAGCAGGGGCCCAAAAAAAATCCTGCCTCATCCTGCAGCTGAGCCCGACCATCCACCATCAACTTGGCACCTTCTTCCACACCCAGATCCACGTAACCTTTGACGCGATCACGGTGCTCCTCCGTGATGAGTGGTCCTAGCTGGTTTAACGCATCGTTCCCGTTACCAACTGTTAATTCCCCAATCCTCTCGACTAGAGAAGCCGTCAACGCATCCGCGGTCTCATCACCGACCGCGACCGCAACAGAAATTGCCATGCAACGCTCACCGCATGAACCATAGGCTGCTCCAAGCAGTGCATTTACCGCATTTTCAAGATCTGCATCCGGCATAACAACGGCATGATTCTTTGCGCTCCCCAAAGCTTGAACCCGTTTCCCATGTGCTGTGCCTGTCCGATACACTTCCTCCGCAACTGCTGTAGATCCCACAAAACTTACTGCCTGAACACGGCTATCCGTGAGCAAAGTCTCCACGGTCTGTTTATCGCCATTAACAAGATTAAACACACCGTTAGGAAGACCCGCCTCGCTCAAGAGTTCGCCGATAAACAAAGCTGAGCTCGGATCACGCTCAGAAGGTTTGAGGATAAAAGTGTTTCCACAAATCAGTGCTAAAGGGTACATCCATAGGGGAACCATGGCGGGGAAATTAGAAGGAGTGATACCGGCAACCACGCCCAGTGGTTGGTACTCCGACCAGCTATCGACACCACGCCCAACATTTCTGCTGTGCTCTCCCTTTAGGAGTTCTGGTGCGCCGCAGGCATATTCAATGTTTTCTATACCTCGTTGTAGTTCTCCACGAGCATCGTCCAGCACCTTCCCATGTTCTTCTGTAATCAAAGATACAATTGTTTCTGAGTGCTTTTCTATGAGTTCCTTAAATCGGAACATTACACGAGCTCGACTTATTGGGGTTGTATTTCGCCAACCAGGAAAAGCCTGCTCAGCTGCGGCTATCGCATCCCGAACAGTATCGGGTTCAGCAAGTACGACTTGCCGAACGACACGACCAGTAGCCGGGTCATAGACAGGCTGGGTACTCCCCGCATCGAGCACTCTCTGCCCATTTATAAAATGTCCAATGGGTGGCACGGACGAGATTTTTTCAGGTGCGGTGGACATCCGTCAAGCCACTTTGCCAAGACAGTCACTTAAAATATTAAATGCCTCGTCCAGTTGCTGTTTTTCGCTAATAAATAGTGGAGACATACAGACCGTATCACCTGCCCAACGCACATAGAGTCCTTTCTCCCAACAAGCCAAAGCTATCTCGAACGGTCGACGAGCTGGTTCATCTGAGATCGGCTCTATCTGCACCGCCCCCGCCAAACCAATATTACGAATATCGGTAACATGCTTAGCTCCACTCAATCCATGTATTAACTCTTCGAAGTGAGGAGCAAGCTCACACGCTCTATCTGCAAGTCTCTCCTGTTCAAAGATATCCATTGCTGCAAGACCGGCTGCACAGGCTACTGGATGCCCGGAGTAAGTATAGCCATGAGGAAATTCAATCATATACTCCGGCGCATCAATACTCATGAATGTTTCATAAATCGTTTCGCTCGCGACGACCGCTCCCATGGGAACGGCACCGTTCGTTAAACCCTTCGCCAGACACATAATGTCCGGTAAGACACCGAAAAAATCTGCGCCAAAGGGGGCTCCTGTGCGACCAAAACCACTAATCACCTCGTCAAAAATCAGCAAAATGTCATGTTCGTTACAAATCTCGCGCAGCCGTTGAAGATAACCCTGCGGCGGCACAACAACACCAGCAGAACCAGAAAAAGGTTCAACGATTACAGCCGCTATGCGCGCTGCACCATGCTGACTAATTAGCTCTTCTAGAACATCAGCAAGTTCAATACCCTTCTCCGGAATCCCACGAGAAAAGGCATTCTCTGATAATAGTGTATGCGGCAAATGATCAGCTGGCATCAGCTCACCATAGGGCGACCGGTTTGGCTCAATACCACCAACAGAAGTACCCCCAAAATTAGCACCGTGATAACCCTTAACCCTACCGATCAACCGAGCTTTGTCTGGCTGTCCCTTTTTACGCCAGTAGGCTCTTGCCATCTTCAAAGCGGTCTCTACAGACTCCGAGCCAGAGTTCGTAAAAAACACATGTTCGAGACCCGCGGGTGTTATTTCCTTAACTCGGTTTGCTAAGTCAATTACGAGTGGGTGTGCAAACTGAAATGCCGGAGCATAATCAAGCTCCAGGAGTTGGCGGTTAACAGCCTCGGCAATTTCGGGGCGATTATGCCCAAACCCACAACACCAAAGCCCAGACATGGCGTCGAATATTTTCCTACCATCCGAGTCCCGGTAATAGCAGCCCTCCGCAGACACTATTACTCTGGGACTATCTTTAAACTGCCGATTACCGCTAAAAGGAAGCCAATATGCCTGCAGGTCGTACTGCGCGGCAGTCATTGGAAATATTGAGCGCTGTTGAGTGTCCGGCATGGCCATATCTGCATTAATGGATCAATTTAAACAGGTATACAGGATACCGTGTTCTCGCAGCAGATGTGAGCAGTCAATAAATTTCTGTCAAACACTTCCATTTTAGAACGTGTAATAAAATAGGTTACAGTGGTGATATGTTGAAGAAGTCTTCCATCACAAAGCAAAAGTTTCTTTCTTTAACTAGCACTGGCTGACAATTGAGCATGATCCAGGAAGCCGTAATCGTATCAACTGCACGGACGCCTATCGGCAAAGCGTACCGAGGCGCGTTCAATAATACGTACGGCGCGACATTGTCAGGTCACGCTGTGAAACACGCCGTCTCCCGCAGTGGGCTTGAGTACGGCGAGATTGAAGACGTCATCTTGGGTTGTGGCCGTCCGGACGGCACAACCGGAGGCAATATTGCTCGCCAAGCCGCATTACGAGCGGGGTTACCCACTGAGGTCGCTGCTCTTACTGTCAGCCGACAGTGCTCTTCGGGGTTACAGGCCATTGCAACTGCCGCGCAACGGATCATCGTAGATAGTGTTCCCGCCTGCGTTGCCGGAGGCTTGGAATCAATCTCCCTAGTCCAGAACGAGCATGCCAGTACGCACTATCTCAAAGACCCGAAGCTACTAGAAATGCAGCCCGATATTTTCATACCCATGTTAGAAACAGCCGAGGTCGTAGCCGAAAGGTACGCAGTATCCCGTGAAGTCCAAGATGAATACGCCCTAGTTAGCCAGCAGCGCACCGCCGCGGCCCAGGAAGCCGGGCGCTTCGATAAGGAAATCGTTCCCCTAGCGACGACCAAACTCGTGAAGGACAAGAAAACTGAAAGCATCATTGAAGAACGTGTTGAGTTAACCCAGGATGAAGGCAACCGACCATCCACGACACTTGAAGGGCTCGCTAATCTGAAACCGGTGGTGGGGAACGACAAGACTGTAACCGCCGGCAACGCATCACAACTCTCTGACGGCGCCTCGGCCTGCGTCCTTGTGAGCGGTACCCTTGCGGCAAAACGTAACCTCCAGCCCATGGGCATCTATCGGGGTTTTGCAGTAGCGGGCTGCGATCCTGACGAAATGGGAATTGGCCCCGTCTTTGCGGTACCACGGTTATTGAAACGGCACGGAATCAGTGTCGACGACATTGATCTCTGGGAACTAAACGAGGCATTCGCCGTACAAACGGTCTATTGCCGGGACCGGCTTGGAATACCTATGGACAAGCTCAATGTTGACGGTGGCGCAATTGCCATTGGGCACCCTTATGGTATGAGCGGCGCACGGATGACTGGGCACGCACTGATCGAAGGTAAACGCCGAGGCGCAAAGTATGTAGTCATCACCATGTGTATTGGCGGCGGTATGGGTGCAGCCGGATTATTTGAAGTGGTTTGATACCGGATGGAAGTATCGCACTCTTGCCATCATCAGTGCTTCAGTCTCTAAAGACGCCTAACTCTGCGCCAATTTTGAGTGGGTGAACGCTGCTGTCGCCAACCATGATAAGGGTGTTGCGCCAGCAAATCCTTATCCTTAAATATCTGAATAAGAACCGCTCCCGCGATAAATCCACCAATGTGAGCCCAGAACGCCACACCACCACCTTGAGCACCAAAAGATGAAACTCCACTAAAGACCTGGACCAAAAGCCAATACCCGAGCATTAACACAGCCGGTACGGCGACAGTCGTAACCAAAAACCCTAGAAAGATGAACATATGAACATGGACCCGAGGATAGAGAATGATGTAGGCGCCCATGACTCCACCAATGGCTCCGGAGGCACCGACCATAGGCACTACCGATTCCGGGTTTGATGTGATTTCTGCAGCCGCGGCCGCCACCCCGCATATTAAATAGAACACCGCAAATCGTGTGTGCCCCATCGAATCTTCAACGTTATCGCCAAAAATCCACAGAAACCACATATTGCCGATGATATGGAGCCAACCACCATGCATGAACATCGATGTCACAGTGGTGTGCCACGTTGAAGTGTCTCCGAGCACACAAACCATATTCGGCCCCACCTGGAAACGTGTGCCTGCCGGGATGGTCTGCAGAAGTTCGCCGGGAATCAGGCCTAATCTGCAAATCGAGCCAGATAGCGTTGGGTCTGACCCAAGCCCCTGTACCACAACCCAAACGAGCACATTGAGAGCAATAATTCCGTACGTAACGTACGGAGTTAGGATTTGAGGGTTGTCATCACGAATCGGGAACATCGTTCTACCTCTGGAGTATGGAGTAATATTAGGTGTAGAAACAGAACCTAGCTAGGCAAGGTGGTATTTGGATGAAAATAAAAAAAGCAATGTTGGCGGCAATCGGTGGCGTGGTGACATTTGGATCCGCCTTGGGCGCGGAGCGCGGCACCACCAATGGAGAGTGGACTACATACGGTGGCGATCTCTCCAATACCCGGTACGCCCCTTTAGACCAAATCAACGCCGAAAACTTCTCGGAATTAGAAATCGCGTGGCGCTTTAACACCGATGCCTTCGGTCCTAGACCCGAGTTTAATTTCCAATCGACACCTCTGATGGTAGACGGTGTCGTCTACACGACGGTTGGTAGCCGACGTGCGGTGGTAGCACTTGATGGTGCCACCGGCGAGCTCCTATGGATGCACCGGGAGAATGAGGGTGCGCGCGGCGCAGGTTCCCCACGCGGACTGTCTGGGCGGGGACTAGCTTATTGGAGCGACGGAGAGGAAGCACGCATTATCTATATCACTCCTGGTTACCGACTGTTATCACTTGATGCAGCTACAGGTACTCCGGTACGAGGTTTTGGCGAAAACGGTGTCGCAGACCTAAAGCTTGAGGCGGATCAAGATATGGACTTGATCACCGGTGAAATAGGTCTTCATGCAACTCCCATCGTGACTCGCGATGTCATCATCATAGGTGCTGCCCATCTGACAGGATCCGCACCGAAGAGCCGCAGAAACGAGAAAGGCTACATTCGCGGCTACGATGTACGGACGGGAGAGAGGATGTGGATCTTTCACACTATCCCCTTACCCGACGAATACGGTTTTGATACCTGGGAAGGGAACTCAGCCTCTTATACGGGTAATACAGGCGTGTGGACCCAAATCACCGTAGATGAAGAACTCGGCCTAGTTTATCTGCCCGTAGAACAACCAACGGGCGACTATTACGGCGGGCATCGACACGGAGATGGGCTCTTTGGCGAAAGTATTGTGGCCGTCGATCTATACACTGGCGAACGACGCTGGCATTACCAACTTGTCCGTCACGGTCTATGGGATTTTGATATCCCTAGCGCCTCTATCCTGGCAGATATTATTGTGGATGGCCGACCCATCCAAGCGCTGATACAACCAACGAAACAAAGTTGGCTCTACGTACTCGATCGTGTAACGGGTGAACCGGTTTGGCCCATTGAAGACCGCCCAGTAGAGCAATCAGATGTGCCGGGAGAAAAAGCAAGTCCTACACAACCCTTTGTTACCTGGCCACCACCTTTCGACCGTCAAGGTGTTTCGTTAGATGATCTGATCGACTTCACTCCTGAACTTAAGGCAGAAGCAGAAGAGGTCGTCTCACGATATAAGATTGGACCTTTATTTACACCGCCTGTTGTGAGTCGCTGGGAAGGACCACTTGCAACACTGATGCTACCGTCGACTGTCGGCGGCGCCAATTGGGCAGGCGGATCCTATGATCCAGAGACCGGAATGCTTTATATACAATCTTCAACAGTGGTATCCCCCTTAGGTCTCGTCGTTCCTGAAGAAGGGCAGTCAGACATGGATTATATCCGGGGCATGGCGACTGACCCCGCGTTAGGGGGAATTCCAAATGACGGCAGGCGAGCCCCGACCGTACAGGGACTACCTCTTATCAAGCCACCTTACGGGCGGATCACCGCGTTCAATATGAATACAGGGAATATCGTCTGGCAGGTCCCACACGGTGATACACCGGATGAAATCCGAAATCATCCGATACTCAAGGATCTTGATATCCCACGCACTGGACGTCCGGGGCGAGGGGGCGTGTTGGCTACCTCCACACTCCTGATCGCAGGCGAGAACGGTTTTGTCACAACCCCATTTGGCCGAGGCGCTATGCTGCGTGCCTACGATAAAGCTACGGGTGATGACATCGGAGCAGTCTATATGCCAGCTCCACAGAAAGGCGCGCCAATGACCTATACGCTTGACGGCAAACAATACATCGTAGTTGCGGTTAGCGAAGCTGGCTATAGCGGCGAACTTCTAGCGTACGCCCTACCCGATGAAGATACGGGAGAATGATTAACAGAGAGATAATTAGGGCCTTCTCAGACGTGTAAGGTTAAAGGTATAGGGATGTTGCATGTCCAAATGAGGTTGCGTCTTTGCGCTTGGATTAGCGCTGTCTTTCTGACAGCAACCTCTTCAGTATGCGCACATCACTCGGTACTAGGTCAGTTCGATCCAGAGGATCGTGTGATGTTGAGCGGAGTTATTTCAAAAATCGACTGGATAAACCCCCACATCTACGTGCATGTTGATGTGGAGAACGAATCTGGCGAGACCACTACCTGGCGCCTGGAATCCGTACCCCCAGCTTATTTATACAAAGCCGAAGTCACGCAAGAAATGCTCATGGGTGGAGGAAACCCCGTGAGAATAGAAGCATTACGCGCTCGTGATGAAACCCAATACTTAGGATTTATCATTCGGATTTATTATCCCGAAGGGCACCACTACCAGTTATCAATAGACTATTAGCCCGCCATAATCAGGAGGGATTATGAACATCGTCCGCAACCTGTGGATTTCGGTAATCGTTACGACGATCAGCACAACTGCGTTGGATCTGCACGCACAGACAGCTGAAAGCGTGCAGCGCGGGCCGGATGGTCATCCGGATCTGAACGGTACTTGGTTTAATGGCGACGGGGTCACCCACGTGAGGCCTCTTCAGAAGGGAAACTCCTTGTGCATTCGAGGCTGTGAGGCTGAAACCCCAGGGCCTCCTCGGCTTACACCCGACCGACCGAGTTATAAAACCGGGTTTCTCTCAATAGTAAGTGACTTAGATAACAGACAGGTTGAGGAGGATCCGGCGTTACGATGTTTTCCACCGGGTGTGCCTCGTATCGGTCCACCGGACAAAATTATTCAGATACCCAGCCAGATTATATTCCTCTATAACGACATCACAGGAAGTCACTTCCGTATAGTTCCAACTGACGGGAGGTCACACCGAACAGACATCGGGCCAAGCTACTTGGGAGATGCAGTAGGCCACTGGGAAGGGGATATTCTCGTAGTAGAAACTACAAACTTTAATGAGGATACATGGCTGACAGATGATGGTTCCTTTCACACCCCTGATCTGAGAGTTGTAGAGCGCCTCTCGCGCGAAGGTAGTTCACTACACTACCAAGCAACAGCATTTGATCCAGCTGTACTCACCGAACCTTGGGAGTTACGACCGAGAGTTGCGACGTTAACCGCGCGGGAATTAGTCCCTGCACCACCATGTATCGAACAAGATATCGATCATATCGTTGACGGCACACATCACGATAACGTGCGCTAATACAAAAACGACAGGTCATCTACTGATGAAATGGTGATGTAATATAGAGCCATCGAGAACAGCGAAGTTAATAAATAACCGGAAAGATGGAGAGTATTAGAATGAACTTAAAGCATCGATTTATTCTCTCTATATTGACGCTTCTCATAGTGCCCCGAACAGTACTTTCTGCTGGAGTACGAGCCGATCTGGATGGAGTGTGGAATCTTGCACATGAAACAGCCCGAGAGAGTGTAACCACCGGATCTCCACCAATTCTTTTTACTGGGATTGGTCAGGCATTCAACGATTCATATGATTACTTAACCGATGACCCTCATATGCAATGCATCCCAGCAAGCGTGAGTCGTATCATGCTGACACCATCTCCACTATTTGAAATTAAGCAACATCCGGATTACATCGAGATAAATTACGAATTTATGGACGTAAAGCGAGTCATACCGCTCGATCCAAATCTAAGTCTGGAGGACGCGCCTTTGAGCGTACCTGAATTCCCGCATCTAGGCCGATCCATTGCCTGGTACGAAGGGGAAGAACTCTTCATTGAGACCACTGATATCCAAGGAGGAGTATTCTCAACACATGTCTTGGTCGGCTACCCGCAATCTAACCAGATGCATACGATCGAGCGTTTCATTCCCAATGGCAATCATTTAGAAACACGCATCGCTCACACCGACCCCGTCTATTACAGAGAGCCATTCGAGATTCTGTATAGACATGTACGAACCCCTCACCCACTACTCGAGTGGGGGTGCGTACCCGAGAAGGCGTGTGTCGACCCTCGAGAATGCGGTGAATAACAAGAACTGGGAGCTGAGATGGCGTTTCTCCTAGGGGAAAAAAAGAAACGTAAACTCATTTTCAGAATCTTGCAGGAACGAGTCCATACTGCTCCAATTTGGAGACGAATGCTGGAACAGCAGCCTCCGGATAATCGAAAGAATTTCGTGGCTAATCATTTTCTGATTTCGACAACCGCATTAGTGGTGCTGATCGTGACATGCACTGGGCTTACCGTTTCCTCTGTTGCCCATGCACAGAGCGAGCAGCAGCCTTTCGTGGCAGCTGATAACAGTTCGAATCCGGGACCTGCACCACATCGAGATCTTTCTGGTATATGGACGCCCGTAGGCGGGACAAGGGTTGGAATACAGGCGGGTGGTGTGCAGGCGATGCCAAACGACGGGAAACAGGAACACGCATTACCTTACACACCGTATGGCCTGGAGGTTTACGAGAGTCACAGGGCACTTGAAGGCGTCGATGCCGTTCTTCCCGCGGAACATAATGACCCGCGGAATAAGTGCGAGCCGCTGGGATTCCCGCGCATCAATCACTACAACGTTCGCATGACACAAATTTTCCAGAACCCCTATAAGATCGCTGTGCTGTATCAATATGGTAACCGGTGGCGAAACATCTGGATCGACGGACGAGAGCTCCCCGAACTGGTTGATGGAGGCGTGATCACTGGCGGAACATATAAGGCATCGAAATGGTATGGATATTCGGTTGGCGAGTGGACTGATGACTACACGCTGGTCGTACGAACTGTGGGGATGATGTCCGAAGATCGAGTCTGGCTCGATTCGACCGGTCGACCGATTAGCGATGCAGCCACAATTGAAGAGGTTTTTCACCGGCTGGATAGCGGGCACATGGAGTGGACAGAGACGATCGATGACCCAAAGCTCTACACCGAGCCGTGGGTATCCATGAGGATCCTGTTCGAATTAGCGGATCCTCGCACCGACATTATCGAGATGTATTGTTCACCCGTAGAGATGGAATATTATTACGAGTCCTTCGGTAACGCCGCCAGCGGCGTTGAGAACGAGGGCGATTGACTTAAAGGTGTTGGTCTCCAAGGGAATTGTCAAGCACTTCGGAGGTTATGTGTGAAAAACAGCATCGTCGTCTCCGTGCCCGCGTGTCTTGTTGCGTTGACCTTGGTAAACCCGGTGTTTGCACACCATAGCGCGTTTGCATTTGACACAGAAAACACGATGATCATCGAAGGAACGGTCACTGAATGGTTCTGGGCTAACCCGCATTGCCTCCTGATGATTGACGTCATGACTAACAACGGTGACATAGTGCACTGGGTCACAGAAACACAGGCTCCTGCAAATATGATTGACGCCGGCTGGAGGAAAAACGACCTGAAGCCTGGGGATGAGGTTACCGTCACAGTACAACCTGCCAGGAACGGCAATCCGGTCGGGAGAATAGCACGCGTTGAGTTCGCCGATGGCAGAACTTTAGACGCAACCCAGGATCGAACCGGATCAACAGGGAACGAATACCACTTGTCGGGCGTACCCGAGCAGGATGAGCCCTAACCCCGAAGGGTTATTAATCTATTTACTTTCTTTGCTATTGTCCCTGCAGAGAGGATGCCTATGAGTCCTGCCGCGCTATACCGCTGGCTCTGTTGATAATGCGACTACTCCGTACAGTTAAACGGCAACACTCTGTCCCCTGGCACCCAACGCCAAGACTTTCTTAACACCACCGGTTCGGTGAAAAGCTCGGGATCAGTGACAGTCAATTCATAATCGAGTCGACTACCAGCGTCATTCAGGATAAATCGCTCGAGCGTTTCAATCGCATCACTTTGTTGATATCCGTTTTGGTCGAAGTAGGGCCAATCAATTCCACTTGTCCTCACTACCAGTACTCTACCTTCTACTTCCCAACGACCAACTGAATGTCCAAGTGGGGTTGGAGCTTGCTCAGAAACACTCTCTCTCATAGAAATTACACGTACAGTATCAAACTCTTCCATCCTCAAGAGAATCTCGTTTCCAAGATTTTGGAATTCAATGGGGTTAGGCTGCTGCATGATTATCGGCATCCCCTTTGGCGTGCATGTAAGAAAAGGATTGTCTGGAGCCAGGGGGTCCCAGGTCGCTTGTGCAATACGTGCTTGCTCCGTTAACGGGTAGCTTAAATTACCTCCCTCGGTGAGAAACTGGGTCTCCGTCGCCAGAAAACTCCCATCGGTGCTCCAAACACGAAATATTCCTAGAGAGGAATCTGCTCCTGCTACCCCGGGTGTCGCATCAGTGCCAGTACCAATAGTGTTATCAGTCCAATGAGCAACCGGTGTATCTAGTAAGATCTCTCGTCCATCCTCTATCAACATGTTGACAGCGTAGACGCCCCTCCCCGGTCGCCGCCCAGGATACCCAGCAATCCTGACCGTACCACCTACCTCTAAGAGATCAGACGTCACGCCAACTCGAGATAACCGTGCTGCAGGGATAGTCTCAACGTTCCATACGACCTCATCACCACTTACACCTAACTCTCTCAACGTGAAAAGGACATGAGGGTTACGCCAGAAAACGCTAGTAACTTGGCCTTCAACTTCAATTAGTTGCTCCATGTCATACGTAATACGGGCTGAGTGATGTGCCCCAACTTTGAAAGGAGTGGCAATGAACAACATTCCGAGTAAAGTAAATGCGCCTCTAATATTTAAGTTTTTACTCACAAGACTTCCCTCCCCTACTCAAATGTATCTGGAGCGTAATGTGCCTCGGTCTCGTCACAAGTCGCGTAGTACCTGTCACCTCTATAAATCCCCCCACCACATCCAAGAATGACAGAACCGTCTGGAAGACTTGCATCTCTGAAAAATGCAACGTAGGGAAGCAGCCGATGCTGCCTCGCAGTGATCGTTACTTGTTGCCCTTCGACAATCTGATCGACCGCAGCTCCTCTGCGCCGAAGTACGTTTGCATCCTCCCAGTGGACCAACCATTCTGCCACCGTACCATCCTCCTCGATGACCTCGATGAAAATTGAAGAATGGGGATTACGAATAAGCAACTCTTTTACTACACCCGTAAGACGCAACGGAGCCTCTTCATAAGGCAAGTAGTTTACGGGGACCGAATGATGGGCCAATACCCCTTCTGCACCGACTACGAGAGTAATGGTCAAGAAAGCCACAGAAAACAGACTGCTGAGATTTGATTCTCTCATCCTCAACAAACCTTGCTCATCAGACTAGCTCCGCAATTAGCTCAGTGTAGCCCAAAACTTCATTCTACAGCCCAAAACACCTGTCTGTTTACAAGACTTCCTGCTGACTGTTAACTTGGACCATACAGCAAACGCAAATAGTCGGAGGAATTAGGACATACGGTAACTCTCTCGAAGCTGCCTGTTATATAATTGATTATGCTACGTTTTTGTCAAGATCGGGGTGTAGCTCAGCCTGGTAGAGCACTGTCTTCGGGAGGCAGGGGCCGGAGGTTCAAATCCTCTCACCCCGACCAGTTTTCTTTCGCCAATTCAATTGAATATTGGAGAATCAGCCATGTCTAGGTCTGACCGACGGAAGTTTATTCGCTCGGCGTTGGCTACTGCCCTTGTGACCCGTCTTCCTCCTTCGGTTCAGGCCCAGGGGATGGATAATCCACGTCGAATCGACGTTCACCACCACTTTGCTCCTCCGGCGTGGGTCACCGATGTCAGGGGCCGTCCATTATTAAATCCGGCAAACACAACATGGCAACCTGAGCATTCCATCGAGGATATGGACAGGGGTGGTGTCGCCGCATCGGTAATATCCATAACAAACCCAGGACTCTGGTTCGGAGATGTGGCACAGACTCGCCGATTGACGCGAGCCTGTAATGAGTACGGGACGGAACTGGTGCAGGCGCACCCCACACGTTTCGGGCTGTTTGCCGCTATACCATTGCCAGACGTGGACGCGAGCCTGGAGGAGATTGCCTACGCCTACGATACGCTCAATGCAGACGGTGTCGGGCTTTTTACCAGTTACAACGATGTATGGTTAGGAAACCCGGCGTTCAGACCGGTGATGGCGGAACTCAATCGACGTAAAGCGGTGGTTGCCGTGCATCCGACCGCAGCCGATTGCTGCAGGAATCTCCAGTATGCCCCGGGGGTGCATCCCTCAAGATTCGAGTATGGTACCGACACCACCCGCGCAATCACGGGAATCGCCTTCAGCGGTGATGCCGTTCGATTTCCGGATATTCGTTTCATATGGTCTCATGCAGGCGGCAGCGTGCCTTTCCTGGCAGGCCGCATAGAAAACGCTGCAGCCAGGGCGACGGAAGCACTACCTGATGGTTTTACTAATGAACTCAGGAAGTTCTATTACGATACTGCCGGTGCTGCCAACCGGGGTTCCCTGATTTCACTACTGGAACTGGTAGCTACTACACAAATTGTATTCGGCACGGATTTCCCGCCCGGGGATACAAGTGCGGCAGTTGCCAGGGCGCTCGATGAGACCGGTCTGTTTGACGAGGACGATCTTCGGGCAATCAACCGGGATAATGTCGTTAAGCTGTTGCCACGATTTGCATAGTCGACGACCTGCAGCAAACACAAGAATTTTATGGCTAGATACCCTTGTCCTCGCCGTGTACGTGGTAGGCGATGTCGCGCGACGGGGGCCGGCCCATAATATCGGCGCCAGTCGGCAACCAAGCGCACGGTTTGGCGCCCGGAGCCCATACTGTCTTGCACCCGCCAGGGACAAAAAACTCGACAAAAATTAGCTCATCGTCACTATCGTTGAGGAAGGAATGAACTTCCATTTCGTAGTTGTAGAGCACATCGCCGGCACCTAAGTCGGACGTCTCGCCCGCTAGCAACGCGGTACAGTTGCCCTTCAGCACATATTGAAAATGTTCGGCCCCTTCATGGTGGTGTGCCGGCGCCTGCGTACCTGATGGGTAGCGGATCATCTCACCTCGATAGGCGCCTGTGCCGGTCAAAGTTCGGGTTGCCAAGTAAATACGAGTGCGCTCGTCATGTTCGGATTGAAGCACCGGCTCGTGGGACCAGTCTGTCGTACGTAACTCTGGCGGGGTTTCGGCAACATCAGGGTCGAACCGCACAGCGTCAGGTACTGTCGCCATCAACAAACGAGTGCCGTCGGCAGCAGCGCTGAATGTGCCGGTATAGCCCAGAGGCAGATAGGTCACTCCGTTGGGTTCCAGATTCCGGTCATAGTCGGCGAGCGAACCCAAACCTTCGACGACCTGTAGCCAACCGAACGTATCGTTGTTCAACGCTATGCCGAACGCCGCCCCATTCTCGAACGTTATGAGATCGAGCAAAACATTATCCGAACCTGTGTTTTCCGGCGACAGCAGCGACTGCGTTGTTACTCCGATACCGATCGTCTGGGTTGCAACTTCTGCACCGCGAACAATGATAGGCACTGAATTCTCCTTAGAATTAGCGTGTTGTGGTTGGATTCAACAGATTATGCATCTAAACATTACGCAATTTCGCTTATTGAGCGTCAGCTAACAGCGAGAGTAGACATTCGTTAGCGGTTAATAGACATCGAGTTCCACTGATCAGACCTTAGAAGGGAATCCACGAATCCTCCAAACTTATCGGACGCGCGCAGGCGTCGGGAAGAGAGGGGAGTATCGCTCCACATAACGAACCCGCCTGCCCTCCTCGTCGATAAAACCGATCGACACCGGGAAGAAATGCGGTGGCGGTGCGCTCGGCGGCGCGGTCGCTTCGATAATGTAGAGGCGGTACTCATGCCAGTGAGTGGTACCGTACGTGCGGAAGCCATCCTCGTTGAGGAGGTGGATCCGTACCCCTTGTACCTCTTCAGTGTCCATCTGCCCCAAATACGTCACCTCACCTCTGCGACTAACGAAACCGAACGCCGCGTGAAGAGTCGCTCCACGAATATCGTTCGGCATCGCGCCGTCGCAATCCTGACATCCCGCCAAGAACGTCTCGTATAACTCCTCAGAATTGCGCCAATCGACAACCGTGACCGAGTACTTTCCAAAGTCATCCTCGGCCATATGTACGCGAGTTGGCAAGATGATGCCCAATTCCGTTGTATAGGTACTTTCGCGAACCGTCGGCGCATTCGGAAAATCGGCACTAAAACGATCTTCGAAGGAGAGATACTGGTTCCCCTCCTGAACTTGAGCAGACGCCGCTTCGAGGGCGAGGAATAGCACGACCGCAGCGAGCAACATCAGATACATCACACCCCGCACTGGACTGGGCCTATTTAAACGCGAACGCATCATGCCTCATCTCTGAATCAAGTGGCATATCAATTCCAAGCTCTCTCTGCGCCGTGCCCACGCGCGAGATCACCGTGCATCGGGGTTACGAACCCAAGCACACATCCCGGCGAACCGTCTTTGAGTCGATGGCAGCGCGCACTGATCCGGTCACCGGGCAGCAAGTGGTCTTTGCTAACCCCCAACTCTTGAATCGAGGTCGGACTAGCGCCCTCGAGTGCCCACGCCTGTAACTGGCCGTGCTCGTCCTCGACGTCGACGAAAACCCACGTGTGCGGAAAACTCCAGCGAACCTGCCGGATCGTCCCCTCCAAGGTGGTCCAGGTCGAGATGTCATACATGCCTTGCGAGTGGTGAGCGCGAACCGGCAACGTCGTAGCAACTGCGCAGAGAACTACAAGAATCGAGAATATGAATTGCATTTGGCCACTCGCGATTACTCCAATCCCCGGCGAACCGACGTGATGCGCTCCGTGTTAAACCCAAGCCAATGCATACGCCCGATGTAGCGAGCATGCTCAACTTTGATGCACCGGTCCATGATCACGGTGACCCCACCCTCTTCGGCGATGCGAGCGCCTTCCTCGCTAATCACATTGAACTGACACCAGAGTGCCTTTGCACCGATCGCAGCAGTATCCTTCGCGATGCCTGGCAGCGCTTCCGGGTTACGGAAGACGTTGACGATGTCAACAGAAACTGGAATATCGAGCAAGCTGCCGTAGCATTTCTCGCCGAGGATCTCATCCTCGCGTGGATTAACGGGAATTACGTCGTAACCGTGGCGTTTGAGATAGAAACCGATGAAGTTACTCGCGCGCAGCGAGTTCCCCGATAGGCCAACGACGGCCACAGTTTTCGCGCCTAGCAGCGCACGTTGAATCTCCAACGAATTCTGGTACCGCTTCAGGTCGAACGTTGCCGTCATGACGGCAACTCCGGGTTCTCTGCCAGCGCGCGAGCGCCGGCAAAGCCCTGCTCCAGATCCCATATTAGGTCGTCAACATTTTCGATACCGACAGATAGACGAATTGTGCCCGGACCAACACCCGCCGCTTTGAGTTCCGACTCATCGAGTTGCCGATGTGTCGTGCTCGCGGGGTGAATCACGAGGCTCTTGGCATCGCCAACGTTGGCTAAATGCGACCATAGGGTAACGCTGCGGATGAATTCCTGTCCCGCGCTACGGCCTCCCTTAATCTCGAACGAGAACACCGCACCGGAGCCTCGGGGCAGGTATTTTTCTGTGAGCCGTTGATAAGGACTCGAGGCGAGACCCGGATACGTCACGTTCGACACGAGTTCGTGCTTCTCCAGATAACCTGCAACTTTGACGGCATTCTCAACGTGGCGCTCCATTCGCAGCGACAAAGTTTCAAGACCTTGCAGGAACAGAAACGCGTTGAAGGGGCTTTGGGCGCTGCCGAGGTCACGCAGCGTTTCCGCGCGCAGCTTCATGAGGTAACCGTACATCCCGAACGTATCGTGGAAACGAAGACCGTGATACGCGGGCGAAGGCTCTGCAATGACAGGAAATCGGCCATTCGACCAATCGAAGGTCCCCGAATCCACGACGACACCGCCAATGCTCGTGCCGTGGCCGCCGATGAACTTCGTCGCTGAATGAAGCACGATATCGGCGCCCCACTCGATCGGGCGACACAGATAGGGCGTTGCGAACGTGTTATCCACCAGTAAGGGTATCCCATGCTCATGCGCAACCGTGGAGATCGCTTCTATGTCCAATACGTTGCCGCCGGGATTGCCAATTGTTTCGCCGAAGAAAGCCTTCGTATTGTCCTGGACGGCGGCGCTCCACGCGTCCAACTCATCCGGATTAACCCATGTTATCTCGACCGACATCTTGCGTAGTAGATGCTTGAATTGATTTACGGTGCCGCCGTATAGCGCCGCGGAAGATACGACGTGATCGCCCGGGGTGAGAAGCGTGAACAATGCTGCCGCCTGACCTGAGAGCCCGCTCGAAAAAGCGACCGCCCCGCAACCGCCCTCGAGGCTTGCCATACGTTCCTCGAATACGGCCACTGTCGGATTCATGATGCGTGAGTACGTATTGCCGTATTCCTGCAGATTGAAATAAGCGGATGCGGACTCGGGATCCTCGAACACGTAACTCGCGGTCTGGTAGATCGGTGCAGCGCGAGCGCCCGTATTGGGGTCCGGGCGCTGACCAGCATGCACCTGGAGAGTGTTGAAATCGAAACGGCGTGACTCTTCCATAGCGATCTTCCTATTTCATGAGGAACCGGCGAATGATAGGAGACTGGCGCGCCTCTTCGAGCAGGAAGCAGTCGTGTCCATAAGGTGCATCGATAACATGAAGCTCGACGTCCTTTTCTGCTTCACTAAGCGCCCCGGCGAGCTTCTCCGAATCCTCCGGCGGATATAGCCAGTCTGAGCTGAAGGCGATTAGTAGCGTTTTTGCCGTTACACCGCGAACCGCATCCACGAGTCGCTCGTTACCGTGCTCCCGGGCGAGGTCGAAGTAAGACAGTGCGCGGGACATGTATAGATAAGTGTTTGCGTCAAAACGCTCGACAAACTTCCCCGCCTGATGCCGTAAATAATTTTCTATCTCAAACTCCGGTTCGTTGAGAACGTAACGAAGATCGTCGGAGAATTGCAGTCGCCTGCCGAACTTATCCTCGAGTGAGCTTGCCGAAAGGTACGTCATGTGTCCGAGCATACGCGCGATGCCCATTCCGCGTGTCGGCGTACGACCCGTAACGTAATAATGGCCGCCCTGCCAGTCGGGATCCGTTGTAATTGCGTTTCGTGCGATGGCACTCCAAGCCACACCTTGCGGACGCAATGCGGGTGCGCTGGCTATCATAACGATCGACTCTACATCGTCTCCATAAAGCACCGCCCACTCCAGAGCCTGCATGCCACCGAGAGATCCCCCGGTGACGGCGGCCAACCGTGTGATGCCAAGCTCGTATAGGAATGCGCGCTGGGTGCGCACCATATCCGCGACCGTGATCACCGGAAAATCGGAGCCGTACGCCCGATCAGTTTGCGGATTTATCGAAGAAGGCCCGGTTGTCCCACGACAGCCCCCGAGTAAGTTTGTGCTGACAACAAAAAAATGATCCGTGTCGAACGCCTTACCCGGGCCGATCATTCCGTCCCACCAACCGAGACCGCGGTCCGCGGCGCTATCTCGTTCATCTGAGCGGAACCCGTCGCGCGTGCCGCTGGAAACGGGTGTTTTAGCGTATCCAGCAGCATGTGCATCACCCGAAAGGGCGTGGCACACCAGTATTACATTGTCGCGAGTCGGTGCGAGGGTGCCATAGGTTTCGTACGCGATGCGCACAGGGAAAATCTCCCCTCCGCAATCGAGCGAGACCGGGCCTGGAAGGTCGAGAAATTGCGTGTCCACCGTCCCTACCGAACCCGCAACGGTGCTGGGCGCATGCGCTAACATCAGTCGATTATAAGTTAAGTTCAAAAAGTTACTGGTTTGACGATAAATGACCGGGTTACCCTTAGCCACATCGAAAACAGCAACCATTAAATATCATGCCAAGATACGTTATCGAACGAGATATTCCAGATATCGGCTCAGCCGAACGCGAAGCTCTTCGTGAAGCCGCCGAAAAGTCCAATGGTGTGCTCGGCGCAATGCAAGGAGAAAACAAAAACATCCAGTGGGAACATTCCTACGTCGCTGGAGATAAGACCTTCTGCATTTACTTAGCTGCAAATGAGGGGCTGATAGAAGAGCACGCCGAGCGTAGTGGTTTCCCCGCTACCAAGGTAACCGAAGTGAGAAAGATGATCGACCCAGTGACTGCGGAAGGTTGAGATCTGACTATCGATCTCAGCTTCCACACAAAAAAGATTCGTCCAGTCGAAACACCCCTATGAAGGGCTACCCCATCAAATGAAAAGCCCCGGTAGCACCGGAGCTCCGAGAAGATTAGGGTTCCGGACCTGCTACCTCCGTCGCCTCCCGAGCCTCCTCGACACTGATGCCCGGATAAAGCGTTAAACCAGCAGCTCGATAGATTTCCAACAGCGTCTCATTATTCTCGTAGCAAGCCTCTACCAACATTTCAAACCCCTCCACAGCATTCCGTCTGTAGGCAAGCGCTATCGTAAATGGGCTCGTATAGACATCCGGGTCGGTAACGGTAGCTTGGTAATGGATGGTATCAGTGTCAATGAGCGTCAGACGTTCAACCACTTGTGCGTCCTTCGTATAGAATCTCGCCCGCTGGTCCAACCAGGTCATAGCATTTTGATTCGTCGTCTCAATGACCAGTGTATTGCCTTCCCAGCGCCCCCTCGAGACACCATTCCATAACCGTAGGTTGTCTCCGACAGGCGGAAGCTCCTCTAAAGAGACAACGCGATAAGCGTGCGCCCTGGTACTCAGAACCACAAAATAGTCAGGAGTCTGAAGAAACTGGTAGGGCCCCGGCCTGTACATGGTGTATGGCATACCGGACAGAAGACAGGCAGCGCTGGGATGAATGTTTTCTTGTGCGTTCTCCCCCCTGCGTACAGCCGCCCACGACCGCATTGGAACTTTCCCATCCGAGGGGTCGACGATGGAAGCTGGCCCACCTGTATCATCAAAAGCCTCAGGATGTTCTTCTAGGTCTTCGTTCGCGGCGCCTGGGAGTTGCCAGATTCCTCCCATGTCCGGCCGGCCGTCAGAAGTACGGGGCGGATCAAACTCTTCCGCTGCTTCCAATGCGCATTCGTGAAACACCGCAGACGTGTTATCTGGACAGCTAGACTCTGTAACCCATGCCTGAGTACGGTAGAGTTCCTGTTGAATGGCCGTCGTTGGCGTAAGGATAGCTGCAATGACGCCAACACTGGCGAGGATTCGGATTGCCTGGCCGGGGTTAATGTTTTTCATTGCGGATTACCAAGTTGCGGATACCTACGATTAATCATTGTTAACGCAAAAAGTATCAGCGAAACGGCTCTGCCTCCATCGCCTCCCGAGCCTCCTCGACACTGATGCCCGGATAAAGCGTGAATCCGGCAGTTCGGTAGATGTCCAAAAGCGTGCCATTGTTCTCGTAGCAGGCCTCCACGATTAGCTCGAACCCGTCCACGGTATCACGCCTGTAAGCGAAAGCGATCGTGAACGGTCTCGTGAACACATTGGAATCGTCGACCGTCAATTGATAATGGATTGTATCGGTCTCGATAAGAGTCAGGCGTTCCAAGACCCGCACTTCCTCCGTATAGAACCTTCCCCGCTGATCCATCCAGGGCATGGTGTTCAGGTTCGTCGTCTCGATGACCAGCGTATTACCTTCCCAACGCCCCCTCGAAACACCATTCCATAACCGTAGGTCGTCCCCGACGGAGGGAGATTCGCCCAGGGAAACAACACGATAGGCGTGAGCCCGACTGGCAAGTACCACAAAGTCCTCAGGGGTCTGAAGAAACTGATAAGGCCCCGGCCTGTACATAGTGTATGGCATGCCGGACAGGAAGCAGGCGGCGCTTGGATGAATATATTCTTGTGCGTTCTCCCTCCTGCGTGCATCCGCCCACGGCCGCATTGGAACTTTCCCGTCCGAGGGGTCGACGATGGAACTTGGTCCACCCGAATCATCAAGAGCCTCAGGATGTTCTTCGAGGTCCTCGAACGCGGTGCCTGGGAGTTGCCAGATCCCTCCCATGTCCGGCTGGCCGTCAGAAGTACGGGGCGGATCAAAAGCTTTCGCTGCTTCCAATGCGCATTCGTGAAACACTGCGGGAGTGTTATCGGGACAACTGGACCCTGTAACCCATGCCTGGGCAATAGCCGGCGTTGGCGTGAAGATAGTCGCAATGACGCCAATATTGGCGAGAATCCGGACCGTCTGACCGGGGTTAATGTTTTTCATTGCGGCTTGCCATGTTGCTGATATCTAACCTGAACAACAGTAACGGCCTGGATTCAGCCCGTAGCCACCCCTTGAAGCAGCGGTTCTCCGTTCAGGATGACCTGCTGAACCCACACAGACGGTGCACCGCCCCTGGCCGGAGCACCGGTCACCGAAACCTCGTCCCCGGGTTTGAGCGTATCTATGGTCCAGCCTTCACGTCGAGTCAGGCTGCCGTGGGCCGAGAGTCCGCCCAACCAACTGACAACCTCGCCGTCTTCCCCGCGCACGTCGACATAAATGAGGGTATGCGGGTTAACGAACCGAAAGTCTGCCACCGTTCCAGAAATAGTGATCGACCGGGTCAAGTCATACACAATGGCGGTCCCATGATGACTGTACGAGGGAACCGACAGAGACAGGAGTCCAACGCCAGTCGCAAAGATGGTAATGAGTCTCAGGCTCATTGAATACCTCCTAAGCACAATCTGTATATAGAGTACCCCGTGATTATAAGAGGTGTCGAAATCCGCGGATACCTAATTGTTCCGGGATACTGATGATCTGAATGTGAGATTGGTACCCCGGGTAATTGATTTCGCGAGAAACTCTAGGTAATCCGGTCACATTCCCTTAATAGCCTCAATCCGAATGTCCGCTTTCGGCCAAAAGCAGGCATTAGTTAACAGTTAACGCCCGCCCCACCGTCACCCTAAAAAACGGTTGCGCGGTCATCAGAATAAGGTGCAGTCGAGCGGTATAAACGGCTCGCCCAACGCAACGTACAGACGACCGTAGGTTGCCGGTTCAGTGAAAGTTACGTCATCGTAAACCGTCATATGAAAGTTCATTTCCGCCTGATCGTCACTGAGTTCGAAGCGCTCTACGACCCGCACGTCTTTGCTTTGCGGTGCTCCAGCCGAGTTGAAAAAGGGATAATCGATGCGTGTCGTCTCCACAACGAGTGTGTTCCCTTCCCAATGTCCAACCGAGTAGCCGAGCGGCGACGGCGTAACCGTCGCGGGATCGGCCGCGTCCATGTGGACCGTGCGCTGGATACCAAAAAACTCGACGTTCACAGTAATCGTTTCGTCATTGTCTATAAGCTCCATCGATAGCGGCGTGGACATCGGGAAGGGCATGCCCGGCGTCTCGCATTGATTCACAGGTGCCGCCACCGGATCCCAAATCGCCATGGCGGCTTCAGCTTCTTCGGTATATGGAAAATGCCGATTCACACCGATTGTCCAACCAGGGATGCTCCAATTGCGAAACAGGCCCCGATTCTCCGCAGCAACGGCGGCAGTGTTCGACAGATCGCGATCGGAAAAATCACGGCCGCCGATATAATTATCGGACCAGACCGGACTCATGACCGCGGCCAGAATAGCTTCCATTCCGTTCTCAAAAAGTACGTTCGTGCCGAGCATGTAGCGATCGCGGCGTGTGGACACGCTGCCGGCGACCGTGATCTGCTCGCCGACGTTGAAATATTCGCGCCCGACACCCCAACGGCTCATCGTATTCGGACTGCCGAAGGTTTCGATGCGCCACTGTTCCTCATTGCCCTCCTCGTCGCGCACGAGGATGTTAAGACCGGCATGCGGATTCCGCCACAAGACACTAACCAACTCGCCCGTGAGTTCGGTAACATCGTTAGAGAATTCTGCCCGGGAATGATGGGCTGACGTAGCGATAGGAAGAAAGAGCAGCGTTAGTACGGCGATCGGATACTTCATAACCCCCCCCCCAGATATACACCAGTCTAAATACTATGCAAGAAACCGTGGGTAATACGGACACATTCTATTATCATGCCAGTTCACTATTACTATAAAACAAGAACGACACCATGGAGGCACAGCAATGAACTCCGTCGCAACAGGCTTTGCCAGCGCATTACTGATCCTGCTGGCGACAAGCGTAGGCCAAGCGCAGGGAACCACGGACCAACCCTACACTGTGCCGCAAACATCCTACGGCCACCCAGACCTGCAAGGGATCTGGCAGACCGTCAATACGGCCGTGTGGAACATCCAAGACCATCCCGCCGAATTGGGGATCCCCGCAGGACAGAGCGTTGTCGTAGGAAACGAAATACCCTACCAACCGTCAGCGTTGATGCAGAGGGAAGAAAATCGAACCCGCCTGACCACTGACTCAGAAGCCAATTGCAAGATGGTTGGCGTCCCTCGCATCACCTATATGCCCTATCCGTTTCAGATCGTTCAAACGCCCACACAGATCACGATCCTCTATGAGTACATTCATACCGTTCGGAATATCTATTTGGACAGCGAGCACATCGAGAACCCGGTCGAGCGGTTTTGGATGGGGGATTCCCGTGGCCACTGGGAGGGTGACACGCTCGTCGTGGACGTGATGCATTTCACCGATCAGACATGGTTTGATCGGTCCGGGAATTTCCACAGCGAGGCCCTGCACGTGACAGAGCATTACACACGCACCGGCCCGAACCACATCTTGTATGAGGTCACCATCGAGGACCCGGAGGTATTTACCGAATCCTGGCAGATGCACATGCCACTTTATCGTCGCCAAGAAGATAATGCCCGCCTCCTGGAATATGAGTGTTACGCGTACCTCGAATACGGCCGGGATGAGTAACCAAAAACCCGGGGCTGACAGACGTCAGGAGAGAGAGGAGTAGGTCGTGAGAAATGTATACGCCGCATCTATCATGATGACGTTTGCCATCACAACATCTGTGTCAGGGCACCATAGTACGTCGATCTATCAGACCAGCCGACTCATGACCGTCGAGGGCGTCGTAACACAGTACGAGTGGAAGAACCCTCACACCTACATCCAGATCGAAATGACAGATGCCGATGGAACCCATGTAACGAACATCGAAGCAGGCTCCATCTCCTGGTTGCGACCGTTAGGCCTAGCTCCTGACTCTTTTCAAATCGGAGATCTGGTGACCGTTAATGTTTACCCTCCCGCGCGCCAGAACACACAGGTCCTTCTTGGGCGGGAAATCATCACGCAGGATGGAACACTGATACCACTGAACTCCCTCTCTCCTTATATCAACAACACTCCCAGTAGCGGTAGCACCACAGATATTACAGGCACGTGGGTGATGGAGAACAACGCTTGGGAACGAATGGAAAAATCGCAACCTTCGTGGGAATTCACGGAACTGAGTACAGCCGCACTCGCTCAGCATGATGGCGTTGACACGCCGCAGTCGGAATGCGTTCCCATGAGCGTCCCTAATCTAATGTTCTATCCCGTTGTTAACCTGATCGAGATCGACGACGACGCCGTCCGAATGCGAGTCGACTGGATGAATTCAGAGCGAACGATTTATACGGACGGACGGGCGCACCCAGATGCCAGCCAACGTTTTCTCCACGGACACTCTACTGGCCTCTGGGAAGAAGAAGGGAAGCTGCTAGTTGTCGAGACGACTAACTTCGCCGATCACGGTGCGGGAACGGGATACGGAATACCATCCGGGCCCGGTAAACGCGTCACAGAGCGGTTCCAACTCAGTGATGACGGCACACATATTTCGTATACGGGAGTTTTGGAGAGCCCTGAGTATCTGGTTGAGCCAGTGACGTGGAGTTTCGTCTTAAATAATCGACCCGAGCTTAGCCACTCGGAGCGCGGATGCGATTTGGAGAACGCCCGTCGTTTTGAGGTGGAATAGTATGAGATCACCGAACTTACCCAATCGCTGGATCGTTTTTCTCTGTCTGAGCTCACTGACGGGAGCGTTAATAGCACAAGTCACAGAAAATGAGACCATGCGCGAAACACTCACGCCGACCGGCACACTACGCGCCGCGTTTCTTGGTAGGAATCCCGTGCAGATCAGAATCGATCCGCAAACTGGTGAAATAACGGGCCCAGCGGCTGATGTCGCCAGAGAACTCGGGCGCCGGATAGGAGTTCCGGTGACCATGCAGCCCCTGTCGGGCGTTCCAGCTGTGATGGATGCGGTAAGTAACGGATCCGCTGATATTGGGTTCATTGCTTATGACACGACCCGGGCTCAGCGAGTCGCTTTCACGCAAGCATATATCTATGGGCACAACAGCTATATCGTACGCATGGATTCTCCAATCGAGACATTCGAGGATGCCGATCGCAGACACATCCGCATCGGAGCCACGACAGGCAACGCTGTGGATCTATTTCTGAATCGCGCGCTCGAAAACGCCGAACTCGTGCATCTAGCGCGGGGAATACCGGATGAAGAAGCAACCCGCATGCTCTTGGCAAGTGAACTCGACGCTTACGCCGCAAACAAGCAGCGCCTTGCGGTAGTTGTAGCGAGCGAACCTCGCGTCCGAGTCCTCGACGGTAGTGTGCTGCCGGTGGAACAATCGATTGTCGTCGCTCAGGAGAATGAGAACATCATTTCGCAATTAGATCTGTTTATCGATGAACTACGCACCTCTGGCTTGTTGCAGGAAATCGTCGAGCGGTACACGATCGCCGGTGTGGAAGTCGCGCCGAAGGGCGCGCGGGGCGCGCGGGGGGCGCGCTAGAAACTATTATCTACAGCAAAAAGTAATACTCGACGACGACGAACCGTGGATCAAACCAATGGTCCCGGGCGGTTGCGGTAGCGGTTTACGATCGCATCGGCGGTCATATAGGCGAGCGCCTGAATGGTCAGCGTTGGATTAAAGCCGCTCATAGTGGGGAATGTTGAACTCCCGACCACGAAGAGATTGGGGATGTCCCAAGTCTGCCCATAGCGGTTCACCACCGAGTTCGCCGGATCGCTACCCATGCGCGTGCCGCCCTCGTGATGGGCACCGGGTCTGCCCGGACTGAGCGGAGCCCTCCATACCTGGGATGCGCCCATCGCATGTCCTATCTCTTCCATCTTGCTCATCATGAATTCGACGCACGCAAGTTCATTCGGCCGCCGCCAGTCATAGGTCATGCGCGGAGCCGGCAAGCCCCACGCGTCCTTAACATCAGGATCGAGGTCGATGGTCTGGTCAGCGTAGGGCAGATTTTCCGTTTGCGCGACCATCGAGGCGTGCCGCGTGTAGGCCTCGGCGATGAAGTCGCGATATGCCGCGCCCCAGCGCGGAACGCCGGGCGGCGTCGCTAGCGTCGAGGCGCTAATCGGGCCGCCCTGCAAATTATCGGTACCAATCGAGATTTGCGAGCCACGGATAAAACCTACGTCACCGTGGTCGAAATTGTCGGCGTTGAAGTCATCGATCGTGTGCTTCTGGGCGCTTGGCCCCATGTAGACATTCATGTGTCGATCGTCGAACGTCACAAGCACCCGCGCCATCATATGCGCCATCACGTGCTTGCCGACGTGGCCGCTCGAATTCGCAAGCCCGTCCGGGAACTGTGCCGTCTTCGAGAGCAGGAGCAGGCGCGTGTTGTCGTAAATAAAGGGCGCGACAATAACGACCTCGGCCTCGATTGTGTTATCAGAGCCGTCCGGACCGTAATACGAGATCCCGGTTGCGCGACCCGTATCGTCGCTATTGATGTGGTAGGCCATGGCGCCGGTGACGAGCTTGAAATTCCCCGTCGCGTCGGCTTCCGGAAGTTTCGTGACCAGAATCGAGGACTTCGCGCCCATATGACAGCCGAACGATTGGCAAAAGCCGCAATAAGTGCAGCCGGGCCTCCCCTGGTACGGCTGCGAGAGGATCGCGCGCGGCGTCGAGAATGGATGATAGCCGAGATCCCGCGTCGTTTCGTCGAAAACGATGCCTGGCTGTTCCACGAGCAGCGGCGGTAACGGATAGTCGCGACGGCGCGGCGCTTCGAACACATTGCCACCGTCGATTTGCGTTCCTTGCAGGTTGCCGGCCTTGCCGGAGACCCCGAGCTCGTATTCGGCACGATCGTAATATGGCTCGAGATCAGCGTAACTGAGCGGCCAGTCGGCGAGCGACGAATCCGCAGGGATCGCAGCCGCACCATAACGCTCGATTGTCTGCGAACGTGCGCGGAAGTCGTCTTCGTGCATGCGCCACGACACCGCGCCGTAATGCACCGTGCCGCCGCCCGCCTGGTTTCCGTAATTCAGCACGCCCAACGGCGTCGCGCGTGCGTTCGCATTTGGTCGCCAGGTAATCGGCTGGCGCTTCGTGTCAGGGCGCGTGTCCTGACGCTGAAAATAGCGTAGCTCATCTTGACCCGCGAAGTCCGATGTCTTCAAACGCGGACCACGCTCGAGGGCAATGACCTGCATGCCCGCTTTGGCGAGCTCGGCCGCGAGGACGCCACCCGCCGCTCCCGCACCAACGATGACGACGTCCGTTCTTTCCGTTGCCATGGGTCAGTCCCTCCGCGTGGCTTGCGACTGCAACCCGATGGTAGGGGCGCGGCTGAATGGCTCACTGCTCTGCACTTCCGCTGGGGTGTAGGCAAACTGCGCGCCGGGAAAACCAACCAGGTGCCAACCGGCGAAATCCTTGTTCCCACCATAGACAGGGTCGGCGAACATCCCTTCCATAGTGTGGGTGCGTAGCGTCTCGAAAAAGGCGCGCGCAGTAGGCCATTCGAACCCTTCTGCCGTGCCCGCTTCCAGCGCGGCAATGGTAGCGTCCTGCTGCGCGGGATCGAGGCTCGCAAACGTCGCGCCATGGGTGACACGGCAATACGCGTCGAGCGCAACCAAACCGCGTCGGTAGAATCTCTGTTGGTCGGCATAAGCCCCGGCGAGCGCGAGATCGATATAGTTGAGCACGTCCGCATCCGTCGCCCCGGGCTTGCCGGGTGCCCCTGGCATCAGCCGTTCGACGAACGCCGCAATGGCCGCCGCTTGCTCGTGATTGAAGAAGGCGCCGTGTCGTGCGTTTGCGGAGAGCGGTTCTGTAGCAGCCTCTGCGTCGTTCCCGGATTGAGCGTCCACCTTGGGAATGAATGCGGCAACCGCACCGGCACTCGCGCCCGCTGCCGCACCCTTCAGGAATGAGCGTCGAGATTCATTTTTTTTCTTCATGACGTCCTCCAACGGGCCGCTTGAGCATCGATCCTGCCACCGAGAAGCATGCCCCTTTCTGCACCGCGCGGCAAGATACGATGAACAACTCCTTATCAGGGTTTAGCTGTCCAAGTAGCTCAAAGAATGATCTGGTGTTGACGACGTGGAATGCTGTGTTGAGCAAACCGACTCGAAGACCCTTGAGTGGGGAAGCAGGGCAACTTAAGCTTTCGGAAGGTGGTGGCGGGACATTCGATCCCCCGCCGATGGAATGATAGCGGGAGGAATAACATGGGAGCCTACGCGAGATTTGCTGCGACTTGTATTCTGGGGGTATCGGGGTATGTGTCACAGGGAGTGGCCAATGCCGCCGACCTTATCATTCTCACAAACCAAGGCGCGGCACCGGGGGTGAGGGAACTTGCCGCTGAATTTGAGCGTGTGAGCGGGCACCGGATAACCGTGATCCAGCCCGATGACGCCACGTTGGAACAACTCATCAACGACGGAACGGCAGACCTCGTTACCGGAAACCCTGGTTTGATGGAGGAACGCGTTAGGGATGGCAAGGTCTTGGCCAGCACGGTGACGCCATTCGTGCTCGCCGGTCTCGGTCTTTCGGTCAGAGCTGGTGCGCCGAAGCCAGACATCACCTCTGTAGAGTCCTACGCCGCCGCTTTGCTCGCAGCCGAGTCGATCGGCTATTCGCGCGGTTGCAGCGGTACGCATGTCGCCGAGGGAATCGCAGAGCTCAGTCTCACCCAAGATTTGGCGAACAAGACAATTCGCACCGAAGGCGGTCCTGTCACCGATTTTCTGGCGCGCGCCGACTTCGAGATCGGCATTCAACAGACGAACATCATGGTCGATGTGCCCGGAACCGACTATGTGGGACCATTACCCGGCTTTTTGAACAAGCCCTGCCAATCGAATGTCGGCTTATTAACAGCTTCGAAGGAATCGGACGCCGCGCGTGCGATGATCAGGTTCATGGTTTCGCCGGAAGCAGCACCGTTATTGCGCCGAACCCATGTGGAACCCATCAATCCTTGACGAGGAGTGCATTTGGAGATTCGCGAACAACTGAAAGTAGCCGAAAACAGACATTCGCTGAGTAGCCAACACCTAAAAATACGGGGAGAAAGTCATGGCTACGCATAGCCGTCGCAAAATACTGCAAACAGCGGTAACGACTGCTGTAGGTAGTTCCTTCGCGCCGCTTTGGGCGGCCGCTCAGTATGGAAGAGCCGACCTGGTGGTTTTGGGCGGGACCTTCCATACGATGGACCCGAACCTTACGAATGTTGATGCCATGGCTGTGCGAGGCGATCGTATTCTGGCGCTAGGTAGCCAACAGGATATTCGAGATCTAATTGGGCCAACCACTCGTGTCATACGCGCAGATGGGATGACGATTACCCCAGGATTCATAGATGCTCACAGCCATCCACTCATGGCGAATGAAGCTGTCAGTGTTAACGTCGACCTGCGACGCATCGCGGATGTGCAAACCGCTCTAATTCAACAAGCGGAGAAAACGCCGCCCGGCCAGTGGGTGCAGGCTCATATGTACGACGACACCAAGTTTATTGAAGGTCGTGAACTTACTCGGCGCGACATCGATGCTGTCGTCACGAACTATCCTGTGATGGTACGCCATCGGGGAGGGCACACAGCCGTTGTGAACTCTAAGGCATTCGAAGTCGCGGGGATCACACAAACCACCCCTGACCCGGATGGAGGCCGCTACTATCGAGATGGCGGGGAACTCACAGGTAAGGTTGCTGAACACGCAATGGACTTGCTCGAAGCCGCTGGAGACTGGCCGGTCATCGACCGCGATACCATGCGCGACAACGTCACACTGACCTCCAAACGAATGGCCTCCTCAGGGCTCACCTCCACCACCGACGCCGTAGGGTTGACCGAGAACTGGACAGCGTACATGGACGCGCTCGAACGTGACGAGATGCACTTTCGACTTTCATTCATGCCGCGAGGCAACAACCCAATTTACTCGGCGATGAAAGCGGCTGGTATTCGCTCCGGTTTCGGCAGCACCATGTTACGGGTTGGGGCAGTAAAACATGTTGCCGATGGCTCGGCATCCGAGCGCACGATGCGCATGAGTCAACCTTTCGAAGGCCGGCCGAACGACTACGGCATCTCGACTATGAACCAGGCGGAGATTGATGCCGCCGTGGACGATGCAGTTGCTCACGGCTTTCGTATTGGCATTCATGCTAATGGCGATGTAACCATTGACCAAGTACTCAATGCTTATGAGCGCGTTCTCAATAGCTGGAATGGTCCTAATCCACGTTTTCGGATTGAGCATTGTTCCTTGGTTACACCGACGTTGCTACAACGCATTAAAGCTACCGGCGCCGTACCCACCCCGTTCTACACCTACGCTCACTACCACGGTAACAAATGGGTAGAGTACGGCGAAGAACGTATGCGCTGGATGTTTGCACACCGCTCTTTTCTCGACTACGAGATTCCCGTGGCACCTGCATCGGATTACACACCAGGACCCTATGAACCCATGATGGCCATTCAAAGTATGGTGACTCGAAAAGACGCGGCAGGACGCGTGTGGGGCGAGAACCAACGCATCAGTGTCGCTGAGGCGTTAAGAATCTGCACGGTGCACGGCGCCTATGCCTCATTTGAGGAAAACATTAAGGGTTCACTCACACCCGGTAAGTTAGCGGATTTTGTGCTTCTCGCAGGCGATCCACACGAGACGGATCCGGACGCAATCAAAGAGATCCAAGTAGTAGCGACGTATCTGGGTGGAACGGCAACGTTTGAGATTTAGTGGATAAACTCAAATATCCGCTTCTAACAACAACTATCCGTTGACTAGCAAGCGCTGATAGCAGCAGGCTTGAGGAAGATAAGTTTTGAAAAAAATGTACTCAACACCCAACATTCCTATTGCTCTAGTCGTGCTATTAAGTCACCCATTAGCCATTGCACAGGCGCCCTCTAATGAAGAATTGCATGAATTACTACTCGAAGCACAAAGACAGATAGCTCAACAGCAAACAGAGATAGAAAGCTTAAAGTCTCAAATTTCTGCAACAGTAATGGAACAGTCAGCGGAGCCTGTCGATGAGTATCCAGAGTCGACACAAGTTGTCGGGATCAACTCAAGCTATAGTTTTAGGATATTAGATCACGCCGAAAATACAAATACTAAGCAAAGGCTTCAATTGGAAGCCATTCAGAATAACGAATTAAACAGTCGAATAACTTTAGGTGGGCAGATTGCAGCTTTAGCCAATTACCAGAAAGCTAACGAGGACAATCTTTTTGGTTGGCTCATGCGACACCCAACATCGAACAACCAGATTGGCAAGACTGTTTCTGAAGCAGTAGTCCATTCTGCTAACTTGAATCTTACTGGGTTATTGAGTGAATCCCTAACAAGCTACGTTGAAATGCTTTATAACCCTGAACAAAATTTCGCAGCCAATAGCACTATCACCGGGTTACCCAGAAATAATGTTAATGTCCGCCGTGCTTGGATTTTATGGGGCAACTTAAAACATTCCCCCTTATATGGGTCAATTGGAAAAATGGATATTCCCTTCGGGTGGAATGACACTGTTAGCCCGTTTACAAACTCTACCAACTGGCATTCCTTTGCCGGTCTCGCATACGGAGCTACGATTGGTTATATGAATGACCGCTATCATTTTAGAGCAATGACAATTCAGGGCGGAGCGCAATTTAGAAATGCAAATACTCCAGTCGAGGATACTAACGTTCCATCTCGTTTAAATAACTTTGCCATAGATGCCAACTTTAACGTTCTACACAATAGCAATGAAAACTGGAATGTAGGAGTAAGTTATCAATACGGGACAGCCTACTGTCAGAATTACCTTGACGATCCCAGCACCCATGTAATTTCTAATGGTGTAACACTCAATCCTGTACCACAGGGTGTTAGGCATTTTGAACCTTGTACTGATAACAATGACGCATTTGCAGTCTACACTTCATATCATAATTCCAAATGGCTTCTGGCAGCTGAATACGCTGAGACACTTGATGTGTGGCCTGGAACATCAAATCCTTACATACCTGAATTCCAAGCAGAAGAAAATACAACTTTTACGGTTGGCGGACGATACACAGCGGAACTAGGTCTACCCGAAAGCTTGGACCTCTCACTAGAATTTAGTCGTTTTAAGGCAGGTGAATCAGGTTCTCCCTGGGAAAAACAAGACCAGGTGGTATTGGGCATGTCGTACTTTCTCAGACCTCACGTCAATATTTTTTCCGAACTAATCAGGGTAGACGGTTGGGTACCTTTAAATTTTCTAAGCGGCGGAAACCCAGGGAGCGTTGTCGGCACCTCTTGGTCAAGTCAATCTAGCCATACAAATATTATTACTATCGGTGCTCAAACAGGTTTCTAATAAGAACTGAGAATTGACTATTTTTTAATCGGGGAGTTCGCTTCCAGCACTGTCGTAGAATGCATCGTTGTGGCTCGATTCTTTAGAATGACCGCGCTGATTATCGCAGGCGAAATGATATTCGCTCTGCCATTCCATACTCAGCGTTTTTTTCGTGCGACGATGCTTGAAGCATTCGACATCAGTAACACACAACTTGGTGACATGTTTGCAGCCTACGGCGTTACTGCAATGTTCTCCTACTTCTTTGGCGGTCCGTTCGCCGATCGCTATTCTGCACGCTCTCTGATGATCGTGTCGCTGGTGTTGACAGCCTTCGGTGGCTTTTACATGGCTACATTCCCAAGCGTCTGGGAGATGAGTGTTCTATACGGATTTTGGGGAGTGACTAATGTATTCCTGTTCTGGGCTGCTTTGATCAAGACAACGCGTGATTGGGGCGGCGTTGCGTCACAGGGTATAGCGTTCGGTATTCTTGATGGTGGGAGAGGCCTGGCCGCGGCGGTGTTTGCTGCGATCGCCGTCGGAGTCCTTATCCTTTACCTGCCAACAGAAACTGCACTAGTAACAGACCTCGATCGCCGAACTGGACTGCGAAGCATCATTCTTTACTATTCACTGATTACGCTGCTCTGTGCCGGGATCGTATGGTTTCTAGTGCCGCATGTTAGGGGAACGGTTAGCGAGCATCGCAATCCTTTTGCCGGTATACCCGAAGTAATTCGCAGACCGCTGATTTGGACACAAGCGGCCGTCATTGTTTGTGCCTATTGCGGCATGAAGGGAGCGGATAACTACTCACTCTATGCTGTGCAAGTGCTTGGCATGAACGAAATTGATGCGGCCAAACTTGCCACTTACGGCGCTTATGTCCGACCTGTCGCATGTGTCATTGCCGGTCTGGTTGCTGACCGCTACAACTCAGCGCGTTCAATATGCACATTGTTCATCGTGCTGGCCATATCCTACAGTGTGTTAACCCTTGTGACGCCGGAAACAATTGCACTCAATATTATCTACACCAATATTTTCGTGACATTTTTCGCAATTTTTGCGCTTCGCGGCATTTACTACGCATTGCTTGAAGAAACACGCACACCAAAGCACCTGACGGGCGCGTCCGTTGCGGTAATCGCTTTTATCGGTTATACACCGGAGGTATTCTTTGGACCAATTACTGGTCGCATTCTCGACGCAAACCCAGGCGTTCCCGGCCACCTAAATTATTTCGCGTTTCTGACAGTCATTTCTGTTATCGGCGCTCTAGTAACATTGTTGCTGATTAGACTCAATAACCGGGCACGAATACCGCTGATATGATTGCAGTAATTTGTACTACCTCATCAATTAGGAGGAGATAGTCAATGAGATTCACCCGCGTATACGCTGCGCTCACGGCACTTGGAGTTTTTTGGGCCGTACCGACATCGTCGCATCACAATTTTTCAGTGGCTTTTGACGTGGAGCGGCCAGTATCGGTAGAGGGAGTTGTAACCGGAGTTAAATGGGAAAACCCTCATACTTGGATCTACGTGGAGGTGAAGCGCGATGATGAACAACTCGAAGAGTGGCAATTCGAATCGCAGCCTCCGAACCCATTGCGTCGAAAGGGGGTAACACCTCGAATACTGAAACCCGGCGTCACAGTCACTCTCAAGGGATATGGCACCTATGATCGGTCAAAAACAATTGCCGCAGCGAACATCATTGTATTCACAAGCGGTGAGTCATTTTCGATCGGCTCAGGACGCCAACCTCCGCTGACGGACGATCAGTAGAGTTAGATGGGGAACACGGTATGAAACCAAGGGCTTTCTTAGCAACTGCCGTCGTGGTTGGAGTGATAACCGTTGAAATTATTGCCGTGTCCGTTACCGCACAGGAGTCGGATGGAGTGTTGGTACCACACTTGACGAACGGTAAACCAGATTTCTCCGGGGTATGGTGGTCCGGTGGTATAGGTATGGAGGAGAACACGCTCGACGAACTCGAGCGTCTGTACACGCCAGAAGCTCGGACCAGGATGGGTCAGTTGACCGAAAATGACGACCCAACCTTGCGGTGCATCCCATTTGGCTACCCGCGCGCGATGACGCTTCCTTCGACTCAGCAGTTTCAGATTGTTCAGGTGCCTGGATTGATGGTCATTCTGAACGAGTATTTTCACAGCTTTCGGGTGATCCCGACAGATGCTCGCGATCATCCCGACGACATCTATCCCACATACCTTGGGGACTCCGTAGGACGCTGGGACGGCGACACATTGGTGGTAGATATAACTGGTTTTAACGGACAAATTTGGCTCGCAGACAGTACTGACAAACCGACACCTACAAGTACAGGAGGCTGGTTCACTTCGGACGCGCTGCACGTTGTTGAACGTTGGCGGCGTATTGACATCGACACTCTTGAGTACCAAGCGACAGTTGAGGATGCGAATGTGTTGAGCGGACCCTGGACGACACCAAGAATTACCGTGAAGCGAGCCCCGAACGGTAGATTAACGGAAGCCATGTGCCTGGATACTACGACATACGGGTTAACGGAAAAGGGCCAGAAAGAAGCAGCGACTGCCCAATAACTACAATCGGCAAGAGCTTGCCGCCATATGATCGAGCCCGGGGTGAAAAACTCAACCTCCAATGTGAGCTTATACTGCACGTTCAAGCCGATAAGGAGATGCAATCAATGTGGCAAAAACGGCATGCAGTTTTTCAGGGTCTGCTGACGGACATGCGGGAGTAACCATTGCAGGTTGGTGCCCATGACCCGTTAGAGCGTCAACGGGTGGATGAACTCGTCGCGCGCGGCCGCGCTGCCATGCGAAAGTTTGCGGGAGCAGACCAAGCTCGCGTGGACGAAGCGGTCACTGCACTAGCCTGGTCGATCTACAAACCCGAGCACGCCCGGAAGCTCGCCGAACTGGCAGTACGCCACACCGGGATGGGCAACGTGACCGACAAAATCACAAAGAACCAGCGAAAAACCTTCGGCACGCTGCGCGACCTGATGCGTGCAAAAACCGTTGGCATCATCGAAGAACTTCCGGATCTTGGGCTTGTGAAATACGCGAAACCGGTTGGTGTAGTCGCAGCAGTAGTGCCATCCACCAATCCCAGCGCGACGGCTGTAAACAAGGCCATGATGGCAGTAAAAGGCAAGAATGCGGTCATTGTGTCGCCATCTCCGGTAGCTCTCACCACAAGCGCTCGCACAGTGAAGTTGATGCGCGAGGGTCTGGACCAGATCGGTGCGCCAGTAGACCTCATTCAGGTGATGCCCGAACCCGCGACGAAATCGATGACGAGTATGCTAATGGAGTCCTGCGATCTCGCTGTTGTCACAGGATCGCAGAATAATGTGCGCACCGCTTACCGCAGTGGAACACCGGCGATCGGTGTGGGCGCTGGGAATGTGCCCGTTATCATCGACGAGACCGCAAACTTAGGCGCAGCGGCCGAAAAAATCTGTGCCTCTAAAACCTTCGACAACGCTACATCATGCTCATCGGAAAATTCGCTGATCATCCTGGACGAGGTCTATGACGATGCGATACAGGCCCTAAAGACGGTCGGAGGCTACCTCGCCAATGCAGATGAGAAAAACCTCATCGCAAAAACACATTGGGTCGATGGACGCATTAACCGCAGGGTGCTAGCGAAGGATGCTGAAGTGATTGCGCGAGAGATGGGGCTCTCCAAAACCGCCGGGCAATCAAAATTCTTGATGGTGGAGGAAACTGGCGCAGGCCCAGATTACCCCTTCTCCGACGAGAAACTCTCATTAGTCCTAACGATATACCGGGTAGCCGACTTCACTGAGGCGATCGCAAAGGTTCGCACGATTCTTGACTTCAAGGGGCGCGGCCACTCGTGCGGAGTTCATACTGCTAACATGGACCGCGCACGACAACTGGCTGAAACACTCGACGTAGTTCGGGTGTTAGTCAATATGGCCCACACCTTCGGCAACGGCGGTGGTTTTGATTCCGGCCTGAATTTCACTCTGAGTATGGGTTGCGGGACCTGGCAGGGTAACAGCATTACCGAGAATCTCAGTTATCGTCATTTTATAAACGTCACACACCTAGCAACAACCATTCCAGAGGACAAGCCAAGCGAAGCAGCACTATTCGGCGCACATTGGGAGCGTTATGGCAGGTAGTGCAAGCTCCTACCCGGACAGAAGTGTTTGAGGCGAGACAGCCCGGGAACTCGTCGAAAATCATGGCTAGAATAAGAACGAATAGGAGGGCGGACGAGCAAACGGTGCCGGGCAGTACCGTGCGCGAAGTCATTGAACAGGCAAAACAACAGACTCCGACAAATATCTTCCTCATGGCACCCGAGAGCGGCAGGGTGCTCAACTATGCAGATCTGGATCAGAACGCACGCCAGGTCTCGCAACACCTCTACTCGCTCGGGCTCAGAAAAGGTGATGTTGTATCGTTGATGCTCGGAAACGGTCCTGGAACAGTCGAGTTAATCCTCGGCATTATGTATGGAGGATTTGTCTGCGCGCCGCTCAATACTGGATCAGGGTTATCTCAGCTCACTTACGTGCTCGATCATTCGAACACCGGCATCGTCTTCGTTTCTGGAGACTGCGAAGAGCACCTTCGCGAAGCGCTCGCATCAACCACGCGTAAGGTGAAGATCATTGTGACGAACGTGGATACAGAGCCAGAATGGCCAATGATCGCATCCGAGGTAAGCTCTCTACCAAATATTGAGCCAGGCGATGACGCAATGCTCATGTATACCTCGGGCACCACAGGCGATCCCAAGGGTGTACTCCTGACACATGACAACATGTTAAATGGTGGACGAAACGTAGCGGGCGCACACGCATTGCGTCCCGACGATTGCGGCCTATGCGTTCTGCCGCTCTATCACATCAATGCGCAAACCGTGTCGATCTTAGGTACTTTGCTTAGTAGTGGAACGGTTGTACTGCCCCGAAACTTCAGCGTGACGCGTTTTTGGGGATGGATCGCTGATCACGGCTGCACCTGGTTCAGCGTCATCCCAACGATAATCGCCTATCTGTTACATGAGCGCAGTACCCTAAGTGTGAGGGAACGCGAAGCTCTCAAAAACGTGCGCTTTGGGCGCTCTGCCTCGGCGCCACTGCCTCCTGCACTGCATGAGCAATTCGAGTCTCAATTTGGAATTCCAATCATAGAAACAATGGGCATCACGGAGGCGGCCGCACAGATTCTCACTAATCCGATGCCGCCAGCCACCCGTAAGATCGGCTCGCCGGGTCTCCCCTACGGGAATGATGTGATCATCGCTAACCCCAGTGGTGGAGAACTCGGGCCCAATGAGCAGGGTGAGATTCTGGTGCGAGGACCAAACGTTATGCGTGGCTATCTCAGGGACCCCGAGGCCACGGCTGCCGCAATCAACACCGATAAATGGCTGCATACGGGAGATTTGGGCCACAAGGACGATGAAGGGTTTGTATTCGTCACTGGCCGACTCAAGGAACTCATCATCAAAGGGGGTGAGAATATTTCACCGCGTGAGATTGACGATGCACTCTTCTCTCACCCGGCAGTCATCGAGGCGGGCACGGTCGGAATCCCTGATGAACAACTCGGCGAAGATGTCGTTGCGTGCGTTGTGATCCGAAATGATATCCCCTGCGGCGAGCAAGACCTGATCGACCACTGCGTTGCACGAACAGGCGGGTTCAAGGCACCACGGGCAGTCTATTTCATGAACGAGTTACCGAGGGGACCGACGGGAAAAATCCTCCGGCATAAGCTAGCAGCTATCATTCAACGTGATTTTTCAACGGCACTGCCCACGAGGGAGTGAGTGGCGGTCCGACCGGCATCCACCCTATTCTTAGCAGCAAGACAACGTAAATGCAGATGAAAGGAAAGTAACCATGACGCATATGACTCCCAGCGAAGCCTTTGTCGAAACGCTGGCTGCCCAGGGTGTTACCGATGTCTTCGGCATCGTCGGATCCGCCTATATCGATCCACTCGATCTTTTTGAGCCGGCGGGTATCAGGTTCATCTCTGTCGCCCATGAACAGGGTGCTGGCCATATGGCCGACGGCTACTCAAGGATTGGCAATCGCCATGGCGTATGTATCGCGCAGAACGGTCCTGGCATTACGAATTTTGTTACCGCAATTGCAGCAGCCTATTGGGCACATTCTCCCGTGGTCTGTATCACACCTGAGTCGGGCACAGGCACCATGGGACTGGGCGGATTCCAGGAAGTGGAACAACTCGCTTTTTTCCAGAAGATCACTAAATATCAGGTACACGTCAATCGCCCGGATCGCATCGCGGAATTGACGGCGCATGCCTTCGATATTGCGCTGGCAGAGCGCGGGCCCGTTCAAGTCAATATCCCGAGAGATTACTTCTACGGGGAAATCGATGTGGAGCTTAACGATCCCATCCGTATCGAACGTACGCCAGGCGGTGCGGCGAGCCTGGATCGGGCGGCAGAACTTTTGAGCAAAGCGAACTTCCCTGTAATTATCGCAGGCGGCGGCGTGGCAATGGCTGAAGGTGTTGGCGCACTCGAATCATTAGCGGAATATCTGTCGGCCCCAGTGGTAACGAGTTACTTGCATAACGACTCTTTCCCGGCCGGACACCACCTGGCATGTGGCCCCCTCGGCTATCAGGGATCAAAGGCTGCGATGCGAATCATTCAAAAGGCAGATGTCGTGCTCGCACTGGGAACCCGCTTAGGGCCGTTTGGAACCCTACCTCAGTACGGACTCGAATATTGGCCTGAAAACGCCAAAGTCATTCAAGTTGACCGCAATCAACGCGTACTGGGCTTAGTCAAACCAATCACAGTGGGGATCTGCGGTGATGCGGAAGCGGCAACGCAAGGATTGTTGACGAGACTGCAAGCTGCGCCGACTCCGCCAACCTGCCTCGAATCGACTGAGAAACGCCTCGATCAGGTCATAGCAGAGAACGCGGCCTGGGAGAAGGAACTTGATTCCATCAGCCAAGGGGTTGATGGCGAGTTGGCACCACGACATGCACTACGAGCGTTGGAGCAGGCGTTACCAGCGGACGCGATCGTCACCACAGATATCGGCAACATCTGCTCAGTGGCAAATAGTTATTTGCGCTTCGAGAAACCAGGAAGCTTCCTAGCTGCCATGAGTTTTGGGAACTGTGGTTATGCTTTCCCTACTGCCATCGGCGCTAAAGTGGCGGCGCCGGATCGGCCTGTGGTCGCCTACGTGGGAGACGGTGCTTGGGGCATGAGCCTCCAAGAGACGTTGACGTGTGCGCGCGAGAATATCCCAGTCACGGCAGTTGTATTCAACAACGGGCAATGGGGAGCAGAGAAAAAAAATCAAATCGACTTTTACGCCGATCGCTTTGTGGGAACCAACCTGAAAAATCCAAGCTTCGCAGAAATAGCTTGCGCCATGGGCATAAATGGCATTCGCGTCTCAAAAGCCGATGAAATCGGTGATGCCTTGCGGACTGCAACATCTGCCGACGTTGCTACGGTTCTCGAGATCGTCGTAAACCAGGACCTCGGTGAGCCATTTCGGCGTGATGCTTTGCAGAAACCAATCCGACATCTGGACAAGTACCGAGCCTACACAGCATCCTGAGCGAAGCGCGGATTTTACGAATCGAACCAATGACGTTTCTCGAGAAACTCGCGGCTTCCCTAAGAGATCAGAATCGAGTAGTAGTCTTCCCCGAAGGGGCAGAGGGACGGATTCTCGCCGCAGCGGGTCGACTCATCGACGAACGTGTAGCACGAGTAGTGCTCCTTGGTTCAGCCACCGAGATCGAGTCCTCCGCCCACGATGCGGGTGTTTCAGTTAAAGATTTCAACATTATTGACCCTAAAGAATCCGACTATCTCGACGAGTATGCACATCAGTACAACAAACAGCGGCTAAGAACGAAAAAAGAGGTTGCTCATCGCCTGATGATGAAACCGCTCTTTTTTGGCGCAGCGATGGTAAAGAGCGGAAATGCCGATGCTATGGTTGCAGGGATTACGACGACCACCGCTCGGGTCATAGAAGCAAGTCTTATGACTATAGGTTTGGCCGAGGGTATCCAAACACCTTCAAGCAGCTTCATGATGCTAGTACCGGGGCTAGATCAACAAGATGATAAGCCGCTCTTGTTCGCCGACTGTGCACTCAATCTTGATCCCACTGCTGAGCAACTCGCAGATATAACCATCTCATCGGCCGATAGCTTTGAGCGTCTGACCGGTAAAGCACCGCGCGTAGCCCTGCTATCCTTCTCTACTAGAGGAAGTGGGCAACATACCAGTGTCGACAAAGTCCGCGATGCAACAAAGCTGGCGCGCGCGCGGGCACCTGATATCGCTATAGACGGCGAACTTCAGGCTGATTCGGCCCTGGTTCCGCGGATAGCGGCTCTCAAAGTGAAAGACACCAGTGATGTCACAGGCCAGGCTAACGTGCTCGTCTTCCCGAATCTAGACGCCGGCAACATCTCGTATAAGCTTGTCCAACACTTAGCTGGCGCCACGGCTTTGGGGCCGTTCCTGCAGGGCTTCGCGAAACCGGTCAGCGATCTGTCGCGCGGTGCTACTGTGGACGATATAGTGGACACGGTTATCCTTACGCTGGCTGGAAAATAGCGTTAAGCCACTATTGAACGCGAGGTCAGATAAGCGCGACTTTAACCCCCTGCGCCGGGTCTCACGGGAACAACGTTTTGGTTAGATACTACTGCCACCGGATATGCACGCCTCTCAACACCCGACCACACACCGCCCTTGCCCGTTGAACTCCATCGTGCGTCCGCTGATGGCGAGGTGAACCGGCGGTTCTAACTGCTCGATAAGCGCAGCTGTACGCGACTGCGGACGTGCCCTCCCACCCTCCGTCGCGGGCTCGTTCGGATGCGTGAGAATGACTGACGCGGGTTGGACTAACTCGTTGATCACATGCGCCCCGGAAAAGTAAATGCCCGGATTATTCCCTAGATTGAGCATGGCGAGGTTCGCACGGTGGTATTCGTTGACAACGGTTCTCATCTCGGAATGGATACCGGTATCGCCCGATAGGTAGGCAGTGAGGCCGTTGGTGAACTTGACTACATATCCAGTGGGCGGGCCGTACTCGAGAACGGCGCCATTATCCTCTAGTGTCATACGTTGTTCCTCGGAGAGAAGCGCAGGCGGGGCGTTGTTAACGTGTGACGCGTACACGATCGTGATCTCCACGCCCTGCGCTGCATCAGCCGTCTTCGCGATAAACATGCCGCCTACGTCCATGCTAGACCGGCAGGCCACCTCGACAGGCACGGTGGCGGCAACAGGCTGCGAGCATACGCTCAGAGAGTGCCCGCCCATGTCTTCAACCTCGCTGGCCACGAACCCAGCCATGGCACGGGTCGTTACGAGCACAGCGTTTTTAGCAACAACGACCTCGGCAGTCATGGAGTTCGGAACAGGCACACGTTCCGAATTTGCACAAGTACCGGCGCCCACAGCTCGAAGCCGGCGGTCGCCCAGATGATCACCATGCATGTGGGTTAGCAGCACGAGATGAATGTCGCCGAGTCTTGGATCGTCTCCCGCTGTAAGGTTGTGGGCCGGATCGTAAAGCAAACGTACGCCGGTTGGATCCTCAAACAGGGTTGCTCGATCGTTTGCACAAAGCTCGCCTGGGTGAGAACCGATTGGGGTGATCTGCACGTTCTGGGCCAAGCCCGGTAAAGTCGCAAGCGTGAGGGCGAGAGCTGCACAAACCGTTTTCATGTACTTCCTCCAGATATCAATTGTTAACAAATATCCGCTTTTGCCCGACAGAGGACATTAGAATAGCCTCAGCTTAAGGGACTGTGCTGATACTAGGGTTAAAGCCTGGGGCATCGTAGCGCAACCCGTCCGCTGAGCGATCCAGTTGGCGTAGGTATAGCCGCTTTTTTCCATCGCGAGCGTTGTCACCGGTGACGGTGACCTCATCGCCCGGTTGAAAGGTATCTCTTGTGACCCCGGCTTCGGCAAGCTCACGGCGATTATCCATCTCAATATACCAGCGCTGCGGCTCGGCATTACCGACGTCAGCATCCAGTAAAAGAAATGCGTGGGGTTGAACGAAGTGAAATTCAATAATTGCGCCGGCAACCGTTGTCAGCTGAGTCCGGTCGTACATACCTATAATAGAGTGGTGCGCATGCGCCGAAAGCCCCGCCAGCGCTAGGCCGAACATCACGGAATAAGATAAGCGGTGCACTCTATTTGTCCTTAAGAAGGCCAATCTACGTGTGTTCGCAGCAGGATACTCGACATTTCCGAGAAAACCTACTCTATGGGTTTGACCCAGATAGTGACCTCATCGCTGACATTCGTGCCTCGTCAGAGTAGCATCTGTATAAAACAACACCGCACACTGTGAGGAGGGAGTCATGCGATTAATCCTTGAGCGATTGGGACCAACGACCGCACTATTCTTAATCATGCTGCCTGTGGCAGCGCATCACAGTGCTGCTATGTACGACCAGCAGCAGGACGTCAGATTAGAAGGCATCGTCACGCAGTTTGACTGGACAGACCCACACGCCTACATCCGAGTCGAGACAGAGGATGAAGGCAGTGAAAGTATTGTGTGGCTCGTCGAAGGTCGCCCGCCATCTGCCATGAGTAAATTGGGTTGGTCCCAGGATTCTTTAGCGATAGGCGAGCGCGTAACGGTGGCGGCCAATCCTGGAAGAAATGCGAACAGAAAAATTGCTTTAGGCCTAACTGTGATGAAGGAAGATGGCACGCTCCTGAATATATTGAGACCTGGGGCAGAAGGTGCCGCAGGAACTTCTTCTATTGCGTTTGTGGCAGACGGGATATCGGGGAACTGGGAAACGCGAACGTCTCCCGAAGTTCTTTCAACATGGAGACAACCAAGGACCTCGTGGTCATTGACAGATAAAGGACTTGCGGCATTGGAAAATTATGAAGAGCTGTTAATGAGCCCTGGCAACGACTGTGTCGGCGAGCTTCCTCCCCGGACAATGATCTTTCCCGCAATAAAGAGGATTGAGATTGGTGAGCAAGTGACAATGATCCGTCTCGATGACGGTACACGCACAGTTCACATGAATCTCGATTCACACGAGGGCGCATCGTACACGACCCAGGGCCATTCGATCGGCAGGTGGGAAGACGATGTATTGGTAATCGATACTACGCATTATGCCGAGCATCGAAGTGGAAATGCCCCGGGACTGCCGTCTGGTCGACAAAGGCATCTCATCGAACGCTTTGAATTAACCGCAGACCGAAGCGGATTAACCTATACGTTTAGAAATGAGGATCCAGAATACTTACTGGAACCCATGATCGGGACATTAGACCTGACTTACAGACCGGACCTCCCATTCGTGTACGTACCTTGCGACCTCGAGACCGCTCGTCGCTATCGTGAGGAATGATATGTGAATGGAGCATTCGCCAGTTTGCTATTTTCTCTGTTTATACAAAAATGACACTTCGAGCGTAGAAAGTTAGGGAGATATAGATGCTAGCTCACTCTGGAATCGCTATAACGGCACTACTTGTGGTGGCCTTCGGTGCCTCTCGCGCATCAGCACAGATAGAGCCCTATACACCGCCACAAGCAGCGGAAGCGGGTGCAGACTGGTCAGCTCGGGTTGTAGAGCTCCTGCCTGAAGGTGTGGAGACCCGCTTCGAGGCGAGAAAGCGTCTTGCTGCTCACGAACCTGATCCCGTGCAATATCCAACACCACGCACATCGTGGGATGGAAAGCCAGATTTTTCGGGCATCTATTGGCCCAACGCGACAGTCACGCCACCCCCAGTTTCGTTAGAATCGCTATACCGCCCGGAAGTGCGCGAATACAGAGAGGGCGGAGGTTCCGCAGTAGACCTGATCGATTGGCGCGGCGTTGATACACCTTTGTTCCACTGCTGGCCACGGTCACCCGTCACTGGCTCGGGGTCTGGAACCATTCAGCTAGTATCAGCTCCAGGATACCTCCTGATGCTAAACGAGGGCGTTGGCAACTTCCGGATCATCCCGATCGTTGGAGAGAACGAGCCCCAGTCAAGTACGTCGCACAAACCTTCCTTTCAAGGCTCGTCGGTTGGTCATTGGGAAGGTGACACGCTAGTTGTCGAGGTAACAAACTTTAATGGCAAGCCTTGGCTTGGCCGAGCCCGACCGCCGGATCAACTGCCTCAAACCTCCTCCGACGCGTTGCGCATCGTCGAGCGCTGGAGTCGGCCGGACTCGCGGATCATTGAATACAGCATAGTCGTTGAAGACCCGAAAATGCTCACGGGCCCATGGACTGGAGCAGTCGTTCGCCGAGGCCTGATGCCGTTTGACACGCTCTTTGAGTCACTTTGTTTCCCGGATCCCGAGTTGGACACACGACACAGGGACTTCTTCATCCAGCAAGCAGAGAGGGAAACCTCAGGTGCGGGCGCCGTTGAACCTGCCGCAGATGGTAGTGCTCGATGAGCAGGCGCGGGATAACTATTGGCGTTAGCTTGGCCGTCGGGACTGCTGCACTACTCGGCCTACGATTGGTGTTAGATGAGAACAGCGCGAACGACAGTACCCCAACAGGTACCGGATCGTTTTCAGCGCTGACTGATTGGGGAGAACCAGATTTAGCTGGTATCTGGAGGGCAGCGCCCCTTGGAGCTCGTTCCGGACTCGATACATTTGATCTGGCGACGCTTGAGGAACTGTATACACCCGCGGCGCGTACGCGGATGCAGGAACTCTCGGCAGAGGATGACCCAATCCTGCGCTGCGCACCTCCCGCTTTTCCGCGCGCCGCAATGCTGGGGCACCCCATCCAGATTATTCAGAATCCGGGATTCACATTCGTCCTCACCGAGGCATACCCGGTCTTCCGAACCATTCCAACGACCGGAAGGCCGCACACAGAAGCGCAGTATTTGTATCCCACGTACATGGGCGACTCAACAGCACGCTGGGAAGACGACACACTAGTAGTCGACGTGACTTCATTCAACGGTGAAGGATGGCTAGCGAGCCCCGAAGACAGGCCAACGGATGCCAGCGTGGGGGTGTGGCCGACCTCCGATGCAATACATATCATTGAGCGATGGCGTCGCGTCGATGCTGATACGCTCGAGTATCAGGCAAGAGTAGAAGATCAGCACTTTCTGGAGATGCCCTGGGAAACCCCGTCGGTTATCTTCAAGCGTCAGCAGGTAGATAGAATCGAAGAGGTGTTCTGCCGGCCAGAGGATGGACCGGAGACTTATCTCACACGCCTTGGTGAATGAATGAGCGGCGATCGCACGTGGTTACAGTTTTGAGGGAGACAGGTATGGTTTGGAAAACAATCAACATCTTAGCGGTGCTTCTCGGGGTCACGTCAATCGCGGGCCCGGTATCGGCTCATCATTCGCGTGCGATGTTCGACGTAGACGTGTTTATTTCTGTCGAAGGGGTGGTCACCAATGTCGAGTGGAGGAATCCACACATGTGGATCACCCTTGATGTACCGACTGCTGACGGTGAGACGGAGAGCTGGGGGTTTGAGGGCTCCGGGGCCGCGGGCATGGTGGCATCCGGCATCTCACCTCAGATTCTCAAGGTTGGGAATCGGGTCAAGATCATCGCCCATCCGCCACGGGACAAATCCCAACGCACGGCGGAGTTCATGGGTCTGGAAGTAAACGGCACGTATTACTCACGAGGAACGGGTTCGACCATTCGCGGAGCAAACGAGAACTAACGCGAGGAACCTAAACCACCGAGTTCCATATCACACTCGACATGCGAAGAAATTAAGTCCCCCAGTAAGTTCGTCCCAGACCTGAAGCATTATCTTCGAACGCTGTTACCGAGGGCGAAGCAGGTGTAGGAAAATGAATTACGGTATCGAACCTTATGGACAAGTCAGAGTGTCTCGAAAGCTTACGACGGGAAGAGCGATGATGAGAGTGGGCGCTGCGATCTTACTAGTATGTCTATGGAATGCGGGTGCAGTCAGCGCCCAAACTGATGCCAGTGTAAGTATCACAGCGCCCGGTATCTATGAGATGACACTGCCAGACGCTGCACGTCGCTACACATTAGTAATTCCAGATGGATATACAGGACAGAATCCAACACCGCTAATCGTGTCACTTCACTATGGAGGAGAGGTTACCCCGTTTTATGGCCGAGGCCTGCTCGACTCGCTGATCGAGCCTGTACTTCGAGATCTAGGCGCAATTATTGTGGCTCCTGACAGCGCAGCCGGGAACTGGGCCAATCCGACATCGGAGCAGCACGTTTTGGAATTAATGGATTTCATCGAGGCCCATTACAACATCGACGCCAACAAAACCTTGCTAACTGGCTACAGTATGGGAGCCGGAGGAACATGGTATCTAACGCCTCGCCACTCAGATCGTTTTAAAGCAGCGCTTGCGGTGGCGGGACGTCCTCAAGCCGACTCGATGAGCTTTGATTGGAAGACACCGATGTACCTCATTCATAGCACAGCTGATGAAATCATTCCGCTGGAGTCTACCCAGATCACCGTAGAACAACTGCAGAGCCAAGGCGCATTCATCCATCTCGTGGTGGTGGATGGAATCACTCACTATGAGATTCCTCGGTATCGACCCCACTTAAGAGCGGCAGTACCATGGATTCAACAGGTGTGGGCTGAGTAAAGGTTTTGGCTCCCTAATTCCACGTTCTGAGACTGATAGGAAATTCGCTAGTAGTCAACCAATGTCCGCATCTGTAAGTTACTTACTATTAGTCGGTTTCTGAATGCTAGAAACGGCAGTATCGGAGGGGCAAATCGTGAAGAATATTGTGGTCTTGTCAGCGGCGCTGATTATCAGCGCGCCCGCGTTAAGTCATCATAGCAACGCTGGCCTTGACATGGAGTCAGTAGTGACGATCGAGGGTACGGTCACCGAGTTCAGCTGGCGAAATCCGCACGTCTACTTCATGGTCGAATCCACGAACGACCGCGGTGAGCAGACAGAGTGGACGGTGCAACTGGCGTCGACCATCACGGTCACCCGTATGGGTTGGAACCGAGAATCGCTGTTGGTTGGTGACTGGGTCACGGTTAAGGCGCATGCTGCGCGCAACGGGCGACCGTATGCGATGATGGACTCGACCGAAAAAGAAGGCGGAATAGCATTGCCAACGTCATTCGATGCAATATCTGCAGAACCAATTTTGGTGAGTTCGGATACCACTGCCAGCACATCCACCATAGAGGGAACATGGATGGCGGACCCCGCCAAACTCGTGAGTTATCCGGGTGGTGTTGACGGTTTTTTCACCGCTCAACTCCGTCTGACTGAGCAAGGACAGGCGGCCTGGACTTCGTATGATGAAATCTCCGAACAAAATCCCTACGCGCGATGCATCGGAAGCCCGACACCAACACTAATCGTTCTCACTAACATTTTCCCACTTGAAATCCAGATTAACGAGGATGAAGAGACCGTCGTGATTCGAAGTGAATTTCTCGATGATCAGCGAATCGTGTACATGGATGGCCGGCAACACCCCGCCGAGGGCGATGAACGTACTTTCGCGGGCCACTCCATCGGCTGGTGGGAGGGAGAAACTCTTGTTGTAGACACCAAGAATTTCGCAGATCATCGGTCGCCTTATCAAAACGGTGTCCCGTCCGGCGCTCAGAAACACGTCGTCGAACGATACCGCCTAAACGAGAATGGCAGACGTATCTTGGTCGATTTCGTGCTGGAAGATCCTGAGTACCTTACTGAGCCTCTGATCCATAGCAGAGAATTGATATATGCGCCGCAGATGGAGATCTCTCGATTCGATTGCGATCTAGAAGCAGCGAGACGGTTTCTGCCTCAGTAATCTTTGAAAAATATCACGGGCACAGTGGGTACCAGAAAGCAGATACCCAGAAATGGTCTCTAGAAACGTAAGCTTGCCGCACTCAATGACCGCTTGAGCTAATGAGTCAACACAATCATTTTCGCCTCAAGATGTACTGGGTCTCTGAGCGTTGATATCCCTGGACAACCTCGCATGGAGGCCTGCAGAACCCGATTCAAGGCTTCCTGATCCGGCTTCTCCGAGACTCCGATATCCACGTGGATTGTTACTCGCTGAAAGCCCGACGGTGGAGCATCCTCCATCATGTGTCCTCTCACGTCGAGATCCGCTTTAGCCGAAGCTTCGAACGTATCGTACTTGACGTCCCATTTGGCAGCGTAGAACGCAAAAACCGCAGCAAAACAGCCCAAGACCCCACTCAATAAGTACTCGAGCGGCGTCGGTGCATTTGCTAATCCTCCAACATGTGTTGGCTCGCTGATCTCCCAGCTTCTACCCGACTTGAGGCTGCACGCCAGTTCGTTGAGTTCCCCAACGGATCGGACAGAAACTTCAACCGTTGACTGCGGCCCTTCAGGCGCCGCAGCATTTGAATCTTTGATATAGCGCATCTCTCTATCGAGAGTCACTTCTTTAAGCTCGGGGAAGCACGCACAAATAGGTTCATGATTAACATCAAGCTTATCGGCCATTGGAACTCACACTCCTCAGTTTCAAGATATCGGTCTTTTCATCCTGGTGTTATCACTCATCGACAGCTGCTAAAGGACGAAATCGGAGTCTTTGCCCTTCCGGTTCAGGAGGAATATGGAATGCCTCGGTGAACCGGTTGGAGAAGTTCCACATACAACACAGAACCGTGAGTTCAACTAGCTGTTGCTCATTAAAGTGGGTCGTCATTCTCTGAAATACATCCTCGTCACCGCTCGCCGTCATCTCAGTAACAGCGTCAACCCATGCAATTGCCGCCTTCGTTCGTTCGTCAAGAACCTCAGCTCTCTGATAGTCATCAGCCTGAATCATCCTGATCTGTTCGGTTGTGAGCCCCGCCTCCGCACCAAGATCGATATTGTGCAGCAGGCAGTACTCTGATCTATTTTTGCTCGAGGTCCGAATAATCACCGCTTGTTCCACTTTAAGGAACTCTGGGTCCTCCTCAAGGTATCGCATTCGGATGCCACGGTTAGCTATCATCCATGCTTCAAGTGCCCCGGGAGCAAGAGCCATAATCTTAGAGAAGTTGCTAACGGTACCAAACTGCCGAATCGTTTCAGAGAAGATTTCGCCAACTCTTCCCGTAGTGGTCTCTGGATCGAGACCGGTCACTCGTGGGATCATCATAATCATTTCCTCCTGGATAGGGGATAGTAACCTGTCAGAAGACCCCATACGCCAATGAATGACGTCACGGCTACCCACCCAAGGATGGTTGGATTTTCTCTTCCCGCTTTGGGATTGAACACTTTAGTTACAGCCGTCTTCGTTTTTTTGCCAGCGTTATACGCAGAACACCATCACTTGGGAGCGGCAACGGTTGGCACCGTGTTTCTGTTGGCAAAATTCGTAGACATTGTCGCTGCTCCAAGCTGGGGCCTTTTTATGGACAGCTTCAGCACGCGCTGGGGTCGTCGTCGACCATGGCTGGTATTGGCGACGCCGATGCTAATGCTGGCCATCTTGATGCTTTACAACCCACCTGAATCAGTAACGGTACTTTATCTGTTCGTTTGGCTGAGTGTTCTTTACGTCGGCTGGTCCGCCTGGACCATCAGCCATACGTCATGGGCATTGGAATTGTCTCGTGACTATGACCGTCGCTCTCGCATTACAGGACTCTTGCAGGTCATGGCCATGGTGGGCGGAATCATGATGGCGTTAGTTCCAGCCATCATGGAACGTGTGGCATCGCCGACCTACGATGAGAAAACGTCCGCGATCGGCTGGTTCATGATCGTATTGCTTCCACTGACTTCAGTGATCTGTATTGCAAGCCTGCCTGAACGAAAAACGCCGAACCGTCCACATATCGGATTCCGGCGCGGCACCGCGCTAGTATTCGGCAACATGCCATTGTTACGAGTGCTCGTCGCCAACGCCACACTCGGCTTTTCCTGGGTGCTCCTGCAAGCTTTATTCGTCTTTTTCGTCACGTACGCTTTGGGCTTGCAGGACTGGCTGGGATTCCTGCTGGTCTGCCTTATCGTCGGCGGGCTACTGTTTTTGCCGATCTGGGTCAAGTTGTCTCAAAGCTGGCACAAGCATGGGGCCATGCAGGTATCCATGATCACCGGTGCGGCGACACTTCTACTCCTTCTCTTCTTACCTGAAGGCAACGTTGTTCTGGCTGCAGCCGCATTCCTGCTCGTCGGCGCGAATTCCTCCGCGCTTGAGTTTCTCCCACGCGCAATGATGGCCGATGTATGCGACCACGATCATGTTCAGAGCGGATCAGAGCGCATGGCGCTCTACTATTCCCTCTTGCAACTCTCGAGCAAGATCGCAGCCGGTTTTACTTTGTTCCTAGCGCTTACCGTGCTCGGTGCTGTCGGATTTGACCCCGAGATCGGATCGGATAACAGCGCCGGGGCGATTCGCAACTTGCGATACCTGATTGTCGGACTTCCGGCGCTAGCCTACGCATGCGTGGTGATCATGTTGATTGGGTACCCAATTAGCCGCGAGCGCCAGCATACGATGCGAGCGGAGATCGAGAAACGTGAGCGACTTGCACTCGGCACTCAGTAGACGCCACAACTGGATTTATTGTTCTGCCTCCATTGCTTCCCGAGCCTCCTCGCTACTAATGCCAGGATAGAGCACTAAACCTAGGTTTCGATAGATCCCCAGGAGCGTTTCATTATTCTCGTAGCATGCCATTGCCTCCATCTCGAATCCCCTCTCCTCAGTACTCCGCCTGTAAGGAGAAGCAATCGTGAAGGGGCTCGTATATACATTCGAATCGTAGAGTGTAGCTTGGTGGTGGAGTGTATTAAGGTCAACGAGGGTCAGGCGTTCAACCACGCGCGCTTCCTCAGTGTAGAACCTTCCGCTCTGGTCCAACCAAGTCTTGCCATTTAGATTCGTCGTCTCAATAACCAGTGTATTGCCCTCCCAATAGCCTCTCGAGTCTCCATGCCAGAGGCTTATGCTCTCCCCGACAGGTTGACGCCCGTCCAGGGGGATGCTGCGATAGTAGTGAGTGTTGAGACCAAGGGTTACAAGATAGTCAGGGGTTTGAAGAAACTGGCGGATTGCTCCGTTGTACATGGAGTGCGGCACACCGGGCAGAAAACAGGCTGCATTAGGGTGAATATATCGTTGTGGGTGCTCCCGCCGTCGTGCATCCGCCCACGACCGCATCGGAACTTTCCCGTCCGGCGGGTCGACAATCGAAGTTGGATTCCCGTGACCGTCGAGCCCCCCGGAATGTTCTTCGAGGTCTTCGTACGCACCACCAAGCCTCCCGCCCGGAAGATGCCAGACTCCTCCCATGTCGGGCCGACCATCAGAAGTACGGGGCGGGTCGAAGACTTTCACTGCTTCCAATGCACATTCGTGGAACACTGTGGGAGTGTTATCAGGACAAATAGACTCTGTAACCCAATTCTGAGCAACGGCGGACGACTGCAACAGTAACGGGATGACCATAACAGCCGGAAACACAATTATCCGGGAAATAAGCCGTGTGCTCACATCGAATCTCCTTACCCGGTGGCCGATCTTAATGTAATTCTAATTTGTCTGAACGGGAAATGCGGATAATAAGGGAATGTGTCTCACCCACCTAAGATTTTTCACCGAATTGACTACCCGTAGTACGTGGGAAACATGCATATGTCCGGGAATTAGCGTACCTCGTATAATCAGATAGATAATTTTTGTGGATCATCCTAGGAGGTATCCGATGGGCCCCAAACTCACCGCCATCCTCTCGGCTGGAGTTGGACTCCTTCTTCTGTCCGTCTCCACGCATAGCCATCATGGAACCTCCATCGTGTACGACTTGACCCAGTCAATCACCATCTCTGGAACCGTTACTGACTTTCGGTTGGTTAATCCACACACGCTCATCTATCTTAATGTGAGCGGAGAAGACGGTGAGGTCGTAGGCTGGATGGGCGGGCTCATAAGCCCCATTAGACTAGTTCGCGACGAGGGCTGGACTGGAGATACCCTCAAGCCCGGGGACGAGATCTCAATGACGGGTGCCCCCGCCAGGGGTGGCGAGCCGTCGGTGTGGGTCGAGCAGATCATCCTGAATGACGCGCCACTGCTCCACGGAGAATATACGGGTTGACTCCAAGCCTTCTTCTTAATCAGGCACATTTTCAGGAAACGAAACCTACCGTATGAAAATTCCAGGCGCTACCTCAGACGCTGCGGGTAACCCTCAACCACAGTTGACGACACGCACACCCAGGATGGTGCTCGCGCTGCTTTGTTTGATGTACCTGATCCTCTACATCGACCGCGTTAACATCGCAACAGTGGCACCGCTAATGCGCGCTGACCTCGGACTCAGCAATACGCAGATGGGGCTAGTTTTTTCTGCTTTCTCAATCCCTTACGCGTTTTTTCAGCTCTTCGGTGGATGGCTCGCGGACCGCTTCGGTGCACGGCTGATACTCTCGATCTGCTGCGTTCTCGTCGCGGGCTCGACAATCCTAACGGGTCTGGCAGGAGGGTTTGCCTCACTAATCGCGTCACGAATAGCTCTAGGGTTCGGCGAAGGCCCTGCGTTCCCAACAGCGACTCGTGCCATGTCTACATGGACCCCAGTAGGGAAATGGGGGTTCGCACAAGGAATCACGCACTCGTGCGCACGAATCGGAAACGCACTAACACCGCCGCTCGTCGCAGGCATTATTATTTTCGCATCGTGGCGCACTTCCTTTGTATTGCTCGGTTTCATAACTCTACTTTGGGGGCTCGTGTGGGTTTGGTACTTCCGCGACGATCCGAAAGCACATCGCTCGATCAGTGCGGCCGATCTTGCACAACTTCCGCCTCATCAGAGCACGGCGAAATCTAAACGTTCAGTTCCGTATCTGCGGCTCGCACGGCACATCCTGCCCGTCACAGTCGTCGACTTTTGTTACGGCTGGACGCTATGGCTTTTCTTGAGTTGGATTCCGACGTTCTTCTTCGAAAACTATGGTCTTGATCTCGCAACTTCTGCATTGTTCTCGGCAGGTGTGCTGTTCTCGGGTGTTATCGGTGACACACTGGGCGGCGTGCTGAGTGACTGGCTGCTACGCCGTACTGGTAGTCTCCTGATTGCTCGGCGTACCGTTCTCGTCTTGGGATTCTTGGGTGCAGCGCTTTTCTTAATTCCCGTTATCTTAATTCGCGATTTGACGGTGACGGCCGTGTGTCTTTCGCTCGCTTTCTTCTTCGCCGAACTTATCGTAGCGCCAATATGGGCCGTGCCAATGGATATCGCACCGCAATACGCAGGCTCGGCTAGCGGAATGATGAATTTTGGCTTTGGTCTGGCCGGGCTCATTTCACCGTCAAGCTTCGGCTACCTAGTCGATCTTACCGGTAGTTGGGTCGTACCATTCGGCGGCTCGATCCTATTACTGTTATTTGGAGCATTGTTGGCCGCACGACTCAGGCCCGATCGGCAGTTCACCGAGGCACCCGGCTAAATGCCGCTACTAGCCGATACAAAATACTCGTGTAGTCGCTGTCTACCCTACTTCGGTTCTAGTGTGATCCCCGCTATCGTGATCGTGGCGGATACCAATCGCCATCTTGAAACTCGACACCCTCACCTTCGATCGCCTCAATGAAGGCACGGATTGTACCCGGCGTGTTCTGCACATCAGGCGGCGGGTCACCCTGCGGATTGGTAAGCCAGCGTGTATACGGCTGATCGTAGTGATTCAGGTAGACAACTTTGGGTTTGAAGGTCTTTACGCACTCGGCAACCGCGATTGGACGCATCCGATCCACCGGCAGGTTCATTGGCAAAATTGCGACGTCGATATTCTGTAATGCCTGAATCTCAGGCACGCACTCCCCCACCCCGGAGAAGAAGAGACGCTTACCTCCCAAGGTAACCACGTAGCCGTTTGCCTCACCTTTGGGATGGAATGGGAGTCCAGGTGCACCTGTTGAAGGCGTCATGTCGTAAGCACCCACGGCCTCAACTCGAATATTGGAGAAAACACCGCTCCCTCCATTGGAGAGAATAGTCCCATTAGGGAACCGCGCATACGCGGTCTCGGTCAATACGACCGGTGCACCGGGCTTACGCAGCTGGGCAATCGCATCCGGATCCAGATGATGGCCAGGGTCGTCGGTCACCAAGATGAGATCGGCCGGTTTAGCCTGTGACAGGTCCCCGACGCTCCAGGGGTCGACTTGTATCACCCTCCCTGCATGCTCCACCTGCACACTCGAATGGATAATCGGAGTAATGACTATATCGCCACCTTCGGCGGGAATCCTGCTGGGCGATTGTGCAAATGCCAAACTAGCCCCCACCATAAAGATTATGTTTGATAGGAAAAACCGCATTATTGATAACCTACCTTTCAGACGGATCTCATAGACCCAAACCACTGATACCTAAATTCCAAGAATCCCTACACACTGGACGATCCATACTTAAATCGCAAGCTACCAAAGGGACACTGCACGCGTTGCTGTCAGTCTTCCACGCCTATACCGATTACGAAGAGCACCGCATAGTCCTGCTTGTTACAGTTCTCGACCTCGGGCATTGAGTCTCCTGGAGTAACTGGAAACTCGTCCCTCGGCGCCTTAGCCGGAGAACAAGAGCTGTCAAGCGTCGACGGTGTGTAGCGTGCGGATCGGCAACGCAAATGCGTCACGTCATATATTGTGGCGCCGTCAGCAAGCTCCCAACGTTGATTGCCGCCCTCTTCCAGAGGATGAACAGTCAATATGCTCGTCACTTCACGATTACCCGTTACCAAGTATTTTCCAGGAGCGATCGGGAAATCTGGCTGCTCCATGATCAAGCCATTTTCCTCCAACCACCAATCTCTGCTATCGAATTCCCACTGCGCCGGGGCAAGGCCTCCCGCAGCCATCAATAGTTCATAGCCGCTTAACCTCACGCCCCGCGGGCCAGGATCCTTAACCCATAACCCCCACAACTGCGCATTGCTCCCGGACGTTGCATCTGGATCACCCAATGCAGCAATGAACTGCGTCCGAATACGTCTAAACTTCGTCTCGACTTCGCCTGCAGCGAGAACCGGCTGTACAAGAGCAAGCGGGGATAGCGCGGCCGTAGCGGCTGCAGCGCCGGTAACGAGGAACGAGCGACGGCTGATATCACGGTTACGCGATCCAGGCACGATCGGTTTGCTGAACGCGTCAAATTCGTATTCTCGACACATAGTACGCCCCCTCTTTTTTCAACTGACGCAGCTCTATTTTAGCGAATCGGTGACTAGACTGCCTTCGGCCAGATTCTCCACACATCAAAATGGGGATATAGGCATAATGAGTTATTGTCGCACCGTTGAGAATCGAATGAACCCAACAGGGGGTTTGTCCGGCAAACAGGAATTTAGACAAGTATTTTCTGGGGATATCGTGAAAATTATTTACGCTGCAGCACTAACAATCACTTTCCTCTTATCGCCACCCGTTCTAGGGCATCACAGCAGCTCAATTTACGACGCGGAGTCTGTTCTAACCCTGCAAGGCACTGTACTCCGCTACGAATGGAAAAATCCTCACGTCTACATATACATTGAAGTTGAGGGTGAAGCAGGGGGCCAACCCGTTGAATGGGAACTTGAAGGGGGATCCACGCCCCTCATGTCAAGAGGCGGGTGGACGCCCACAACGGTGATTTCCGGAGACGCCGTATCTGCTCGAGTCAACCCCAACAAAAACCCTGTCACGCGTAATGCGTGGCTTTTAGCACTAAGCAAGGAGGATGGAACTTCAGTAACACGCTGGACGAGCGGTGTTACATCGGATGTCCCAGCAAATGAAATTTCAGGTGTCTGGGATGGGTTAAAAGGCTACCAAGAGTTGAGTTTCATTCGTGGGGAGTTGACCGAACGCGGGGCGACCGGCCAGGCCAACTATGATGAGTCCCAAAACCCTGTGAAGGACTGCATCGCAGCTCCTTTACCTATGCTCACATATATGCCCTATAGAAGCGAAATCGAAGTTCGTGATGACGAAGTACTTATTAAGAGTGAATACTTCAGTGTGGAGCGCATTATTCATATGGATGGCCGGGAGCATCCTGAGGATGCTAAACGTACCAATCAAGGTCATTCCATTGGACACTGGGACGGAGATTCTCTTGTGGTTAGTACAACACTTTTCACTGACAACCCAACGGGCAACAGTTCTGGTATCCCATCAGGCGCTCAAAAACATGTCACCGAAAAATTCACGTTGAGCGAAAGTCGCACGCAACTTAAGGTAGAGTTTTCCGTTGAAGATCCAGAATTCATGACCGAGCCGGCAACTGGCGAAGTCGTATTAGATCATGTGCCTGATCGTGAAATGTCGCCATTTGAGTGTGAGCTTGAAATCGCGAGACGCTACACGCTTGAATAGACCTGCTAATCCCCACAATCGGTTACTTTTAGTAGACAACCCTTACTGCGCGTCAGTTGGTGCAGGAGTGAGGGGAACAATTGAGGCTAAATAAGCGACGATATTGGTCATGTCTTCTATATTTAGGTTTGCGATAACCGGTTTCATTAGTTGCGCACTAGCACCATTCCTAGTCCCCTGTTTCATATCATATAACTGACGCATCATATAGCTGGGCGAGCGACCAGCGAGACCGGGAATCAAACCGAGGCCCATAAGATCCTGTCCGTGACAGATACCACACTGAATTGTCTTTCCGGCACCGCCATTCAAAACGAGTTCCTCTCCCTTAGCAAGACTCCCCACGGGCACATAAACATTCCAACCAGAGCGCGGATTACGAAGATAATTAGCCTGATAAGTATCCATGGGGGTCTCAATAATGCGCCCTGCAAGAGGCTCTGTCGGCTCCGTCCCCACCGTGAAAAACATATTATTATCTGGATTCAGGTACATCTCCGGAATCAGATCTGCCTCCATTACATACATCCAGCGCGTCCAGGGAACTGCAGCCCAAAACTCTGAAGCTTCCTGAATCTCTTCATCAGTCATCGCTTGAGCCATCCTGATCATATTTGGCATGTTTGGCTTTCTCGGATCTGCGCTGTAACGCAGACCATCTCGCATATCATGCAATTGCTGAACCATGTAGGCAGCTGGTAACCCCGCAGTGGGTGCGTTTGAGGGACGTCCCTTACCATTGGGCAGATGGCAAGAACCACAAGCCCAATCAGGTGCCCCCTCTCTGAGGCTTTCAGGTCCGTACTTAATAATATCTGCCATAGGGGGATAGTCGCTTGGGAACCAGTCGATAACATCTTGAGCATGACGAATCTCTAGACGAGAGTAGGTGGCTCTGCTTCCCTCCACCCTGAGGAGTCTATTCAATTCTTCCGCATCCTCTCCGGGTCGGAGCGCCCTATTCCCCGGTGTCGGAACTCGTGGCTGATCACCTGGCTCAGGCTGAGTGTCATAACCATATGCCCACTCAGGTATAGGCGCCCACAATGATAGGGGCTCGTCTGTCTGAGACTGAACTACTGGTACTCCAATGACTATCAGAAACCCATACAGGAGCGCTACGCTAATTTGTTGCTTCACTTTATCCTATCGACGTGAATCGGTGTCTTTTTGGAATTTTTATATTGGGTGCTCGATATTAATCCTACTGTGAATCAGTTGGTGTAGGAGTCGGTGGGGTGATCGATGCCAAGTAGGCTACGATTGCTGTCATGTCATCGACAGTCAGGTTAGCGATGACAGGTTTCATCAACTGCACCGATGGGCCATTCCGCGTGCCCCGTTTCATATCGTACAACTGGCGCATCATATAGCTGGGCGATCGGCCGGCAATTCCTGGCATATTGGCTAAACCCATAAGATCCGGTCCGTGGCATATGCCACACTGTATCGTCTTACCAGCTCCCGTCGTCACGAGCTCCTCGCCCTTTGCAAGGCTCCCCACTGGAACATACACAACCCACGGTGAACGTGGATTACGAAGGTAATTAGCCTGAAATGCGTCTTCCGGTGTTTCGATGATTCGCCCCGCAAGTGGTTCGGTCGGTTCTGTCCCAACCGTGATGTACATATTGCCTTCCTCAAGATGCATCTCCGGTATTAGCTCTGCCTCGATTACACGCATCCAGGGCGTCCATGGGATCGCAGCAAAATACTCTGCTGCCTCCCGCATCTCCTCATCGGTCATTACTTTAGCCAAATCATTCATCGTTGATGAGTTTGGCTTTCTCGGATCAGCGCTGTATCGCAAACCGTCTCGCATATCTTGCAGCTGCTGAATGGTGTAAGCGACAGGTTGTCCTGCTGGAGGAGCATTTTCCGGTCGTCCCTTCCCATTCGGCAAGTGACAGAATCCACAGCCCCGACCGCGCTCTGCCATCAGGCTCGCTGGACCATGTCTCATGATATCGGGCATTGGCGGATGGTCACCGGGAAACCAGTCAACCACATTGTGCCCATCGCGAATATCTATTCGTGAGTACGTTGCGCTGCTCCCCTCGACTGTCCTTAGCCTAGCCACTTCTTCAGGATCATCTCCAGGACGAAGGTCTCTACTCGGAGAAATTTGTGGTCTCGGTTGATCCCCGGGCTGAGGTTGCGTACTCCAAGCGTACGCCCATAAAGGCTCTGGCTCGTACTGTTCCTGAGCCCAAGCGAATGATGCTCCCAGAGCAACACAAACTCCACATAAGAAAGCGATACGAACTTGCTGCTTCACTTTGACCTTCCCACCATTCGTTAGGGAGTCGGGGCGGTTAGTTTAAATAGGTAACCATTCGCACCCCGGCCCGGGCGTCCACCCTCAAGCACCCATATCGATCCATCTGGCCCTTGCTCGACTGCTCTAATTCGGCGACCCATATTAAAGCGTTGTGCCTCACGCGCTGTATCACCGTCGAATTCTATTCGTATGAGCGCCTGTGAAGACAATCCTCCAATAAACGCATCACCTCTCCAGTCAGGAAACTCACTGCCGCTGTATACCATCAAGCTAGATGGAGAGATAACCGGGTTCCAAAAGGCAGCTGGTGCGGCGAACTCGGGACGTAGGGGGTGATCGGGAATATCCAAGCCATATTCCCGTATGGCCGTGGCTGTCGCGCTAGATAGGGGGTGATCGGGAGCATTTTGGGTATCGTAATGATCACCGTTCGATACGATAGGATAGCCGTAATTGGCACCGCGCTGAACAAGGTTAAGCTCATCACCACCCTTTGGACCCATTTCAGTATTCCAAAGCCGTCCCGATTGATCGAACGCTAACCCTAACGGGTTACGATGACCAAGAGACCAGATCTCAGCCGTCACGCCACCGCGCTCGAAGAACGGATTGTCGCTCGGAATTGATCCATCATCGTTAAGCCGCAAGATTTTGCCCAGATTCGACTCCATGTCCTGCGACGGATCAAATTTCTGCCGATCTCCAGAACTAATCCAGAGATACCCGTTCGGTCCAAATACAATTCGATGACCAAAGTGACCTCGTCCGGTAACTTTGGGTACCTGGCGCCAGATGACTTCTAGCTCGGTAAGTGCCCCCCCGTCTCCAGACAATCTCAATTGCGCGCGTGCGACGGCCGCTCCGCTCGTCTCACCGTCACCACGCTCGACGTAACTGACATAGACCAGGTTGTTATCACTAAAATTAGGATGAAGAACCACGTCTCCAAAACCACCTTGTCCACCATGAGTTACTTCGGGTAACCCAGTAATCTCACTCACACTTCCGTCTGAGTTAAGTATCTTGAGTGCCCCTCCTACCTCACTGACAAGTAGCCGTCCGTCAGAAAGAAACTCCAGTGCCCACGGCTCATCGAATTGCCCAACCGTGGTGATTGTGAACTCGGCATGCTGCGCATACAGTGATTTACTGGGCCCCGTATAAGCAGCGATCGCAAAGATCAAGCAAACTAAAGTTTTTAATTTCATAGACATCTTCACCCTCCCAGAAGTAAAACATCGGGGAATTATTATTGGAGTTAATCCCCTGATCTCGATTAGTTTAAACCTAATTCTACTGAATTCGGTCGCTTTTGGCCTACATGATCCATGAACACCAACCAAAAAGAAGCCTTACCAGTTACCTGAAAGCGGGGACACAAAACTACGACTGAGAATATGTAGGAGAATTGCTCCGTTGATCAACGTACCAAATCGGCTTCGTATTCAACTGCCCTGATTTGCGCTCCTCGGACAACGTTGATTAGGCCATAGTTGCTCTCATGACACGCCCACTCAAATAGCCCAGGCGGTTCTAACCTAGGCCATGTATTCTCAAACGTCCAAGGTGCCTCCCACACTGTCGGATCGGTCAGAGTGGCTTCATAAAGGAGTAGATCTTCCTCCACACGCGTGAATCGCTCGACGAGATGTAGATTGGGACCGGCTTCTTGAATACGTCTAACTCTAGCGTTCTCGTCAAAATGTGTTGTCTCGACAACAAGAGTGTCTCCATCCCAGTGACCGCGCGAAATCCCTAAGTAAGCGCGAACATTGCCTGAGGGCGGTGGACTTCCATCTAACGAAATGATGCGTACATCGCTGTTGGTCTGTGTAATAAGAACCACGTAACCCTGAGTCTGGATGATCTGAGATTCACCAACGGACTGAAGGGACGGCACTCTTGGTGGCCCTTGGTCGCCCGTAATGCAACGCTCGAACAAGTTCCGAGACTCCAGCGTATGACGTTGTGCATGTGCCTCAAACTGGATACGGCCTTGCGCTGTCAGCGGAGGTTTTTTTCCGTTCGGTGGATCCACAATCATCGCCGTACGAAGATTAGGTCTGATCGGGCTTTGCCAGACGTCCATCCCAAACTCCGCCCAGTCATAATGCACGGTGGCAGGATCAGTGGCGGCGTCCTGGCGCGCGCGTCTTTGAAAAGCTTCAAGTGCCTCTTCGAGCGTATAGAATGCTTTCTCCGCTAACTCGTCGGGGCGTTCCATTGGTGTATAGCTGGCACTCGTCCAATAACCTGCTATGTCTGGATCACCCCATGGCATGCGCGGTGAGTTTGGACGGGGCCGTGTTGGGTCCCAGACTCGAGTGGTTGCCCTGGCAATCGCGGCTTCGAAGTCTTCTTCGAAATATGCAAAAGTCTCTTCCGGAGAATGTGGAGAGACCTCTCGAGCTGTCTCAAGAGTCTCTTGGGAACGCTGGTTAACAAGCGCTGATGCCGGCGGAGACTGTCCCAAAACGGGTGCCGTTAACCAAATTATCGCCATCATCACTAGCGCGGTTATGAAGCAAGACAAGCCCCTCAGCATTGAAAGATTTCGAGCATCAAACACCACAATCGCTACAGTTCTTTTCCATCCCAGTATCATAGTCAGGTTTTTTTGAAATAACCGTTAGATATGAAGGTTTTAATCTTCTCACCCTGGCAAGTTATTAAATATAATCAGTCATTCTATAACTACAAGATCAAGGGTATAGGCAAAGTGCTGTCAAAGAAAATAATCGTCTTGTTTACCGTTGTCTTCACTCTGGCTGTACCAACTTGGGCCCATCATTCCCATTCACAATACGACATGACGGTATACACACACCTAGAGGGATCTGTGGAAGCTGTCCATTGGCTCAATCCGCATAGTTGGGTCTACGTCAAAGTCACTGGTGAAAATGGAGAATCAGAAATGTGGGCGTTGGAAGCTGCAGCGCCCTGGCAACTTGTAAGAAATGGAGTAACTCGATACCTGATCAAATCAGGTGACACCATCTCGGCACGCTGTCACCAACTCTTGGACGGATCCAATGGCTGTCTCCTCGGATATCTGAAGGGACCTGATGGTGTTGAAAGACTCTGGGACTAGGACGTTTTATTAATTTGCGGAGCACAAACAGATGATACGTTTTTACCAGCTTATTCCAGCAGCCACCATCTTATTTATTGCCACGCCCTCTCTCTCCCAAGACTGGATCGAGTATATTCATCGAACTGATCGATTCAGCATCATGTTTCCGAACATACCCGAGGTTCAAGAAACTACGCGCTTGTCGGCACATAACGTCCCCTTTCCGGCTCATGTGTACTCTAACGAAGATAGTTTTGGTAGTTATTCAATTACTGTAGTCGACTACACAGACGCTGAAAGAAGGCATCAGGAACGCCCCGATCAAACCGATGCGAGCTCGGGTAGGCTCTTCTGGGTGATGGACGTGCGAGCATCAGTGGCATATACAGCGCAGAGTTTCCGTAGTAGAGGCGGCGAGGTGACATACGACGGCTGGACTGATAACGACAAGATTGAAGGACATCAGCTGCAAATCACCAACCCTGACCAATCCCGCAGTTTTGTTGCAATCTTTCTGCACGCGAGCCGCCTTTACATTCTTGAGGGTACCGTGCCTCAAGGTTACCCTCCTCCCGGACTATTTCAGCAATCGCTCAGGATCCTTGATGCTGAGGGAAGACGCATTCGTTATACCCTTGACCCAGATGGACAAAGAGTTAATGTCAACTATAGAGACCTATCGTTTGGCCGAGAGGACGAACTCGTTACCGCAAGACAAGTGATAGTAGAGTAAGGGGCATTTATCCTAATCAGACATAAAACGTCTTGCCGCTTCTGGGTCGCAATCGTAGGAAGAAAGCTCCACCTGTGGGGAGTAGATCAACTCTCTACTATGAGTTAACGACTCGGCAATATACTCTGGATCTTCCAACGTAAACTCAACAATCATACGTGTACCTTCGCCGTTGAGTCGGTATCTCTCCACAACATGTTTCTGGTTACCTGAAGGAACTCCCATCTGGTAAGGCGAGCGATGATTCGCGAAATTTGCGGTATCTACGACTAACGCACCTCCATCCCACCAACCAATCGAATGTCCACTCGGAAAGCGCTCGCTGTCCTCAGGATGTGTCCGTCCGTCCATATACACTGTTCTCTCTTCATCCCAGAACTCACTGCGAATAACGACAAGCTCTTCTTCTTCATTAATTTCGATCTGCATCGCGAAAAGGTTACTGGCGATGATTGCGGCAGGAGGGGGGCGTCCGATGCAACTGGCTTCAGGGTTCTCATAAGAGAATTCATCGTACGCAGCTCGCGCAGCAACCCCCTTCTCGGTCAACCTGAGCTCAGCCGTGAAGAAACGGCCTGTCGTGAGGGGATTTAACGGATGATTTGTCATCCAATTTCCCTCAAGACTCGATGGAGTAGCTGTGGCTTCCGCCGCGTAGAGCCCCTCTGTGAAGATAATCTCCCCTGCTCTTTCGAGAGATCCCGCACTGCGGCTAAGGATGCCATAGGGATGGCCGTCCTGAGCCGGATAGGCCTGGACCGTGACTCGATCACCGGCGGAAAGAGAGTCGCGCGTCCAGCCTCTGCGTGCGGAGGTGATTGCAGAACCCATCTGTACTGTCCACTCCACTCGTTCACCGCGGCCATCCATAGTTTCTACGGTGAAATAAACATGGGGATTGCGCCAGTAGAACCCCGTGATCGTACCCTCAAGGGTCACTAACGAGTTTAGGTTTATACCGGCATCACTGTGATGAGCGGAGACTGGGAAAGCTAATATGGTAGCCAGCATGAAGGTCATGAAATATCGCACGAGTACCCCTCTCCCCCAAAGATATAGTCGTTAGGGATAATTCTACCAGTATATTCATCAGCCTATAGAAACTCTCAAATAACCTGAACGTCCGCGCCCACTAATAGCGCTTGCTTAGTTCCCACTACAGCTCCAATTTTTAACACATGATTTATAGAAAAAAGTAGCTACTCACATGCTAGAGTTAGGCTATATTGAAAATAAAACCCAAACATGCGAGAGAGACGACGGCCATAGCAATAACCGCCGTCAGCATATTCATCCTTACTACCCCATCGATTGGTCAGATCCCAGCATCCGCGCTTGTAAATCAGGGCTCAGAAGAAACACTTGAAGCGGCTCGAGCCGCCTCTCCGCATACCTCTGAATCAACCTACGCATACTTTCAAGAAAACGCTGAAGACTTTCTCGCGAAGGCTAGTGAGCGGGTGTGGGACCCTAATCTCCCTCACCCAGAACCTCCACGCACACCCTGGGGGGATCCAAATTTACAAGGCTACTGGTCATACGCGGCCTATACACCACTGGAGCGCCCTGATGAACTCGCTGAAAAATCACTCTATACGGTTCAAGAAGCAATCGAGGCCTTCCAAAGTGCGGTGCTCATGGATGCTTCTATCGATCCAGCAACCGTACACTATGACTGGACAGAGTTCGGTATGGATAACTGGCAAAGTCCGATCCGACCAAACCTCAGAACCTCTCTGATTGTTGATCCACCTAATGGAAAAATTCCTGCTCTAACGCCTGCGGGACAAGAAAGATTTCAGGAACAGCTGTGGCGTCACACCCTGGAATCCCGAGGCTTAGCAGAACGCTGCATCTTAGGAAACGATGGGCCTCCAAATGTTCCTTTTACACAAAACACAGGTCAGTCTCAGATCATCCAAACACAGGACTACGTAATACTTATCACGGAGGAAAATAGCGACGTCCGTATTGTTCATTTAAATGGATCTGCTCATGCGCCAGAAAACATTCGTAACTGGATAGGAGACTCACGGGGCCACTGGGAGGGTAATACGCTCATTGTAGAGACGACAAACTTCCACGAAGAACGAAAGTGGGAAGGCTCTGCGGGCAACATGCATCTCATAGAACGCTTCACGCGAGTTGCTGAGAACACGCTCCTATACGAGGCCACAGTGACAGACCCGACAACCTGGGAGTCACCGTGGAGTATGGAAATTCCATTACCCATGATGGAGCCACCGGGATTGTTTGAGTTTGCCTGCCACGAGCAAAACTACGGAATCATTAATGTTGTAAGGGGTGCTAGAACCCGGGTAGCAGAGTACGAATCTGAGTTAGTTCAATAAGAGTTCATACGGGCCAAAGTCAGGAGTTTTGTCGTCGAAAAAATCCTGGGGATGCGCCTACTCCTGACATTCGAACGGCCGCACCAGAATCTCAGGCTTCCAGATCAAGTAACGGGTCAACTCGAACGGTTCTGTGAAGGTCATCGGATCGGTGATTAAGATAGTGTAATCCAGTTGATCCTCACTCTCGTTCACCGAAAACCGCTCAACAAGAGAAATCTCTCTGCTTTGCGGCATTCCGTTGATGGTCAGGTAAGGCGTATCTATATTTGTCGTTTGTACTATCAGAGAAGAGCCTTCCCACCGACCGGTAGAGAATCCATACGTAGAATATGATGCCGGACGAACAGAATGATCCAGGCTCATATGGATTAACCTTTCGGTGTCGTGTTCCTCCAACCTGAGGAGGATATTGTCTCCCTGCCTTACGAATTCAATGGGAAGAGGAGTGTCCATAATGTTTGGAACACCCTTCGGTTCACAGCCTAAGAACGGATTAGTATGAAGACCCCACTCAGCATAGATCGTCTGTGCTGTTTCTGTTAGCGGAGGATAATTGCTTCTGCACATAGTTGATGAGCCAACACAATCGTCGGTCTTAAACATCGGGAAAGACGCTGGGTCACCTAAAACCGTGCTCCACACGCGGAAAATACCTTCAGCGACGCCGAGTGCCTTTTCGGCCGTTGCTTCGTCGAACGTCGGTTGAAGTAGGTCCCCAGCCCAACGTGGTTGTGCGCGAACAGTCAAGAGCACCTCCTGCCCGTCCTCCAACAGCATATTATGAGCAAACATTTCTGGGAGCCCTCGTCTTGAGGAATCGCCCGCAATCCTGACCTGATCACCTACCCGAACAAACCCCGGTACCATCCCACGAGTTCTGAGAAGTCCCAAAGATCCGCCTTCAATTCTCCACTCAACGGTTTCCCCTGTCTCTTGCACGACTTCGATCGTGTAGTGCGTGTGAGGATTTCTCCATGACACAGAGTGGACTACTCCCTCAATCTCAATAACACGATCTGAATCATAGAGGCCAGCCACGCTATGGTGACCGGAAACGGTCGAAGTGAACGCTAGGGCTACGATAACAAAGAGCGCCGCCCAGAACCGTTCCGCGAAATCCTCTGCATGGTTATTCATATAGCTCTACTCCCAGACAAGCCCACCTCTCGTCCGGCACAAAACCAAAGCCAGCTGTGTATACCCTTCTCTCTGTAGCTCAGGTCTCGATCTCGACCAGCGCGACTCGATTTACCGCGCTGCAAGCCAGCACAAGGTTGCCGTCCAGGGTCGCCTCCATGTGGCGCACGACACCCCCACCAGAGGGAATCACCCACGATTGGAAGCGTTCGGTCTGCGTATCGAAGCGCACTAGCGTATTCGGTCGAGAGAACGTCTCGACGTACCAGATCACATCACTGATTGCCGCAATACCGTACGGCAGCGACTCGGGTCCGCCAGGCGAGGCCCACTCCTGCACGTCACCGGTCTCAGGGTCAAACCGGCCCAGATAGCCACGGGGATAGTCCGTGTACCAAACCGCATCGTCCGGGGTCAGCGCAATGCGTCGAGGTCGTGACTCTGGATTCGGTAACTCGTATTCTGTGATCTCGGCCGTGTCCGGATTGATACTACCGACTCGGTTTCCGCGGAAGTCGACATACCAGGGCACCCCTTGGGAATTCACCTTGATACCGTAAGGATACGTACCGGAGGTCGGCGTCGCCGAAATCGTCATCTCCTCGGTGTCGGGCATGATTCTGCCCACGTGACCCGACTGCATGGTGAACCACACCGTACCCTGCTGATCAATAGTCGGAGTGTGAGGACCACGGCCTTCCGACACGTGGTATTCAGTCACATTTCCCGTGCTGGGGTCTAGCTTGCCGACATAGCCCTGGGAGACGGCCGTGAACCAAATATTGCCACTACCATCTTCCTGCAGACCATGTGGGCCGGAACTTGCGGTTTCGAGCGGGAACTCCTGCATCGCGCCGGTCACGGGGTCTACTCGGCCGAGCCTGTTAGCGAACTGGCCGGTCCACCAGATAGAGCCGTCGGCGGCAGGATAAGGGTCATGAGGTCGTGAGCCCAGCGTCGGAGCGATCCACTCGCTGATATTGACGTTCACCGGACCCGAAATCAGCATCGGGTCGGTACCCGGCTTCTTGGGAAAGTGCTCTGCCAGATACCCCACAACCGAATCGGAGGTCTCACCGGGCAGCGTAATCATCGAGCCGATCAGCGCCTTCCAATCTTCGTGCGTGTACCCCCTCGAATTGGGAATGAAGTCGAGCCGATGACATGCGATGCAAGCGCCCTCGACCATCGCCTTGCCCTCTCCATCAGGTAGCTCAATCGGTGCTGCGCCCGCGCCCGGCTGCGCCAGTACGCTATTAGATAGTGCTGCCGACAGGATTACCGACGTCAAAATGACCAATGTTCGCTGCTGCATAGTGCTTTACCTCTTCCTGTTTGTGCGCTAATAGCCCAAGCAACCATATAATTATTCTAGGTTAGATCAACTAGTTAGGGGATGAAACATAATTAAGAATCGCTATCTTTATACGTACATGCTCAGTCGGTATCTAATGTAACGCCCTGCCTCCACAATTCCCAAGCCTGTTCATAGTGATTACCCTGTCCAAATTGCTCCCCAGCCTCTCCTGCCAGCTCCAGATAATGCACCTCTCCTCCCAACAACATAGCCTGCAACTGAATCTGGGCGCTTTGTTCCAGATAGATACTACGACCGACAACCATGGATAGGGAACTACCAACTATGGTCGCACCGTGGTTTCGCATTAATACTACCGCTTTAGTATCTAAGGTTTCAGCAAGGTCGCGACCACGTGATGCGTCATCTACTAGAGTACCGCGCTCGATTCCCAAGCTCCGATAATCCCATATCGGCACGCCCTGCATGATGAAAGCCGACAAACTGTTCAATGCCTGAAGCGGCACTGAACTAATGCTAAATGTAATAACAGTTGGAGAATGGTTGTGGACGATAGCGTGCACATCCGGCCGTAACCTATAGATCTCGGTATGAATAAATGTTTCCTGAAACAATGAAGGAGCACCCGGATCGAGAGCATTACCGTCCAGATCAACCTCGACGATGTCAGCCGCCTCAACCAACGCTGCTGGCCGTGAGCGAGATATAAGAATGTGATTTGGATTGTCCGGGTGTCTTACACTCAGGTGTCCATAACCATCAAACACATCGTGTTGTGCGAGAACATGATTAGCCGCAACAAGATCTTGGATATGCTCCTCTGCGAGTTGCGCCGATACTACGCTGACATCAAGCACCATAACCACAGTCCCAAGAACTACCAGAAAATATTTCTTTAGTGTTCTAATCATCGATTCCCCCCATCAGAGCTACTACAACTCTTTCTAACACTAACACGTTCCAAATTAATGATTGCTCCCACTCTTCTTGACTCCACCACTACCGGATGCTGCAATGACTAAGGCTATTTTTGGGCATTCCCACCAACTTACTAATAATTAGGGGTACCGATGAGCGTCGCACGCCATCCTAGGGCATCTGAGGTCCAAGGACTGTCCATTGAAGATATCGCGGATAAATACGTCCGACAATTCCGAGATATCGAACCGGACTGGGAAGCATTCGAAGACGCAAAGATAGATGGTTATAAACGCGCCCAGCATCGTTTTATCGGGGCAGGAGGTTCTGGTAAGCACAGTGACCTAACTGTCATCCCGGCAAGGGGGTTCACATTAAGCATCATGTATGTAGAACCCGGGCAGGGAAATGCCGCTCACACGCACGAGGTGGAAGAAGTCTTTTTTATCCTCAATGGCATATTGACTGTATTCATCGAAGAGGAAGGAACGGGACGAAGAATCGATAAGAAGCTTGGCCCGTGGGAATGCATCTCATGCCCGCCGGGAGTAATACATGGATATTCCAATGACACTCTTGAACCCGTTTACTTTCAGGTCATGCTCGGACGCGATAAACCTGAAACGATGGGCTACACAAATGAAGATCTATATGAACGTAAAGATGCCCACCTCTAGTTTTATAAAAAAGCATCTTCAAGCGGTCTCGTTTAGAGCAACGAGCAACGCGAACCTAAGCTTGTAGTGAAACCCCCTCCCTTTGACTACTACGATCCATCTTCTCTTGAAGAGGGATTACAGCTCATAAGTACTCTTGATGGAGCTAAGCTACTGGCAGGTGGACAGTCTTTAATGCCGATGTTGAATATGCGCTATCTCGCACCGCAGTCCATCGTCGATCTCAATCGGATTGAGGAACTTAGGTTCTGCCGTAGTGAAGGCAGTTCCGTTGTTATCGGCGCTATGACAACTCAGCGTGATCTCGCAGCATCCCCTCTAATCCGCAAGCAACTGCCGCTGCTCGTAGAAGCTCTCTCACACGTTGGACATCTCCAGACGAGAACCCGCGGAACGTTAGGCGGTAGTATTTGTCATCTAGATCCGGCTGCCGAGCTGCCCGTGGCTGCATTGGCCTTAGAAGCCACACTCCAAGTCCGAAGCGCTAAAGAAGCGCGGGAGATTACTATGGGGGATTTCCCGACCTTTTATATGACCCCTGACATCATGCCTACTGAGATCCTGACCGAAATTATCTTCCCGGTACGCGCCGCCGGAACTGGGTATGCATTCGAGGAGTTTGCTCGCCGACATGGAGACTTTGCGATCGTCAGTGTTGCCGTAAGTCTCTCGCTTGAGGCGGGTCAGATGACTTACGCTCGGGTGGCGGTCGGCGGCGCCGGATCCGTTCCACAGAGAGCCAAACTGCTGGAGGACGCCCTTGTGGGTGAGCGGCCAGAGGACTCTGTACTTGATGAAGCAGTGCGGTTATCAACTGACATAGAGTGCATCGCCGACGTCCATGCATCTGAGGAGTATCGTCGCCACTTATTCTACGTGCTGGCTCGACAAGCTCTTACCCGAGCAGCTCGACAGGCCGCTAGTGAATCATGAGCACCGATATGGATAAACGGCGGCGTCGCCAAATACAGGTTACAGTCAACGGACAGAGCGTACGCCGAGAAGTCGACGTTCGACTAACCTTGGCGGACTTCATACGCCACGAACTCCTTCTTACCGGGACCCACCTTGGTTGCGAACACGGTGTCTGTGGAGCGTGCACCATACTCGTTGATGATCGTGCTGTGCGCGGCTGTCTGATGCTCGCCGTTCAGACGGATGGGACCGAGATTCGGACCGTGGAAAGCCTAGCGCAGGGGAACACGGCACATCCCTTGCAAGAAGCTTTCCAAGATCATCACGGACTCCAATGCGGCTATTGCACAGCAGGCGTATTGATGACGTTAGTAGATTTTCTCGCAAACAATCCTACGCCGGAAGAATCGGAACTGAAAGATGCGCTCTCCGGCAATCTATGTCGCTGCACCGGGTATCAAAATATTTTCTCTGCCGCTAAGGATGGGGCTAAACGACTTCGCATTGAGGAACACTCAGACGATGACATACGTCGGTAGTCGACACACCCGTATCGAGGATGAGGCACTGTTACGCGGAGAGGGCCGTTTTATCGACGACATTCATCTTCCTGGGATGTTGGAATGCGCCTTTGTGCGCAGCACAGTCGCTCACGCCCGACTGAGGGCTGTAGATATGGAAGCCGCCCGGCACGCGCCAGGAGTGGTTGCCGTGCTTGGACTCAACGAGCTCCTGCCACACCTAGCGAGCGAACGACTCCCGCTGGGGTTTGCTCTTGAGGCAATCAAGGGGGAAGTTACGCCGTTCGTTCTAGCGAAAGAAGAAGTATGTTTTGTGGGCGAAGCGATCGCAGTAGTTGTCGCGGAGAATCGTTATTTGGCAGAGGATGCCGCTGCCTTGGTCAATATCGATATGGACATCCTCCCAGCAGTCTCCGATGCGGCGAATGCTTTGGTTGATGCTCCTCTTGCCCATACAGAGAAGGAAAGCAACCGGCTAAAAGAGATTAAACAATGCTACGGCGATACCGACGAAGCATTTAAGCGTGCTGCACACGTGTGTTCGCTTTCTCTTAGACAAGAACGAGGCGCTGCACATCCCATCGAGGGTCGGGGTGTCGTTGCACACTACGATTCACCGGGGGATCAGTTGAATGTGTGGAGTTCTACTCAGATGCCTCATGAAGTCCGCGCTTTGCTAGCGAAAACGCTCGGTATTGACGAAGAGCGTATACGTGTAGTGGTACCCGATGTGGGAGGTGGCTTTGGAGCGAAGTTCCTCATGTATCCTGAAGAAGCCGTACTCGCTTGTGCTACGCGATTACTAGATCGACCTTTAAAGTGGGTTGAAGATCGACGCGAGCATTTTTTATCCGCTATACAAGCACGCACTCAGTTTTGGGACGTGGAAATGGCCATCGATAAGAACGGCAAGATACTCGGAGTCAGGGGCCATGTGATACATGACCAAGGCGCCTATACTCCACAGGGTTTTAATCTCCCGTACAACGCATCGGTGGCTATGCCTGGGCCGTATGTCGTGCCAGCCTATGACCTTACCGTTGACGTCGTCGAGACGAATCGTCCATCGACTATTCCTGTTCGGGGTGCTGGTTATCCGGAAGCAACATTTGCAATGGAGCGACTACTCGACGTAGCGGCGTTCGAAAGTGGACTCGACCGAGCAGAGATTCGACGTCTAAATCTAATATCCGTCGAGCAAATGCCTTATGAGAAACCACTAAAAACCCGCTCTGGAAGTACTGTCAAATACGACAGTGGGGATTACCAGACCTGCCAAACAATGGCGCTAGAGATGATTGGATACAATCAATTTAGACACCGACAGCAGACCGCGAAAGAGCAAGGTCAATATCTCGGTATAGGCATTGCAAACGGGATCAAAGGAGGTGGAAGAGGGCCATTTGAATCCGCGGTGGTCCGTGTTGGAAGATCGGGTGACATCACCGTGTATACCGGCGCCACTGCGATGGGCCAAGGACTCAAGACTGTCTTCACACAAATCGTAGCAGACGCGCTCGGCTCGCGGCCGGACAGTATTCGCATCGTCGCGGGAGACACGGGTACGATCTCGCTCGGCCAAGGCGGCTTCGCCAGTCGGCAAACGGTAACAGCAGGATCGGCTGTGCATCTGGCTGCCGTAAATATAAGAAAGAAAGCGTTGCATGTAGCTAGTCACTCACTTGAAGTACCGGAAGAGGATCTCTCGATAACGAACGGCAGGATCTATATCACTGACTCACCTTCTAATAGCGTGACACTAGCGGAACTAGCGGAGGCGCTCGCCGGCGCACCTGGCTACGCGCTACCAGCCGATGTGGAACCTGGGCTGGAGGCTCAGATTCATTTTTCACCGCCGGATCTCGTTTATAGCAATACCACGCACGCGGTTGAGGTTGAGGTCAGCCCAAACACCGGCGTAACAACTATCCACCGTTACGTCGTGGCCAATGATTGCGGACGGATGATCAATCCCACACTTGTCGAAGGTCAAATTCATGGCGGTGTTGTGCACGGAATAGGAAACGCGCTATTCGAACAAATGATCTTCGATGAAAATGCGCAACCGCTAACTACGAACTTCGGTGACTATTTGCTACCGACGATCACAGAGGTTCCCTCCATAGAAATCACGCATATGGAATCACCGTCTCCATTAAATCCATTAGGTGTAAAAGGCGTTGGTGAATCGGGCGTGGTGCCAACCGCCGCCGTGATCGTATCCGCAATCGAAGACGCGCTCTCGCCCTGGGGTATTCGAATTAATGAGTACCCTGTAACGCCAATGCTCGTTGTCGACTTGATTACGAGAGCCGAAAAAGCGCGCGAATCGATCGGGTAAATTTTCTATTGAGTAGCTTGGATACCAGTCTAGCGGCCGAAATTGGCTTTACCTGCTGCCGCTCTTCAGATTCGTCAGCCGACTGATCCCCCACACTACCATGGCTCTCGTCGAGCCTAGTCCGGAAATTGTCCGCAAATTCATGGACGATTTGATCCGCAAGTTGCGGAATAATTCCCGCGGCACGGCCGTACTGGGCGATGCTCCCACTCAGTGTCAAATCTGTATCAACAGACACTCGCGATCCGTCTTCTACTGACTTGAGATAAAAGCTCATCAAAGCGTATACACCACCACGACCCTTGTCATCCTGCGCCTGAGCCTGGATACGCGCCCGATGGTTAGCGTCATCAAGCTCCGTGAACTGTGCAGTACCACGAAACTTCAGCGCCACCGGACCAAGCTTCACCGCAATGTGCCCGCGGTAGACCAATTCATCCACCCTCTCAGTGATCTCTGCCCCGGGCAAACATGGCACAATCTCCTCAATATCACGGAGTGTTTTCCAGGCTTCTACTGGAGGCAATGGCACATCAAATTCATTATGGATTTTCACAATCTATGCCTGCGTGGATGACGTATGATGCGTTGAACTCATGTGGTAGAAGGACGACTGTTCTAAATGGACCAAGGTCTTTCTAAACCACTCACCGAATTCGATCTCTTGTATCAATCAGGGTTCCATGCTAATAGACACTCAGTTTTTTTCACCATACGCAGGCGACGATAGAGCGTCAAATCCTGCTCTAATTAGAGAATTAACTTAGCATGACTAAACTCTCAGTGAGCCTCTCTTGTTGCGATTATGATCGGTGCCGTGCAATTTTTGATGGCCGCGTCACTATAGAAGGGTGTGACGTTTACCCAACAGCGCTTGAACCCGAGGAATGCTTTCACCGGGCATTTAAGCATCAAGAGTTCGACATCTCAGAGCTATCATTGTCTAGTCACGCACTGACGAGCGCACAGGGCACGAATGCCTATGTTGGTGTTCCTGCTTTTGTCTCACGTTTATTTCGTCACTCGGGTATATACGTACGCACCGACCGTGGCATTGAACGACCTGAGGATCTGTCTGGCAAGACCATCGGGCTCCCTGAGTATCAGATTACGGCTAATGTGTGGATCCGAGGCATCCTTTCGGACGAGTATGGAGTCGAGGTCTCAGACGTACATTGGAGATCAGGTGGGATAGAAGAACCTGGACGCAGCGAACGAGCGCCCCTTGATCTCCCCGGAAACATCGATCTTCAACCGATACCCGCTGACCAAACCCTGTCACAGATGCTCGAAGCAGGCGAACTGGACGCCGTAATCGGAGCACGTGCTCCTTCTTGTTTCCATCGAGGTGCGGAGGGAATTGCGCGACTCTTTCCCGATGTACAAGCTGCAGAACAAAACTACTACGAACGCACCAATATCTTCCCGATAATGCACGTAATCGGGATCCGCAGAAACCTCGCCGAACAGCACCCATGGCTGGCCGTAAGCGTACTGAAAGCTTTCACGGAGGCGAAACGTCTTGCGATGGAAGATCTTTCCCAAATTGGTCATCTGTACGTTAGCCTGCCTTGGGCCCCCGCGGAAAAGGAACGGGTCATGGCGCTCATGGGCAATGATTATTGGTCCTACGGAATCGAAGAGAATCGCCATGTGCTTGAGGTCTTTCTCAGGTATCACCATGAGCAGGGATTGTCTAAACAAATGCTCACACCTGAAGCTCTCTTTGCACCATCCACATCCGATCTTACAAAGGTATAGTGCGCCTCCTGACTTAGGAGGCCATATGCACAAGATGACACATTGCTCGAGTCTTAGTGATCACGGATAATGTTGCCCTCAAGATGGAGATAAAAAGAAGAACCTTCATCAATCTTGCGTTGGCAACGTTAGGATTGACATCACTTTCGTGTACGGCATCTCGATTCGTCCGCTTAGGTGCCGGAACTCCCGGGGGTGCATACTTCGTCTGTGCTGGTGCTATCAGCACCCTACTAGAATCAGCAGGGATGAACCCACGGGTTCAGACGACTGGCGGGGGACCACAAAACGCGATCTTGCTTGATCGGGCTGAGTTGGATATCGGTATCATTAATAACATCGATGCTTTTCAAGCGATGTACGAAGATCACCGCGAGAATATAAGAAGTATTCTGCCTATCTTCAACGGAATTCATCACTTCGTTGTCAGAGCTGATCAGCCGATCTACACGTTGTCCGATCTTGACCTTCAGCCGTTCGGACTTAGTAATAGAGGTAGCACTCATGACATAGCAGGCCGGCAGATATTTGAAATCTTAAATATTAATCCTCGATTTCAAAATGCCGGTAAAGGAGATACAAATAACATGGTCAGAGACGGTCTTCTGAAAGGCTTCTTCGCCACTAGCGGCATTCCAATGCCCTCTATCTCAGAACTAAAGACGTCTCTCGATCTACGCTTTCTTGAATTCTCTGATGAGGAGTACCTTCTCGTTAAGGAAGGAGCCCCATGGCTACTAGAGAATGCCCTTGAAGCAGGTCCTTACACCGGGATGGATAAGCCGCTAAGAAGCTTCTCGTCGTGGAACACCCTTATGACAAATAAGGATGTTGATGATGAGTTGATCTATGACATCGCGAATGTTTGCTACTCGAACCCCGACACTATCAAGCGCGCGTATCAGGCGTCGGACATAGATCCAAATCTAATTGAGACGTTAGTCTTGCCGCTACACCCAGGAGCAGAAGAATACTATCGTGAAAAAGGTATCGAGATCCCTCAGAGACTCGCGTCCTAACATCTATTGCGTAGAACAGACTCGGACCATAAATCGAAAGTAGTGCAGCGCGAATCTAAAAATCCACCGGAAAATACCTCTCTTAGAAACAGACTACTTTCCCGTACTGGGCCATTACGTGACCTTGCCGTCGCTGTCGCTATCATCGGGGCCTTGTTTAACATTGTTGGGTTAAATCTGTACCCGGTCGACGCGTTTGTTCTGCGCTCCACTTTTCTATTCGTAACCTCCGTGGTCGCATTTATCATCTACCCCTTCCGCAAAAACGATCGCGGACAGGTTGAAGCGTACGATTTCGTATTATTACTTCTGAGTTTATCTGCCTATGTGTATACCGTTCTAAACTATGATGCGTTGACGGGACGGGCTGGCGTGTTGTGGATCACACCGGATGTCATAGTCGGCAGTATGCTTTGCATAACCATCCTCGAGCTCGCCCGGCGAACTATGGGGCCGGCGCTTCCAATTCTTGCGTTATTCCTCTTCGGTTATGCTCTCTGGGGGCCGTACTTCCCGGGAATTCTTGGCCATCCCGGCTTCGAAATTGACCGTATAGTCAGTTACATCTATAGCCTCGATGGAATTTTTGGTACCCCATTTGGGGTCACCGTCACCTACGTCTTTGTATTCGTCCTGTTCGGAGCGGTTATGGAGGCTAGTGGCGGAGGCAAGGTTCTGATGGATTTAGCGGTCAGCTTGACCGGCAGATCTCGCGGCGGAACCGCAAAAATAGCCATCATTGGCAGCTCCTTCTTCGGTACATTAAATGGTAGCCCGGTAGCAAACGTCACCGCGACCGGAGCTTTCACTATTCCTTTGATGAAAAGGACCGGTTACCAACCTGCCTTCGCGGGCGCAGTGGAGGCTGCAGCCTCGACTGGAGGACAAATACTTCCGCCCATTATGGGGGCCTCCGTTTTTATCATGATGGATATTATTGGTACCGACTACGTCTCCATTGCTAAAGCAGCGCTTATTCCTGCATTACTCTATTACGTAGGCGTTTTCTGGATGGTTGACTTGGAAGCGCGTAGAACAGGTGTAAAAAGACTCTCAGAGGAAGAAATTCCCCGGCCCATGGATGTGTTGAGGGACGGAGGGTACCTGCTCATTCCCATCCCGATCCTATTGTATGCGCTCTTGGTCGCGCAGGTTTCCCCACTAAGGGCCGGTCTGATCGGCACGCTGAGCTGCCTTATCTTAGGGTGTTTCAAGAAGCAGAGCGATGGCCTAAAACCTCGCCTCGGCCCAAGGGCCATAGCATCAGCGCTGTACGTGACGATGAGAAGCTCTATATTGGTTGCTGCCGCCTGCACAGTCGCCGGTGTCGTCGTGGGTATACTCGGTTTGACTGGCCTTGGCCTAAATGTGGCCAACATCATACTCAACTACTCAATGGGTCTACTGCCACTAGCGCTCGTCTTAGCCACCGTCGTGGCCATAGTGCTAGGAATCGGAATGCCCACAACGGCTGCCTACATCATTTGTGCAGCGATCGTTGCACCGGGGCTAGTTGCAATGGGCGTTACAGCAATGGGCGCACATTTATTCGTCCTTTACTTTGCTAATCTATCGAATATCACCCCGCCGGTAGCACTGGCATGCTACGCGGCGAGCGGCATCTCTCAAGCAAATCCACTGAGTATTAGTATCAAAGCGTTTAAGCTTGGATTAGCAGGATTTCTTGTCCCCTTCGCATGGATCTACGGACCGCAGTTGATTATGGACGGCGAACCGTTGTCGATAGCCTACGCGACAGCAACTGCGTTCGTGGGCATACTCGCTTTGGGGGTAAGCCTCCAAGGTGTTGTTGGATCAAGTACATTAAACTGGCCCGCACGTCTGTGCTCCGCAGTCGCCGCAGTTTTGTTGGTCGCACCAGGGGGCTTAACCGATGGTCTCGCCCTAATCATAATCTTCGCCTTGGTAATGATTATTGTCCTGCGAAACCCGCCCAAAAGCTCTGCCAGTACAAAGTAACCCGCTACCTCCTGTCTCCTTACGGAACTATTGAGGCACAAATCGTCTCGCTGATTCTGCATTGCAACCGTACCGGGAAATTTCGATCTGTGGGGAATAGATCAATTCTCTAGTATGAGTTAACGGCTCAGCAATATACTCCGGATCTTCCAACGTAAATTCAACGATCATCCGTGTGCCTTCCTCATTGAGTCGGTATCGCTCCACCACATGTTTCTGGACACCGGAGGGAACACCCATCTGATAAGGCGAGCGATGATCCGTGAAGTTTGCGGTATCTACGACCAAGACACCCTCATCCCACCAACCAATCGAGTGCCCACCAGCAAAACGCTCGCTATCCCCGGGATGCCCGCGTCCGTCCATATACACTGTTCGCTCCTCGTCCCAGAACTCACTTCGAATAACAACGATCTCCTCTTCTTCATTGATCTCGATCTGTAGCGCGTATAGGTCAGTGGAGATAATCATGCCAGGCGTGGGTCGTCCGATGCACCTGGAATGAGGGTTCTCACCAGAAATTCCATCGTACGCAGCCTGTGCGGCAGCTCCCTTTTCAGTCAACCGAAGCTGGGCTCTGAAATAACCATCGAACCCGCCAGGATAGTTAACGCGCTCTGACATATTTGCCATCCACTTACCCTCAAGACTTGATGTGGCAGCGGAAACTTCTGCTGCATAGAGCGGCTCAGAAAAAATTATCTCCCCTTCTATTTCAAGAGATTCTGCTTCACGCGAACGGATAGCATAGCGGCGACCGTCTCGAGCCGGATGGGCCAGAACCGTAACTTCGTCCCCAGCAGAAAAAGATTCACGCTCCCAGCCTCTGCGTGCGGCAGTGACTGTCGAGCCCATTTGCACTTCCCACTCAATTATTTCACCACTAACGTCTACGGACTCCATGGTGAAATAGATGTGCGGATTTTGCCAGTTGAGTTCGGTGATCGTACCCTGCAGGGTCATTACTGACTCCATATCTATGCCAGCATCACTGTGATGGGTAAAACCGGGTGAGGCAAATACGAGAGCCATGGCAACGGTTGTTATATTTCTCATAGGCACTTCCCTCTAAAAATAGCTATCAGGATCCATTAGGTTACTATAAAGATTATGAAAATATCTTCGAACAATCAGCAGAACTTGCTCAGCACAGACCGGCGCCAAGTATTAACCGCCATTTTGGGGGTTGCAATTACACCTTCTCTTTCACGCACCGCTATAGGGCAGGAAACCGTATCTCCAAACGCCACGCCCAGAGATTGGTCGGGGCAAAACCCCACCCGTTACCCTGACCCAGATATCATTGCCTTAGACGACAGATTCCGCCAATACATAGTGGGGAATACGCCCATCTTGCGACTATATACAGGAACACTGTGGGCGGAAGGCCCGGCCTGGAATGGAGTAGGGCGTTATTTAATCTGGAGTGATATTCCGAACAACCTCCAGAAGCGGTGGATTGAGGATGATGGGCGTGTTACCGAGTTCCGCAATCCATCGGGCAATAGCAACGGCAACACATTCGATTTCAACGGACGACAACTTTCGTGCGAGCATGGTGGACGGCGCGTTGTTCGCTACGAACCTGATGGAACAACCACTGTAATTGCTGAGCGATTTAACGGCAGACGACTAAACTCCCCGAATGACCTGGTTGTTCATCCGGATGGCAGCATTTGGTTTACCGACCCTATCTTCGGAATACGACAAACGCAGTACGAAGGCTTTGCTGCGGAATCGGAAACCAAGGAGGCTGTTTACAGAGTTGACGGATCAACGGGACAGATTGCTATGGTGACCGATGAGGTCGTCCAACCCAATGGACTTTGTTTCTCCCCAGACTACTCCCTACTCTATGTTGCGGATACGGGAAGCCGGGATACAAAAGTTTGGGACGTTAATGGAACAACACTGCGTAACGGCAGACTGTTTACAGAACTTGAACTCCCGGGCGGAGGACCCTCCTGGGCTGATGGTATTCGGTGTGATACCGATGGAAACGTCTGGGCAGGCGCAAACCCCGGTGTTCAGATCGTTGCCCCAGACGGGGAGACTATCGGACTCATCCGACTGCCGGAACGTTGCGCCAACATATGTTTTGGCGGTGAAAAAAGAAACCGCTTATTCATGGCCGCCAGTCAGTCACTTTATGCAGTGTATGTTGGTGCTGCAGCTGCCCATATTTGTTAATCATTTTTGTTTATTAGCAACTGGAGAGTCTCCCAATGACAGAGTGCGCCCAAAATAAATACTCATGGCAACGCTATCTTTCTGCCATGCTCGTGCTTACAGCTCTTCTGGGCGGAACTCACTCGAGCTTTGCACAACTCCCAGGACTAGAAAACGGAGAATGGCACTATCTAGGCGGTGATGCCGGAAACACACGATCCTCTCCATTACTAAACCAGATTAACGCTTCTAACTTCTCCGATCTGCAAGTCGCTTGGATCTGGCGAGGCGATAACTTCGGACCGGGTGTCGAATACACGTTCCGGGCTACACCTGTCTTCGCCAACGGAGTACTGTACACAGTCGTTGGACAACGACGACAGGTAGTGGCAATCGACGCCTCTACCGGCGAGACACTCTGGACCTTTCGAGAACCTGAAACGACCAGGTATTTACGATCACCAAGAGCAGACTTCGGAAAAGGTATCGCTTACACAGAGCTCGACGGGCGTGGGGTGATCTACATAACAACACCCGCTTTCTTCCTATGGGCCCTGGACGCCGAGACGGGGCAACCGCTGGAGAACTGGGGTACACCTGTACCACTGGACGATTTTTCTCAGACAGGAGTTGTCGATCTAATACCAGATCTCGTGCGAGACTGGGAACCTTGGCTGAACTGGGAAGGTGGACCCTACGACCCAGATTACGGGATTCCAAGACAACTGGGAGAGGTCACCAGCTCCTCACCACCAATTGTGGTAAACGGGGTGGTAGTGGTACTCACCGGCCATGAGCCCAGCTACGACCAGACTCGCATCGAGAATGTCCCAGGCGACATCATGGGCTACGACGCTGAGACTGGAAAACAGCTCTGGAAGTTCCACGTCATCCCCCGGCCAGGCGAGTTCGGGCACGAAACATGGGAAAATGATGCTTGGCGCTGGTCCGGAGATGTATCGCAATGGGTCCCCGCGTCCGCTGACCCAGAACTAGGGCTTGTGTACCTCGCAACAAATGCCTCAACGTACCAGTCCTATACAGGCCATCGTCCGGGCGACAATCTCTTCGGTGGCAGTGTCCTTGCGCTGGATGTCCAGACGGGTGAACGGAGGTGGCACTACCAGCTACATCGTAGTGAGCAGTGGAATTACGACATTCCCACTGCACCCATTTTGATGGATCTCACGGTAGACGGACAGCCAGTCCCCGCGCTAATCCAGAACACGAAACTGGGCCTCATCTTTGCGTTCAACCGGGAAACCGGCGAGCCAATCTGGCCCATCGAAGATCGTCCTGTAATGCAAACGGAGATCCCCGGTAACTACACATCGCCTACGCAACCGTACCCAACGCTTCCGGAACCACTAGATCCAATAGTGTGGAATGGGATCACTGACGAATTTGTAATCGACTACACACCAGAATTAAAGCAACGGGCCCTAGGTATACTGAACCAGTTCCGGATCGGGGGGCTCTACGTGCCCCCGCTTCCCTACCCCCACAACAACGACTTCATCAATAATGTAGGCTGCGTAGGCGGCTTAAATATTTACCATCCACCAGTCGCAGATTTCACTACGGGCATCATGTATGCATCACACAGACGCAATTGCGGTGCTCCCGGCACCCTGAATCAAAATGGAGAACGACTGTGGTTCCTTGTACCCACAGGGGGAGTAGATGTGGAGCGAACAGAGTTTGCTGGAATATCCGCGGAAAGTTGGAGGGGACGTGAGCGTGTAACGCCCACCACGGGTACCACGGTCGCAGCATGGGGTCCTGGTGGCCCTTCTTTAGGCCGCCTGCCGTTAATCGAGGGCCTACCGGTCTATAAACCCCTGTACCAAGGCCTTGCCGCTTATGACATGAATACGGGTGAAAAGCTCTGGGACGTTCCAGTTGGGCAGACCCCGGATAACATCAGAAATCATCCTCTTCTAACTGGAGTGGAGGTACCTAATACTGGTGGGACCGGTCACTCTATCCAGATGGTCGTCGGTGACCTCCTAGTACAAACCACAGAGGAGCTGAGGGGAGATACTGAGGTAAATGAAAACGGCATGCCTCTCCTGCATGCACGCGACAAACAGACAGGCGAAATCCTAGCAAGCGTTGAACTCCCTATCCCCGGTGAATACGGAATGATGACCTACATGTCTGAGGGAAAACAGTACATTGTGCTGCAGGCCGGTAGCGCAAAACGCCGCCAACCAGGCGCGCTGGTAGCTATGGCACTTCCATAGGGCACCTACCCCCCTCTTCGCACTTCCCTGCAAAGTGGAAGGGGTAATATTTTATTGGCTCACTAGGTCTGTCTTTCGTCTTCGACTCGAATTGGCAGTAGTAAATCGCTGCCAATCGGTCTCTGCAAGTTAAATGTTCTTATGATTGTAGACATGAAACTGTAATAGCCAACCAGACCTGCTAGATCCACAACGCCCTCATTACCTAACAACTCCGTAGCTTTTGCAAAAGTGGCAGAACTCACTTGCTCTTCATTAATAACTTCGCGGACGAACTGAATAATTACTTTTTCCGTCTCCCCGAGACCATCAATCTGAATTGACTCATCCAATAATTGCTGGAATCGCACGATATCGATAATCCCCTGTTCTAATCCGGCATTTTTTGCCGCCGGCTCATGAGATGTATATACGTACTGGTTATCTAATTCGCGTGCAGTCAAAATAATCGTCAACTCAGTAAGTCGCTGGTCTTTCGCGGATCCATAACGCACTCTTTTCCGGACATTGAATATAGCCTTTGCTAGTTCCGGACTGTACATCAACATGCCAATAGGACCACTTAAGCCAGCTTCATAGCCGGTGCCGGGAGTTACATAGGTATCGAAGGCGTCCTGTCCGATAGCATCCAAACCATTCCTCTCCACTTGAGGAAGCCTGGCTCTAGATTCTAAAAAAATATCGGCCGGCATATTCTCTATGGTTAGCGACGACCGCATCATATAGTCAGCTTCTGCAACATCAACGGCAACTTCAACACCACTATCACAAGCAATTACTGCCAGGAAAATAGTTAACAGAAAATATTTTTGTTTCATAACTGAACCTTTAAATGCATTTAACCCAAGAAACAAAAAGCCTAAGACAATTGTGATGGCACTACACAGAAACTTACGGTCGAAGCACCGCACCTCTATCTGTCTCCACCCAGCGTGCTTCAGCGTACTCTACCGTGTATTTACGCTACAAAACACTACAAAATAACGT
>Ga0315338_1000403_pt1 | contig 109465 bp, 103 predicted proteins | sample ASW8metaG_FD_204518 | JGI IMG/M metagenome (GOLD analysis project Ga0315338, IMG submission 204518) | Ammonia-oxidizing marine archaeal communities from Monterey Bay, California, United States - ASW #8 | ecosystem: Environmental > Aquatic > Marine > Coastal | place: USA: California | collected...
TTTCCCGAACCAGTATGAGATTCACGGATAAAGCTCTCTAAAAAGCCTGTTTCCTCTGCCCGGGCAACAAATGGTGCTTTGCTATTTGACGTGAAGCTCATAATTCCTAGTTATCTATAGTTTTGAGTTTAAGAATAAGGCCTCATTTTGCAAAGCTAAGACGAGTTGCCTAATGAGTATGGTACACTTAGAGTAGCATCGCGCCGGTGGATTGCAACACTATCAGGGGTGTGAAATCCTTTTTTCCCAACGGCGTGTTCGATCAATAAGGTATTTATGATCAACTGCTGCTGCAGGTGTCAGAACATCAAGTGACCCTCTGTTTGTCACATATCCTGATTCAGTGCCGAATTTCTGTCGTAGTTTTGGTGGCGAATGGCGTTTGATTTACGCTGTTTTGTTGGTTGTGTGTGCTGTAGATCAGACCTGCGTGCGGGCTGCGTATTGCCCTCTGGCGATTTGCTGCGGGCAATGCTATAGAAAATCTTATGGAACCGATTACAACTACTGAAGAACTCCGTGTGCTTTGCGAAAAGCTGCGGACGTTCGAATATGTCACGGTCGATACCGAATTCATGCGCGATTCGACCTATTGGCCGCAACTGTGTCTTGTGCAGCTTGCCAGTCCCGAACCGGGTGACAACGGTGCGGCGGTTGATCCGCTGGCCGAGGGTATTGACCTTACCCCGATGTTTGAGCTGATGCAGGATGAAAGCGTGATCAAGGTGTTTCACGCCGCCCGCCAAGACATCGAAATTTTTGTCCATCTGTCGGGTAAAGTCCCCCATCCGGTATTTGATACCCAGGTGGCGGCGATGGTGCTGGGCTATGGCGATCAGGTTGGCTATGAAACGCTGGTCAATAAGGTCACGCGCAAAAGTGTCGATAAATCCATGCGGTTTACCGATTGGTCGCGCCGTCCTTTATCCACCAAGCAGATCAGCTACGCGCTGTCGGATGTCACCCATTTGAGGGTGATCTTTGAAGAATTCCATGAACGGCTTGAAGCCAATGGACGTGCGATCTGGCTGCGTGAGGAAATGGACCGGCTGACCGATCCGTCGATTTATTCGATTGATCCGGCGGATGCGTGGAAACGGCTTAAAACCCGATCCAACAGCCCGAAATTCCTGGCGGTGGCCCGTGCGCTTGGTGAATGGCGCGAAACCGAAGCCCAGCGCAAAAATCAGCCACGCAATCGCATTTTGCGCGATGATACGTTGCTTGATATTGCCGCGCGTCAGCCCATGACCGAAGGCGACCTTGACAAGACGCGCGGTGTCGGGCGCAACTTTGGCAGTTCCAAACCCGGTCAGGCAATTATTGATGCCATCAAGGCTGCCCTTGATAGCCCGCAAGATCAGTGGCCCACCCCAAAGCAGCGGACCGAGCTGCCTGCTGGTATTGGCCCGACGGTTGAGCTTTTGAAGGTTTTGCTGAAACTCTGTGCCGAGGAAAAGGGCGTTGCCCAGCGCCTTGTCGCATCAAGTGATGATTTGCAAAATATTGCCGCCGATGATGAGGCCGATGTTCCGGCCATGCGGGGTTGGCGCCGTGATTTGTATGGTCAATATGCCTTGCGCCTTAAACACGGGCAGCTTGGCCTTAAGCTTGAAAACGGTGAAGTGACGCTGGTTGAGCTTGGCGATAGCTAAGGCCAAAAACCGACATTCTGACGGAACGCAAAAACGGGGCCCTTTGGCCCCGTTTTGTGATTCTGGTGTCGTTCTGTTGTTACTTTAAGCGGGGAGGGCGGCGTCAAGCAGTCCGGTGGCAATGGTTTTCGCCACTCTGGCCGATTCCGTCATCCCGCGGACATGTGCCGTGACGATGGCACCTTCCTTAAGCAGGGCGAGTTGTTCGGCCAATGTTTCAGGATCAGTCGCACCCGCCTTGGTGCAAAGCTTGATCAGATGGTCGACGATCTCTTGCTTGTGCTGTTTGGCGATACGATGGGCGGGGTGGTCGGGATCGGTAAACTCACCAGAAGCATTGATAAACGCGCAGCCAGCAAATCCCAAATCCTTGAATGCCTGCCCCCGAAACCATTTTTCCAGAGCGTCAAACAGCGACAGGAGCTGTGCGCGGGGATCGGGTGATGCTGTTTCCATTGCATTTGTCAGCCAGTCGCGAAATTGTTCATCACGCCGGGTAAGGGCGGCCAAAATCAATTCGTCTTTCGAGCCGAAATGCTTATAGAGCGTCATTTTGGCGACGCCGGATTCGGACAGGATTTTGTCGATTCCAGTCGCGTTAAAGCCCTGTTTGTAGAACAAACGCAGGGCTGTATCGACAAGTTCGTCGCGGCGCGATTTCAATTTTCCTTCTCCAGTAGTCAGACCGTTCTGTATGTATATGTGGGATGGGGCGCAGAAAATCAACGATTTTCCAGTGGTGGAATGACCGTTTAAAAATTAATTTGACAAATAGACAGATCGGTCTGTATACATGCTTCCATAGTCGAGAGCTTCTCTCCATACACAAAGGAAAATGACCATGACCCGTATTTCACTTCCTGCTTCTATCGATGCCGCACCGGCAGGTGCCCAACCGCTTCTTGAAGCTGTAAAAAAGCAGCTTGGATCGGTTCCGAACCTGTTTCGTCTGACCGCAAACAGCCCGGCCGCACTTGAAGGCTATCTTGGTTTGAACGGTGCGCTGGCAAAGGGGGCGCTTGATGCCCAGACGCGTGAGCGTATTGCCCTTGCGGTTGCCCAGATCAATGGCTGTGACTACTGCCTGTCGGCGCATACCTATATTGGTAAAAACCTTGCCAAGCTTGATGATGCCGAGATCGCGGCAAACCGGAATGGTCGTTCGACCGACGAGAAGGCGGATGCTGCTGTGCGTTTTGCCGTTGCACTTGTACAGAACCGCGGACAGGTCGGCGAAGACGATGTCAAAGCGGTTAAGGCGGCGGGCTACGGCGATGCTGAGCTTGTCGAGATTGTTGCCCATGTCGCCTTGAGCACCCTGACCAACTACCTCAACGAAGCCTTTGATACGCCGATTGATTTCCCGGCGGTGCATGCCGCTGCTGCGTAGGGGGGACCCTGCGTTCGGGAATGCCCCGGTCGATGGTTCCCCCAACCGCATTATTGCCCACAATCGACCGGGGTATCTTTTTTCGCTTCAGCATCAAGGAAACCAGACAATGTCACGACCACCGTTGCCTCCATTCACCGAAGAAACGGCCATGCAGAAGGTTCGCATGGCCGAAGATGGCTGGAACAGCCGCGATCCTGAAAAGGTTTCTTTGGCCTATACGCCCGACAGCAAGTGGCGCAACCGCGCAGAGATTTTTGAAGGGCGTGAGAATATTGTCTCCTTCCTGACCCGCAAGTGGCAGAAAGAAATCGAGTATCGCCTGATCAAGGAGCTTTGGGCATTTCATGAAAACCGCATCGCGGTGCGATTTGCCTATGAATACAGTGATGATAGCGGCAACTGGTTCCGGGCCTATGGCAATGAGAACTGGGAATTTGATGAGGACGGTCTGATGCGCCATCGCGTCGCATCGATCAATGACAAGCCGATCACCAACGCGGAACGCTTGTTCCACTGGCCGCTTGGCCGTCGCCCTGATGATCATTCGGGACTTTCCGAGCTTGGTTTGTAGTTCCCGAAGGCCTCCTTCCGCCACGTATTGATGCCCGACAAGCTAGCGGCGGATCTGTTTTTACACCGGCATGCATTACGGCGCGCTCCTGTCGTTGCCGTGCCTGTCGCGCGCAAAGGATTTTGAACATGATTGTCAAATATGTTGTCTTTTCGATCACATCGACGACCGTGCTTTTTGTGTCGACCCTCCTGACCCTCACGCCCTGAGGTCAGTTTAGAATGCCTCCCTGAAAAACGCGAACGGGGCCGTAATGGCCCCGTTTTTGCTGCGCTATCACGAATTATTCCGCAATCGATCAGGCGGCCAAAGTCGTTTTCACATAGGCTTCAACGGATTGTGCCGGACGTCCAAGCAGGCGTTCGATATCCTTGCTGACGGTTTCGTAATCGCCCTTTTTCGCACCGACATAAAGACCGGCCAGGGCTTCGACCAGATGATCGGGCAGGCCGAGGCTTGTGAGAATGCCACTGTGGATTTCTGCGGGCAGGTCGACATGACTGACCGGTTTGCCGGTCGCCGCGGCGATGTAGCTTGCGATTTCGGCGTGGGTGACGGCCTTGCCACCGGTCAGGTCATAGGTCGCATTGATGTGATTTTCCGGGGTGGCAAGCACGACGGCGGCGGCTTCTGCCAGATCGTTGCGCGGGATGTAGGTGATTTTTGCATCGCCCGCCGGGGCGCCAAAATCACCGGTTTCAAGCGCATGCGGCACACCGGCCATCAACAGATCGGCATAGAAGCTGTTGCGTAAGATGGTATAACGCAGCCCGCTTTGTTTGATGTAATTTTCGGTATCAAGGTGAATGGCCGAATAGGTGAAATCGGCATCGGCTTTGGGGTCGATAATGCTGGTATAGACCAGATGTTTGACCCCCGCGGCCTTGGCGGCATCAACCGCAGTGCGGTGTTGGGCTATGCGTGTGGCATTGTCGGCTTCACCCGAAATGATCAGGGCGGTGTCGATATCCTTGAAGGCCGCGGTCATCAAAGCAAGGTCATCAAAGTCGCCATGCCGGACGTCAATGCCCTTGGCCGCCAGATCATCGGCCTTGGATGGTGTGCGGACACTGACCGCGATGTTGCTTGCGGGGATGCGGTTGAGCAGGTGCGCGACAACGAGGCTGCCGAGCTGTCCGGTGGCGCCGGTAATCAATGTTTTCATTTTGTATTCTCCGATGTGTGGTGGTCAGGCTATCGCCTGTTCATAAGAGAAATCTGGACCGAATAACGCATATAATCAATTCGATGGGTATGATAATATATATGCATGAATATCGATGAATTGGACCTTGATTACCGGTTGCTGCGTTTGTTTCTGACGATCTATGACGAAGGATCGGTGACAGGGGCGGCAAACCGTCTTGGTGTTGGGCAACCCACGGTCAGTCACGGGCTGGACCGGCTGCGTCAGATTATTGGTGATCCGTTGTTTGTCCGATCAGGGCGGAGCATTTCCCCAACCGCCCATGCCGATGAAATGGCGGTGCGGGTCCGCGCCTTATTACAAGACATGCGTAATCTGACGCGGGTGGGGACATTTGATCCACAAAACCCGGATCATGGCGCACGGTTTGTTTTGGGCACCAATGATTACGAGGTGGCGGTTATCTTACCGCCCTTAATAAAGCGCATTCGATCCTGTGCGGCGGACATAAGGCTTAAGGTCGTACCGGTGACAGGGGGCGAGCAGGTTGTTGAGCTGTTGCGCGAGGGCAAGCTTGATCATGCGATTTGCCTTCAGCTTACGGGTAAGTTTGGCGATATCGCCCAGCAAGCCCTGCTGAGTGAGCATATGAGCTGTTTTTATGATGCGGCGTTTCATCCAGTACCACCTGATACGGCCGACCGGTTTTGTGCCGCTTCCCACGCGCGCGTGATGCTGGGAAACAATGATACATCGGCGGTCGATGACGTGTTGCACGCCCAAGGCCGATCACGCCGCACGGTGTTGCAGGTGTCAAACTTTGCCAGTGTCGCCAGTCTGATGCGCGGCACGGATGTGATTGCGACCTTGCCGTCGCGTCTGGCCGGGGGCGTTATGCAGGGATTTGGTCAGTGCGATTTCCCGTTTGATTTCGCGGCCTATAAATTCAGCCAGAGCTGGCATGTGCGCAATGCGGAAAACGCCGCGCATAAATGGTTGCGCGGCGAGATTTTCAGGATTGCAAAACGGTTGTCTTAATCCGGTTTTCTGCCCGTGATCACCACCCCGCCGACCCAGCGTGTGCCGGTGAAGTTATCGAGGTAGTTGCGCTGTCCGGCAAATGTTTTGTGCCCGGTGTCGGTCAGAGTGACGGTGCGTTCGGCCCAGTTCTGATTGGTTTCATCAGCTGTGATGGTGAAAAGGGGATCGACGCAGGTCATCATCCGTTGCACATCGGCCCAGAACATCAAATCACCGAGATAGGGCAAGGGGTCATAGGTGCGCATCAAATGGCCGAAGGCCTTGCCGACGGTCAGTGGGCCGTGATCTGTAATGATTTGCAGGGTCAGTTTCTGTGTCAGGCCAAGTCCGGTTTTGGGATCGGGTAGTTCGGCATGGTGGCGTTGGAGCGCCGGGATCATATGGGGCAGGGGACCGGGACCCGATGTGATAAGGCGGGTTAAAAGATCAGGGGTTGGGGATCGTACCGCCTGCCAGGCTTTGCTGCCAAAGGCCAGCATGGCATCGGTGATGGGCACCCGATGGTTTTCCCAGCACCAGATCAGAAGTTCGGGGGAGAGTTGCCCAAGCCCGATGAAGCGTTCAACGCCGGGGACGGCGTCGACGGATATGACATCAAGCCGGGTATCGGGCCGGGTGGTTTTGATGAAATCCATTAGGAAGGCCAGAATTAACTGGTCGTAACTGTCATGTTCGAACCACAGGACCACATGGTCATAATCGCCGAGCGTTGTCAGGGCGCCATATTCGCGTTGCAAACGCGCCAATGCATCCCCGGGTGCGATGTCATAGCCGGGGGCGATAAAAGCCGCACGGGTCTGGATGAATTGATCAAGGGGCTGATTGGGGACCGGCCCCTGACAAAACGGATCAGAAAATTCGAGGAACTCCCCAACAAATCCGGCAATTTTCAACCCATGGCGAATGTCTGAGCCGCAGCGCAGGTGAAGGGTTTTATCTGTATCCAGTGTTGCCAGAGTACCGTTTTTGATTTGACGGTTGCGTTCGGCAATCTGATCGATGTGGGCCTTCATCCTTGGCCAACTGGCAAAGCCGTTTTCGCGTGCGATGACCCATTGGGCGTCGGCGAGTTTGATGTCAGAAATTGTCTGGGGCGTCGGGGTGAAACCGGCCTTTTCAAACCGGGCGACGGCATCGCCGGTTTTGGTGCCAAGCGCGCGTAACAGTTCTTTGGCGCGTTTGCGTTGTTGTTCAAGGTTCAGCCGCCCATCAAAGATCGGGTTTAGGGTCGGTTTGGTGCTTTTGGATTTCGATGTGCGTGACGCAGACATACGATTCCCCTGTTCAAATCGCCTGTGTCCGCTAAACAGGCAAGGAAACCGTGTGTTTCTTTGTATCGAACCGGGCGCAGCCCTTTCCGCGGACGGGGTGCTTGGAAAGCCCGGTTAATTTATCTGTTTTGCAAACGATTGCAAGCATCAAGCGGTGCGTTTACGCCGAAATCAGGACAGCCTTACTTCACTATCAAGGTTCATCAGTTTGGCCAGTTTTGACAGGCGTTGTTCAACCACTTCGCCGTACAGGGTCGAAATAGACTTGTCGAATTCAAGGATCATTTTGCCGTCTTCGACTTTAAGCGCGGTTTTCGACAGGATGCCTTCCGCACCACCCGAAAGCGTGTGGCCCAGACGAATGACATGACCAAAAATGCGGCCTGTTACGCGGGTTTCTTCGTCGAGAATCCGGTCACTTGACTCATCGCCCTTGAAATTGCCGGTATAGCGCGACCCGATGGCATAGGCGAGAAACACCCGATCATGATGGTTCAGATCAAGATAGGGGTGACGCAAGATGCGGTTATAGCTTTGGATGGCGCGGTAATCAGGGTGTTCGTTCCAGCCGATGTCGCCGATGATGCAGGCCGCAAGACGCAGGCGTTCAAGGTTTTGCGGCAGGTTGGAGAAGATCGGCGCGCACCAGCGAAACAGTTCTTCGCCATGTTGATGGAACCGTTCGCCGTCCTCGGCAAAGCTTAAGCAGGCATCGAGCAGCGGGTCGCGTTGACGCAAGTCTTCGGGCAGGACCTCATACATCCAGCCTTCGCGTAGCCCATGACCGGAAAAGACCACTTCGCGCGGCTTCATGCGCGCCAGCAGCATATTCATGACAAGCGATGCGTGGGGCAGGCTGTCGATGCGGCGTTTGGAAACACCGCCGACTTTTTCCAGTGAGATGCGGCTTTGCTGGGAAATGATGTGGGTGAGTTCTTCGGTTTCGCCGCGCGGCATTGCCAGATTATGGACGACAGAAATCGGGTAGTCTTCTTGTGCGATGAACAGCTTGGCAATCGACCGCCATGCCCCGCCAACAGCAAACAGCTGCTGGCCGGCGGCTTCTTTCAGCCAGTCGATGGTATCAAGGTGGCGATTGATTTCAGCGGTCAGGCGCGCACGGTCGGATGCAAAGACGGCATGAAGCCGCATGGCCCCCAAGGGGACGCTAACGCGTTTTTTGATTTCCCCCTGATCGAGTAAGACAAGTTCAAGCGACCCGCCGCCAATATCACCCATAATCCCGCTGGCGCGCGGATCACCGGAAATAATCCCAAGGGCGGAAAGGCGGGCTTCTTCAAGCCCGTCGATCACCTTGACCGTAAGGCCGGTTTCGCGATGGATACGGTCACAGAACTCCTGACCATCGGAAGCGGCACGGACCGCAGCGGTGGCCAGTACATCGATGTGCGAGACCTTCATGGCCTGAAGCAGGGTGGCAAAGCGCTGCATGGCGACAACGGCAAGTTCAACCCCCTCGGGGTTGAGTTTGCCGGTATCTTCGGGGTCGCGCCCCAGCCCGCACATGACTTTTTCGTTGAAAATCGGGGCGGGGGCACGGGTCATGCCATCGAAAATGACAAGGCGTACCGAGTTGGAGCCAACATCAATGATCGCGATGCGGTTGGATGCTCTTTGGTCAGTCAGCATGTCTTTGAGGGCACCTGTTGGTCGTCGGTCTTCAATTTGGCCACATTAGTCATCGAGCTGCAGCACGGGGACATTCGGGTCCGCCTCGTTAAGCGCGCTTCCGCGACCAGACAAGGACGGGTTGGTCATGAAGTATTTGTGTGACGAAAACGCTTTTTCACCGCCTTCGCAGCGTTCATATGAACCATCGGGCTGCAAATACCAAGCCTGCGCTGTATCTTTGAGGTTTGCAATCATGATCTGTTCGATGATCTGGCGCTGACAGGTCGGGTTCTCAACCGGCACCAGCGTTTCAACCCGGCGGTTCAAATTGCGTGGCATCCAGTCGGCCGACGAGATGAACGCCTTGGCCTTGCGCGAGGGCAGCTTTGCCCCATTGGCAAAGACAACAATGCGCGAATGTTCAAGGAACCGTCCGACAATCGATTTGACCCGGATGTTTTCCGAAAGCCCCGGTACACCCGGACGCAGACAACAAATGCCGCGAATAATCAGTTCAATGTGAACCCCGGCTTCGCTGGCGCGATAAAGCGCATCAATCACCACAGGATCGACCAGGCTGTTCATCTTGGCCCAGATGTCAGATGGCTTGCCGGCCTTGCTGTTTTCGATTTCCTGATCGATGTGGGCCAGAAGGGTCGGGCGCATGGTGTGCGGGGCGATGGCGATTTTTTCAAGCGAGCGCGGTGTCGCGTAGCCGGTCATGAAATTAAAGATGCTGGCGGCATCACGCCCAAGCGCCGGATCACACGAGAAGAACGAAATATCGGTATAGAATTTCGCCGTGATCGGATGGTAGTTGCCCGTCCCAAAGTGAACGAACGTGCGAAGCCCATGGGTTTCACGGCGGACAACAAGCGATACCTTGGCATGGGTTTTCCAATCAAGGAAGCCATAGACCACCTGACAACCGGCACGTTCAAGATCAGCCGCCCAGCGCAGGTTGGCTTCTTCGTCAAAGCGGGCTTTAAGTTCGACCATGGCGGTGACGGATTTTCCGGCCTCGGCTGCCGCAATCAGGGCTTTGACGATCGGGCTGTTTTCCGATGTGCGATAAAGTGTCTGTTTGATGGTGACAACGTCCGGATCACGTGCGGCTTGCAGCAGGAACTGCACAACAACGTCGAAATCCTCAAACGGGTGATGAACCACCAGATCCTTTTTGCTGATCGCGGCAAAACAATCGCCGCCAAAGTCACGTACCCGTTCAGGGTAACGCGGCGAGTAGGGGGCGAACAGCAGATCATGATGCAGATCAGAATCGATCAGTTGTTTGACGTCAACAACGCCAAGAAGGCCATCGACCTTCACAACTTCCTCGAGTGCGACATCAAGTTCGTCGATGACAAAATCAAGCAGGTCTTCGGGGATATGGGCGTTGACCTTAAGGCGGATGATGCTGCCGCGACGGCGGCGCTTAAGGGCGGTTTTAAAGACGCGGACCAGATCTTCGGCTTCTTCTTCGATCTCGACATCCGAATCGCGGATGACGCGGAAGAACCCGTGTTCGATCATATCAAAACCCGGGAACAGTTTGTTGAGATACAGCAAGATGGCCTGTTCGACCGGCAGATAGCGTTCATTACGGCCCGGAAGGCGCAAGAAACGGCCAATTTTTTGCGGAACCGGGATCAGACCACGCATGTTGTGCCCGTCAGCCGGGTCAAACAGCTGCATGACGATGGTAAAGCCAAGGTTCGGGATGAACGGGAACGGGTGGGATGGGTCAATCGCAAGCGGGGTTAGGGTCGGGAAGATTTCACGCATGAAATAGCCATCAAGCCATTTACGGTCGGTCTGGGTCAGATCGGATTGATCAATCACCGAAATGCCCTGCTGTTCCATTTCCCGGCTAAGCTGACGCCAGATGCGTTGCTGATCCTGCATCAACTGGTTGGCATCAAAGGTGATGGCGCGCAGCTGTTCAGACGGGCTCATGCCATCCTGACTGACCTTGGTCATGCCAGCACGCAACTGTCCGACGAGCCCGGCGACGCGGACCATATAGAATTCATCCAGATTGCTGGCTGAAATCGACAGGAAACGCAGCCTTTCAAGCAGCGGATGACCACTGTTCTGGGCTTCTTCAAGCACGCGATTGTTAAAAGCCAGCCAAGAAAGTTCGCGGTTGATGAAGCGGCTTTCCGAATCAATGGTGATCGCGCTTGATTGAACTGCAGCGGCGTGTGACACGCTATGCCTCCTGCGGATTGAGGGAATGTCTTTGAATTTATGCGACATGACCCGGTTGTAAATGGAGTATAGGATAACTGCTTACGCCCGTGCAATTTTCTTAAAGTTATGTGTCAGTTTTTCTGATGGCATCCAAGGCTGCGATATGGCATGGAAGAACACCGTCTTAACCCCTAGCGAAACGAAGACATGAAGACGTTATTGCTTCTAAGGCATGCCAAATCGAGCTGGTCTGATCCGAGCCGGGTTGATCATGACCGTGAACTGAACCGTCGCGGGGAAAAGGCAGCCCCCTTTATGGGGCGCTTTTTGCGTGAGCATGATCTGGTTCCAGACCTTATCTGGTGTTCGACAGCGGCACGTGCGGTGCAGACACTGGGCCTGTTGGGGCGTGATTTTGCCGGGCATGCGGATGTGATCTATAGCGAAGATCTTTATATGGCCAGCGAACGCACGTTGCTTGAATGTCTTCATCACACCCATGACGAAGCAAAACGGGTGATGATCATTGGTCATAATCCGGGCATCGAGAATTTTGCCAAAGCATTGTACCGCGATGGGGATGAGGATGCGCGCGCGATGATGGAGCGCAAATATCCAACCTGTGCCTTGGCGCATTTCGAATTTGATGTGGAAAACTGGGCCGATACCCAATTTGAGACCGGGCGGATGATGGGCTTTACCAAGGTCAAGGAACTGCAAGCAGCCAAGATTGGTGCGGATTGATTGCGCCCAACGGCGAGACCGCACTTGACGCGGTGCCCCCAGAAGCGTTTTATACCGCTGAAATTTTGATGCCGTGCATGATCGGCTTTGAACACACCCTACACAAACGCCCCGGATTTACTGTGGCGCAGGTGTTGCGGTGCGTTTTTTGTTTGACAGCGCGGGACTGGCATGCACCTTTGCGGCCAAATTTGCGGCCCAAAATATAAAGCAACCTGGAATGACAATGCATCCTTTTCGCTCACACAATTGTAATGCGCTGCGCGCGACCGACGCCGACGCGGAAATTCGCCTGTCTGGCTGGATCCACCGTAAACGTGATCACGGCAACTTGCTGTTTGTTGATCTGCGCGACCATTATGGCATCACCCAGGTCGTCATCGACATTTCAAGCCCGCTGTTTGAAGTGCTTGATAAGGCGCGCGCCGAAAGCGTGATCACGGTAGATGGCAAGGTCGTTAAACGTACGGCTGAGACCATCAACCCGAACCTGCCGACCGGCGAGATCGAAGTTTACGCATCGAACATCGAAGTTCAGTCGTCGGCCGACGTTCTGCCGATGCCGGTGTTTGGCGATGTTGAGTACGGCGAAGAAGTTCGCCTGCGTCACCGGTATCTTGATCTGCGTCGTGAAAGCGTGCATTCAAATATCGTTCTGCGTTCGAACGTGATTTCGGCGATGCGTCAGAAAATGACCGCGCAGGGATTCTTGGAAATCCAGACCCCGATTCTGACGGCAAGCTCGCCAGAAGGGGCACGTGACTTCCTCGTGCCGTCGCGTATGCATCCGGGGAAATTCTATGCCCTGCCGCAGGCCCCCCAGCAGTTCAAGCAGCTTTTGATGGTGTCCGGGTTTGATAAATATTTCCAGATCGCACCGTGCTTCCGCGATGAAGATGCGCGTGCCGACCGGTCACCGGGCGAATTTTATCAGCTTGATTTCGAGATGGCCTTTGCCACTCAGGAAGACGTGTTTGCCGCGATTGAACCGGTTTTGCATGACATCTTTGTCGAGTTTGGCGGTGATCGTGATGTGACGCCATTCCCGTTCCCGCGCATTCCGTTTGATGAAAGCATGGCGAAATACGGGTCAGATAAACCTGATCTGCGTAACCCGCTTCTGATCAGCGACGTTACCGAGCCGTTCCGTGGGTCGAGCTTTGGCATCTTTGCATCGAACATCGAAAAAGGCTCGGTCGTGCGTGCCATTCAGGCAACCGGTGCGGCGAGCCGCCCGCGTAGCTTCTTTGACAAGCTGAATAACTGGGCGCGCGACGAAGGGGCTGCTGGTCTTGGCTATATCGTCTTTGCCGAAGGAGGCGAAGCAAAAGGCCCGATTGCCAAAAATCTTGATGCCGAGCGCATCGCGCAGATCAAGGAAATTACTGGTGTTGCCGATGGCGACGCGGTGTTCTTTGTGTGTGACAAGGCACTGGCAGCGGCCAAATTCGCCGGTAAAGTTCGTGACAAGGTGTGTGACGAACTTGAGCTTCGCGAAGAAGGTATGTTCAAGTTCTGCTGGATCGTTGATTTCCCGATGTTTGAGGAAGACGACGACGGCAAGATCGAATTTAGCCACAACCCGTTCTCGATGCCGCAGGGCGGACTTGACGCCCTTGAGAACATGAACCCGCTTGATATCAAGGCATGGCAGTATGACATCGTGTGTAACGGTATCGAATTGTCGTCGGGTGCCATTCGTAACCATCGCCCGGACATCATGTACCGTGCGTTCGAAATTGCCGGTTATGGCAAGGACGTGGTCGAAGAACAGTTTGGCGGTATGCTCAACGCGTTTAAATTCGGCGCACCGCCGCACGGTGGTTCTGCCCCGGGTGTTGACCGTATTGTCATGTTGCTGGCCGACGAGCCGAACATTCGCGAAGTCATTGCCTTCCCGCTGAACCAGCAGGCGCAGGATTTGATGATGAATGCGCCGTCCGGTGTCGAAGACAAGCAGCTTAAAGAGCTTCATCTGCGTGTGCAGATGCCAGCGAAAGTCAAAAAAGACTGATTTCGGGCGTAACCCCGATCAGACTGCATCAAACGGCCCGGTTTTTACTGGGCCGTTTTGTTTTGGCGGCGATGGTTTTCGCACATGTTTCACCGGGTCGCTTACCTAATATTAACTGCCCTTGATCCACAGTGCGGGTTGAAAATAAAATCGATCCGTCGGGGGATGGCCTTGTGAAGAAGATACTTGTTGTCGCGGCACCGTTGTTGCTTTCTGCGTGTGGCGGGCCGGTGGAATTGACCGTTGCCAAATTGGCTGGTGATTTGATCAGCTATGTCACCACGGGGAAAAGCACAACCGATCACGCTGTTTCGGTGGTCGCAGATCGTGATTGTGCCTTGCATCGTCCGCTGTTTTCCGACGATATCTGCAAGGATGATGACACAATTCTTGCCGAACAGGCATCCGCCCTTGCGGTGATGGGCGAACCGGAAATCAAACAGGAAATCCGTACTGCACGTCCGGAAATCTATGCGGTGAACGCCCCGGCCGAAGACTGGTCACGTCCGGCATCGCCAAGCAGCGTGTCCCAGACCGTGATCAAAACAGATTTGCCGCCGCGTGCCCCGGAAGCCAAAGCCACAGAGACGGTATCTGAGCCGGTGTCTGAGGTGAAAGTCGCTGCTGCATCCGACGAGTTGCCGTCACGTACGATGGCGCAATATGCGCGGAGCAACGATCCGCTTAATGTTGAGGCAGAAGCCAACGCCGCGATTGCCGGATTTGTTCCGGCCGAAACACCGGCCGATGTTGTCGGCGAAACGCAAACGGCCGCCTTGGTTGATACCACCATCGTGAGCGACACTGTCGAACGGGTGACAAAGCCGGTTGAAACCGATGCCAATGGCGATGCGATGGCAGGCGATGTGTTGTCCGTGCCGTTGCCCGGTGAGTATGTGGTGCTGGCAAGTTTTAGCAATCAAGCACGGGCGCAGAGTGCACTGGAACTTTATCATGAATATCAACCGCGCCTGATCAGTGCTAAGGTCAAGGGACGTGATTTTTTGCGTGTTGCGGTTGGCCCGCTGTCCGCCGAGCATGCAAATGATTTGCGCCTTCTTGCTGCCAAAAAGGGGGTTAAAGATCCCTGGATTGTTGGAGTTGCTCCTACCGGAGAATAAGTTTGTCTGGGTTTCTTAAAAATATTGATCAACATCGGCGTTCCTTTGCAGGGACGCTGATCTTGTGTTTGGGTGTTTCGGGCTGTGCTGCACAGGCCGGAAACGTGACATCGGCGCAGTCTGCGCTGGTTTCCCATACGGCAGAATACAATTTCAAAATGTCCCGATCCGATCAGGGCAGTTCGATTGTCGATGCGACAGGTGCGCTTGGCTATCGGTTTGAAAAGGTCTGTGATGGCTGGATCACCGAGATGCAGCAAATCATGATCCTTCAGGGGACCGAAGGCACGCCGATCAATTCGGCATTTTCGATGACCCAGTGGGAAAACTTTGACGGCACCCGTTATCGTTTTCGCATGCGTGATTATCTGAACGGGACGAAGGTTGATGAGGTTGTTGGTGACGCGGTCCGTGAAAGCGACGGGGTCAAGGTCACCTATGAACAGCCGGTTGAGGTGGTCGATGAGCTGCCGGTTGATACGATGTTCCCGACCCAACATTCGATCCAGTTGCTTGCGCGTGCGGAAGAAGGCGAAAAATTTGCGAATGATCTGGTGTTTGATGGCAGCGGCGATGCCCCGACCAATCGGGTGGCGGTTGTTATTTCAGATGCCAAAACGGTAGATAGCAGTGCCAAGGACCAAAGCGGTCTGACCAAGGTGCCATTCCATCGCATGAGCCTTGCGTATTATCCGCTTGGCGAGGCGGAAAATGGGCCGACAACCGAAATGGCGGTTGATCTGGCGCGCAATGGTGTGGCGCACGCATTACGATTTGACTATGGCGATTTTGCCGTTCTTGGGACGCTTGATAAAGTGACCGAGTTGCCGGCACCTGATTGCGGTAAATAAGGATTGCTGTTCGTTGACTGGGCCGTTCAGGTTCAGGACGAGACAAAGCCACAAAAAAAGCCTGCCAGAAATGGCAGGCTTTTTTTGTGGGGAGATCCCGCTATTCTGTCTTCAGGCTGCGGCAGCATTGCTTGTTTCGCAATACAGCCCATACAGTGTTTTGATCACGCGCAGTGCGTCATCACCCTGAAGAGAATAATAGATGGTTTGTGCTTCGCGACGGGTTTTCACCAGTTTGTCGCGACGCAGGCGGGCCAGATGCTGTGATAGAGCGGACTGGCTCAGTCCGACAATCCGTTCCAGCTCGCCGACCGATTTCTCGCCTTCGTTAAGTTGGCAAAGAATAAGCAGTCTGCTCTGATTGCTCATTGCCTTAAGCAGGGTGCTTGCCTGCTCGGCATTGTGTTCCAGATGGTTTAATTCCATTTGGCTTCCTTATAAACATGGCCTCAACGGGCCATTGTCCCAATGAAAATACCATATAGTTACCATTTACGCTGACGGCAACTTTTAAGAAGTATTTCCATGCTTTCTACAACCAATTATCCGGGAAGGTTTGGACAATTCAACCCGATCAAATCAGTATGCACCTTATTCTCAAGTATATGACGTTTCTGTCAAGATAGTGTTTTCACAGACGCTTGCGGAAAACCGCATTGCTTTGGTCATAAACTTGTTTTTGTTGTCCGTCTGTCGAATGCCGAACATGTATCCCGGCTTTCGCCCGGAAATGGAATTCTACAGACTTTCTAACGTATTACACTACTTTAGAAAGTTTTTGCGCCTATTTTAGGGCAATCTGTTGGCCGATTGATGGTGGCGTGGTTTTGCGGTTTTGTTCATCATGATTATCGAATATCACACGTTTATTATGTAAGGCTGTGCGATCCGTCACACCAGATCATAAAACAATTCCAATTCGTAGACTCGGCGTATGACGAAAAAGCCAGAGACCCATCAGCGCCCTGTTAAAGAACTTGCGATAACCCGGTCTGATGTGCTGATTTAGGGTCTGAACCCAATTGAATGTTTAAAATGGCATCAGAACAAGCAAGACATGCAAGGAAATCTCCACCGCGCGGGGTATTGCCCCGAGCAAGGGGATTGACGCAGCAGGTCGCAGAGTGTCCTGATGTCCTTCGGATCGGAGGAATTTGCACGGGCTACTGCGTCGCATCACCTTGCAAGGCAGCGAGCCTTGCTGCGGTAATGCTCCTGATATCCGCACAAATTCCTCGCGACCATTTCAAGCATTCAATTGGGTTCAGACCCTAAACAAAGTGGCGGTACATTTCTGCTGTTAAAACAAAACGCATCACAAGAGAGCGAAGCACCCCGTGTCATCGCGCCGTTATGGCCGTTCATATGCCGCTGGCCATACAGGGAAACCAAAACAGGAAGGCGATCCAGACCGTGGCGACATTGTTTGTGACCCATCACAATTGCATCGAACATGACACCGGGCCGGGACACCCCGAAAGCCCCGATCGGTTGCGCGTGATACAGCGTGTGCTTGAATCCGAGGAATTCATGTTCCTGCACCGCGAAGAAGCCCCGAAAGCAGACATCAATCTGATCAAGTCGGTCCATGACCCCGACTATGTCGATAGCGTCATGGCATCGATCCCGACCGAGGGTGTTATCGCCCTTGATGGCGATACCTATGTGTCGCCGGGGTCGGGGGATGCCGCCCTTCGTGCGGTGGGCGGGGCGTGTGTGGCGGTGGATGCGGTGATGGCGGGTCACGAACGCAATGCGTTTGTTGGCGTGCGCCCGCCCGGTCATCATGCGGAATATAATCGCGCGATGGGGTTCTGCCTGTTTAACAATGCCGCAGTTGCCGCCCGTCATGCGCGCAATACATACGGGATCAAGCGGGTGGCGGTGATGGATTTCGACGTGCATCATGGTAATGGCACGCAGGATTTGTTCTGGAACGATCCCGATCTGTTTTATTGCTCCACCCATCAATGGCCACTTTATCCCGGCACGGGGGCGGAAACCGAACGCGGATGTGCCAATAATATCCTTAATGTCGGGTTGGAATCCGGATCGGGGACGGCAGAACTACAGCATGCCTTTACGCAAACGGTATTGCCGGGCATTACTGCGTTCAAGCCGGAACTTCTGATCATTTCGGCCGGGTTTGATGCCCATAAAAACGACCCGCTGGCCGGACTGGCGTTTTCCGATGATGATTTTGTCTGGATGACACAGCAATTGATGGCACTTGCCGATGCGCAGTGTCAGGGGCGGGTGGTTTCGATCCTTGAGGGGGGCTATGACCTGCCGTCGCTGGCGAAATGTGTGCTGATGCATGTGCGGACACTTATGATGGGCTAACGGTCGGCTAAGGGGTTGTTATTGCGGTTCGCGCGAATGTTTCATGATGACGAAATTCCGTTCTGTCTGGTTGCCCTGAAACCGATCAGGGCGTAAACTCCGCGCCAATCAAATTAATGGAGCTTACATGTCCGAGGCTACTGCAACCCCCGCCATCCCCGAAGATATCGCCAAACTCAGCTTTGAAGAGGCACTGGGCCAGCTTGAAACCCTTGTCCGTCAGCTTGAGCAAGGTCAAGTCGGGCTTGATGACGCGATTGCATCCTACGAACGTGGTGCGGCGCTTAAACGCCATTGTGCGGACAAGCTGCGCACCGCCGAAGAGCGCATTGAGAAAATTACGCTGACTGCAGATGGCCGTCCGGCTGCTACCCCCACTGAAATTGAATAATCGGAGACCGCGTGGTGAGTTATGACCTGCTTGCCGGCCTGAGCGCTGCTGCTGCCGATCTTGGCGAGACGCTCGATGATATTTTGCCACGTCCCAATGGCCAGATTGAGCAACGCCTGTATCAGGCGATGCGCTATTCGACCCTGGGTGATGGTAAACGACTGCGCCCGTTTTTGGTGCTGAGCTCCGCATCCCTGTTTAAGGTATCGCGCCGGTCGGCCCTGCGGGTCGCGGCTGCTGTTGAAATGGTGCACAGCTATTCGCTGATCCATGACGACTTACCCGCGATGGATGATGATGATCTGCGCCGTGGCAAGCCAAGCTGCCACAAGCAGTTTGACGAGGCGACGGCGATTTTGGCGGGCGACGCGCTTTTGACCCAAGCCTTTGAAGTGATCGCCGATGAGGATACCCATCCCGATCCGCGTGTTTGCACCGATCTTGTGCGCGCCTTGGCGCGTGCGGCCGGACCAAACGGCATGGTCGGCGGGCAGATGATTGATCTGGCGGGCGAGGGCCAGTCGTTTGATCAGGCGCAAGTGACCCATTTGCATCTTTTGAAAACCGGTCGGATGTTTGCCTTTGCCTGTGAAGCCGGCGCGATTCTGGGCAAGGCGCCCAAAAGCATTCGCATGGCATTGCGGTCCTACGCCCATGACATGGGGCTGGCGTTCCAGATCAAGGATGACCTTCTTGATGTAGAGGCAAGTTCGGAAGAACTGGGCAAGACGGCAGGCAAGGATGTTGATCAGGACAAGTCAACCTTCGTCAAATTGCTCGGGCTTGATCAGGCCCGTGATCAGGCGCAAATGCTGTGTGATCAGGCGATCAACCATCTGGGGTGCTTTGACGCCGAGGCCGAACCACTGCGCGCCGTCGCACGGTTTGTGGTTGAGCGTGGGCGGTAAGAGCCCCGAATATGACGGATCAGCCGCAGTATACAGCCGGTTTTCGCGACCGGCTGTTTGACAAAGACCCGTTCCCATTGGCGATCTGGTATCCATCGGATGTGGCGGAAAAGCCGGTGCGGCATATGGGCGTTGCATCCAGTGCGGCGCGGGGTGCGGCGTTTGCCTCCGATGGGCCGTTTCCGATGGTGGTGTTTTCGCATGGATCGGAGGGCCACCGGTTTAACCAGTTCTGGCTGGCGGAGTACCTCGCACGGCGGGGATATATCGTTGCCGCCCCGCAGCATGCCGGGGACAATTACCTTGATCCATCCGATGCACGCCAACTGACGATCATTGAACGTCGCCCACGTGAGATGGAGCTTGCCCTTGATCTGTTGCTGGATCACGGCGATATCGCACCGCATATTGATCAAGATAAAATCTATGCCCTTGGCCATTCGGCGGGCGGGGCGACGGTGCTTAAGATGGCCGGATGGGATTTTGATGCCAGGGCGTGGCAAAGCTATTGCGCGGTCAATGCGGACAAAGACCATGTGATTTGCCAATATGCGCCGCAAGATCATCACATTGAAGGGCTACAAGGTCGATATGGTGGGCCGGTGGTCTCGGTGCGCGATGATCGGATTTCTGCCGTGGTTGCGATTGCGCCAGCCTTTGGGGTGGCGGCAACCGATGATGGATTGGCTGATATCAAGGTGCCGGTGTTGTTTGTTGAGGCGGATACAGATGAAATCCTGCTTGATCACGTCAATGCGGCGCATTTTCGCAAACTGTTGAAGGGCCGTGCAAAATTTGTTCGGATCAAGGGCGCAGGGCATTATTCATTTTTGCCCAAATGTACGCCCTATATTGCCGAAAATTTCGGCTTTTTATGCCGGGATTTCGGGCGGGATCGAGAGGCCATTCACCGCACGGTCGAGCAGGTTGTTTATGGCTTTTTGCAGCATGTGAAAACAGGTGAAATTCAGGGTCGCTAAATCAGGTGAACCCCGCTATTTTACGCTGCTTGCAACATCGGGCTTAACACGTCACCCTGTTGTAACAATCGTCTTATAAAAAATTGAAAATTGAGATCGGTATGAGCACGACCTCCAAGACCCCGCTCCTTGATACGGTGAACACTCCGGAAGACCTGCGCACGTTGCAGCCTGCCCAGATGAAGCAGATTGCCGATGAATTGCGTGCCGAGGTGATTGATGCCGTATCGGTCACTGGCGGCCATCTTGGCGCTGGCCTTGGTGTGGTTGAGCTGACGGTTGCCATTCATTACCTGTTTGATACGCCCTATGACCGGGTGATCTGGGATGTGGGGCATCAATGCTATCCGCATAAAATCCTGACCGGGCGGCGTGATCGGATGCGCACCATTCGTCAGGGCGGTGGTTTGTCGGGTTTCACCAAACGGTCCGAGTCTGAATATGACCCGTTTGGGGCGGGGCATAGCTCCACGTCAATCTCGGCAGGGCTTGGCATGGCGGTTGCCAATCAGCTTTCCGAAGATAAACGCAAAAACGTCATTGCCGTGATTGGCGATGGGTCGATGAGTGCGGGCATGGCCTATGAGGCGATGAACAATGCCGCCGCCACCGATCAGCGTTTGATTGTGATTTTGAATGACAATGACATGTCGATTGCCCCGCCGGTGGGCTCCATGTCGGGATATTTATCGCGCCTGATTTCGGGCAAGGGGTATCAGGGGCTTCGCAATGCGGCCAAGGGCCTGACCAAGCATCTGCCGCGTCAGATCGAAGAAGCCGCACGCAAGCTTGAAGAATATACCCGTGGCATGGTCACGGGTGGGACCCTGTTTGAAGAAATGGGCTTTTTCTATGTCGGGCCGATTGATGGTCACAACATGGATCATCTGTTGCCGGTTTTGAAAAACGTCCGCGATGCCAAGGTCGATGGCCCGATTCTGATCCATGCGGTGACGCAAAAGGGCAAGGGCTATGGTCCGGCCGAAAATGCGGCGGATAAATATCACGGTGTTGCCAAGTTTGACGTTGTAACCGGCAAACAGGCCAAGCCGACCCCGAATGCGCCAAGCTACACCAAGGTGTACGGCGAAACACTGGTCAAGCTTGCCGAAAAGGATGAAAAAGTCACCGCGATTACTGCGGCCATGCCATCGGGCACCGGGGTGAACATATTTGCCGATCATTTCCCCGATCGTGCCTTTGACGTCGGGATTGCCGAACAGCATGCGGTGACCTTTGCTGCGGGCATGGCGTGCGAAGGATATAAACCGTTCTGCACGCTCTATTCGACATTCTTGCAGCGTGCCTATGATCAGGTTGTGCATGATGTCGCAATTCAGAATTTGCCGGTGCGCTTTGCGATGGATCGGGCCGGATTGGTTGGCGCCGATGGGGCCACCCATGCCGGGGCGTATGACATTGCTTATTTGGGGTGCCTGCCGAACTTTGTGTTGATGGCGGCGGCCGATGAGGCCGAACTGGTGCATATGACCACGACCGCATGGGCGATTGATGATCGCCCCAGTGCGTTCCGTTATCCGCGCGGCGAGGGGGTTGGCGTTGAAATGCCGACCGAGGGCCAGGTGCTTGAGATCGGTAAGGGCCGTATCCTGCGCGAAGGCGGCAAGATTGCCATCCTTTCATATGGTACGCGTCTGGCGGAGGCATTGATTGCCGCCGAAGACCTTGCCGCACGCGGATTGCCCGCCACGGTGGCTGATGCGCGCTTTGCCAAGCCGCTCGATCATCAATTGATTGCCGACCTTGCACGCAATCACGAAGTCCTGATCACCATCGAAGAAGGATCAATCGGCGGGTTCGGTGCGATGGTATTGCAACATATGGCGGGCCAAGGATTGCTTGATAACGGGCTTAAAATCCGCACCATGGCCTTGCCAGATGTGTTGATGGATCATGACAAGCCGGAAATCCAGTATGAGAAAGCGGGCCTTGATGCCAAGGCAATTGTCAAAACCGCCCTTGGTGCGCTGGGCCTGAGCGAAAGCAAGGCGCGGGCCTGATTCCTTGGCAGTTTTATGGCGTTTGAATATCAAAGCAGTGTAGATGATTTTATCTGCACTGCTTTTTTGTGGCTGGTATGCGGATTATTGCATCAGGGCGTCTGATGCCTGTGTTTTCAAAAGGTGGGGGATATGGCCCATTTTGAAAACCTGCTGGGCACAGGAAAGACGATAGTAAAAGCCAACAGCTGCCTCGAACAGATACGTTTGGGAAAATTCAAGTTTGTTCGTGTCCGCATCGTTCAAGGTTTCCAGCGCAAGACTGTCACCCTGCGCGTAGTCAATTCTATCGCTTAAAAGCAGCTGAAGTGCTTGCGTGGTCGTTTCGACATAAATGATCTGCAATCCTGCGTCATTTAGCTCATCATGGAGCCAGCTCTCTATGTTTGAGCGCAGAATTGCAATGGATTTTCCACTTAGTTCACTCAGATCATCCCATTGAAATGGTTGAGGGTTGTCAGGGTGGTGTTTTCGGTAAAGTCCAAGTTTGATCGGTTCGGTGCGCAACGGAACAAAAAAGGTATCCTGGTCGTCTTCGTGTGGTGGGTACAGCGTCAGACACCACTGCCCCGTAAATATCACCTTTTGAGCGCGCGCTGGTGGCAAGAAATCTGGACTGATGTCTACTTTGAAATGCGCCCGGGCGTATTCCTTGAGCAATCTGAATAATGTGCCATATCCGTCGAGTTCCTGGCCCAAAAGGGGCGGATATTCAATGGCAATGACCTTGAATGTTGCGATCTCTTCGGCATGTACAGGGGTTCTGTCGGCTGCAAACAGTAAGCATGACAAGGCCAAGACGCCCTTTATCACAAAAGAACGGACATTCCGGGCAGGACGTGATGCATAAAAAACCGCGATGAGCACGAATACTCCCTAAGCGCGACGCAGAGGCAGGGGCGTCAGCATGAAGCGCGCACATCGCGTTCAGATTGACTAGCTTTGATCATGTGATGATCGACCCGGCAGGTTTCAAGAAAATAACGCCCTATTGCGCATAAATCATTTTATGGGTCATGCCGCCGTCAATGCGGATGGTTTCTCCGGTCATGAAACCTGATTGGGTTGGCTCCAGCAAGAAAGAAACAGCCTGTGCGATGTCTTCTGGGGTGCCAACGCGCCCGACGGGGTGCTGGGATTTATCGGTTTCGCTGTGGTCGGGCGACGACTTGTTGGATTGTTTTTGCCAATCGCTAACCTCAATCCAGCCCGGTGCAATCGCATTGACCCGCACATCCCCCGATAGGCTGACCGCCAGGGCATGGGTGAGGGCGACGATACCGCCCTTGGACGCGGCATAGGATTCTGTGTCGGGTTCGGACTGAAACGCGCGGGTCGAGGTGATGTTGACGATGGCACCGCTGGTTTTGCGCAGATGCTGGGTTGCGTGCTTGGTCGTTAGAAACACACCGCCAAGATTGACATTGATCACCCGTTGCCAGTCGTCCCAGTCAAGATGTTCGACCGAGCCGGAATGCGGGTTGGCAATACCGGCATTGTTGACAAGGCCGTCGATGCGGCCAAACCGGTCAATCGTGCGTTGCACGGCGATGGCGACATCCTTTTCGTTGGAAACATCGCCCGGGAAAAACAGGCACCGGGTCCGGGTTTCATCGTCGAGTGCGGCCATCACTTCATGCCCGGCTTCTTCATCACGGTCAAACATCATGACTTTCCACCCGACATTCAAAAGGTGCTGGGCGATGCCAAGGCCAAGTCCCTGTGCGCCACCGGTGATAAACGCAACTTTGTGGTCGGGGTGATCAATCATGACGGGCCTTTGTCTGGAGTGCGGGGATATGCCGGAAGTGGACATGTCATAACTGGTTTACGATGGGCGCACGCGCAAGGCCCAAAAAAAATCCGGCCAGAACGTTTCTGACCGGAAGTTGGGTGCTGCGTGTCCGGCAGCGGGAGATAGCGAGTGGCTTACTTAGGCCCTGTGGCAAAGGTGTCTTCGTAGGCTTTGCGCAGTTGGGCTTTTTGAATTTTGCCCATGGTGTTGCGCGGCAGTTCATCGAGAATCCAGATGCGTTTGGGGACTTTGAATTTTGCCAGTTTGTCCTGTGTGCGTTTGATGATGGCATCGGTGTCGGGCGTGCTGCCGTTTGCGGGGACAATCACACCGGCAACGGCTTCGCCAAAATCGGGGTGGGGCAAGCCAAAGATCGCGACTTCATCAACTTCGTCATAGTCGGCGATGATTTCTTCGACTTCTTTGGGATAGACGTTAAAGCCACCTGAAATGATCAGATCTTTGTCCCGACCAACGATGGTGATGTAACCGTCTTCGCCGATGGTGGCGAGATCGCCAGTGATAAAGAACCCATCAGAGCGAAACTCCGACGCGGTTTTTTCGGGCATCTGCCAGTATCCCTTAAACACATTCGGGCCACGGACTTCGAGAACACCAATTTCACCAGCGCCAAGAACCTTGCCGTCCTTGTCACAGACACGGGCCTCGGTCCCCGGTAATGTCGGGCCAACCGCACCGGGGCGGCGTTCGCCGTCCAGCGGATTGGATGTGTTCATGCAGGTTTCGGTCATGCCATAGCGTTCAAGGATTTTATGGCCGGTCCGTTCAAAGAACGCATCATGGGTTTCGGCCAGAAGCGGGGCCGACCCCGAAACGAACAACCGCATGTTAGCGGTAACATCCTTGGTAAACTGCGGATGTGCGAGAAGACGGGTATAGAAGGTCGGAACCCCCATCAGAACGGTTGATTGTGGCAGGCGTTCAATGACGTCATCGGCATCGAATTTCGGCAGCAGGATGACCTTGCCACCATTCATCAGCATGATGTTGATGGCGACAAACAGCCCATGGGTGTGGAAAAGCGGGAGGGCATGCAGCAATGTATCGCCGGGTTTGAACCCCCACGCGGAATGCAGCGTTTTGGCGTTTGATCCCAGATTGTTGTGGGTCAGCATTGCACCCTTGGACCGGCCGGTCGTGCCCGAGGTATAGAGGATGGCAGCAACGTCATCCTTGTTGGCATCAACCACATCAATAAGCGGGGTGACGTTTTTGGCCTGATCATTCAGGGTGCCATCCCCGGCACTGCCAAGCGACAGGACAGTGCCAACGTTGTTTTTGCCGCCAAGTTCCTGTGCGATATCGATGTTTGCCGGGCGGCAGACAAAGACACGCGGGGCCGCATCGCCTAGGAAATAGGCGATCTCGTCACCGGTGTAGGCGGTGTTGAGCGGCAGATGGATGGCACCAAGTTGCAGGCAGGCCAGATACAGTGCGAGGACATCGGACGATTTATCGACCTGTGCGGCAACGCGGTCGCCCTTGATGACACCATGGGATGCCAAAACGGCGGCATAGCGCCCGGTCTGGTCAATCAACCAGGCAAAGCTGCGTTCCGTGCCGTCGCGCTCGACCAAAAACGTCTGTGATTTGTCTGCCGGGAAGCGGTCAAGGAAGGTTTGAAATAGGTTATCTGACATGGTCTTGTTCCTTAGATACCGGCAAGCTGTGCAACGGATTTTGATGTGGCGATTTTTCCGTCATTCATCAGTGCTTCGTGATTTTTTTCAATATCGTTGAGATGATAGGCATAATTCACCATCATGCCGCCGGCCTGACGCAATCCTTTGTCCGACGTATCGCCGAGCCAGTTCAGCCGTTCAAGCTGTGCGCCATTGCCAAGATGGAAACGTGCGGTCGGATCCAGCGGCGATTTGCCGCGCTTACACGTCGCAAGATATGTCGCACACAAGGCAACCGTTGGTTTGCGCAGTTTTTCGACCTGAACCGGATCATCCATCCAGTTATCCTGACTTAAGCCATCAAGAACGTCGCCCGCCAGATCTGCATCGGCGGCTTTGCTTTTTTGGCGGGTGCGCAGCCATCCGACAAAGCCCGGAATGGGCGACAGGGTGGCGAACTGTTTGAGTTTGGGGAATTCACGTTTGAGTTCTTCGACAACCTGTTTGATCAGGAAGTTGCCAAACGAAATACCCTTAAGCCCGGCCTGACAGTTGCTGATCGAATAGAAAATCGCTGTGTTGGCCGTTTCGGGTGCGGCTTTGTCGATTTCGGGTGCCAGAAGCGCCTGCACACTATCGGCAAGACCATGGACAAGGGCGACTTCAACAAAGATCAGCGGATCATCGGGAATGGCCGGATGGAAAAAGGCAAAGCATTTGCGATCCGTTGCCAAACGGCGGCGCAGATCGTCCCATCCCTGAATTTCATGAACCGCCTCGTAGCGGATCAGTTTTTCAAGAATGGCGGCCGAGGTATCCCAGTCAATATGGCGCAACTCAAGAAAGCCACGGTTAAACCAGCTGGTCAGCAAATGCTGCATGTCGGCATTGAGTGGTTCAAGATCGCGGTTGGTTTTAAGCAATCCGATCAGGGTTTCACGCATATCGACAATCGCACGCGTGCCGCCCGGGGCCATGTTGATTTTGCGCAACAGGTCCTGACGGACGGGTTCGGATGCGTGGGTCAGGACCGCCAGATTAGGTTCTGACGGGTCGTTGGCAAATGCTTCGGCGGCCTTGGTGACTTTGGCGCGGTCGGCACTGAAGGCATTTTGCATCATCTGGAAAAACCGCAAATTGTCTTCGTCGGGCAGGTTTTCCCACATGCGGACCACTTCGCGGGCGATGGCCGTGCCACGGGCCTCACCCTTTTGCGAAACAAGGTCCTTGCACATGGCGGTCAGCTGCGCGAACTGGTCTTGCGGTGTGGACAGTGGCAGGTCAAGAAGTTCCCGCCCACGGTCCGCAATGCTGGAAATCCAGCTTCTTACAGAAATGCCTGACATTAGCGTCCTCCAATAACCGTTTCTGGAAGCCAGGTGGCGATTTCCGGGATGAAGCACAGAATGATAATCGCTGCAATCATGCACAGAACGTATGGGAACGCGCCCTTAAGGATGCTTTGCAAGCGAATGTCGGGGGCGATCCCGTTGATCACGTACAAATTCAAACCAACCGGCGGCGTGATCAGGCCGATTTCCATATTGATGGTCAGGATCACAGCGAACCAATATGGGTCAAATCCGGCATTGATGATGACGGGCAGCAAGATCGGTGCACTCATCAGGATCACGGCAACCGGCGGCAGGAAGAAGCCGCTGATCAGCAAGAACAGATTGATGAAGCCCATCAGGACCCAGCGATTGACATCAAGCATGGAGATCCACTGTGCAATCGACTGGGTAATGAACAGCGATGACAGCATGTAACTAAACAGGCCAGCCGCACCAATGATCAGAAGGATCATGACCGATTCTTTGGTGGTGTCGCGCATAACGTGCCACAGCTGTCCCGGCTTCCACATGCGATAGACAATCATCGCCGTGATCAGGCAGAACAGGGCACCAACGCCGGCTGTCTCAGACGGGGTTGCAACGCCGCCATAAAGGGCGAACAAAACCGCACCAATGATGACCAGGAATGGCAACACACGCGGAAGGATTTCAAATTTTTCCTTCCAGCTATATTTCACAGCACTAAGCGCGCCTTGCGCGTTGCCCTGACGCCAGGTCGAATACAGCGACCACGCCATAAACAGTGCGGTCAACATTAGCCCGGGCAACAGACCGGCAAGGAACAGACGTCCGATCGATGTTTCGGTTGAGATACCATAGACAATCATGGTGACACTTGGCGGGATCAGAATGCCAAGTGTTCCGCCCGCTGCTATCGATCCGGCCGCAACCGTATCGGGGAAGCCGCGTTCACGCATCGCCGGGATGCCCATTTTACCAATGGCCGCACAGGTCGCAGGTGAGGAACCCGAAAGGGCAGAGAAAATTGCACAGGCGCCAAGGTTGGAAATAACCAAACCACCCGGAACGCGGGTCAACCAGCGATCAAGCACGGAATAAAGATCACCACCCGCCCGGGAGGAGGCGACAACCGCCCCCATCAGGATAAACATCGGGATGGCGAGAACTTCAAAACTTTCAAGTTTACCAAACAGGATTTCTGGCAACAGCGGCAAGGAACCGGTGCCATCAAAGACGATGATAAAGCCAAGACTTACCAGTAGAAGGCCGATGCCAACAGGTATGCCGGAAAACAGAACAACAGTGGTTGCGATGCCAACGATGGCCGCAAGAAGCAAGGGATCCATGGTGCGGCCTCCTTAGAATGCATCGTCACGCAGATCGAACGGTGTCGACCGGCGAGTGATCAGGGACAGGAAATCGGCAAGGAACTGTAAAAACAGCAAGCCAAATCCGATGGGCAAAGCGGCATATGGTTTCCACAAAGGCACAGCCCAGATGGTTTCAGAAAGCCAACCACCTTCAAATGCCTCGACAACCAATTCCAAACCATAGACGGCAAACAGGGCGCTGATCCCCATGCCACACAGCAAGGTCACAATGGCAAGTGCCATGCGGGCCGTGCTTTTAAGATACAGCGGCAAAAGATCGACATTCACATGCCCGCGGATCAACTGGACATAGGGCAGGCCAACAAGTGTGGCGCCAATCATCATGAAAATAACGGCTTCGGTCTGCCAGACGGTGGAGGCATTCAGCACATAGCGCATGAAGACCAACTGACAAATGACCAGCATTGCCAAGGCAAACATGGCAGCAGCGGTAACACCGCAAACTCTTGACGCAAAATGAATGACGGCAATGAACGTATCAAGCGGCCCTTGGGGCGGTCGTCTAAGATCTTCTGCCTGTGCATCTTGCGGATCGATCGGCTCGACATCCGGTGGGGGCGGCATATCGGATTTAACGGAATGCGACGCACTTGGTGTCTGCGCGAAATCATCGGGCAGATCAATCGGAAGTGTGTGCGGGGACATGGCGTTCGACACGCGCGTACTCCTCTGACGGAACCGTATTGTTCTGTTTGTTTATATTCTTTGGGAAATGATGGGGTGGTGCCGGAACGTCCGGCACCACCATCAAATCACATCACGGATGGATCACTTGACGGCAAGTGCCATATCAAGAAGTTCCTGACCGTTCGGGGTTTCTTCGACGAACTTCTTATAAGAAGTTTCCATGGCAAGTTTCTGCCATTCGGCGAAGTCCTCGTCGCTCAATTCTGCGATTTCAACACCGTTTTCTTTAAAGACCGCGATGCTGTCAGAATCCTGTTTGCTGCCTTCTGCGGTGTAATAGGCTTCTGCCTTTTTCGCAGCTGCTGCCAACGCTTCTTTTTGTGCGTCGTTCAGCTTGTCGTAGCTCGCCTTCGACATCAGAACCGGCTGATACATGAACCAGAGCGCATTGCCTGCGGCCGGAGTATAGCATTTTACCTGTTCGTAGATGCGATAGGAAACAAAGCTTGATGAGCTTGTGTTGGTTGCATCAAGAACGCCGGTCTGCATCGCCGGATAGATTTCCGAGCTTGGCATTGCGGCGATTGACGCACCGGCACCTTCAAGCATCTGCTCAAAGGATTTACCTGCCGCACGAATCTGAAGGCCTTTTACGTCTGCAGGTTTGCGGATGCAGCCTTTGGTCGATGCAAAGCCACCAGCGAGCCAGCCTTTGGCAACCGTGACAACACCGTCTTCGTTCAGGAGTTCTTCAATTTTCTCCATGAACGGAGATTCGTTGATACGGTTGGCATGGTCGTGGTTTTTAACCAGGGCCGGCATCAGGGTCAGGTTGGTTGCTGGAACACGACCTCCGGCATATGCCAGCGGGTAAACAATCATATCAAGCTGGCCACGTGTCATCGGGGTCCACTGTTCCTTCGCTTTAAACAGGGAGCCTGATGGGAAAATCTGGATTTCCAGATCAACGTTGGCTGCTTTGACTTCGTCGGCAACGATCTGTGCAACCTTGTGACGGATGTCGCTGGTGGACCACTGATGCGACAGCTTCAGGGTTTCGGCATCTGCTGATGCAGACATACCAAAAGCGGCAACAGACATGGTAATGGCGGCGACGGACGCCGAAAGGGTCTTCTTAAAAATCTTCATCTTTTCCTCCCGGATGAAGCATGCGTTCTAAATGCATTTGAATGGGCTTTTACGCGTCTTTTTATTGATGCGGTTTTCGCATTGAGAGAAAGCGTTACAGATTTCTGGCATCCTGTCCATGCAATTTTGTATACCAGAGGTGCGTTTCGCAGTGCCACAAACTCGCGCTTGAGTGTTTGCGCTGGAATCCCGGAAAACCGGGAAATAATTTTTGCGGTGCAGCACAAAAACACGTTGGGTGGACGTCCAAAAGGTTTTGATTAGTGCCAGATTATGTGTTCTGGTATACCAGTGAATGGTTGTTGAATGAGGGCGTTGATGGCGCAGAACGGAAAGCTTGCTACCGATTTGGTGCAGAAATTGGAGCGCGATATTGTCACCGGTGTTCTTAAACCGGGGGACAAACTTGATGAACGGTCGTTAAGCGAACGGTTCGGAGTTTCGCGCACGCCGGTACGCGAAGCGCTACAAACGCTTGCCGGATCGGGGCTTGTCGCAACCATGCCAAGGCGCGGCACCATTGTTGCCGCCATCACGGTCGGTGAACTAATCGAAATGTTCGAAGTCATGGCCGAACTTGAAGCCATGTGTACCCGTCTTGCCGCACGACGCATGCCGCGTGTCGATATTGAAAACCTGATCAAGCTGGCGGCGGCGTGTGATGCGCTTCAGGAGCACGCCGATGCGGATGCCTATTACGAGGCCAATGTCAGTTTTCACGAAGCGATCTATGCCGGGTGCCGCAACAGCTTCCTTGAACGTCAAACCAAGAATGTCCGCAACCGGCTGGCGCCCTATCGACGTTTGCAACTCCATCGGCCGGGCCGTGTCAAAAAATCAAATGCCGAGCACGAAGATATTCTGACCGCCATCTCGACCGGGGATGCGCAAACCGCCGGGAAGCTCATGCATCAGCATGTTGCCGTTCAGGGTGAGGCTTTGAACGACCTTCTGGCGATTGTCCCGCGCGGGTATCTGGAGCCGTTGGCGAGCTGATCAAAATCTCAACACCGTGCGTGACCTTTTAAATCGTTTGCGCTAAAAACCGCTGATGGCAAAGAAACGTTTGGATCAGTTGCTTGTGGAACGTGGATTGGTGGAAAGTCGGTCCAAGGCGCAAGCGTTTATCATGGCAGGCAATGTCTTTAGCGGCGAGCAACGGCTTGATAAGCCGGGCATGCAGTGCAAGGAAGACATTGCGGTGACGCTACGCGGGCAGCCGCACCCATGGGTATCACGCGGTGGGCTCAAGCTTGAAAAGGGTTTGTCGCATTTTGAGCTTGATGTGACCGGTTTTATTGGCGTCGATGTCGGATCATCGACGGGTGGTTTCACCGATGTCTTGCTGCAAAATGGTGCGGCCAAGGTGTATTCCGTCGATGTCGGGCAGGGGCAGCTTGACTGGAAGCTGCGCAATGACGACCGGGTGGTTGTCATGGAAAAAACCAACGCGCGACATTTGACCGAAGAACAGATTCCCGACCCGATTGATATCGTTGTCTGCGATGCCAGCTTTATTGGCCTGCGCACCGTACTTCCAGCCAGTCTGGAGCGGGTGAAGCCGGGTGGTTATGTGATTGCACTGATCAAACCGCAATTTGAAGTTGGCAAGGAACGGGTGGGCAAAAAGGGTGTCGTGCGCGAACCCGAACTGCATCAGGAAGTCTGCGATACCATTTCCGAGTGGCTGGGTAATTTGCCGGGCTGGGATGTTTTGGGGATTGCGACAAGCCCGATCACGGGACCGGAAGGCAATGTTGAGTTTTTGATTGGCGGGCGGAAATCGGCATAAACAACGCCGATTTCCTACAGATTTCCTGCTAAAATTCCGGGCTTTATTTGCCGATTGTTTTCAGGAAATGATCAATCCCGGCCTGTGCACAATCCTGATCCTGTGGCGGGGTGCCCGAACTGACCCCGATACCACCAACGCAATCGCCGTCAACCATGACCGGCAAGCCGCCGGCAACAATTGAAAGCCGTCCGCCAATTTCAGAATCAATGCCATAGGCCGGTTTGCCCGGCTGGGCAGCGGCGGCATATTCATGGGTTGCCTTGCGGGCACCCGATGCGGTGAAGGATTTGTCCTGTGCAATTGTCGTGCTGGTGACCTTGCCGCCATCCATGCGTTCAAACGCGATCAAAACACCGGACTCATCGGTAATGGCGATGCACATCGGCACCCCGATTTCCGTGGCACGGGCGCGCGCACCTTCAATCAGGATATAGGCGTCTTCGATCGACAGGCGTTTGATGGTCAACATAACAGCGTCTCCGGTGGATTGAGGGTTCTTCAGTTGGCGGCATCTTATGGGCTGTGCTGAAGAGTGATCAATCACATAAAACGTCTTTCCGTATGGTGGAACTGTGCGGTGGCGGCTTTGATGCTACGCGTCACCGCGTCACTAACCCCATCATCTAAAAATCATGAAATACAGCGCGCCAAGTGGTAGGGCGGTGGCGATTAAGCCAACAAGGCCCCAGAGCTTGCGACATTTATCGTAAGCCGCAGGCATGACATCCTGCCCGTCCGCAACGGTTTGGGTCGCAATTCTGGACATATACAGCTGAAGGGGCAGTAACCCGACCAACCACAAAACAGCCGCCATACCAAACAGACTGATGCCAATCGTCAAATGCGGCGCATCGGAAATGGCAACGCCGGTGGCATGAAACAGGCCGATCCCGCCGACGATGATCAGGGCGGCACCAAATGCGGTAAAGGCCAGATCGGTCATATTTACCAGACGGCAGGCGAAGGCGATCACGACAGGATTTCCGGTCTTGTCAGCCTGAGTTTTCCAAAGGGCGGAAACGATGATGTTGCCCATAAACAGGATAACACCCAAAAGGTGCACGAGCTTAACAATGGAATATTCCATGGTGTGTCCCAAGGTCAAAAATGTGTGCTGTAACCAGCAACATGAGCATTACGAGAATTTTGCGCTGCACGATCAGGCGGCGTCCGTGTGGTTTAAATCCTCGGCCAATAATCCCAGCACAAAATCATCAAGCTCGATATCGGCGGGGGGCGCTATCATGCCATCAATCACCAGCATGGCGATGCCATGTGCGCGGCTCCAGGCGGCAAGGGCGCGGTTGTAGGCGGTCGCGGCCTCGGTCAGGGTCATTTCGGCCTTGCGGTCCACCGATGTCACCGCGCGTTGCAGTACATCAAAGGCGTTATCCGCCGCATCGCGCAATTCCGGGTATTGGTCAAGCGGCGGACGTTCGCGGCCAAAGATCAGGCGGAAATGTTGGGGATGTTCGATGGCAAAGCCGACATAGGCCGCACCGAGTGCCATGATGCGGTCTTCATGTGTGTCAATGCGGGCGGCAACATCTTCGAGCTTTTCCGCAAAGCGTTCAAAAGCCGAAATCGCCACTGCCGCCAAAATGCCATCCTTACCGTCAAAATGGCGATAGGGTGCAGCTTCCGACACACCGGTCAGGCGGGCCAGACGGCGCAAGGAAAGCCCGGTGGGGCCTTCGTCGATCAGGATGTTCTCGGCTTTTTGCAGCAGGACATTGCGGACGTCACCGTGGTGGTATTTCCCCATAAGTTTGCATCTCTATTTTCTTATGTTAACTCTGTTTACATTATCTTGAAAAATATCCTGATGCAAGGGTGGATTTTGTTTTTGTCACCCGTCTTTCAAACAAAAGCGCCGCCCAAATGGGCGGCGCAGTGCGTTTAGGGGGAGGATGCTTGTCGTTAAAGCTGATGTCACTTTTGGGCTGACGTCAGCTGTTTTCTGGCTTTGGTTCGGGTTGAGTTTCGCTTGATGCCGCTGGTGTCACCGGAGCTTGCGGTTGGGGAGATGGGGGGTCGGACGTGTTTGCTTCTGTGCTCGTGGTATCTGTTTGCGGTGCAGGAGACGGGGATGTCTCTGTTGCGTGTTCTGTCGTTGTTTGTGCTGGATCAGACGCAGGTGCGCCTTGAGATGCGGTGGCCGCGTCGGCGGTTGGTGTGGAAGCATCGGGTGTGGATGCTGTCACGGCGCTGTCGGCATTCTTGGCGTCGGTCGATGTGTCTGACGGCGGTTGTGCATCGGACACTGGCGGTGTGACAGGTGCGACGTCAGTAGGTGTTGTCGGTGTCGATGGGGTTGCGTCGCCGTTCTGTGTTGCTGCATCTTTGGGTGCACTTTTGTCTTTGTCGTCTGACGCAGCCTCGGGTGTGTTCGCAGCCAGGTTGGCAGAGGGCGGGGTCGCCGGTTTTTCGTCTTTTGCCCGGTCCGGGCGGATCAGGAATTGATCGCCGAGCGTATCTTGCCCGATCAAAAGGGGCTGTTCGAGGCCGGCCATTTCCAAAAGTCCGATTTCAACGTCACGGTCAATGCCGCGCAACTGCATGCGTGTGCGGATGACGGGCGCGCGAACGCTGGCGCTATTGGCGCTGGTTTTAATGTCGCGATAGCCAGCAATCGGCATGGAAAGTTGCCATGTGATTTTGCGCGTGGTAAGCCCGCTTGTCTTATCCGGGGGGCTATCAAGAGCAAGCGAGAACGATACGGTCTCACCGGCTTGGTCCGAATCAATATGATCGGACGTGCTGTCCGAGCCAGCCCCGTAATCCGTGCTGGCAGGGCCAACAGAAAGATCATTCACAAACAGGCAGGTTTGCGGCGCAGCCCCCAAGATCATCGAGGGCAGGGCGGCAATACCCCAGCGCGGCAGATCGACCGGTTCATCGGGATAAAGAACGGTGCGATTGCGCAAATTCGCATCCATACCACCCGCAGCACGAGGTGTGCCTGAGGCGTTGGAGGATGCAAGTGACATCAATGTTTTGAGCAAAATTGGGTTCATGCCACCTAGACGTGGCAAAAACCCGTTTGTGATCGGAAATCAGACACGCAAGGATTAGGGTTAGGCCTAGCTTGGGAAGTGCTTGTTGGCGTTCCAGCCGTCGCATTGGCCGCGATGACGCAAAAGGTGATCGGCCAGAACGATAGCGGCCATGGCTTCGCCCACCGGGACACCGCGAATGCCGACACACGGGTCATGGCGACCCTTGGTGACGATATCGACTTCCTTGCCGTAAATATCGATGCTTTTGCGCGGTGTTAGGATCGAGCTGGTCGGTTTGACGGCAAAGCGAATGACAACATCCTGACCCGATGAAATGCCGCCGAGAATGCCACCGGCATGGTTGGAGCCAAACACCGGTTTGCCATCTTCACCAAGGCGCATTTCGTCTGCATTTTCAATGCCGGTCAGCTCGGCGGCTTCAAAGCCATTGCCGATTTCAACGCCCTTGACCGCATTGATTGTCATCATTGCCTTGGCCAGATCGGCATCAAGTTTGTCATAGACCGGATCGCCCAGCCCGACGGGAACACCCGAACAGACCACTTCGATCACAGCGCCAACCGATGAGCCATCCTTGCGCAAGCCATCAAGGTATTCTTCGAACACAGGCACCGCTTCGGGATCCGGGCAGAAGAACGGGTTGTTATCAACCTCGTCCCAGTCCCAGTTATCGCGGTTGATTTCCTTGGTGCCCATTTTGACCAAGGCGGCACGGATTTTAATATCATCACCCAGGATTTTACGGGCAATCGCACCGGCCGCAACGCGCATGGCGGTTTCACGTGCCGATGAACGGCCACCACCACGGTAATCGCGCGTGCCGTATTTTTCCCAATAGGTGTAATCGGCATGGCCGGGGCGGAATTGGTTTTTAATTTCGCCGTAATCCTTGGACCGCTGATCGACGTTTTCAATCAGAAGACCAATCGGGGTGCCGGTGGTTTTGCCTTCGAACACACCTGAAAGAATTTTGACCTGATCAGGTTCGCGGCGCTGGGTGGTAAAGCGCGACTGACCGGGTTTGCGTTTTTCAAGGAAGTCCTGAATGTCGGCCTCGGTCAGGTCAAGAAGCGGTGGGACGCCATCAACGACACAGCCAATGGCCGGGCCGTGGCTTTCGCCAAAGGTGGTGAAGCGAAAAAGCGTTCCAAAACTGTTGCCAGCCATAAGCCAAAATCCAGAATTCAAAGGGTACGGAAAAACGTATTAAAGTGACAAACGGGCCACCCCGAAAGGCGGCCCGTAAAATCATATCATGTTCAGATCAGGATTTCTGAACATTGATGTCAGGTGCGTCGGCCTGTTTCATGCCAACGGTATGATAACCGCAATCGACGTGGTGGGTTTCACCCGTCACACCGGTTGACAGATCCGACAAGAAATAAAGCCCCGACCCGCCAACATCATCAAGTGTGACATTGCGGCGCATCGGTGAGTTAAACTCGTTCCATTTCAGGATATAGCGGAAATCGCCAATCCCAGAAGCGGCAAGGGTTTTCATCGGGCCAGCCGAAATGGCGTTGACGCGGATACGATCCGGGCCAAGGTCATTGGCAAGATATTTGACACTGGCTTCAAGGGCGGCCTTGGCAACGCCCATGACGTTGTAATGCGGCATGACTTTTTCCGCGCCGTAATAGGACAGGGTCAAAAGCGATCCGCCGTCGGTCATCAGCTTTTCCGCGCGCTGTGCAACAGCGGTAAAGGAATAGACCGAAATGTTCATCGACATCGTAAAGTTTTCAAGCGACGTGTCGACATAGCGACCGCGCAGTTCGCTTTTGTCGGAAAAACCGATGGCATGAACGACGAAGTCGAGTTTGCCCCATTTTTCCTTGAGCGTGTCGAAAACGGAATCGATGCTGGCCGCATCGGTCACGTCACATGGCAACACGATGTCGCTGCCAACTGAGCTTGCCAAAGGACGGACACGTTTTTCCAGTGCTTCACCCTGATAGGTAAAAGCAACTTCGGCGCCAGCAGCAGCGGCAGCGCGTGCAATGCCCCAAGCAATGGATTTGTCGTTCGCGACGCCCATAATCAGGCCACGCTTACCGGCCATCAGGCCCGAGATGTTATCGGTGGACAGGCTCATTTTTCCTCTCGTTCCCACGATCTCTCTCTGTCAGGTGGAGGCCCTTTAAATAAAGCCACGACCGGTACAGGAGCTATTGGTCATTGGGCGCATCCTACACAAAGCAAGGCCAAGGTCAATCTGGCCTGTTATAACGTGTGCGGGCACGCTATCCTGTTGATCAATTACAGTATAACCGGAAAATGCGTAGGGATAAGCGTTTAATGGTGGAAATTCAGAAATTGATCGAAGATCGAACAGCATTCTGGCGCTATGCGCTGATGCGGTTTGTCTATGATAAATCGGTGCAGCGCGCGGCTGGCCTGTCTTATACGACTCTTTTGGCGATGGTTCCGTTTCTGGCTGTCGCGTTGACGGTGCTTTCGGCTTTTCCGGTATTTGATCAATTCAAAGATCAAATCATGAGCGTTGTTTTAAATAACTTTCTGCCAGAAACCGGTGAACAGGTAACCGACTACCTTGGAAACTTCTTGCAAAACACCGGCCAGATGACCGCTGTTGGCACCATGGTGCTTGGTCTGACGGCGGTGATGTTGCTTGGCGCGATTGAAGGGGCAATGAATGACGTCTTTCGCGTGACAAGCCCGCGCAAACTGCTGTCGCGCCTTGTGGTGTTCTGGACGCTTCTGACGGTTGGGCCGATGTTGTTGGGGTTGAGCCTGTCGTTGGCGTCCTATCTGTTTGCCATGCGCTATATGGTCGGCGGTGATTTGATCGGCGGGCAACTTGGTCAGCTTACCTTCATCGCGCCGTTCCTGTTATCGGCAATCGCTTTTTCGTTGCTGTTCATTGGTATGCCCAACCGTTCGGTTGAAATCATTGATGGGTTTCTGGGCGGCCTTGTTGCGGCGGGATTGTTTGAGGCGCTTAAAAAAGGGTTCGGATTTTATGTTACCAATTTCCCGACCTATCAGACGATTTACGGCGCGGTTGCCATTGTGCCGATTTTTCTGTTGTGGATGTATCTGACCTGGATTGTGATTCTGCTGGGCGCACAGGTGGCGGCTGCACGGTCTGAATGGCGTGCGGCCCGGGCTGCGGGCCTTATTCCTGATCCGCGCGGGGCGGTGCCGGGCCATATGGAACGCATTATCGCGGTTCTGCGGGTGCTGGAATATCTGCAAAATGGTTTCCATAACGCATCCAAACCGCCGACCTATCGCCGCATGATGCGTGAGGTCAAGCTTGGCGGGCGCGACTTGAACTGGGCATTAGCCGCCCTTCGGCGCGAAAAGCTGATTGACCGGTCCGAAAGTCATCGCTGGTTGCTATCGGGTAATTTATCGCGACTGACATTGAACGATTTGATGAGCCGTCTGGGATTGTTTCTCGATTATGACCGGCTGCTGGTGGTCAATACCAATGCTGGCTGGCCGGTGGTGATGCGTGAACGGTTGATCGCGCTTGAAGAAAAACGCCAGTCGGTTCTCGACGTCGAAGTTGGCGCCTTGCTTGATACACCCAAGTCCGAAGACAAGGTTCCTGAGGTGATCGAGCGAGCCGATGACGATGGTAATTCATCGGATATCGGTAATAAGGAAATGGCGCAAACCACCGATTAGAATGATGTTCTTCTGGTGGAAAATACACAAGGCCGGGACATGTAATCCCGGCCTTGATGTTTGAGGAGGCATCATGATGATGGTTCAGGCAATTGTTAGTGGGCCATTTCCGTGGCAATTTCGTTCAGTGCCTTGGCGATTTCTGCCCGGCGTCCGGTGTCGGCGGACGCGCGGCTTGGTCGGTCAGGGGCGCGAAGTGCCTTTTCCAGATAGGTTTTGGCGTCTTTGAAATGATCGTTCTGGCGCAGGAAGTCACCATAGAAGTAGTTCGGATCAATCCCGTCCGGATTGAGTTCGAGTGCCTTTTTGAGGAACTCTTCCGCCTTGGTGTCACTGCCAAAGGCAAGCGGCCATGGGGGCACCTGATAATACAACGACCCAAGGGACGTGTAGGCCGATCCATCCATGGCAGTTGGATCGGTGGCAATGGCATGTTCAAACAGATCACGTGCGTCACGTACTTTGCCAAGGGCTGAGATCCCGCGCACGATCCCTGCATCTGTCGAAAGAATGATGCCTTGCCAGATCATGACTTCCGGGCTGTCGGGATAGCGGATCAGGAGGTTCTGGGCCTCGGTTTCAAGCAGATGGATGGCATCGAGTTGCTGTTCCTCATTACTGATCTGATATTTGATGCGCGCCCATTCGGTTTGCAAAGCGCTAACACCGGTCATGATGTCGTCATGTGTGGTGCCTGCGTTGGCGCCAAATGGCAGACCGACCGCAACGGCACATAATAGGACAAAACGGTTGATTTTCATGCGTTGTGGCTCCTTGGGCTGGTGCCCCGATTGGGGGCGGGCAGGGCGGTTGGGGTATGTCTCTGATCTGGTTTGAGGATTTCTTCGCCGATGGCGGCGTTCTTGCGCAGGCCCTTGTCGACCAGTTTGGGGAATACGGCGTTCAGAACCGCAAATAACCGTTCCGGCCAGCCGATCCGGACGTCGGTTTCAGTATGCTCAATCGCTGTCACAATCCGGTGGGCCACGGTGTGTGGATCGTCTTCGGTAACGCGGGTCTGACGGTTAAGGATACCGACTTTGCCGCTGTTCATCGATGTGCGAACTGCCCGTGGTGCAACGTGGCAGACCGTAACGCCGCTGCCAAAAAGTTCACGGCGCAGGGCGTCACTAAATCCCTTAAGACCCGATTTGGCCGCAGCGTAACCGGTGACGTGAGGAAGCGGGATCATGCCGACCATGGAGCCGATGTTGACGATCTGGCCATATCCGCGTGCGCGCATCATCGGGAGGACTGCCTGGCAAAGGCGCATTGGCACCAGAAGGTTCAATGTCACGAGGGCGTCGTAATCCTGATCTTCGGCGTGGCCTAAATCATTGATGCCGGCCAGATTAATCAGAATATCGGGGGTGTCTTCACGCAATGTTTTGCAAGCCGTATCAATGTTTTCCATCAGGTTTCCCTGAGTGGCCCGGTTATAGGCAATGACACGTGCGCCACGCGCAACCAGCAGGTTGACCAGCGGCACGCCAATACCGCCAGTTGCCCCCGTGACAAAGACGGTCTTTCCATCAAGCAACATTTTTACGTTGTCCTTCATGCGGGATCGCCGCGAACAAATTGGCAAATAAACGAAATGCGTTTTGGGCGACTTCGATGATGGCGGCCTGATCGTCCGGGTCACTGATCTGATTGACGGTTTTCTCGAAGAATTTCATATGTTCGAGATCAAGGGTGCCGTGCGAAAACAGATAGGTGAAGGCTGATTTCGGCAGGTCAAGGCCGCTCATGACGGCATCGGCCCCCTGACTGGCGATCTGGGTTGATGTACTTTCGAGCATGAACACCATGCCTAAGAAACCAACCGGGTTTTTGCGGCTGATGTAGTCGTAGTTATAGGCAACCATCACTTGTGTTTCGAGGTTGGGCTGCGCATTGCGTGCGGCTTCTTTGTCACCACCGGCGGCCTCGATATCATTGAGAATCCATTCTTCGTGGCCTTCTTCTTCTTCGAGGTATTCAATTACGGCCTTGTGCAGCCAGCGTTTGTCATCAGGCAGGCGCGATCCCATGGCCATCAGGAAGGGCACGGTATGTTTGACGTGGTGATAGGCCTCGGTCAGATAGGCGACATAGGTCGAGCGTGAAATGTGCCCCTGCAAGCCATCGACAAGTTGGGGAACGTGATACAGAGCCGCACGGGACTGAGCGGTTTCAGAGACAAGGCGATCATAAAAATTCATGGTTTTCTCCGGGACAGACAGGGGGGATGTGTACATTTTTGTGATGGTATCGCGGCGCGGACGTCCGGTGCCGGTCAGGCAGCCGTTATCAATGGTAAACGGCGATACGACGCGAATGCGTTTGATCTGGGCGTAGTCGGGTAAAGTGGAATTGGCGGCGGCAACGGCAGCCGTGACGTCGGTATTTGGGCCGGTGGGAACGATCAGCGCGCCAAGTTCGGGTTCGCCATCCCCAAAAACCATCACCTGATAGATTCCGGGCTGTGCCAGCAGAGCAGATTCAGGCCATTCAGGTGATATGTTGCGGCCCAATGAGGTGATCAGTACGTTTTTGCGGCGTCCGGTCACACTGACGTAGCCATCAAGGTCAATCTTGCCAAGATCACCAGTGGCAAATACCCCAATGGCCGGTTCGCCGATATAGCCGAGATAGCCGGGGTCGCGGATGACGATTTCACCATTGGAAATGTCGGCGACGACATGGTGCAGGAGCCGCCCGGTGGTGCCGGGTTTATCCTTGCCCGGTATATTCATCGACACCACAGAGCCGCATTCCGATAATCCGTATCCTTCGTACACCGGAAGTCCAATCTGGCGTGCCTTGGCGATCAACACCGGGTCAACGCGCGATCCGCCGACAGCGATGAACTTAAGGTCGGGGAGGACGCCGTTCTTGATGACCTGCATCATCAATGCACGCAGGATTTCCGGTACCAAAATGACGGATGTCGCCCGCGTTTGGCTGAGGATGCCGTGTAGCCCCTGATATTGTGGGCCGAACTGCTCAAGCGGTGTCAGTACAATGGTACATCCGGCCATCAGACCGGCATATACCCCTGCAACGTTTTCCAGCAGAACGGCAAGCGGCAGCACGCAGGCATGGGTTTGAGTGACATTATCACCGAGCATTTCATGGATCGATGATGCAACATTCATCATTGCCGATGATGGCAAGCAAACGCCTTTGGGCGTACCGGTTGTGCCGGATGTAAAGGTGATCTTTGCTGTGCCAACGGGGATGTCGGTGGATTGTGATTGCCAGGTTTCAGTCATGCCGTCAGGCGTGAGCATATGGGTGATGCCCGCGGATGCTATGGTGTGGTTGATTTGGTCACGGGTGAAGAAAGGCGGGATCGGCACGCAGATTGTATTGGCGCTTAGCGCTGCCAGATCCCAGATCAGCCAGTCGATCCCGTTATCAAGGGCTATGCCCAAAACATCGACGCCCGCAAGTTCAAGGCACCGCGCGTCAATGAGATCACAAAGATCACCATAGGAAACCTCATCATTGCCTTCGCGCAGGGCAACTTTTTCAGGGGATTGGTTGCGGATGCGTTCAAACAGCATAATCAGATCTCGCCATTATGTTGAAGGTGGGGGTAAAGACGCGGGCGCATGTGAGTGTATTCCGCGCCAAGCAACATCTGAAGGCGGCGGTATCCATGCGATACAGAACCGGAAAGAACATGTGGGCAGGTGTCGTAATAACGGCCCCATTCGCTGTCGCCTGTGGTTGGAGTATCCAGATCACACAGGTTGGCTTGGGCATGGCGCACTGGTTTTAGCCCCATCTTGCGCAATCGCTTTTCAAGGGCGTCTGTCCCGGTAACGACCGCCTGCTTAAAGCCGTTATGGTGCAAATAGGCCGATAGGGCTGCGAACAAAAAGGATGACGCCCCGCCACCCGAGGATGCCAGATTGCCGATTTCGACGATCTGATGACGTGGAACGCCCAAAATGATTTCGATCGGGGCTGGAAGATATTGTTCAAGGAAAAGCGGGCCGTGCCCGGCAGACCGAAAACCAAGGGCAGCAACAATGCGCCCGGCATCATCACGGACACTCATCAGGCTGCCATACTGGACCTTGATGGCGGCGTCATAGGCATCGGCATAGATGTTGGCAATGAATGTTTCGACTTCCGGCCGTTCAGCAGCAAGAACTGTCAGCACCGAAATGGCGCAGGCGCGCATTTGCAAGTGGTCCAGAAAACCACGTTTGCGGAAGCTGAGCTTTGCAGTTGGGAAACCGTTTTCATTGTAATTCAGGTGCAGCATCAGGGGTGCCTTCAATTGCGTATGTTACGCAATCTGGCACGTTAACCTGACAGCAGTCTGAATGGCGGATAGGTGATCAGCTCTTGGGGGACGTGGGGCTCATTTCAACGCGGATGGCGGGATCAAGGCTGCGTAAATGCAGATCGCGTTGCGGGAACGGGATTTCGATATCGTTTTCCTTAAAGGTATCCCAGACATTGAGCAGAACTTCACTGATGATGTTGCCGCGCCCGTTTTGCGGATCGGTGATCCAGAACCGGATTTCAAGATCGACCGAGTTGTCGCCAAAGCCACGCAACAACGTGTTGGGGCCGGGGTTGTCCTGTACACGCGCGCATTTTCCTGCGGCTTCGTTGCACAGTTTGATCGCGAAATGCGGATCACAGTTATAGGAAATACCAACCGGGATTTTCAGGCGCAGCTTGACGTCTGTGTGGCTCCAGTTTTCGACCTGTGTTGTGATGAGGTCTTCGTTGGGGATCAGGAATTCAGTGCCATCGCGGGTGCGAACGGCGGTGTAGCGTGCACCAAGGGACTGTATCCAGCCGAATGTTTCGCCAATGGCAATGACATCGCCGGGCTTGATCGACCGATCCAAAAGCAGGATCACGCCGCTGATCAGGTTGGCGACGATGCGTTGCAGGCCAAGACCAATGCCGACACCAACCGCACCGCCAAACACCGCAAGGGCGGTCAAATCAACGCCAATCGTTGACAGGGCAAACAGAACGGCAACGGACAGTAAAACCAGTTTGAGCAGTTTTGACATCAGGACCTGAACCGACGGGGTCAGGCGGTGGACTTTTTTGATGCGTTGTTCAAACAGTCGCGATGAAAAGGATGCAACCCAAAGCAAAACCGCCAACGACAGGATAGCTTTTATAACGCCATAGACCGAAACGCGGAATGAGCCGACTTGCATGGCAAGACTGTCGAGCGCTGCGATGGTTGGATCAAGCCAGCCAACGATGTTAAGGGCGGCCAGTCCCCATGCCACAGCCGCAATGGTGCGTGACCAGACCGGATCATTCACCACGGCCGCTGCCAGACGAATGACGATCCAAGCGTTGAGGAGGCTTGCAACGAGGCGCAGGATGTTATGGCGATATCCGGTTTGAACCGCAATGGCCTCAAGGACCCAGACCAATACAACCAGCAGCAGGGGAAACGCCAGGTCAGGCAGAACAGAAAACAGTCGTCTGAAACCGGCATAGTGCAGAAGCGGTTTCCAGTTTTGCAGCCGGGCAAGCAGGGAGGTCAATGTTTTGCGCAGCAAAAGGGCCGGCAGCATCGCCAGCAGGCAGGCGGCAATTTGTATGAGGATTGGACCAAGAAGAATATTGGCCTGTACCCAGTCTATGGCTTGGTCAATCCAGAGCAGATATTGATCCGGGTTGGTAAACTGTTCCATTGTTGCCCTGATGTGTTCCTGATTTTCTGTTTTGGGTCTTAACGACAAAACGCTTTAAATCATATGGTAGCACGAGAACGGATTGTCAGGCAGGGCGTTGCATTTAAAAGAAAATTGGAACTGTAACGTGCCGGGATGAGTGCGGGTGTTTCAGCAACTTGGGCAATAAAAAAGCCGACGAGAAGCCGGCTTTTGAGCGGGATGCTATCGGGTGCTGTAGGGGTTCTTTTCCGACCAGTCACGGATAAACTCGATCAATTCGTCATCGCGTTCATCGGGAAGTTTTACCGTCAGATGGACATATTGATCGCCGTGTTTGGTGTTGCGATCATAGGGTGCCCCCTTACCGCGCAGGCGCAGTTTGGTGCCGCTGTTGGCATTTGCAGGCAGTTTCATATTGACCTTGCCATTGACAGTCGGGACTTCGATGAATCCGCCAAGGACCGCCTCGGCCAGTGTGATCGCCAATTCACAATGCAGGTCATTGCCTTCGCGACGGAATGTTTTGTCGGGATGAACATGCAGCTTGATCAAGGCATCGCCTGCCTCACCACCATTCATGCCCGCCATGCCCTGACCTTTCAGGCGCAGGGTTTGTTCCTCTTCACTTCCCGGTGGGATGCGGACTTCAAGGCTTTTGCCGCTGGCAAGGTTGATCCGCTTGGTCGTGCCAATGATGGCCTCAGAAAAATCAAGGCTCAGCTCATAGGAGATGTTCGGGCCTTTGACCTTTTGCGGTTTGCGTTCGCCGCCAAAACCACCAAATCCGCCGCCGCCGCGACCACCCCGACCGCCTTTGCCAAAAATTTCGTCAAAGATGTCTTCGGGGTTTGAGCCGGAAAAGCCGAATGGGTCGTTCTGACCAAATCCACCGCCCGAACGCGAGTGACCACCCCCGCCACCGCGACCAAAAGGCCCGGTTTCGCGGCCGTCGGCATCAATCAAGCCGTTGTCGAATTTCTTGCGACGTTCAGGATCGCCAAGCAGGTGATAGGCGCTTGAAACTTTTTTAAAGCGTTCTTCAATCTTGGTATCGCCGGGATTGACGTCGGGATGGAGTTCGCGCGCCAGTTTGCGATAGACTTTTTTGATTTCGTCCTGAGTGGCGTTTTTTGCAACGCCGAGTATTTTGTAGGGATCCTGCATGAATTAACCGGTTGGATGAACAAAATGGGCGGTGGCACAATTTAAGTGCATGATGCGCGCAATCAGAACCATTTCGTCACGATTTCGTCGGGCACGTTTTATATCAAGCAAGGACAAGTCCAGTGAATGTAGCGGGGCTACGATCAAGGGTTTCGTCACATTGCTTTGCCGCGCTGTATTTTGCCAAACGGCATGCCAAAACAAACAAAATGGCGCTGATTGCGCGCTCCGTACTCTAGCCCGTCTTGGCGAAAACAAGAAAGGCTATTTATTGCTGTGTCCGGATATAAAAAAAGCGGTGCAGATCGCAAGGACCACACCGCCTTTTTTGAAAATCTGGTTTCAGATCAGACGGGTCTGATCAATTCACGACCTGCCAGCTGCCATCAGGTTTGCGGCACGCTGTGCCATAGGCGGTTTCTTCCTGCCCACCAATCATGACGGTCTGCTGGTATTCGCGGCAATATTCCTGCGTTTCTGGTTTCTGATAGGTCCGTGTTGGTGTCACGGTGCCTTGAACGCCGGTATCTGGGTTCTGCCAGCTTGATGTTTTGCCTGTTGGCGCGCTTTCAAGGGTTTGCTGTGTGCTTTGTGCCATGATCGCGCGGTCCGCGTTATCAAGTGAACGCCCGACTTCGCTGCCAAGAAACGCGCCAGCCATGGTACCAAGTGCAACACCGACCAACTGACCTTTGCCTTTACCAAACTGTGCGCCAGCAACCGCACCGCCAACCGCACCCAGCAAGGTGCCAGCGGTTTGTTTCTGGCCCTGATCCTGAGCACAGCCTGCGATGAAGGCGGTCATGATCAATGGTATGACGATATGACGGAATTTCATGTTGTTTCTGCCCATCTTGTTTTTCCTGTCCCAACCGATATGCTCTGAATATACGAACGATGATCCTGTGTTGCCACCCCGTGTTCGTTATCGGCTGTCACTGAAGCCAGCCGATTTTGGATAATCAGAGGAACCTTGACCCCAATGGACGAAAAAAATACGCCAAAAATGGGGCATGAACCCCATGTCGCCCCGTTTGAGATGTTTGATGACTGGTTCAAAGACGCCAAAAGCAACGAAGATGCCTATCCTGACGCGATGACATTGGCCACCGCGGACAAGGATGGCCGTCCATCAGCGCGGATCGTTCTGCTTAAGGGGGTTGATGATCGCGGCTTTGTCTTTTACACCAATTATGAAAGCCGCAAGGGCAGCCAACTTGCGCAAAACAGCTATGCGGCATTGTGTTTTCATTGGAAAACGGTCGAGAAATGCGTGCGAATCGAAGGCAAGGTCGCCAAGGTTGATGGTGCTGAATCCGATGAGTATTTCGCATCGCGCCCACGTGGCAGCCAGCTTGGCGCCTGGGCATCGATACAGTCACGCCCGATGACCGGTCGGTTTGATCTGGAAAAACGGGTGGCGGAATTTACCGCCAAGTTTGGTTTGGGCAAGATCGCACGCCCGGATCACTGGGGTGGGTTCCGCCTTGTGCCTGACCGGATTGAATTCTGGGCCGAGGGAAAATTCCGTCTGCATGATCGCAAGCTGTTTACCCGTGATGCCGATGATGCGGGCTGGAACACGCAAAAGCTGTTCCCGTAAGGATTTGGCTTTATGCCCTGAACTATAGAACGCGCAAAAGAATTGATCTTTTGCGCGTTTTTGATTGGGGGCCTGTTTCCCGGTCTGGTTCGTCTGACTATTTGGTCTGTTCGGGCGGGCAGAATGTTTCCTGCAAGACGGCAATGATTTTCATGATGTTCTGATCTGCCAGCGAATAATAAATCGTCTGGGCTTCGCGCCGGGTTTTGACCAACCTGTCGCGCCGCAACCGTGCGAGATGCTGTGACAGGGCGGATTGTTTAATGCCCAGTTCATTCTCAAGCGTGCCAACCGATTTTTCGGCATCGCCAAGGGAACAAAGAATCATCAGCCGCCATTCATTGCCCAGCGTTTTGAGAAATTCTGCTGCTTCGCGTGCATTTTGATGAAGCGCTTCGTAATCCATCCGCCAGAAAACCCATTTCCAAATTACATACCAATCTACATCTACGGTCTGACCTTGGTTGGTATCGGTCGGGGTCAGCGTATTTTCGGTCTTGTCGTCAAACAGCCATCGTAATCGGAGCCATAAATGATACAATACACCTTGTACGCTATTCTATCGGGCAGGTTTACGAAAAGCTGATCTTGTTTCTATACAGCGTTGAAAGAACAATTACAGCCGCAATATTTTTGATCTTGAACAAGGAATAGAGTGATCAAAAGTAGCAACATAATGGCGATCCTGCGTGATGATGATCGATCAGACGCGGGCACTGTTCACAAGATGACAGGCGGGAGTGAGTGCAATGGCAATAAGAACAATTCTGGCGCCAGTAGCCGGTTCGGAAATTGATCGCCGTGTGATGGATATGGCGTTCCGTACTGCAAAGCGGTTCGACGCGCATCTTGAGGCGCTTTTTGTCGCCGCCGAACCACAGGATGCCATTCCGATTGTTGGCGAAGGCATGTCGGGCCTGATCATTGAAGAAATGATCCGGGCGGCGGAAACCGAAACAGGAAAACGCGAAGCCAACGGCAAGGCTGCGTTTGAGGCCGCTGTCGCCACGGCAGGCATCGAGATAGCAGAGGCGCCGACGACCCAGTCCAAAGCAACCTGTGCGTGGCGCAAGGACAATGGCCGTGAAGATGAAACCGTTGCGCGCCGGGGCCGCCTGTTTGATCTGGTTGTGGTGGGGCGTGATCCCAAAGAAGCTTCCGCGTCGCTGACCTTTGATGCCGCATTGATGGAAACCGGGCGTCCGATCCTTGTCGCCCCGCTGGATCCACCTGCGACGATTGGTGAAAAGGTTATGATCGCGTGGAACGGCGGGGTCGAAGCCGCGCGTGCCGTGACGTCGGCCATGCCGCTTTTGCGCACGGCAAAGACCGTCACAATCGTCAGTGTCGGTGATGTTCCGTATGGCCGGGCCAGTGCCAGAGAATTGGCGGAACAATTCCGCTGGCACGGAGTCGAGGCGGGCGTTGTTGAACATACCGAAGGCGGAAATGTTGCTAACACTTTGATTTTGGAAGCAGAAAAATGCGCCGCTGATTGCATCGTGCTTGGTGCCTATAGCCATTCACGGTTCAAGGAAATGATTCTTGGCGGTGTGACGCAGGATATGCTGGCAAAATGTACGTTGCCACTTTGGATCATGCACTGAGTGTTCCGCTGACCGGGCGTCATCATAACCATATGATTTCGCGAAATTAAATTACCTATTCTTTTGAGTGGGTCAGAAAGGCGCATTTTGGTGCGCCTTTTTTGTTGCATCCGCGAACAAATAGAGGGAGGGTTACGGTAATCTTACAAAGACGGAACCCCGAAAAACGAGGCGTTCCGCATTGAGGAAGAAACGTCTGCTAGGGGAATTGCGATGTTATCACTTCGCGATATCATTGATTTTGCAGCCATGTCCGACGATTTGGCTGACGAATTAAACAGTCTTAAAATTGGTTTGCCCGATCTTGGTGCTGCGGTCGTTGGCCAAGGTGGTGGTGGCGACAATTCCGTTCGCAGCTGCGAAGCAGCACCCTGTGCGGCCAACAAATGTGACGGCAAATAAGCAGGTGATGCGGGACGCGGTGATAGTGATATATCGCCCCGACCTGATGCTTCTTATGGTGCTGGAAGCTTTCCTGTGCTGACAGCAGGTCCATTTTCCTATTTTGAGAACAGACTGATCGGATATTCATCGCGTTTGGTTTTTTGCGCGGTGGGTGGTTCTTCGTGCCATGACAAGACATGGTCAGGAAGCGGGGCCAGCATATGGGCAACCTGTGCGAAGTTTTCTGTCGGATCAAGCCACGCATCGAGGTGATTTGGTCCGATCACCACAGGCATGCGATCATGAATATGGGCGATCACACCCGATGGCGCACAGGTGATAATGGTCGCCTCTGACCCGTTTTCCAGTCCGGCAAATAGAAACGGTTGATGATCGGGAAGCGTGATCTGATTTTTACGCTTGGTTGTGCCGTCTTTGCGCCATTCATACCAACTTGTGGCCGGGATCAGACACCGCCGGGCAAGCAGGGGGCGAAATGTGGGTTTCTGGTCAAGTGTTTCGGCCCGCGCATTGATCAGTGGTGTGTTCAGGCCCGGAACCGTAAGCCCCCAGTGGCGAATTGCGGCTTTGCGTTCGGGCAGGATGACGGCAATCGGATCGGTCGGGCGGCGTGTGCCGGTCAGGCCTTCAAACGCGGCATCAAGATCGTTCTGGTTTTCGGCGGTTTGATGGGCAAGCTGCGCGTCGTCAAACCCGTTGTGCAAAATGTTGCGCCGGATGTCTTCCATCTCCAGTCCCAGTTGCGCCTGAAGGGCTTGGACGTTGCTGTTAAGATCAAATCGGCTGCACATGTATTTGCCTGCTTTGTTGTGCCATCAAGATAATAGCTGCCGGTGGCTTTGCCAAATCCTGCGATGCGTACTATTTGAAACGAGGTCCTGACCCAAGGCCGATAGAAATTTTACCGAAAACAGGGCATTTCCTTCAATGGTTTGACGGGGGATGTTATAACAATGCGATCACATGCAGTCACGCATGCGCACGCCACATAAAGAGCCCGAATAATGAATAACCCAGCCCCGAAAACAGTCGTCCTGACAGGTGCCAGCCGTGGTATCGGTCACGTTACGGTTGGTTATTTTGCCCGGCGTGGTTGGCGGGTGATTTGTTGTTCGCGTGAAGCTCCACCACCCAGTTGCCCGCGTGATCCGTCACTTGGCATTCATATCCGTGCTGATCTTTCCAAACCCGAAGACGTGGAGTCTTTCATCGCACAGGCCAATGAGGTGCTGGGCGATGATCCGCTGCATGCCTTGGTCAATAATGCCGGTGTGTCGCCCAAGACGCCCTATAAGGAACGGCTTGGCTGTTTGAACGGCGATATTGATGCGTGGCGCGATGTGTTTGAACTTAATTTCTTCACCCCGCTAACACTGGCGCGCGGGTTTGCATCGGCCTTGCACCGTGGCAAGGGGGCAATTTGCAACATCACATCGATTGCCGGGCACTATGTGCATCCGTTCGCCGGATCTGCCTATTCCACGTCAAAGGCGGCCCTTTCCGGACTGACGCGTGAAATGGCGGTGGAGTTTGCCGAACTGGGCGTGCGGGTCAATGCCGTTGCGCCTGGCGAAATTAAAACCGACATGATTTCCCCGGAATATGAAGCACTGGTGCCGCGCATCCCGATGAACCGAATGGGCACCCCCGAAGACGTCGCCGCCGCAGTGCATTATCTGGTCGGGGAAGACAGCAGCTATGTCACCGGCACGGAAATATTTGTCACCGGCGGGCAGCATCTTTATTAATTGCTGATCGCTGCGTTCGGAGCGATTGTTGGTGATGAGGCCGTGTTTCTGAGGCGATATGCTTGAAAGACCAAAGGTAGCCAAGCTTGGCTGCCTTATGCGTTCTGGCTAAAGCATGTTGCATTTAATGTGAAAGGCCGGGTCGTAATCAACTTTTCCAGCCGGGATTTCATCGATCAGCGGGCGGGCCATGAAGTATTCATCAGGCACACCTTCAAGCTTGAGATCGGGCAGGGGCGCAAAGCCAAACCGGCTGTAATAGTTGGGCTCCCCCAGAACAACACACCCGGCGGCATCATAGGCACGCAAATGACGGATGCCGCTTTGGATCAGTTCGGACCCAACGCCAAACCCTTGACGGTCGGGCAGAACGGCAACCGGGCCAAGGCCGTACCATCCACATTCCAGGTTATTGATTTTAATCGGGGAAAAGGCAATGCAGCCAATAAGCTCGTCATCTTGTTGAGCAATCAGTGAAAGGGTGAGTTTCCCTTTTTCACGCAGGGCATCAACAATAAGGTGTTCTGTCTGCTGGCTATGGGGTGCTGTTTCAAATGCACCTGCCAGAAGCGCGTGAATCGCCGCGATGTCATGTTCGGTTTCTTCACGAATAAGCATTTTCGTCCCTGCCTGTGACGTAGGGTCTGCTTCCTGCGGACCGTCACCCACGACTATAACGGGAAAATGCGTTTGGGCAAGGCTGTGTTAAACCAGCAAACTTTTCAGCCAGTCGTTTTTTTGTTCAAGGCGTTTGACTTCCATTTCAAGCCAGCCGGTGAAGTTTGATGCTTCGTTGGCGTGCTCTTCGAGCAGGGCCAAAACACGTTCAAGATCAAGCTCGCACACATCCTGAAGGATTTCGAGCTGCTCACGGCGGATGTCATCATCAAGCAAATGCAGATAGCGCATCTTAAGCGCCATGATCAGGCGCGACAATTCACCCGATGTATCACGCAGGTTACCCTGCATCAGTTCGACGAATTTATCGTGACCCTGCTGGGTCAGGATAAGCTGCCCGTCGGAAAATGCGGTGCTTCCACTGTCTTCCTTGACCAGTCCTTCAAGCTTCAAAAGCTGTAATGAACTTCCCATCATATCCAGCGACGGCCCCATCATATGGGACATGAAATGACGCACGGAATTGGCCAGATCAGCATAGCTGATTGGTTTATCCGAAAGGGCAAGTGTGCCGAGTGCGCACAGGCGCAGACATTCTTTGGGGAGCAAGGTTCTATCCGAATACATGGGCGGCCCCTGTTTGATGACAGGACCGACGTTAACGCGAACGGTTATTAATTGCAATATGTGATCTTAAGGGCACTTTAAATGCCCGCGATCATCTTCAGCATGAATATAGGCTGCCCAATGGCGAAAGCAAACATTCGGGGCTGATTTGAAGATGTTAGATCAGAACTGTTTCGGGGGCTGATCAAAAAAGGCCAGGGCATCTGCCACTGGCCTTCGTTTTCTGATCCCTGACTCACGATCAGGCAGCCTTGGAAATGCCCAGCTGGCTCCAGACGGCAAGCAGCGAGTCGATCAGGTGATCCATCAATTCGTCATTATGCAACGGACCGGGGGTAAAGCGCAGGCGTTCGGTGCCGCGCGGCACGGTTGGATAGTTGATCGGCTGCACGTAGATATCATGTTCAAACAGCAGGCGGTCGCTGGCTTCCTTACACATCGCGGCATTGCCAACCATCAGTGGGACAATGTGGCTTGGCGCGTCCATTACCGGAAGACCGACTTCACGCATACGTTCGCGAAGGGTTTCAGCACGTTCTTTTTGTGCAATGCGTTCCGCGTTGCTTTCCTTTAGATGGCGGACAGCTGCCAATGCGCCTGCTGCAATGCTTGGCGGGTGGGAGCTGGTAAAGATGAACCCGTTGCCAAAGCTGCGCACGAAATCGACGATTTCCGGTCTGGCCGCGATGTAACCGCCAATGACGCCAAATGCCTTGGCCAGTGTGCCTTGAACAATATCAACACGGTGCATGACGCCATCGCGTTCGGCAACACCGCCGCCGCGCGGGCCATACATGCCCACCGCATGGACTTCATCAAGGTAAGAAATCGCGTTGTATTTTTCGCACAGATCAAGAATCTGGCCAATCGGGGCAATGTCGCCATCCATCGAATAGACCGACTCGAACGCGACGATTTTGGCGCGCTCCGGGCCGAGGTCCTTGAGGATAGCTTCAAGATGTTCGATGTCGTTGTGGTTCCAGATGCGGCGTTCTGCCTTGGAATGGCGCATGCCTTCGATCATGGAATTATGGTTCTGGGAGTCGGAAATGATTACGCAATCAGGCAGCTTGGAGCCAAGGGTCGACAGCGTGGTCCAGTTTGCGACATAGCCAGACGTCATCAGAAGGGCGGCTTCCTTGCCATGCAGATCGGCGAGCTCATGCTCAAGCGCCACATGCAAATGGTTGGAGCCGGAAATATTACGTGTGCCACCCGCACCGCCGCCTTGGCCGGAAACGGCTTTGTCCATGGCTTCAAGAACCTTGGGGTGCTGACCCATGCCAAGATAATCGTTGGAACACCAGACAGTGATTTCGCGCGGCGCTTCCCCATTTTCCGGATGATAGAGGGACTTGGGGAATTTGCCGACAATGCGTTCAAGATTGGCGAACACGCGATATCGGCCTTCAGCCTTAAGGCCAGAAATCGCGTCTTTGAAGAAGTTGTTATAATTCATCTTTGTTACTTTCGCCTGTCTCTTTGCGACGGAACAGTTTCGCACATCACAAAGCTCTGGTCTTGTCCTGATCAGCGATCTGATCTGGACACGTCGTCCGGCTTGACCGGGTCTTGATGTTTCCCTTATCGGACATGGTGTCCGACACGGCATTGACCCTTGTCAAAAATTAAAGCGATTCCAGTTTGTTTTGAACCGCACGGTCAGAGAAGGCGTTCCATCTTTCGTTTGTCGATCTCGCCGCAGGGTTGGTCCTGTTTCAAGGACTTGGCGTACCCCGTCTCAATTCAGTTGTCAATTTGGGGCCATTGGCGGCATTTGGCAAGGATTTGAACGCATTTCACCCCACAATTATATCAATTCAGACCATAGTTTTAATCAATCGATTTGGTGTGATTTGGTATTTAAGGCTATTGGTCGCGATTTTAGGCGGTGTTTTGCGGGATCAGACGTGTGGTCTTAGAAAAAAAAAGCCCGGCGCAAAACGGATTTGAGCCGGGCCTTTTGATGTTTTGATTTGTGGCGCGACTTAAAGGCTGCTGTGCCACTCGGTCAGGGCGGCCTCGACCGCGTCAAACATCGTATGAATTTGATCTTCGGTGATGATCAGCGGCGGGCAGAAGGCAACCGTATCACCAAGCGCACGCAGGATCACACCATGTTCAAGACATTTGGCCGCAACGGCTTTGCCCGCAGCACCATAGGGATCAAACGGTGTTTTCGCACACTTATCAGAAACCAGTTCAAACGCCCCGATCAGGCCGTGGCCCCGGGTTTCGCCGACATGATCGAACTTGTTAAGGTCTTTGAGGCGTTTCTGGAACGGCGACATGACACGACGGACATGCTCGATAATCCCGTCATCCTCATAGATTTTAAGGGTTTCAAGTGCGACGGCCGCTGCTACCGGGTGCCCGGAATAGGTAAAGCCATGGCCGAATGTCCCGACCTCGTCTGATCCCTTTTTGACGGCCTGATAAATCGCCTCGTTGATAAACAGGGCGGAAATCGGCAGGTAAGCCGATGACAGCTGTTTGGCGACCGTGATCATATCGGGTTTAAGGCGGAAGGTTTCGCTGGCAAACATCCGACCGGTTCGGCCAAAGCCGCAAATCACTTCATCGGCAATAAACAGGATGTCATAGCGTTTGAGCACTTCCTGAATTTTTTCAAAATAGGTGCGTGGCGGGACAATCACGCCACCGGCCCCCATGATCGGTTCGGCGATAAACGCACCGACGGTTTCGGGGCCTTCGGCCTGGATCAGGTCTTCAAGCTGTTCGGCCAGACGGGTGGCGAAATCTTCTTCTTCCTCACCCGGCAGGGCATCGCGCCAGTAATGCGGTGTTTCGGTATGAAGAATACGATCAATCGGCAGATCAAACAGTTTGTGATTGCCCGGAAGGCCAGTCATCGAGGCCGCCGCCACGGTGACCCCGTGATAGCCTTTCTTGCGCGAGATGATCTTCTTCTTTTCCGGCTGGCCAATGGCGTTATGATAATACCAAACCATTTTGACTGCGGAATCAGTGGCTTCTGAGCCGCTGTTGGCAAAGAAAACCTTCGACATCGTCACGGGGGCGATTTCCAGCAGCTTTTCGGCCAGATCAATCGCCGGGTTGGTGCTTTTGGACGCAAAGGTATGATAATAGGGCAGTATGTTGAGCTGCTTGGTGGCGGCATCAACCAATCGTTTCTCGCTAAAGCCAAGCGACGTACACCAAAGACCAGCCATGCCTTCGATCAGTTTATGTCCGCTGTCATCGGTGACATAAATGCCATCACCACCGGTAATGATGTGCGGGCCGGTTTGTTCGTGGGTGGCATGATTGGTATAGGGATGCAGGTAGCTCGCGACATCGCGGCTGGCATCTGAATTGCCCGGAACGGTTGGGACGACGGCTGGATTGACGTTGGTGGCGTCGATGGTCATGGCGAACCTCGTTTTGATGTGGGGCCCTGAAACCCGTAAATGCTTTTAAGGCACTTTAATCCCACTTTGATCGGGCGCAACCCATTCCTTTGCACTGCGATAACTTTGCAATGGATTAACCCTTGATGACGAAAAACCGGCCGGAATGATCCGACCGGTTTTGATATGGAGTTTTAAGGCGGGTGCGCGCGATATTAGCTTAGTGTGACATCAGGACCGGAACGGTCATGTGGCGCAAGAGATGCTGTGTCACACCGCCCATCATCAATTCGCGCAGGCGCGGGCGGCCATAGGCCCCGCAGACAATCAGATCAGAACTTTCATCCGCGGCCCGCGACAACAGCAAGTCACCAACACTGATGCCCGATGCATTCATGGTTTCCTTGGTCGCACTAATGCCATGACGTTTGAGACGGTCCGCGATGTCGATGCCCGGCACGGGCAGGGTATCACGTGCGCCTTTGTTCGGATCGGCACACAGAACCACGGCTTTCTTGGCGGTTTCAAGGAACGGCATGCTGTCGTTTACCGCGCGAACGGCTTCGCGGTAAGGTTTCCAGGCAATCAGAACCCGTTCGCCGACGGTGGCAAACTTTCCGACATAGGGCACGATCAGAACAGGTGTGCCAGACGTCAGAACAACCTTATCTGGCATTTCAGAGACAGAGCACGGATCACCACTTTCCGGGTCGTGCTGTCCTAAAACCGTCAGGTCATGGTGGCGGGCATACATTGCTGCCGTATCGGCAAGTTCGGTGGCGGCACAGGTTGTTTGTTGCCAGCTAAATTCAATACCGGCATCTGTGCAGGCGGTTTCAAATACGCCTTGCGCCACTTTGCCCTGATCGGCCATGGCCTGACGTTGCTGAGCGATGATTTCTTGTGGAATTTGGACTTCCATAAAGCGCGGAATATCAGTCACAGGCAGCAGGAACAGACCTGTCAGATGGGCCTTCTGCGCCTTGGCAACTTTCAGCGCGACGGCAAGGCGTTCTGTGCAGGCAGGCGAATTGTCGATGTGAACAAGAATATCCCGATACATGAGACTGTCTCCATTGTACGGCCCGTCATCTTCACCAGAAGGGTGAGGATCACACGCGGGTCCTTTCGATATGGAATAAGCATAATCTCGGGTGCTTTGGGCGTCTTTGCTCTATCTCAAATTGAAGAATTTAAAACGACTTTATGGGGCGTATGTGCCGCTAGCCATCCGTGCCCGGCTGGGTCATTGGGATGACTTTTTCCATTTCCGGGGTGTCGGCACCAGTTGATGGTGCCATGCCTTGTGGTGCTTGTGGAGTCTGGGGTGTTTGGGGCGTCATTTGACCGCCCATGTCGCTGCCGGGCATGTTGCTCATGGTTGGGTCGGACATCGGGATGTTCATCGCATCGCCCGACAACATCGACAGACTTTTATGCAGTTGCTGGGACAGTGGGGCCCAGTTTTTCTGCAAGGTCGCACAGGACGCGGCATCGCCTTGCTGAACACAGCGTTGCGCCATGCGATCCAGAATGCCGAGCGCAATGCGGGCCTCGTCAATTTGCTGTTTCTGCATTTGATCGAGCATTTTTTGATTTTGGTCTTCCATCATCACCAGATTGTCAGACTGTGTTGCGACCGATCCGGCGGTTGTCCCGGTTGGGCGTGCCATGGTTTGGGGCGCGCTATTGGCTTGTGCGTTGGACGGCGGGCCCCATGGGGTGACGATGGTTTGACTGTCATTGGCGACGGTGGCGGGGTCTTCGACCGGTGCCATGCAGGCAGATACAGCACATGTCAGTGCAATCATGGTCAGAGTCTTGGCTGTTGTATGCATCGACATGTCGTGCTCCTTGGACCTGTGGCGTTTTGCCGTGGTCACGCGATCGCGTTGTCCCTAAAACCGGTCGTATTGGATGCTACGACTTTGCTTTTGTTATGGAACATATTGGACTGACTTATCGCGCCTGTCCAGATATGGGCCGATGAAAGCATTTTGACCGACCAGCGATCTCCGGGCATTACGCTGTGTGTATGTCGGGCGTTGATAATTTCGGTTCGTTTTTTAAGGTGCTGGCGATCCAGCGCATTGTAAGTTTTATCCGTTCGATGTGCCTGAGGTCCGGATGGGTCAAGACCCACAATCTGTTTGGCACGATATCTTTTAGCACGGTGATCCGTTTCAAACCGGGGATGGCAAGGTCGGTCGGCAAGCAGGCAAAGCCGCATCCCGAAAGTGCAAGTTGCGCCATTGCGATCAGGTCATCAGATTGCTGATGAATTTTACCCCGGTGGCATTTTTCCAACCATGTGAAAACGGGGTGACTGCGAAGCGTCCCGCACGCGCCGATAAAGTTCTGCTGCAACAGAACATCGAGATGGTCAGTCGCAACGTCATCAGAGGTGCCGTAAATGGCCCAACTGATTTTTCGGACCTCGCGACCGACCAGATGTTCGGGCGGATGGCTGGCGACCCGAATTGCGATGTCGGCATAGCGTTGTGTCATGTTGAATTCCTGATTGCTCGTCAGCAGTTCAAGCTGAATGTCAGGATGTTCGGCATGAAATCGCGCAAAGCAATCGGGCAAAAGGAAGTATGAAAAGCTTGTCGGGGCGGTAATGCGGACCAACCCGGACGGCGACACATCACGCCCGGAAATATTCAGATTGATGGCATCGAAGCTGTTCATGATCTGTCGGGCAGGGTGCAGCATATCTGCTCCGGCTTCGGTCAATTGATAATCGCCCCGAACCCGGTCAAACAGCCGGGCACCGGTTTCTTTTTCCAGAGCGTGAATATGACGAAACACGGTCGTGCTGCTGACGCGTAGTTTCTGGGAGGCCTGTTCGAGCGATCCTGTCTCTGCGATGGCGAGAAAGGACTTCATGTAATTCCAGTCCATCGGCATAAATTCCAAATTTGCAATCGTTCATTTCAAAATCGCGTATGTATTGCAAATTTGTAATTCTCTATTTCTGTTCCTGCGAAATGTTGAACGCACATAACAAAGGGAATTGTGATGATTGGCTACACATCCGTTGGAACGAATGACCTGAACCGGTCGGGCGCATTTTATGACGCATTGTTTGAGTGTTTTGGGGCAGGCCGCGTCATGGTTGTTTCCGATTTTATTGTCTGGGGACAGAGTACCGATAGCCCATGTTTTTCTGTCCATGTTCCGTTTGATGGCAAACCGGCAACCGTCGGAAATGGCACAATGATCGCCTTGGCCGCACAATCGCGCCAGCAGGTTGACGAGGTCTATCAAAAGGCGCTGGCGTTGGGCGGTACATCAGAAGGCACACCCGGTCCACGCACCGACGACGGATTTTATGCCGCATATTTCCGTGATCTGGATGGCAATAAACTGAACGTGCATTTCATGGGATAGTGCGGCGTCATGATTTGCGTCAGCTGTTCGTCAGAATGGTTTTTAGAGTTTTCCAAATTTCGGGGATGTGTGATGTACCCTCATTTTCGTCTGGTGGGACATCGATTATGTCCCTATGTGCAGCGTGTTTCCATGGTCATGGCCGCACGTTCAATTGATCACGAACGGGTTGATATTTCACTTGAGGATAAGCCGGACTGGCTTTTTGATGTCAGCCCGACGGGCAAAGTGCCGGTCTTGGTTGTTGATCACGGGCGGGTCCTGTTTGAGGCCGCTGCGATCTGTGAGTATCTTGATGATTTAACCGGCAAGACGTTGTTGCCACGCGATCTTTATGAACGTGGCCTGCACCGTGGGCTGATTGCACTTGGCGAACAGATATTGTCGTTAACGGCAATGCTGATTTATCAGGCGCCAACGGAGGATGCGGTCGATGCAACGGTGGCGCAGATAACCCAACGGCTTGAAATACTTGCCTGCCATGTTGAGACAAAACCTTTGCAGGCGCAGGGCCGCCTTAGCCTGCTTGATTTTGTTTTCGCAACGGCTTTTCGACCGTTTCCATTGCTTTCGGTTGGGTTGAACCGGGATCTTTATGCCGGAATGGATCGTCTGAAAGACTGGTCGATCAAGCTTTCGGGGCACGACATCATCCAAAATGCCGTGCCCCGGAGCTACCTTGCGGAAATGCAGAAATTCATTGCGATGAAGGAAGGGTATCTTGCCTGCCGGTTGGCGGTACTGCCGTCTGTGCATTTGGCTTATAGACAAGACGCTGGTTAGAGACTGTGCCTGTTTATGTCAGTCAGATACGTGTCGTGCCACCATGGCGACAATGGTGTCAAAAAGTTCGTTTTTCGCCTGCTCCTGTGTGACTTCACCGGTTGCCGCTGCGTAGGACAGGGCCTCTGCCGAGCCAAGGAACCCCCATAGGCTGACCGTTGATACGGTGCCGGTGCCACAAAAAGGGGCAAGAATATCGCGGCATTTTTCAAGGAACAGAAGGTTGTAGTCGCGTTTTACCTGCTCAAGCTCTGGCGACCCGGCAAGTGCGGAAATGACACCTGATATTTCACGCCCCTGTGACAACACGCAATCAACATAAGATGACGCAATCACCCACGCCTTGTCGTTCAGGGTGGGCGCACTTGCCTGAAGGGCGGCGTCAAGCACGGCGGACTGGCGTATATCGTAATCCTGATACAGGGCGATCAACAATCCCGACCGGGTGCCAAAATGATCATAGACAACCGGCTTTGTCACACCGGCCTGCTCGGCAAGGGAGCCAAGGCTAAGTGCCTCGGTTCCTTGCCCACGCACCATTTGCCACGCGACATCAACAAGTTGACGATATCGATCCTCCCGCGAGAGCCGTTTGCGCGGTTTGTGGCGGGTTGGAGAATTATTTGCGCTGGTGCTTGACATCTTTATATACCAAACGTAACTTACGGAAAGTAACTTACTAAAAGTATATAGTGATTGCCGCTCTGAGGCAATCGATTAAGAAGGAGATCTGTCATGCACGCACTTGTGGTTGTTGCACATCCAAATACCGGTTCGTTTACCCATGCTGTTGCCAGTCATATCGGCAAGGGTATCGAAGATGCCGGATCGGACCACAGTTTCGAACTTGCCGACCTTACGGCAGAGGGATTTGATCCGCGGTTCAGTTTGGGCGATGTCGCGGGGTTTGACCTTGTCACGCCGTACCCCGATGACGTCATCGCCGAACAACAAAGGATCGACCGTGCCGATACGCTGGTTCTGGTTTTCCCGATTTACTGGTGGTCGATGCCCGCCATCATGAAAGGGTGGATTGACCGTGTGTTCACCAATGGCTGGGCCTATGAGGACATAGACGGCGAAAAGGTGATTAAAAAGCTGACTCATTTGAAGGTTCATCTTGTCGCCATTGGCGGTGCCGGTTTGGGCACATTTGCCCGGCATGGGTATTTCGGCGCAGTGAAGCTGCAAATCCATCAGGGTATTTTTGATTATTGCGGCGTTGAGGTCGCCTCATCCGAATTGATGTTGCTGGCCGATGGCAATGATCCGGTCGCGCATCTTAAAACTGCGCGTGATCTTGGTGCGGCGATCCCGGCCAAGGTTGTTCAACCTGATCTGGATATGGCGGGATAAATCCCGGTTCTTCTATCCCGGCCGTCACAAGGTGAAAAACAAAACGCCCGCCAAAATCTGGCGGGCGTTTGAATGTGTGCTGTTTGGCTTCGCTTAGTCGTGCTTGCCGCCATGTGCCTTGGACCAGCCAATCGGATCAGCAAGGAACGAGCGCACCCCTTCGATGGCGTCTTGACTGAAATATTCGCCTTCTTCGGCAACGGCCAGAACGTCCGCCCAGGTGGCAAGGTAATGCATTTCGATGTCGTCTTTGCGCAGTTCTTCAAGCGCACCTTCGAAGATGTCATAGAAGAACACGACAAAGGCGTGTTTGCATTCCCCACCGGCGTCCCGGATGGCATTGACGAAATTGACTTTCGAGGCACCATCGGTAGCCAGATCTTCGACCAGAAGAACGCGCTGACCTTCGTGGATGTCGCCTTCGATGCGGGCCTTGCGACCGAACCCTTTGGGTTTTTTGCGAACATACTGCATCGGCAGGTCCATTACATCGGCCAGCCATGCGGAATAAGGGATACCCGCTGTTTCACCACCGGCGACGGCATCAAATGCCTCGTAACCTGCTTTGTCAGAAACCTGACGGGCGGCAAGCTCAATCACCTTGCGGCGTGCGCGCGGGAATGAAATAAGTTTGCGGCAGTCTATATAAACCGGGCTGGCCCAACCAGACGTCAGGATATAGGCTTCTTCCGGGCGGAAATTAACCGCTCCGATATCGAGCAAAATCTTGGCAACGGTTTTGGCAGCATAGGAACAATGCGCGGTCGGCGATGGGGTGGTCATGGCAGCTTTACCCTCTTTGGCTCGAAGATTTGCCGACCTCATAACGCTTTTGGCCAAAAAGCGCAAAGAAAAGCCGCTGTCCGGGTGGTCAGGATTGGGGCTGCGGCGCGGCGAAAACGAGAATTGGCAAAGAATGAGCGCGGCGTGAATTGTGAAATGAAGGTATAAGGTATCATAAGTGATATCTCAAATATCATAATTGAAGTTTTAGATGCGTTTTGTTAGGCTTTGGTTCGGTTCCAATAGAGGGTTTGCTTTATGATTACCGCAGGACAAATGCGCGCGGCGCGGGCCCTGTTGGGCATTGATCAAAAAACACTGGCTGAAATGGCCGGGGTTTCGGTGCCGACCATTCAGCGAATGGAGGCCAGCAAGGGCAATGTGCGCGGTGTGGTCGATACGCTGGCTAAGGTTGTCGAGGCGCTTGATCGTGCCGGGATCGAACTGATCGGGGATAACGTGCAAAGTATCTCGACGGGCCGAGGTGTGCGCCTGAAGGATCCTGCAATACGTCCCGCCGAAAATACGACCAAACAGGACGAAGAATAAACCGCAACATCACTTGCGACGGAGACCGCCGACACTTGCCGACGATCCCGCCGCCTTTTCACAAGGCCGCCGGACAAAATGAAAACTGAAACGACCAGAACCAAGACGATTTCCGACCCCGGATATGTTGATCTTTTTACCCCGAAGCTTGTTACCGTCCTGCGCGAGGGATATGGGCTTGCGCAATTGCGGGCAGATGCGATTGCCGGACTGACGGTGGCAATTGTTGCCCTGCCGTTGTCTATGGCGATTGCGATTGCATCGGGGGTATCCCCGGCACAGGGGCTTTATACTGCCGTCGTTGGTGGAATTCTGGTGTCGCTGCTTGGTGGAAGCCGGTTTCAGATTGGTGGACCGGCAGGGGCCTTTATCGTTTTGGTGGCAGGCACTGTTCAGGTGCATGGCATCGACGGGCTGATTATCGCGACGATCATGTCGGGCTTCATCCTGATGGGAGTCGGCGGATTGAAGCTTGGCACCTATATCAAGTTCATTCCCTATCCGGTGACGGTTGGCTTTACCGCTGGCATTGCTGTGATCATTTTCTCCAGCCAGATCAAGGATTTGCTGGGCTTGACCCTGTTTGGGCCAGAGCCGGGGCCGTTGCTTGAAAAACTGCCGGTGATCTGGGCGGCACTGCCGAGCATTGATCCGATCACGGTGATGCTGTCAGGCGGAACGATTGTTGTGATTGTTGGACTAAAACGGTTGCGGCCGCATTGGCCGGGCATGCTGATTGCGGTGGCTGGCACAGCCATTGTGACCATCGCGTTTGACTTTCCGGTTTCGACGATTGGCAGCATGTTTGGTGGTATTCCAAGTGAATTTCCACTTCCGTCTTTGCCGGCATTTTCAATCGATAAGGTCCAGGCGGTGATCCCCAATGCGATTGCTTTTGCGTTGCTTGGCGCGATTGAATCTCTGCTGTCGGCCGTTGTGGCCGATGGCATGACCGGACGGCGACATCGTTCCAACTGCGAATTGGTGGCCCAAGGGGTTGCCAATATTGCGTCAGGCCTGTTTGGTGGGATTTGCGTGACCGGCACGATTGCGCGCACGGCAACCAATATTCGCGCAGGCGCCCATGGACCGATTGCCGGAATACTTCATGCGCTGTTTTTGTTGATGTTCATTTTGATTGCCGCACCGCTGGCAAGTTTCATCCCGCTGGCCTGTTTGGCCGGGGTGCTGGCGGTTGTGGCGTGGAACATGATTGAAAGACATGCCTTTGCCACGCTTTTGCGGGCCTCGCGCGGGGATGCGGCGGTCTTGATGGCGACATTCCTTTTGACGATCTTCCGCGATCTGATGGAGGCCATCGTGGTTGGCTTTGCCCTAGGCGCGGTGCTGTTTATCCAGCGCATGTCAAAAACCACCGCCATTGCAAGCCATACGCCGTTTGTTTCTGAAGATCAGGCTGATCGAAAGGCGGGGGCTCCGATATCATCGGATGTCGCACCCGTAATTGATCCAAGTATTATTGTTTACCGGATTTCGGGCGTGTTCTTTTTTGGGGCGGCGGCTTCGATCGGTTCGGTGCTTGACCAGATTGGTGATATTCATCGGGCCTTGATCATTGATTTCGCCGCCGTGCCGTTTCTGGACTCTACAGCGGCCAATACGTTGACCAGTCTGGCCAGCAAGGCCGATGGGCGCGGTGTGCAGGTAATATTGACCGGAACATCCCACGACGTGCGACGGGAACTGTTTGCCCATGGCATCAAGCCGCCATTGGTGCAGTACGAACACACGATTGAAAAGGCTGTGGGCAGCGTACGGGGGTAAAGGTGGGCGTCTCACATTCAATATTACCGTCCATATGACCGCATAGTTGACACAAACAAGGTCAGCCAGATTTGTCGCGTTTGCTGGGGGCTTTATGCCTAAAGTATTGGCAAATAGGGGTTTGGGCGTTATTTGGTATATGAATACCGATTTGTTGATTTGAAAGGCAGGACGATGGCGCAGGAAACCGGACTTGTTGTGGATACCAATGGCGGTGTTGCGACCATCACCATTTGTCAGCCGGAACGCAAAAATGCCCTGACCAAACCGATGTGGGGCACGCTGGCGCGCATTGCACAGGAATTGTCTGATGATATGGATTTGCGCTGTGTGGTCATTCGCGGTGGCGACGGGGTTGGGTTTGGCGCCGGGGCAGACATTCATGAGTTTGTGCGCGAACGGGCCGGATTTGAAAAGGCGCGCGATTACGGAATGCTGCATGCGGAAGCCCTGCAAGCCATTCAGTCCTGCACGCATCCAGTGATTGCCGCGATTGACGGGCCGTGCATGGGGGCATCGTTTGTTTTGGCCGCCGTGTGTGATTTGCGCATTGCCGCCGATAACGCCAAATTTGCAGTGCCGCCGATGAAACTGGGCGCAACACTTGGGTATCCGGAATTGCAAATCATGCTGGATTTGCTGGGCGAGGCAGCCCTGTTTGAAATCCTGCTTGAAGGACAGATGTTTGGTGCCGAACGCGCGCGTGAAATCGGCTTTGTTGCCCGCCATGTGCCGATTGCTGATTTTGACGGCGAAGTGGCGACAACCGCAAACCGTATTGCCGGTGGAGCACCGATCACGCAACGCCTGCACAAAAAAATGATCAACCGACTGCGCCAAGGCGGGGCGATTGATGCGCGTGAATTTGATGAAGGTTATCGCGCCTTTGACAGTGCAGATTTCAAGGAAGGCTACACAGCATTCCTTGAAAAGCGCAAAGCGGTGTTTCGCGGGAAATAGGGTTTAAGGTTAAAGTAGCAAATCTGGCGTCAACGGAACGTCGGTGCTGTTTTGTGTTGTTTGTATCCCAAAATCGAGAAACGCGTCCAACTCCGTTTCCCAGTAAGGGGGAGAACCAAAAGCATCCTTTAGCCATGCTGCCAATGCGCGCAACTTGGTGGACGGGTTCTGGCCATCTGGATGGGCGATATAGATAAGTTCACGTTCCGGCTCTATGCCGACGTCGATCATTTGCAAGTCACCAGATCGAATGGTCGAGCTGATGATGAAGACGGGCAGCAGGGTGATGCCAAGCCCGGCAATTGCGGCTTCTCGCATCATGTCCCCATTATTAAGTACAAGACCCGGTCGCCCATGGACGACCTTTGTTTCCCCCTGACGTACAAACCGCCAATCTGCTTGACCCCGATGCGTATAGAAAATGCCTTTGTGCCCTTCTAATTCGCTCAGAGAGGTCGGGGTGCCGTGTTGAGCAAGATAAGCAGGGGAAGCAACAAGAATGCGGCGACTTGTGGCCAGTTGCCAGGCAACCAAAAATGAATCCGGGATCGGCCCGTGGCGAATAACCGCATCAAACCCATCCGCCGCCGCATCGACCCGGCGGTCATTGAGATCAAGGGTTAGCTGTATTTCCGGGTGGCGGACCAAAAACGGAAACAGCGCCGGACCAAGATGCATGCGCCCGAAAGTTGCTGGTGCCGAAATGCGTAGCGGACCACTTAGTGACCCGCGACGTTCCGCAAGGTCGGCAGTGGCTTCCTCGACTTCACGCAAAATGCGGATTGCTCTCGACAAAAAAGCCGTTCCGTTCTCCGTGACCGTTACCTTGCGTGTGGTCCGCTGAATCAGACTTGTTCCGAGTTCCTTTTCCAGATCGACCAATCGTTCGCTGACAACCGAGCGTGAAATACGCAACCGGCGTGCGGCTTCGCTCAGCGAACCGCTTTGGACCACCATGACAAAGGTTGCAATGCTATCGAGCTTCATGATTGTTCGGTTTTTCCGGATTCCTGTTGCGGAATTTGAAGGCTACAGTGGAAAATTAAAAAAGACCACAATCGCCTTCAGGTTGGGTTTGAGGCTGTCAAAAGACCGTCGGCTAAACCCTCGTTCCTGAACAACAGTGAAATCTTGAAGGAGATACAATATGGAGCGTTTAAAAAATAAGGTCGCCATTGTCGTTGGGGCCAGTGCCGGTATTGGTCGCGCGACGGCGAAATTGTTCGCAGATGAAGGTGCGAAGGTTGTCGTGGGCGCGCGTCGCCAGAATGAACTCGATACACTTGTTGGCGAAATCGAAGCAGCAGGTGGTCATGCCGTTAGTCTGGCTGGCGATGTGCGTTCGGAAGATTATGCCAAGGCGCTTGTTGCGCTTGCGGTAGAGGCCTATGGGCGACTTGACGTTGCGTTTAACAATGCCGGCACATTGGGTGAAATTGGGCCATCTACCGGCGTGTCCGAGGCGGGCTGGAACGATACGATCAGCATTAATCTGACGGGCTCATTCCTTGGAGCGAAGCACCAAATTGCTGAAATGCAAAAGCATGGCGGTGGCTCTGTAATCTTTACGTCGACCTTTATCGGTTACAGTTCTGCATTCCCGGACATGGCAGCCTATGCCGCCAGCAAGTCCGGACTGATCGGGTTGACGCAGGCGCTTGCGGCCGAATTCGGCCCAGCCAACATTAGGGTAAATGCCATTTTGCCTGGAGCTGTTGAAACGGACATGTTCCGAGAAAAGAACGACACATCGGACAAAGTGGCGTTCATTTCACAGCTCCATGCCTTAAAACGTGTTGGGGCACCAGACGAACTGGCACGTTCTGTGCTCTATCTTGCTTCTGATGATTCCGCTTTTGTCACGGGGACAGCTTCGCTGGTTGATGGTGGTCTGTCGATTAATCGAACCTGATCGTTTGCGAAAACGCTGGTGGCGCAAAAGGGTCATCAGCGTTAACTTTGCCATTGATGCGCCCTAAAAAACGCTAGGCGGCGTTTAGCGGTAAATATAACAGCCCATTAAAGCGGAAGGTCCGGCGTCAGCGGCACATCGGTGATGCCGTAATCAAGGCCCATCTTATGCAGTTCGCTGGTGATCTGGGATCTGTGGTGGGTTTGGTGATTGAAAAACTGGATTAGAAACAGTGGGCGGGGCAAATTGCGGGTGATGCCATCAACCCCGGTGAATTCGCGAAACCCGTCCTGCCAGTCGTGATCATCGGATGTGACAAATGCCTCGATATCTGCATCAAGGTCACGGCGCGCTTGGCGCAGGGTTTCGAAATCATCGGCAACCGTGCCGTGCGCGTCATAGACCGGGGCCTCACCAGTTTTCATGATGCCCAGAATGCGGATGTCGATATGGACCAAGTGGTTCAGGGTCGCATGGATTGACTTGAAAAACATGCCGCGATCCCGGCGGCGTTCGTCATCCCCGATCTGATCACAAAGCTTAAACAGAACGTCGTTTTGCCAGCAGTTGTAGCGGGCCATCACGTGGCCGTAATCATCAAACGTCATTTTCGCCATGTGCGTGGGGCTCCTTTGGGGCGGGTTATTCTGCGGATGCCGGCTTGGTTTCTGTTTTGGTTTCGGGCGTGTTTGGCGTGTTAAAGTCATAGGCAACTTCGGGCAGCTTTGCCTCGGCCACGAAATGCACCATCAGATTGGCAAAAATCGCAAAACAGAGCATTGAAATGGTGACGGGCAAGAGCGTGCCGTCATGAAAATGCCCAATCAACATCCCGGCAACCGCACCGGTGGCAAACTGAATGGTTCCCATCAGGGCCGTGGCCGTGCCACCGATATGGGGGAAATACTGCATGAAGGATGCGGTGGCATTGGGGGCCGTCAACCCGATCATGCCAACTGACAGCATCACCAGTGGTACGACGCTATAAAGGGTCGGCTCAAACACATTGATCGCAAAGAACAATCCAATGACGCTGGCGAGCTGGATACCCGCACCAATCATCAGGATTTGATGACATTCAAGACGGCGCAGCAATGGATTGTTCAGCCGATTGCAAATCACGATCACAACAACATTACAGCCAAACAGATAGGGGAAGACCGCCGGGGATACGCCGAAAAAGTCTATATACATGAACGGGCTGTCGGTCAGGAAGCTAAACATCACCGCACTTGCACCTGTGTGGGTCAGCATAAAGCCAACCGCCTTGCGCGTGCGCAAAACCCCAAGATATGTCCACCAGATGCGCCGTGCGGGTCCGGCATAGCGGGGGCGGTATTTGGTGGTTTCGGGCATTTTGAACCAGACGACAAACAGCATAACGCTGCCATAGATAACCAATAAAACAAAGATCGCCTGCCAGTTAAACCAGACCAGAAGAACCGATCCGACGGTTGGCGCGACAAGCGGGGCAATCATCATGATCACGGCAATCAGCGCGAACATGCGCGCGGCTTCCTTGCCGTCATACAGATCACGCACCGATGCGCCGACCACCACAAGGGCAAAGCCACCGCCAATCGCCTGAATAAACCGCATGACATTCAGGGCGGTGGAGCTTTCAACGCTGGTGATGATCGCACTGGTGATGATGTAAACAACAAGGCCGGTGAGTGCGATGGGACGGCGGCCAATGCGGTCAGACACCGGTCCGCCAATCAACTGGCCCAAGGCAAACCCGATAAGAAACGTACTGATGGAGACCTCAACCGCGTGGGTTGTCGCGCCAAAATCATCCGCCATGGCGGGGATGGCTGGCAGATAGGTATCAATTGCGAACGGGGCCGTCGCAATCAACGCTGCCAGCAACAATGCCAGACGTTTTGGGTTTAACTCGGTGTTTGGCGCGTTGCTGGCCATATCATTCCATTCCGTTTCATGAGGTGGCAGGTGGGGCGCAGGTTTCCCGATGTCCAGATCAGAGCATGATTTCAACTTGCCAACGGAGGACGTTGAGGATGCCGTCAGCCTGAGGCAGGCAGGATGTAGGTGGCTGTGGTGTGGGGGGCTGGAAATTATCGGGTAACAGCAACCTGAAACGATTCAAGCTGTTCATTATCCACAAAAAATCCGTTCTTTCCAGAGATGGTAGATATGAACAGCAGTATGGCAGCCATGCAGGCCATTGATCGTAAACGCACAAAGGGCGGCATCCGTTGGAATGCCGCCCTTTGCGTTACAATGTATTTGGCAATTTGAATTGCAGATCAGCTCATCCGATTAATGGGCCATGATCCGTTCAGGGCCCATCAATGTATTTGGCAACCAGGTCGAGATGACCGGAACATAGGTGATCAATATCAGGAAGCCGAGAAGGATCATCAACCACGGCAATGCCGCCTTTACGACCTTGAGCAACGGCATGCCCGTGATCCCGGATGTCACAAACAAGTTCAACCCAACCGGCGGGGTGATCATGCCGATTTCCATATTGACCACCATGATGATGCCCAGATGGATTGGATCGATGCCAAGCTGCATGGCAATCGGGAACAGGATCGGGGCCATGATCAGAAGGATCGCCGAGGGTTCCATAAAGTTGCCAGCAATCAGCAGCACGATATTGACAACAATCAGGAAGCCCCATGCCGGAAGTCCCCAGTCGATAATGGTTCCAGCAATGGTATGAGGAATGCGTTCCGAGGTCAGAACATGTGCAAACAGCATCGCATTGGCGATGATGAACATTAGCATGATCGTGACTTTTCCAGCCTCAAGCAGGACCTGACGGATGTCCTTGTCAAACGGGATCAGTGCGAGTGCTTTGCCCATTTTCGGCAGATTATAGGCAAGCAGGCTGCCAAAACCGGTGTTGCCGTTTTCAGGCACCCATGACTGTTCCTTGATCGGGCCCATGTCGCGGTAAAATACCACGGCAACAATCATGGCATAGAAGGCTGCAACAGCGGCGGCCTCGGTCGGGGTGAAAACACCACCGTAAATACCGCCCATGATCAGCACCACAAGGAAAAGTCCACCAGATGCCGACAGCAATGCACGGCCCCATTCGCCAAGGGTCGGGCGTGGCTGGCTTGGCAGTTTCTTGACGCGTGCGACGATGTAAATCGCAATCATCAACATCAGGCCAACCATGATGCCCGGGATCACCCCGGCAAGGAACATGCGGCCAACCGAAACCTCGGTCGCGGCGGCATAGACCACCATGACGATCGATGGCGGGATCAGAATGCCAAGTGTTCCGGCATTACAAATCACACCAGCCGCAAAGCTTTGCGGATAGCCTGCGCGCACCATCCCGGCGATCACGATGGAGCCGATGGCAACAACCGTGGCCGGGCTGGAGCCCGAAACGGCGGCAAACAGCATACAGGCCAGAACCGATGCCATGGCAAGACCACCAGGGAACCAGCCGACCGTATCAATGGCAAAGCGGATCAGACGCCGGGCAACGCCACCGGTCGATAAAAACGCCGATGCCAGAATGAAATAAGGGATGGCAAGAAGGGTGTAATGTTCCATCCCGCCAAACAGCTTTTCCGCCAGCGTGGCAAGGCTGTCATCGCCAAACAGCATAATGGTCGCAAGCGACGATACGCCAAGTGAAATGGCAATCGGTGCGCCCAATGCCATTAAGCCGAACAGCAGGATAAACAGGAATGCAATTGTCATGATTTTGTGTCCCTGCCTGACTTATGATTTAGGCGTGGCAGAAGCATTTTGATCGTCGTCACTGCCGTTCGGGGCAATCTGATCAATCGCTTCGCGGGCTTCGTCAGCCAGATTGAAACCAACCTGCTTGCCGGTAATGATCCGCCAGCCAACCTGTGCCAGACGGAACGCCAAAAGGGCGGCACCAACCGGCATGATCAGATAGACGAACCACAGCATGACCGGGCTGTCTTCGGCCTCCATTTCAAGCATGTGGTTGAAACTGACGAGTTCCCACCCGCCAATGATCAGCCAGCTTGAATAAAGGAGGCCTGCGCCAACAACGATAAGTCCAATGACGCGCTGGACCTTATCGGGGAACAGGCGCACAAGCGCATCCACCCCAATATGCGATCCAACCTTCACCCCATAGGACATGCCAAACAGGATCAGCCAGGCAAACAGGAATTCGGTGATTTCCAGAGCCCATGTCAGGCCGGAATTAAACACGTAGCGCATGACGACATTTACAAAGGTAAGTGACGTCATGGCGGCGAGCAGGAGGGCAATTAAGCCCTCCTCCAGCCGGGTAACGACCGCTGAAATCATCAGAAACGGCCCTTTTCCAAATGTAGGGAAAGAAGAACGGATCAGTTACACGCCGCAGCTGCGTCGATGATGTCCTGACCGATGTCGTCGGAGAATTCCGCCCAAACCGGTTTGACAGCATTCTGCCATGCGGAGAAATCGTCACCAGACAGTTGCTGAACTTCGGTTTCACCCGAATCAATGACGGCCTGACGCTGTTCGGCGGTCAGTTCAGCCGACAGGCTGTTGGCATAGTCGGATGCTTCGTTCATGGCTTGGGTCAGCCCGTCACGGATTTCCGGGTCCAGACCGTCCCACCATTTGGTCGAGGTGACGACCATGTAGTCCAGAAGGCCGTGGTTGGATTCGGTGATGTAATCCTGAACTTCGAAGAATTTCTTTGAATAGATGTTCGACCAGGTGTTTTCCTGACCATCAACAACACCCGTTTGCAGGGCGGAATAGGTTTCCGAGAATGCCATTTTCTGTGGCACCGCATCGACGGCTTCAAACTGTGCAGCGATTACGTCAGACGACTGAATACGGAATTTCAGGCCTTCGGCATCGGCAGGATTGTTGAGCGGCTTGTTGGCCGAAAGCTGTTTGAGGCCGTTGTGCCAATAGCCAACACCGGTCAAACCCTTGTCGGACATGGCGCCCAGAAGTTCCTGACCTTTTTCGCCGTTCTGGAAGCAGGAAACCGCATCCATGTCTTTAAACAGGAACGGAAGGTCGTAGACCTGAAGCTTTTTGGTCCATTTGCCAAATTTCGCCAGCGACGGTGCGCCGAACTGAACATCGCCCCGCAGGATGGCGGCAAGAACCTTGCTGTCATCAAACAGCTGCGAGTTCGGGTAAATTTCAATTTTAACTTTGTCGCCAAGGAGTTCCTCGGCGCGTTTTTTAAAGAATTCCGCACCCTTGCCTTTGGGGGTGTTCGGCGCGACCACATGGGCAAACTTGATGACTTCCTGTGCGGATGCCATGCCGTTCATGCCAAGGATTGCGGCCGTTGCAACACTGGCTGCGAGGATTTTCTTGCTGATAAGACGCATCAAAATGTCTCCCTATAAGTTTTGTGCGTTTTCCCGGTAGCGCGCCTTTTGTCGGCGTCGTTTTGAAACGCCGTGCGGCGCTGGCCTCTTATCAGCAAGGCGCGGGCCAGTTTTTACGGTTGCCGATAAACTACATGAAAACAACCGGTTAGGGGCATTGATGTAAGTGTGCGATGCAGCATAAGTGACTGTTTTTGTTGGGGATTTCGCACATCAAATTTCACGAATGTGTGAAAATCCACACACGCAAGTGGGGAGATGATGTGTACGTATTTCTGCGATGATGTGGATGGACTGGGATAAACAAAAACCCGCCTTATCGGGCGGGTTCTGCATCGGTGGAACTGCGGGGTTTTCTGAAATCAGCGGGGGTAATGCCGTATTTGGTCAATTTGTCATAGAATGTCTTGCGCGGCAGGCCAAGGGTCATGACCGTTGCAGTGACATTGCCGCCATGTTCACGCAGGGCTTCGCAAATCACACCTTTTTCAAAGGCATCGACCTGTTGGGGCAGGGATGCAATTTCCGTGTTGCTGTCGTCCTTGCCATTGGCCAGTGGATCAAGCCCCAGTACCCGGCGTTCAGCGGCATTGCGCAATTCGCGCACATTTCCCGGCCAGTCATGGGCGTTAAATGTTGCCTGTTCGGCCGGGGTGATCGGTTTTGTCGGACGGTCAAATCGATTGGCGGCATCGCGGGCAAAATGTTCAAACAACAATGGAATGTCGTCCTTACGATCGCGAAGCGGCGGGATATGAAGTTGCACGACGTTGAGGCGGTAATAGAGGTCTTCGCGAAATTTTCCGCGGGATGCGGCGTCACGCAGATCAATTTTGGTGGCGGCAACCACGCGCAGATCAATCGGCTGGACGCGGTTTGAGCCCAACCGTTCAAGGGCGTGTTCCTGTAAAACCCGCAAAAGCTTGATCTGAAGGGCGAGCGGCATGCTTTCGATTTCATCGAGAAACATGGTGCCCTTGTCGGCAAATTCAAACTTGCCGATGCGTTTGTGATCCGCCCCGGTAAAAGCCCCGGCCTCGTGGCCAAACAGTTCAGATTCAATGAGTTGTTCAGGCATTGCGCCACAATTGACCGCGACAAACGGCCCAGTGCGCCCCGACATTTCATGCAGGTTGCGTGCGATGACTTCCTTGCCAGACCCGGTTTCACCATTGATCAGCACATGGGCATTGGTCGATGCGACATTGCCAATCAGGGTGCGCAGTTTTTCCATCGCCGGGTTTTGACCGATAAAGCCCGAGACATTTTTGCTGTGGCGGGCCAGTTCGACCTTAAGCGTCCTGTTTTCCAGAACCAGTTTCCGGTGGCTGATGGCGCGTTTGGTGATGTCGATAAAAAGATCAGGATCAAATGGTTTTTCAATGAAATCAAAGGCCCCGTCATGCATGGCGCGGACAGCGGTTGCGATGTCACCATGTCCGGTAATCATGACGATGGGCATTTCGCCGTCAATTTTGCGGGCTTCGGTCAAAAATTCCAGACCGTCCATTTTCGGCATGCGGATGTCAGAAACGACAACGCCCGACCAGCCTTTGCGCAGGCGGGCAAGGGCGGATAGCGCATCGGCAAAGACCTCAACCCGGATATCTGCCAGTTCGAGTGTCTGCTGTGCGGCTTCTCGCACATCGGCATCATCATCAACAAACAGAACGCAATGGGCGGTGGTTTGCACGGGCATTCCTTCGATCCGTTTCAAAGATCACGCGGCCAAGGCATATCCAATGCGTGATCTGTTATGAACTCTCCGATTGATGCGGAGTTTCGATCTGTTTATCAGTCGAAGCGTTTTGCGTCGAGTGCCAGTTGTCGCCACTGTCGGCGGTGACCACATCGTAACGAAGTTCGATGATAAAGGATGCGCCACCATTTGGGCGGTTTTTCGCACGAATGGTGCCGCTAAAGCTTCGGATGATGCCATAGCAGATAGACAACCCCAGCCCCAACCCGTCACCGAATGGCTTGGTGGTAAAGAACGGATCAAACAGTTTGGGCAGGTTGTCGGGCAGGATGCCGTGCCCATTGTCCTTGATGCTGATCAGCAGGCGGTCGTCGCCCTTGGTGATGTGAACCTCGATCTTTGCGTCTTCATCACTCGGGCAGGCATCGGCGGCATTATTGAGGATGTTGGTAAAGACCTGAATGAGCTGGTTGGGTTCGGCAATGACGGGTTTTAAGTCCGGGGCGTAGCTGAGCACGATGTTTGATGCGCCGGTGCGACCGGTTTCAAGTATCAGGTCAATGGCCTTTTGCATTTGTTCATGGACATCAACCGGCTGATTGTCCTGTTCGGGACGGCGGGCAAAGGTTTTAAGGTTGCTTGTGATCCGGCCCATGCGGTCTGTCAGTTCGGAAATGCGTTGCAGGTTGCGATTGGCCGTATCGCTGTTGCCGCGCGATATGAACTTGAGCGCATTTTCCGCATAACTGCGAATGGCGGTCAGCGGTTGATTGATTTCATGGGCGATGCCCGCCGACATCTGGCCAAGGGCGGCCAGTTTACTGGTCTGGACCAATTCGGTTTGGGCGGATCGCAGGGCATCTTCGGTGCGTGACCGTTCATTGATTTCCTGTGCCAGACGTAAGTTGGTGCTCATAAGGTCGGCGGTGCGAAGGCGGACCTGACGTTCAAGTTCGCGTTGCGACCAGTCACGGATTTCAAGTTGTTCAAGCATCGTGCGACGGCGCTGCAGGATGATGAAAACCAGCCCGACAAAGATGATGTGGGCGGCCCCGGCCATTAGTCCGGCACTAAGGGTTGAGCGATCCAGAACCGACTTGTCGGTCAAAAGAAACATCCGCCATCCTTGCTTGGGAAGGGAACTGCTGGTCGCGAGATATGTCGTCTTGCCTAGGTTGGTCTTTGTTGACGATGGTTCTGCTTTTTCAGCGCGCTCCGTCGGGGGCAGGTCAGATAGGTCTTTGGGAATGGTCGACAACGTCAGAACAGAAAGTTCATCGCCCTTGGGCCATTGCCCGTCGGTCAGAGGCATCAGTTCAAGAGGAGAATCGCCGTATTTACGCGATGCGATGATGCGCGGACGATTTTTGGCGGGCAGGTCTTCGAGGGTGCGAAAGCGCCATTCCGGACGGGCTGATATGATGACGACGCCGTTTTCATCCGTGACAAGCACGCTTTCTCCACCCTTGGTCCAGCGCTGCAGCAATGTATCAAGGTGGGTTTTAACAACCATCGCCCCGTCAAACGTCACACCATCGGAGCGCACCGGATGGGAAATATAGTAGCCCGGAACGTTCGATGTGATGCCAAAGGCAAAGTAATGGCCGGTTTCGCCGCGGCGTGCTTGCTGAAAATAGGGCCGGAAGGAGAAATTCCGCCCGATAAAGGACGCGTCACTGTTCCAGTTGCTGGCCGCAATGGTCGTGCCATCACGATCCATGAAATAAATGTCGGATGCGCCACTGTCGGCAGCAAGTTTTTCCAAATAGACATTTACCTGTGCGGCATTGGCGGGGTCGGCAAAGGTGGCAAGGTTGAGGATGCGGTTATCAGAAGCCAGCGTGATCGGCAGGTATTCATGTTCCTTGATCGCGCCCTGAAGGTTGGAACGATACAGTTCCAGTTTGTTGCGGCCATCCTGCGCGATATCGACAAGGCGGGTTTCGCGCCAGAACTCGGTCACGGTCCAAACCGTTACAGGCAGCAACAGCAGCAATATGCAAAGAACAGCACGCGATGTGCGTTTGACCGAGACTGATGTTCTTAGCATTTCCACCCATTCATTTTTACGATCATCCACCACTTAAGGATAGGTGGTTCCGGGGGATTAAATTACAAATTCATTTCAATTCCCAGATGAAATTTCACAAGTTCGGCCTGACGCTTGATAATCGCTTGATCAGATTGTACCTATCAAGGACGCGACTATGCCAGTTGGCACGGTTTGAAAGCAGGTTTGGCATCCGCCAAGATCAAAAAGCCGTTTATCGTATCAAGAAAGTTTCCCTTGAATGAGCGAACAAGACACACACCTGATTTGGGTTCTGGGCGATGATCGGGCCGGAAACATCAATCAGGCGATTGGCGTTGCCGAAGCGCTGGCACAGCCATTCAAGCGGGTTGATATCGAATATACCAAGCTGGCTCGGCTGCCCAACATCCTGCGTGGCGCGAGTTTGCTTGGTGTGGATGACGGAACGCGTGCGCGTTTGACCACACCCTGGCCTGATCTTGTTATTGCGGCCGGGCGCCGAACCGCCCCTGTTGCCCGCTGGATCAAAAAGCAAAGCCGTGGTCACACCCGAATTTGTCAGATCATGCGCCCTGATAGTGGTGAAAAGGATTTTGATCTGATTGCCGTTCCGGCCCATGACCAGATGCCTGCGCGTGAAAACGTTTTGCAAATCCCCGGTGCGCCGCATCGGATCACGGAAACGCGTCTTTTGATCGAAGCCGATAACTGGCGCAGCCATTTCAAAGGTTTGCCCGGTCCCCGGTTTGCCGTGATTGTTGGCGGCAGTTCAAAGAAAACGACGTTTACCGCAGACATGGCCGATGATCTGATCTCGCACGCAATTGATGCGGCGAAGGCTGTTGACGGTAGTCTTCTGGTGACGACAAGCCGACGCACCGGGCGCGAAAACGAACAACTGATTGCCGACCGGTTGGCGCAGTCGGGGATTTCGTATCATTTGCATGACTGGACATCGGATGCCGAAAATCCGTATTTCGGGTATCTCGCACTGGCCGATGTCTTGATCGTAACGGGTGATTCGGTATCGATGTGTTGTGAAGCCGCCGCCGCACCGGGGGGCGTTTATATCTATGCGCCACAAGGACTGGCGGCGATACGGCATCAACGGCTGCATCAGGCGTTATATGACGGGCAATATGCCCGACCGTTGCTTGATAGTACCGAACTCGTTCCGTTCAAACATCCATCGTTTCAGCCCGCACGCGCGGTTGCCCAGCGGTGTCTTGAATTGCTAAGTGCGCCGGTATCCTGATCCGTTAATCGGGTTGGCGCAGGCTGTTTCCCATCGGGTCGATGTGATCGACCAGAAAGTCGATAAAGGCGCGGATGCGCGTGGCAAGATGTTCGTGGCCGGCAAACATCGCATGAATGAGTTGTTCGTCCTGTGGCGTCCAGTCTGACAGGACTTCGACCAAATTCCCGGCCTTGATATCAGCCTGAATGTGAAAACGTCCCAGTCTGGCCAAGCCAAGCCCGGAAAGGCACATGCGCCGCATTGTCGGGCCGTTATCGCACATGAAATTTCCCGATATGGTGCGCTTGAGCCTCTCGCCTGTTTCGGGGCTGCGAAATGCCCATTCATTCAAGGGCAGGGGAAAGTTAAACCGCAGACAATTATGGTTCACAAGATCGTCGGGATGATGTGGCAAGCCGTGCTTGGCAATATAGTCGGGCGATGCCACGACCATGCGGTGGCTTTCAATCAGTTTGCGGGCCTTAAGCGATGAGTCGGGCAGTGCCCCCGACCGGATCGCGATATCGGCCCGTTCTTCGAGCAAGTCAATAATCCCGTCGGTCAGTGAAAAATCCAGTTCGACGTCTGGATAGCGTTCCAGAAAGGCCGGGATCAGTGGCTGCACATACATCAACCCGAATGCAATCGATGCATTGACGCGCAAACGGCCACTTGGTGCGGCCTTGCCGCCACTGGCAACCGCACGCTCAGCATCGTCAATTTCATCAAGAACACGGCGCGCCCGGACCAGATACATGTCGCCTTCGGGGGTGAGTTGCAGGCCACGGGTGGACCGCACGATCAAGCGGGTCGACAATCGGTCTTCGATGCGGGTGACAAGTTTACTGACGGCGGATGGCGACAGATGGAGTTTGCGCCCGGCTTCGGAAAAGCTTTTGAGTTCAGCCACCCGAATGAAGGCTTCCATTTCCCCTGCACGATTATCCAACTGATCCTCCATCTTTGAATTCAATTCAAAGGCATTTGTCGCGCATTCCCGATTATCGCGCAACCATTCCATCGTCATATTGGGCGGCAATGGACGGGGCCGAATGCCCCATCACTTTTTAAAGCCCGCAGCGTAGTGCGCGCGGGCCGGAGAATGAAAATGCCGCTTGCTTTATTTGCGTTGACGATTGCGGCCTATGCAATCGGGACAACGGAGTTTGTCGTTGTTGGCTTATTGCCGACCGTGGCAAATGATCTTTCGATTACACTGCCCATGGCCGGGTTGATCGTCAGTGTTTATGCCCTTGGCGTGACGTTTGGTGCTCCTGTTTTGACCGCCCTTACCGGACGCCTGCCGCGCAAGACCTTGATGCTCGGCCTGATGGGGGTGTTTGTGGTTGGCAATGGTGCCGCCGCACTCAGCCCGACTTATGAAATGCTGCTGGTGGCCCGGGTTGTTTCGGCCTTTGCCCATGGTGTGTTTTTCTCAATCGGGGCAACGATTGCCGCCGATCTGGTGCCGGAAAACCGCCGTGCATCGGCAATTGCCATGATGTTCATGGGGTTGACGGTTGCGATTGTCACCGGCGTGCCATTGGGTACGTTCATCGGCCAGATGTTTGGCTGGCGCGCGACATTCTGGGGTGTTGCATCACTTGGCGTGATTGCCTTTGCCGCAATTGCCGTTTTGTTGCCATCCAACCTGACACGTGCGGAACCCGCACGTTTGCTTGATCAGGTGCGCGTGCTGGGCAGTGGTCGTTTGTTGCTGGTGTTTGGCATGACGGCGTTTGGCTATGGCGGGACGTTTGTGACCTTTACCTATTTATCTGCGGTTTTGCAGGACATTACCGGATTTAGCGAGGCATCGGTCAGCCTGATACTGGTATTTTACGGATTGGCGATTGCGGTGGGGAACCTTGCCGGGGGCCGTATTGCAGATCGCAATCCGGTGCGCGCCTTAAGCGTGCTGTTTGCTTTACAGGTGGCAACATTGGTTGTCTTTACCTTTACCGCCGTCTCGCCGGTTCTGGCTTTGGTGACTTTGGCGGCCCTTGGTTTCTTGCAATTTGCCAGTGTGCCGGGGCTTCAGCTTTATGTTGTGCAACTGGCGAAATTGCATCGCCCGGGTGGGGTTGATGTGGCATCGGCGCTAAACATTGCGGCGTTCAATCTTGGCATTGCCATTGGGGCATGGGTTGGCGGGCTGGTGGTTTCATCGTCGCTTGGCCTGTCGGCAACGCCGTGGGTGGCGGCCATTCTTGTTACCTTTGCTGTCGGGTTGACTCGGATTAGTGGTGCGCTGGATCGTCGGGCCAGTTCGGTTCTTTCGGCCTCATAACCGTTTTTGATCCCATCCCATCTGGTGCATCAGGTGGGGTGGGTGTCAGAAAGGCTTGTTTTAATTGCCGTTTTGGCGTTGTTTGATCATGTGCCCCACAAAACAGGTTTTGTCCCTATGTCTGCGACCAATGGTGCGATGACTGCACCTGATCTTTTCCCACGCAAAACGGCGATCCTGCTGTTGGCGACTGTGGCGTGCTGTTTTGCCGCCAACCACGTTGCTGCGCGTCTTGCCTTTGAAAACGGGACGGGGTTGCTGTTGGCAATCTTGTGCCGGTCCGGGGTGGCGTTACTGATCCTTATCGCGATTGTTGTTGGACAACGCCATTCCATTCGTCTGCCGAAAAGTTCGGTGCGCTGGCAGATTCTTTTGGGATTGATGATCACGATCCAGAGCCTGTGCCTGTATTCGGCGGTTGCGCGCATTCCTGTTGCACAGGCGTTGCTGACGGCCAACAGTTTCCCGATCATTCTGGCCCTTCTGACGTGGGGTTTAGGGGGCGCGCGTCCAACACTGAAATCAACTGCGCTGATGCTGTTTATTCTGTCGGGGCTGGTCTTGGCACTTGATGTGCCCGGTAAACTCGATGGTGACGTTTCGGTCGGTGAAACCTGGTGGCAGGGGATTGCCTTTGCACTGACGGCGGCGACCGCCTTGTCCGTGGCGTTTTGGGTGACCGATCATAAACTTGCAGCCTTGAACGGGTCTGTTCGGTCAATGTTCACCATGGTCGTGGTTTTCATTTCCATGATCATTGCTGGTCTTGGCAATGTTTTACCCGGTGGCATGGCCTTGCCTGATGCAACACCGGGCTGGTTCGGATTGGCGGCCTTGGTTTTGCTCTATGGTGGGGCGTTTTCGGTTCTGTTCATCTCCGTGCCGCGTCTTGACATGGCGCGCAACGCGCCGGTGATGAATATGGAACCGATTGCGACATTGCTGTTTGCCTGGGTGGTGCTTGGTCAAATGATCAGCCCGATCCAGATGGCCGGTGGCCTTGTCGTGATCTGCGGGATCGTGATCCTGAGTTTGCGCAAATCAGCCTGATTGTCGGGCATAGGTCAAAATGCAGAAAAGGGGCCAGATGGCCCCGCTTATGAGTGGAAAACTCAGACCGCTTGTGAATGCCTGCCATGGGCATGATTGAGATAGGTATCAAACACGGCACAGACCGCACGGACCAGCGGGCGTCCCGTATTGGTCAGTTTGATGTGCGTGCTGTTAACTTCCACGATGTCATCATTGGTCATTGCACGAATGCGATTGAGTTCTGGTGCAAATCTGTCGGCGGATGTGCCGTGTGTGGCACAGATTTTTGCGACATCCACCGACAGATTGCACATCAGCTCGTTGATGATGTCACGGCGCAGGCGGTCTTCGTTTGAAACGGCAACGCCTTTTTCAATTGCACAGTCGCCGCCCTCAACCGCGCGCTGCCAACGGGCCAGTGCCGGATCATTCTGAGCATAGCCTTGCGGCAGGGACGAAATGGCCGATGGACCAAACCCGATCAGGGCCTCGGCGCGGTCGGTGGTATATCCCTGGAAATTACGGTGTAGTTTGCCGTTGTAAAGTGCGGTTGCCATCGGGTCTGCCTGATGGGCGAAATGGTCCAGACCGATGGCGACATAGCGGTGATAGGCCAGCCTGTTCTGGATTTCTTCATACTGTGCCCAGCGTTCCTGCGTATCTGGCAGGGTTTCGGTCGGGATCAGGTTTTGGTGCTTTTTCATCCATGGTACGTGGGCATAGCCAAATACCGAAAGACGATCCGGGCAGAGTGTTGCGGTCTGATCGACGGTCTGGCGGATGGATTGAACGGTTTGATTGGGAAGGCCATACATCAGATCGACGTTGATGCCGCGAAGGCCGCGATGGCGTAACCGGGAAATGACGTCACGGACCAGATCATAACTTTGGACGCGGTTAACCGCGCGCTGGACATCGGCGTTGAAATCCTGAATGCCAATGCTTGCGCGGTTAAAGCCGCATTCGATCATGGCATCCATCAGATCATCATTTGCTGTGCGCGGGTCCATTTCTATGGCGACTTCGGCCGTGGGCAGGATATCAACCTTTTTGCGGATAGCGCCCATGATGGTCCGAAGATCATCGGCCTTAAGGATGGTCGGGCTGCCGCCGCCAAAATGAATGTGCGACACGGTGAACCGGTGTGTCGGATCAAGCTTGCCCAGCGTGTTTTTGATCTCGGTCAGAAGGGCCGCGACGTAGGTACCAACGGGTTTGTAATGCTTGGTTATTTTGGTGTTGCAGCCGCAGAACCAGCACATTTCCTCACAATAGGGGACATGCAGATATAGCGACAGCGGTTGAAGCGGGTTTAACTCGCCAAGCCAGTTTGCAAACACTTTGCCGTTTATGGCGTCATGAAAATGCGGTGCCGTTGGATAGCTGGTGTAGCGTGGCAGGCGCAAGTCGTATTTTTCATAAAGGGCAAGCTGCATGACGGACATCCCGATTGGTGCGTTCTGTCCGTCTTTTGCATCATTCCAATGACGCGCGCCTTGATGTGCGTCAAGGATGGGGAGCTGGAAAACCGTGCCGTTTGCTCAAGGCCTGCAAGATGGTGTCTTTGTCATCAATAAAGGCATGGCCGTTGGCAATGCCGGTTTGAAGATCAGGCGCATCACCCGATTTCAGGATCATCACCGGAAGAGATTGGTGGTCTTCCCCCAGAAGGTCGACAATTTCCGCGCGCGGACGCGACCACGCAATGCGATGAACATCAAGATCGCCGCACAGATCGGGAAAAGACGCCAGAACACCCTCGATCAGCGCGCAGTGCCAGCAATAAAATCGCTGTCCGGGCCATGCCGGGTCTTCAAAATCGGGTTTTAGGACAAAAATCGTATCACGCTCGATAACAGGCATGGGGCAGCGCTTTTTTATGGGGGCGAGATGGTGTTTCGCCGCGTGGGTATCGCAGCACTTTGTCAGAGATGCTTGAACGCCGAAATCAGATCGGCCCTAAGAGTGGCCAGTCGTTCGCGACCTTCGTCTTCTTCATAGGGTTTTGATTGTCCAACACCCCAGATCGGGCCGGGCCAGGCCGCATCATCCTTAAAGCGGGCAACCACATGGCAGTGGAGTTGTGGCACCATATTTCCCAGCATTGCGACATTGGTTTTATGGGCATCAAACCGGCGTTTTAGAGCGGCTGAAACGGTAGCGGTTTCGTCGCCCAGCGTTTTGCGATCTTCCGGGCTGAGATCATCATAATCAACAAGATCAGGACGTTTAGGGACAAGAATGAGCCAAGGATAGCGCGCATCATTCATCAACAAAACATGTGATAGCGGGCCGTCTGTGACCAAGGTCGTATCAGCAGCAAGTTGGGGATGAAGCGAAAAGGCGTTGTTCATGTGGGGACCTCAATCTTAAGCCAAAAAGACGTGTTGTTATAACCTGCTCGGTCGGAAGTGTCTTCTCTTGCGTGGTGATATGTGGCAAGTGACCGGCATCACGTCACTTTCATCCGACCATTCGAAGATGGGGTGGTGTGGCGACCGGTTGATCGGGGCGCGTATTGTGCTCTTGATGGTCTTGAGGCGCCAGACAGCCCAAGGCATCAAGTGTCCGATGAACGGCGACATCAAACGGCGTATGGGGTTCGTTGCCAAACAGTGTACGCAAACGATCATTGTGCATGCGGGCCGGGTTGCGCCAAAGGTAACGAATTTCCCAGGCTTCGCGGAAGAACGGAACAAATGGGCGCAGCAGGCCAATCATCGTCCATGGAAGGGATTTGACTGGAATATCGGGATTTCCAACCGCGCGTTTGATCGCAGAGACCATTTGTGTCCCGTCTTTGTCCCAATGTCCTTGCAGGTGAAATTGCGCGAAGGATCCTAAGACATCGGATTGATCAAGAAGCCGGACAATCGTTTCGGCGACGTCGGGCAAATACGCCCATTGATGGCCCACGCCCGCGTTGCCCGGATAGGTGATTTCATGAACAGGTTGACCGGCCTTGACCAGACATTGGGAAAACCAGTTGTTGTTTGCGCCCGGTCCAAAAAAATCACCTGCGCGAACAATCAATCCTGTTGCACCTGAATGAACAGCTCGGCGCATACGCCGTTCCATTTCCACCCGAATAGCGCCTTTGCGGGTGTTCGGGAGCTGCGGGCTGGTTTCGGTCAGATTGGAAAGTTGGTCTTCATTGAAATTGTAAACCGTTCCGGGCAGGACAATGCGTGCCTTGTTTACGATAGCGGCCGCAATCGTGTTGTCAAGCATGGGCAAAACCAACTTGGACCAATTGCGGTAGCCCGGCGGATTAACGGCATGAATGATGACATCAACACCTCGGCTTGCATTTAACACGTCATCGCGGCACATGGCATCGCCGACGCGCCAGTCAATATCATCTGCATTGGACTGATCGGCCTTGGGGGATGTTCGCACCAGTGCACGGACCTTCCAGCCATGGTCATAAAGAGCGTTGGTAATGGCCGATCCAATGCCACCATTAGCACCAATGACAAGGGCTGTGCGTTTGAATGTGCGGGTCATAATTTTTGTCCTCCGTTAATTAGGATGGACAAAGGGTACTGGGCATGTCGGTAAAACGGTATTCTATAAATTGGCATCTATGATATACATAAATGTATGGCAATGCATGAACCCAACTGGGACCTTTATCGGACGTTTCTTGCAGTGTTAGAGCATGGGTCTCTTTCGGCGGCTGCACGCGCGCTCGGCTTAACGCAGCCGACGGTTGGACGACACATTGACGAATTGCAAGAGCAGTTGGGGATTGTGCTTTTCACCCGGTCGCAATCTGGTTTGGTGCCAACAGATACAGCCATTGGGTTACGTCCACACGCAGAAGCACTGCGATCAACGGCAAAGGCACTTCAACGCGCTGCAAGTGCCGAGAGAGGTGCCGTTCAAGGTACTGTGCGCATCACCGCAGCTGAAGTGGTCGGGATTGAAGTTTTGCCGCCCATCCTGACGGGTATTCGGAATTCATTTCCTGATCTTGAATTCGAGCTTGTGTTGTCAAACCGGGTGGAAAATTTGCTGCGACGCGATGCCGATATTGCGGTGCGTATGGTTGCACCAAATCAGGATTCCCTCATCGCGCAGAAGACCGGGACCGTTGAGATCGGGTTTTATGCGACGACGCGATATCTTGCGCAATCTGGCTGGGCGGATCGCCATGATAAAATTGACTGGTCGGAGCTTGTCAAACTTGATCTGATCGGTTTTGACACCAAGACAGCTGACATTCGATCGATTATTGAAAGAAATCAGCACCTTGGCAATGTGGAATTTGACATGCGTGTTGATAGCAATACCGCGCAGTTGGCGATGATGCGGGCGGGTTTCGGTGTTGCTCTTTGCCAGTCGCATCTGGCTGCACGAAGTGGCGACTGTGTACGTTTGATTCCAGAGTTTTCGGTCGGACTGGACACGTGGATAACCATGCATGAAGGCCTGCGCGATACATTGCGCTGCCGGATGGTGTTCGATGCCCTGGTTACGGGAATGAAATCTTATGTGCGCGGTGGCTTAAAAGGTCTTTCAGTGCCGCATGTTGGATCGTTCGGTGACTGACAGGTGACGCATATGGTTTCATACGAAGTTCAGGCGGCCTTATCCTTTTGCCGCAGTGGCTTGTGGTGCTGATCACACTGGTTTGCTTGCGATTTGATTGGTTTGCTCCTAGCTAACAACTGGGTTGGCTTTCATGCCTTACGCAGCAAAAGGAAACCTCAGTATGTCGGATCGAAAGCGCGTCGTTATCGTTGGGGCCGGATTTGGTGGCATGAGTGCGGCCAAAAAACTTGCTGGTAAAGATGTTGACGTCATTCTGATCGACAAACGCAATCATCACCTGTTTCAACCGTTGCTGTATCAGGTGGCAACGGCGGATTTGTCGCCGGCCGAAATTGCCTGGCCGATCCGCAGCATGTTCAGTAAATCGCCAAATGTTTCCGTTTTTATGGGGGAAGTCACCGGGATTGATTTGCCAAACCAGCGTGTTCTTTCCGGGGAACATGTTCTGGAATATGACTACCTTGTTTTGGCGACCGGGGCGGTAACGTCCTATTTCGGCAATGATGACTGGGCGTCGGTGGCACCGGGTTTGAAGAATATTACCGAGGCGACCAACATCCGCAAAAGCCTTTTAATGGCGTTTGAAAGGGCCGAAAACAGTCAGGATGAGGATCAAAAACGCCGACTTTTGAATTTTATCGTTGTCGGTGGTGGTCCGACCGGTGTCGAAATGGCCGGGGCAATTGCCGAACTTGCCAAAAAGACACTGTCTGATGATTTTCGCCGAATTGATCCGCGTGACGCGCGCATCATTCTTGCCGAAGGTGGGCCAAGGTTGCTGGCTGCATTCCCCGAAGATTTGTCTGACTATACGCAAAAGTCGCTTGAAAGCATTGGGGTTGAAGTGCGCGTTGGGCAGGCTGTCACCGAGATCACCGCGCAAGGTGCGAAAATCGGCGATGAATTTATTCCCAGTGCCAATGTCATCTGGGGGGCCGGGGTTCAGGTTCCTGATTTGCAAGACTGGACGCAAAAACCTGCGGATCGTGGCGGGCGGATCATGGTTGAGGGGGGCCTTTCCGTTCCCGGTCATTCGCATGTTTTTGTCATCGGGGATGCTGCCCATGTTGCGTGGCGCGATGGTTTGACTGTGCCGGGCATTGCACCGGCGGCCAAGCAACAGGGAAAATACGTCGGGCAGCGTATTCTTGATCTGATGAACGGGCGGCAAACATCGCCGTTTAAATACAGTCACGCCGGCAACCTTGCCACGATTGGCCGACACCGCGCTGTGATGGACCTTAATGGCATCAAGCTAAGAGGATGGCTGGCCTGGTGGTTCTGGGGGCTGGCGCATATTTATTTCCTGATCGGGTTGCGTGCCCCGGCACTTGTCATGGTGCAATGGGTGTGGAGTTACCTGTTTCGTAAAAAAGGTGCGCGTCTGATTACCGGGCAGGACAGGGAAAATGCGACGGCGGTTGTGCCGCCGCCGCAAAAGGAAACCTGAATGATTGTGTTTGGCCGCAAACATCAGGCGGCGTTCTCTGTTCTGTGTTTTGCGATCAAACGATCAACGATGTTGGCAACCTCGCCCTCGGCATCGGCGATGGATTGACGGGTTCGGTCATCGGCAAACTCGTCATATTCGATGGCCGTTCCGTATTGATCGGTGATCCCGATATATTCAAGCGGGGTGAAAAGAGCGCCTTCGACAAAGTTCAGATGCGCAATCCGGCCATCCGGGCCATAGCCGTAGTCACCGCGCGATGACAGGGCAACGATGGATTTATTGCCCGTTACCATCGGCCAATAAGGAACGCCGTCGCGCGTCCGGTCAAACCCAAAGGTACGACCCACCCGGACGATGTTATCAAGCCAGGCCTTCATCTGGGCGGGCATGCCGAAATTATACATCGGAACACCGGCAACAATCACATCGGCACGTAGCAGTTCATCGACCAGTGTGTCACTTTGGGCCAAAGCATCATGCATCCAGTCTTCGCGCTGTTCGGGTTTGGTGAATGCCGCATGGACCCAGTCACCGGTGACGGGTTTGGGCGGGGATGCGCCAACATCGCGGTAAATGATTTCATCATCGGGGCGTTGGGTGCGCCAGAGTTCGATGAATTTGGCACTCAGGCGGCGGCTGTGGGAGCCGTGTTGTTTTTGGTCTGACCGGCCGGGGCGGGCGCTGCTGTCGATGTGCAAGATCGTGGTCATGATATCCTCCTAAGGATGATACTTGTTCATCTGTTGTTTGTTCGATGACCAAGACTTGCCTTGTTTTGGATGTTTCGGCAAAATCGAATTCCTCAGTTCATGGATGAATTAGGTTCACCTATATGTCGTTGCCACCACTTGCCGCATTGCGCGCCTTTGAGGCCGCCGCCCGCCATCAGAGTTTTAAAAAGGCTGCGGCTGAAATCGCCGTAACGCCGACGGCAATCAGCCATCAGATACGCCTGCTTGAGGAAACGCTTGGTATTCGTTTGTTCGACCGCAAGCCAAGGCAGGTTGTTTTGACTCCGGCGGGGCATGAGCTTTTCCCTGTTCTGCGTAATGGGTTTGCATCCTTTGCCTTGGCGATTGATCGTGTTGGGCAACGCGCAAAGGCCAGAAGCCTGACGGTGTCGGTTTTGCCGTCTTTTGCTGCCAAATGGCTGTTGCCGCGACTTCCGCGCTTTCAGGCCGAACATCCTGATATTCATCTGCGTTTGCATACCTCGCCCGAGGTGGTTGATCTGGCAAGCGGGGTTGTCGATGCTGCAATCCGTTATGGTGCCGGGCCGTACCGCGGACTTGTGGCGCAAACCATGTTTCAAGAACGGTTCGTGCCACTTTGCAGTCCGATGCTGGGTCTGAAACATCCCGAAGACCTGAAGGACTGTGCGCTTTTGCATCTCGATTGGCTAAGACCCGATGATCAGACACCGACATGGGAACGCTGGGGCTTGGCAGCGGGTATCAGTGGCTTGAAACTTTCGGGGGGATTTACGTTTTCCGATGATGCTCATGCCATTCAGGCGGCCATTGCTGGGCAGGGCGTGGTTCTGGCCAGCCGTGAGCTGGCACGCGCCGAACTTGACAGCGGGCTGCTCGTGCAGCCGTTTGGGCCAGTGATCGAAGGTCATACCTACAATCTGGTGCATACCGGCCGCGGAGACCATCGGGCTGAAGTCGAGGTGTTTGGAAACTGGATTGCGAGTGAAATTGCCAGATCACAAGAACATTCAAAACCCGCAGGCGATTGATGATTGACCTAAAGGGGCGCATGCGAAACGATACAGTCTTGATATGTAAAGCCATTGAAGGTGCATTATGCCACGTTTTGCTGCCAATCTGTCGTTTCTGTTTGCTGATCTGCCGTTTGAGAAGCGTTTTGCGGCAGCAGCAGAGGCGGGGTTTGTCGGCGTGGAATATATCGGGGCTTATGATGTACCGATGGCAACGGCAAAATCGCTTCTGACTGATAATGGCCTTGAGCAGGTTTTATTCAATCTGCCACTTGGCGACTGGGATGCCGGGGATCGTGGGCTGGCGTGCCGGCCGGGCCGTGAAGATGAATTTCGTGACTCTGTGGTCAAGGGGCTTGATTATGCGGCGGCGACCAATTGCAAAATGCTTCATTGCATGGCCGGTGTTATGGGCAAGGACGAAGATGCCGGTGAAATTGCCCGGCTTTATTGTGACAACCTGCTCTATGCCGCCGATCTGGCCGATCAGGCCGGTGTCGATATCCTGATTGAACCGATCAATCCGATGGATATGCCGGGCTATTTGCTTAATTCGGTGGAGCAGGCGGCGGTTATTCTCAAACAGCTCGACCATCCACGTCTGGCATTGCAGTTTGATATCTATCACGCACAAATTGTCGGCGGGAACATCGCCGCCCGTCTTGACCAGTATTTTGAGATCACCCGTCATGTGCAGGTGGCTGGCGCGCCGGGCCGTCATGAACCCGATAGTGGCGAGTTGAACTATCCGTTCCTGTTGTATCTGCTGGATCGGATTGGGTATGACGGCTGGATCGGCTGCGAATACAAGCCACATGGCAAGACCGAAGACGGGCTGGGTTGGCTTCGGCCATGGATGGCGGTCACTTGAGTATGGGAGTGCCAGATGTCGTTTTGGTTCACGATTAAGTTTCTTGCCGGTATCTTTGCTTTTTGTTTCGCCGCATCATTTATTTTCGGCGGATGGGGGCCGTCAAAATTTATTGGGGAAATCTTGCAGTTTCCCATACAGCTCTTTGAGATTTTTTTGAGCACAAAGCTAATAGTGATTGGCTACTGGTTTCTGTCTGGTGTTGTCGTCATAGGTTATGTCAGAGATAGAAAAAATCTTTCATAATAAAGCCGGCCACGGTTTACTCTTGTTCGTCAATCAGGACGGCGCGGAAATCATTGACGTTGGTGAGGGTCGGACCGGTCATCAGCAGATCGTCAATCTTGGCAAAGGCGCTATAGGCGTTGTTATCGGCCAGATATTTGCGCAAATCAATCCCGGCCTCTTGGGCCTTTTGCCAGCTTGTCGCATCAATGATCGCCCCGGCATTGTCTTCGCTGCCGTCAATGCCATCGGTATCAATCGCAAGGGCGCTAAAGCCCGGTTCGTCGCGCAGCTGAATAAGCAGGGATAGCAAAAATTCACTGTTGCGTCCGCCGCGTCCACCTTTGCCGCGCACGGTGACCGTGGTCTCCCCACCGGAAAGCAGAACACAGGGTTTGGTGGCCGGTTGGCCGTGGTTGGCGACCTGATGGGCGATACCGGCGTGCATGATGGCGACTTCGCGGGCTTCGCCTTCGATGGCGTCCCCTAGGATGACCGGGTTAAGACCCAATTCGCGGGCGATCTTGGCGGCGGCCTCAAGACTGTCTTGCGGGCGGGCCAGCATCACGGTTTCATGCCCGTCAAAGCAGGCATCACCGGGCTTGACAGTTTCATGGGCGCTATCGGTCAGGAGATCCTTGGCAGCCGTTGGAATATCGATCTGATAATGGCGCAGGATATCAAGCGCATCCTTACCCGTTGTCGGGTCGGCAACCGTTGGGCCCGATGCAATGATCGCCGGATCATCACCGGGAACGTCAGAGACAAGATATGTCACCATGCGGGCCGGGGAAGATGCCTGTGCTAGTCTGCCGCCCTTGATCGCGGACAGATGTTTGCGCACGCAGTTCATTTCCGAAATGGTCGCACCACTGCGTAAAAGTGCCTTGCTGATTGATTGTTTGTCTTCGAGTGTCAAGCCCGGACCGGGCAGGGCCAGCAGGGCCGACCCGCCACCTGAAATCATGCAGACCACCAGATCATCTGGGCCAGCTTTTTTGACAATCTCAAGTATGCGTTCGGCGGCCTTTTGACCCGCCGCATCGGGGACCGGGTGGGATGCCTCGACAATTTCGATGTGCTCACAGTCAACCGCGTGGCCATAACGGGTGACAACCAATCCCTCAAGCGGGCCCTCCCACGCCTTTTCAAACGCGCGGGCCATATTGGCCGATGCCTTGCCGGCCCCAATGACAATGGTTTTGCCTTTTGGCTTTTCTGGCATGTTCAATGGGATTTGAACGGCTGGGTCGGCTGCCTTTAACGCAGCATTCATCATGGCCAAAAGTTTTTCGCGCGCGGTTGTCATGGTTCGGTTCCCTGAATGGAGTTTTGGTCTGACCGTCTTTGGGCGGCGGTTTGAATATTGTTAAGTCGATTGTTTGTCTGAGGCTGTTTTAAAGAAATCAAGGACCGCTTGCAGATGATTTGACATCGCCTTTTCCGCCGCATCAGGATCGCGTGCGGCAATGGCTTCGATGATGTCATGATGATGTTCCTGCACCATCCGGTCAAACGAGGGACCGGTCAGATTGTTAAACCGGATTTCCATCAAGGCAGCCTGCAACACATCGTGGAGCATTTTCATCACGTGATAATAAATGATCGATCCTGTGGCCCGGCCGATCATCATGTGCAAACGATGATCGTCATCGGCGCGGTATTTGGACGCACGGCGCGGATCATGGGCCTGACGGTAGGCAATACGCAGCAACTTGATGTCTTCGTCACTGGCGTTGATTGCGGCGCGCCTAGCCGCCCATGTTTCCAGCGTGCAGCGGATTTCCTGCAGATCACGCAGGTTACTGATGGAATCGCGCACAAGATCGGTCATGGCGGTATCCATGTCGATCCCGGTCGATGACAGGATTTCCGTGCCGCCGCCTTGAACCGCGCGCAGATAGCCACGGGTTTTAAGCTTTTGCAGGGCGGCACGCACCGAAACGCGACTGACTTTCATGGTTTCGGCCAGTTGGCGTTCACCCGGAAGTCGGTCGCCGGGCAGGAAAATACCGTCTGAAATCTTTTCAAGCAGCTGGTCTGCGACCTGATCGGCAATCCGTTTGGGACGTTTCGTTTCCTGATCGTCCGGGGCCGGGGGCATTTTGGCAGACGGCATTTTAAGGTTTCTCCAGTCGCGGTTTATCAGCCGATGCTGTCACGAAGTCGTACCGTATTTTTATAAATGGTCATACCAGTTTAGGGGATGTTTGGGGCGGACGCAAAGCACGATACGCTCAAGACGCATTGTTATGCCAAGGCTTATTGATAATGACCGTTGGTCTTCAGGGTAGATCGGCTTGCATGAGCTTGTCTGAGCGTCGATAAATTGATACTTCAACAGATGTAAACCAACGCAACATACTTGCCCCATGACAGGCATGTTTGACGATTTCCCGGTTTGCCGTTCCGTCACCGACTTTCAGGAGAATACGCGTGCGTCACCATGCAGGGCCTCTTTTGGGCCAAGATGATCCGGCCCCGTTTGAAATTTTGAACGCAAATGGCAAAGGACATTCGCTTTTTGTTTGCGACCATGCATCGCGTGAAATTCCCCAAAGTCTTGGTACGCTTGGCTTGCCGGAAGAGGAACGCAAACGTCATATCGGGTGGGACATCGGGGCGCGCAAAGTAACCGAAATTCTCGTTGACCGGTTTGATTGCCCGGCTGTTCTGGGGGGCTATTCGCGGTTGGTGATTGATTGTAATCGCCAACTTTGGGATCCGACCGGGATGCCTGAAATTTCTGATCAGACGGTGGTACCGGGCAATAAAAACGTGTCGCCCACAGAACATATGAAACGGATCCGTGAGATTTTCCTGCCGTATCATTGGGCGATTGAAGAACAGATTGCCAATTTCCATGCCCATAAAATTGTCCCAGCTTTGATCGCAATCCACAGCTTCACGCCGGTGTTTCAAGAGTTTGAACGGCCTTGGGAACTTGGCATTCTTTGGGATCAGGATGATCGTATTCCAGTTCCGCTGCTGGCCAAGCTGCGCGAACAGAATCCCGATCTGACCATTGGTGACAATGAACCCTATTCCGGGCAACAAATGGCGGATTATACCATTGATCATCATGGTGAAGCCGGTGGTTTGCCCTGTGTGTCGATTGAAATCCGTCAGGATCTGATTGATACTGATGAAGGATGCGAGAAATGGGCAAAAATTCTTGGCGACGCGTTTGTCGATATTCTTGCCGATCCAAACCTTTATAAGATCAGGAGAGACTGATTTGGCGGCGTTCCAGACGCAAGAACCGGGGTTTTCGATTGGTATCGAAGAGGAATTCTGGCTTGTTGATCGCCAAAGCCGCGATCTTGCAAATGATCCGCCAGCGGACTTTTTAAAGGATGCCAAGGCAAAGCTGGGTGATCAGGTTTCCAGCGAGTTTATGCGCTGCCAGATCGAAACCGGTACCAAGGTTTGCAACAGTGCAAAGGACGCGCGCGAACAACTGAGCCATATGCGCTCAACCCTGGCCGAAATTGCCAGCAAGTACGACATGGCATTGTTGGCGGCATCGACCCACCCATTTGCCCAGTGGGACAGCCAGAAACATACCGAAGGCGAACGCTACAGCACCATTGCGCGTGATTTGCGCACGGTTGTTGACCGATTGCTGATCTGTGGCATGCATGTGCATGTGGGTATTGAGGATGATGACCTTCGGATCGAACTGATGGCGCAGGCCAGTTATTTTCTGCCACATCTTCTGGCCCTGACCACCAGTTCGCCGTTTTGGCGGGGCCGTGATACCGGGCTTCAGACCTTCCGGCTTTCGGTGTTTGATAACCTGCCACGTACGGGACTGCCCGAAGTGTTTGGGTCGTGGGCGGAATATCGCCGTCACGTCGATATGCTGATCCAGGCCGGTGTGATTGAGGACGGTACCAAGCTTTGGTGGGACTTGCGCCCATCGGACCGGTGGCCGACACTTGAAATGCGGATTGCAGATGTTTGTACCGATCTTGAAGATGCAGTCTGTGTTGCGTCAATTACGCGATGCCTGATGCGGATGTTGTATCGATTGCGGCGTAACAATCAGCGGTGGCGGATTTATTCGCACATGCTGGTACGCGAAAACCGTTGGCGGGCCTGCCGATATGGCAGTGATCCGGGCGAGAAAACCGGATTGATTGATTTTGGCCGGGCTGAAATTGTGCCGTATGTCGATCTGGTCGAGGAAATCCTTGAACTGATCCGCCCGGATGCGGAATTTTTTGGCTGTGTTGCGGAAATTGAACATGCGCGTGAAATCGTGCGACGTGGCACCAGCGCGCGTCGCCAGCGCGAGGTCTTTGACGCTGCGATTGAAAAGGGGATCAGCCCGCGCGATGCGCTTGTCGCGGTGGCGGACCACTTGATCGCGCAGACAGTGCCGGGATCGCAATCGGTCGTCTAACGCCCCTTGTCAGCACGCAATGCATTGAGTATCGTCGCGCCGCATTAAAAGTTTTCGCGCACCGGGTATCCGCTGTGCAGCCCATCATCGGAGAAGAATGAATGACCGAAGTCGGTGGTATCGCAGCTGATCAGCTTGCGAGTTATGTCGAGCGTATTGAACGTCTTGAAGAAGAAAAAGCCAACCTTATGGCTGATATCAAGGAAGTTTACGGCGAAGCCAAAGCACTTGGCTATGACGTGAAAATCCTGCGTCAGATTATCCGTCTGCGTAAAATCGAAGACCACGAACGCAGCGAGCAGGAACAAATCCTTGAAGTGTACAAGCGAGCGCTTGGCATGAGCTGACACCTTGTGTCAGCAGACTGCAACCTGAATTCAAAGCCCGCTTTCGAGCGGGCTTTTGTTTTTGTATCCTGCCCCAATGAACACGCAACCCCGTCCCGAAATTACAGCCGAAGTCACAGACGGTGTCTGTCGGCTTTTGTACCACCATCAGATGTCGTGCCTGACCGAGCTTCGGTTGGGCAATGGGCGGCGGCTGGATGTGTTGGCGCTTGGGGCTAAGGGGGAACTTTGGGCAGTTGAAGTCAAATCATCGGTCGCGGATTTTAAAACCGATCAGAAATGGGAAAGCTATGTCGAGTATTGCGACAGGTTGTTTTTTGCCGTCCCGATGGATTTTCCCAAGGAGCTGATCCCCGAGAGTGTGGGACTAATTGTTGCCGACCGGTTTGAAGCGGCGATCCTTCGCATGCCCGAAGAACAGAAACTTTCAGCAGCACGGCGCAAGAAGTTGTTGATTTCATTTGGGCAAACGGCCGCCGGGCGCTTGGGCAACACGATTGGCGACAACGTGTTCATGCCCTGAACCACAAAGACCCCGCACATTTGTCGGGGCCTTTGGTTTTGGCTATCTGTGCGGGATTACTCCGCCGCCTTAAGGTGTTCTGGCGGATTGCGGAACTGATCAATCAGTTCGGTTTCACGCGTTTTGACCTTTTCAATATTGCCATCTTTGACGTGACCATAGCCGCGAATTTGTTCGGGCAAGGCCAAAAGCGCGTGGGCAATGCGCAAATTGTCATGGGTCAACCCGCCAATGATTTCGGCAACCAGCACTTCGTAATCGGAAATCAGTTGGCGTTCGGCTTTGCGTTCATGGGTGCGGCCAAACGGATCAAGGGCGGTACCGCGCAGGAATTTGAATTTTGCCAGAAGACGGAAGGCATTCATCATCCATGGACCATAGGTCGATTTTGTCAGCTGACCATTTTCCGGGTTCTTATCCGCAATCGCCGGTGGGGCAAGGTGGAATTTGATTTTGTAATCACCCGTGAAGCTCTTGGACAACTTCTTAAGGAACGCCGGATCAGTATAAAGCCGTGCGACTTCGTACTCGTCCTTATAGGCCAGCAGTTTAAAGTAGTATTTCGCCACTGTCCGGGTCAATTCATCCCCACCAACAAGGCGTTTTTCCGCCGCGGCGACCTGATCAACAAGGGCCGTGAAGCGTTTGGCATAGGCGGCATTCTGATAACCGGTCAGGAAATCGACGCGTTTGGCGATGATGTCGGAAAGTTCGGTGGCAACCGGGTGAGCTTCGGTTTCGTTCGGGCCGACAACCTCAAGAACGCGACTGGGCTCGTGGGCATAAAGGCGGCCCCAATAGAATGACTGTTTGTTCATATCGACAGCCACACCATTAAGCTCAATCGCCTGCATCAGGGCTTCTTCGGTGATCGGGATCAGCCCGCGCTGCCACGCGACACCAAGCATGAACAGGTTGGTCGCAATCGAATTGCCCATCAAGCGGGTGGCAATGTCACTGCCTTCGACAAAATTGGCCGCGTCCGCACCACAGGTGTCGGCGATGACTTTCATATGCTCGTTGGTTTTAAGCTCAAAGTCCGGGTTGCTGGTAAAGGCACCCGTCACGGTTTCATGGGTGTTGATGACGGCCTGTGTAAAGTTGCGGCGCATCTTGGCCAAGCCTTCGTAACTTGCCGCGACCAAAAGATCACATCCCAGCACGACATTGGCTTCACCGGCCGGAATGCGCGCGGCATGGAGTTTACTTTGTTCATTGGCAAAGCGGATGTGGCTGACCACAGCCCCGCCTTTTTGCGCAAGCCCCGCCATATCAAGTCCGACAATGCCCTTGCCCTCAATATGGGCGGCCATGCCCAGCAATGCACCGATGGTAACCACACCGGTCCCGCCAACGCCGGTAATCAGAACCGACCATGGTTCGTGGATATCAGGCAGGGTCGGGCGCGGGAGTCTGGCAAAGACAGCATCGCCGGGGGTGTCGCCCTTGGCTGCCGCATCTGGCTTACGCAGCGATCCGCCTTCAATCGTCACAAAGCTTGGGCAGAAGCCATTCAGGCATGAGAAATCCTTGTTACAGGCCGATTGGTCAATCGCACGTTTGCGGCCAAATTCGGTTTCGACCGGCACCACGGCAAGGCAGTTGGATTTTTCACCGCAATCGCCACAGCCTTCACAGACAAGGTCATTGATGAAAACACGCTTGGGCGGATCGACCATCAATTTGCGTTTGCGACGACGGCGTTTTTCCGCCGCACAGGTTTGATCAAACACAAGGATGGTAACACCTTCGATCTCGCGCAATTCTTTTTGCGTGGCATCCAGTTCATCACGATGGCGGATATCCACACCGGGGGCAAAATCAGACCCCATCGGATATTTATCGGGTTCGTCAGACAGAACGATGATGCGCTTGGCCCCTTCGTCAAACATCTGACGGGTGACCTGTGGCACGGTCAGGGGACCATCGACGGGCTGTCCACCGGTCATGGCAACCGCATCGTTAAACAGGATTTTATAGGTAATGTTGACACCCGACGCGACGGCGGCGCGCACGGCCAAAGACCCGGAATGGTAATAGGTCCCATCGCCAAGGTTTTGGAAAACATGCTTTTCATGGGTAAAGGGCGCCTGACCGATCCAGGTCGCACCTTCGCCGCCCATATGGGTAAAGGTTTCGGTCGAACGGTCCATCCAGTTGACCATGTAATGGCACCCGATCCCGGCCATGGCACGGCTGCCGTCGGGGACTTTGGTCGAACTGTTGTGCGGGCAGCCCGGACAGAACCACGGAATGCGCGCCACATCCGGGCGCGGTTCGGCGATTTCCTTTTCCTTTTCGGCCAGCCAGTCAATGCGTTCATGAATGGCCGGGCTGTCATAGAACCGTTTGATCCGCTGGGCCAAGACAACCGCAATGCGGGCCGGGGTCAGCTCATCCATCGATGGCAGGATCCACTCGCCTTTTTCATCGAACTTGCCAATAACCTGCGGGCGGACATCTTCGCGCCAGTTATAAAGCTGTTCCTTGACCTGATTTTCCATCACCGCGCGTTTTTCTTCGACGACGATGATTTCCTCTAGGCCCATGGCAAATTCGCGCACATCGTCACGGTTGAGCGGCCAGCTCATCCCAACTTTCAGAACCCGAATGCCGATCTGTGCGGCGTCTTGTTCGGAAATGCCAAGGTCATCAAACGCCTGCATGACGTCAAGGTATGCCTTGCCCGTCGTGATGATGCCAAGCCGCGCATTCGGGCTGTCGATCACGGTTTTATTGAGTTTATTGACCCGCGCATATGCCAGTGCGGCATAGAGCTTATATTTCATCAGTCGATGTTCTTGCTCCTTGGGGGTATCGGGCCAGCGGATATGCAGGCCGCCCTCGGGCATGGCGAAATCATCGGGGATGATCGGGGTGATGCGGTCCGGTGCTACATCGGCTGCAGCCGAGCTTTCGACCGTTTCGGCAATGGTTTTCATCGCCACCCAGCAACCGGAATAGCGGCTCATGGCCCAACCATGCAGACCGAAATCAAGGATATCCTGAACACCGGACGGGTTTAAAACCGGGATTTGCGCATCAATAAAGGCATATTCGGTTTGATGGGGCAGGGTGGACGATTTGCAAGAATGGTCATCCCCGGCAAGGACAAGGACACCGCCATTTTTGGATGTGCCGGCATAGTTGGCGTGTTTGAAAACATCGCCGGATCGGTCAACACCCGGACCCTTGCCGTACCACATGCCAAAGACGCCATCATATTTGGCATCCGGGTACATATTGACCTGCTGACTGCCCCAAACAACGGTGGCGGCAAGGTCTTCGTTGACCCCGGCCTGAAATTCGATCTGTTGCTTGGACAGAAACTTTTGGGCCCGCCATAATTGTTGATCCAGACCACCAAGCGGCGACCCGCGATAGCCGGAAATACAGCCCGCAGTATTAAGGCCTGCGCGCGCATCAAGCTGGCGCTGCATCAGAGGCAATCGAACAAGTGCCTGAATGCCTGTCAGATAAACCCGGCCTTCTTCAAGCGTATATTTATCATCAAGGCTAATTGCCGCCAATTGTGCCATGACCAGTCTCCCTTGATCTCTCTGATGTGCCGGACCTTTTACACACTGCTTATAGGGATATGGGCGTTGGTGCAGTGTTTCGGTATGGCCCGTGTGTAAATCCATCTCACACGGTTTGCGGGACCAATGCGAGATGTCGTAATGGTAATGAATGCTGACCTTTTTTCAAAGCGAACTCGCAGTGCACAGCCCAAAACGCCCGATTGTATGGATTGACGTTACGTCAACTTAATATTTACTTATTCCGGTACCGATTTGCGCGCAATATAATTGCGTTTCTGCTGCGGTGCGATATTTCGGGTTGGCCGAGTCTCTGCTCGGAACAGCAAAACCCACGTGGTATCGTTTGCGTGGAATTTGGGTAAAGAATCAGGAAAGGATCATGTAGATGGACCAACGTGTTTCACTGATCACACTTGGCGTGGCTGATCTGGATCGGTCCAGGCGGTTTTACGAAGACGGGCTTGGTTGGCACGTCACCCAGATGGTCGAAGGTCAGGTTGTGTTCTATCAACTGTCCAATGGGCTCGCACTTGGTCTGTTTGGTCGGGCGGATCTGATCAAGGATGGGAAATTTGACGATGATACCGGGGCGACATTTGGCGGGCTGACATTGGCGTTTAATGCGCGCAGCGAGGCTGAGGTCGACGCGGTGATGCTTGAGGCCGAAAAAGCCGGAGCTAAAATCCAGAAACCGGCGGAAAAAGTATTCTGGGGTGGCTATTCCGGTTATTTCCGCGATCCTGATGGCCATGCATGGGAAGTCGCGTTCAATCCATTCTGGGAACTTGATGACGCCGGAAACCTGCATATTCCGAAACAGGGATAAGGTGTTACCACACTTACGCGGTCGGCGGTTTTCGATTGCGCAAATGCGTCAGCAGGTAAATAAGCCCCCCGGCCAGCAATCCCCAAAACGCACCCGATATGCCATAGAATGTCAAACCGGCTGCCGTGACGATAAAGGTGACGGCGGCAGCTTCACGGGCATCTTCTTGCCTGAAGGCCGTGACAGCCGATCCGGCAAACGCGCCGATCAAGGCAAGACCCGCGACGGCTTCGATCAGGATGCTTGGTGCAAGGCTGATGAAGGCGGTGACAAGTCCGGCGAGCAATCCGAACGCGATATAAAACACCCCGCCAAACACAGCCGCCCAATAGCGTTTGGCTGGATCGGAATGCGCGTCCTTGCCCGCGCACAATGCAGCCGTAATGGCGGCAAGGTTGACTGCATGGCCACCAAACGGGGCCGAAAGCAATGAAAAGATGCCGGTCACGGTAAAAAGCGGACCCGGTGGTGTGTCATAATCATTGGCGCGCAGAACCGCTGTGCCCGGAATGTTTTGCGATGCCATGGTGACGATGAAAAGCGGCAAGGCAATACCAACCAGCCCGGCAAGGGTAAAGTCCGGCATGATGAATTCCACTGGTGGGGCGATTGAGTTGCCAAGGTCGGCCAAGGCATTTGGTGGAAAATCGATCCCGAAGATCATCACGCAAATAAAGGCCAACAGGGCCGCAGGCACTGCAAGCAGACGGTTAATCCGTCCGACCACCAGCCACGTAATCACGATGGGGAGGCCCAACAGCGGATCAAAGGCAACCGCCTTGACCGGGGCAAGGCAAAGGCCAAGCAGCACCCCGGCCAGCATCGCATTGGCAAGCGGGGCAGGAATACCCGCAACCGCACGGCCCAAGGGTTTCCAAACACCGCTGATGATGATCAGGATGGCACAGATGATAAAGGCCCCGACCGCCACCGGAAAACCACCGTCAATCGCCCCGGACGTTGCCAGAAGTGCCACCCCCGGAGTTGACCAGGCAATGCTGATCGGAAGCTTTGTCTTAAGCGATAAAACAATCGCACATAACCCCATGGAAAGGGACAGTGCCATCAACCCCGATGCTGCCTGTTCAGGCGTGGCACCAACTCCTTGCAATCCCTGCAAGACAACGGCAAACGAACTGGCCGATCCAACAAATCCTGCCAGCAGGCCCATGAAAATACTCTGGGGCGAAATATCACGCAGCATGGTGACTCCGGCAGGTTGATCAAAGGTTAGTGGCGCATGGAGAAGCCGTTAGCCACAGGGTTTTCGACCCTAGCGGGAACTTTTTAAACAAACCAGTTTTTCTTGGTCTGCTGAATTACCCTTGATCCTGCCGGTAAGGGCTGTGTTCGGATTTAATGAATTCTTGATCCTGTGCGATGTGATCTTTTTCCTGAGCCAGGAATTGCGCGACCGCACGGCGTAGGCCGGGGTCGGCGATCAGGTGGGCGGAATGGGTGATGACCGGTTCATAGCCACGCTGAATTTTATGTTCGCCCTGTGCGCCGGCTTCGACGGTTTTCAGGCCATGTTCAATCGCGATATCAATTGCCTGATAATAACAGGTTTCAAAATGTAAAAGCGGGGCACGGTCCATTGTGCCCCAGTTGCGCCCATAAAGGGTTTCGGACCCGATCAGGTTCAGCGCGCCGGCAACCATTTCGTCATCATGGAGCGCCGTAACCAAAACCGTTCTGTCGCGCAACCGTTCATGCAGCAATTCAAAGAACTGCCGGGTCAGGTAAGCCTGTCCCCATTTGCGGTCCGATGTGTCGCGATAAAAATGGTAAAACCTGTCCCAATGTTCAGGCTTTAGGTCGTCACCACGCAGGGCCTTGAACGTATATCCGGCTTCAAGAACCTGTTTGCGTTCCTTGCGCAGGTTTTTGCGTTTGCGCGAATTCAGCGCGCCTAAGAAATCGTCAAAGGTCTGATACCCCCGATTATGCCAGTGATATTGCAAGCCGGTGCGCGTCAGAAACCCGGCGTCCCGCATCTGTTTGCTTTCGTCACCACTGCAAAAGGTGACGTGCAACGTCGCCATGCCAAGCTTTTCGGGCAGCATCGAAAGGCCTTCAATCAACATGCGCCGCACACTATCGGGATCGGGATGATCGTTTATCACCAGAAGTCTGGGGCCCGGGACCGGTGAGAAGGGGACGGCTGATTGCAGTTTTGGGTAATATTGACCGCCGGCACGTTCATAGGCCTCGGCCCACGCCCAATCAAAAACATACTCCCCGTAGGAGTGTGCCTTGACATAGAGCGGGACGATTCCGATCACCAGACCATCTTCGTTTTTAAGTATAAGGTGAAAGGGTTGCCAGCCATTTTCAGCGCAGGTTGAGGCGCTGTCTTCCATGGCCGATAAAAATGCAAAGCTGACAAAGGGATTGTCAGAACCAGCGCATTTGTCCCATTGGGCTTGCCCGATTTCATGGATATCGGTGACGGTCTTGATTTCGGCGGGCAAGTTGCAGTCCCCTGACTTGTATTCTGATCGCAACGGGTGGCCAGTTTTATACGCAGTAGCCGGTATATGCGTTCAGAAGATAGGCGCATTGCGTATTTACGCAAGGGAAAGCCTTTGACGCAGATGTCTCAAAGTCCTATTCCATTGGGCCATGATTGTCCTGTGACGATCACTGACGGCTCGGGATTCTCCCGTGTCGCCCTCGCTTAAGAAAAGGATGGTGCGCCGTGAACAGCAAACTTTCGTTGGAGAAGGACAAGATCAAGATCGTCCTGCTCGAAGGTATCCATGAAAACGCTGTAAAGATGTTCAAACAGGCCGGCTACTCTAATGTCGACCATTACCCTGCTGCGCTCGACGCGGATGAATTGAAATCCGTTGTCTCCGAAGCGCATTTTCTGGGCATCCGTTCTCGCACCAAACTGACCGAAGAAGTCATCGACGCAGCAGGCAAGCTGACCTCAATCGGTTGTTTCTGTATTGGCACCAATCAGGTCGATCTGAAGGCGGCTGCCATGCGTGGTATTCCGGTCTTTAACGCGCCTTATTCAAACACCCGTTCGGTGGCTGAATTGGTTCTGGGCCAGATCATCATGTTGATGCGCGGTATTCCGCAGCGTAATGCTGCTGCCCATGCGGGTGGCTGGCTGAAAAATGCCAAAGGGTCCTATGAGGCACGCGGCAAGACGCTTGGCATTATTGGTTACGGTCATATCGGTTCGCAGCTGTCAGTTCTGGCAGAATCGCTTGGCATGAACGTCATTTACTATGATGTGATCAACAAGCTTGCCATGGGCAATGCAACCACGTGCACATCGATGGATGAATTGCTGGCGCAATCGGATGTGGTGTCACTGCATGTTCCGGCCAATGATCAGACCAAAAACATGATCACGGCAGTTGAGATCGGCAAAATGAAGCCTGGCGCACATCTGATCAATGCGGCACGCGGCAATGTCATTGTAATCGAAGACTTGGCTGCGGCCCTTGAAAGTGGTCACCTGGCCGGTGCGGCGCTTGACGTATTCCCGGTTGAGCCGGCAGGCAAGGATGAGCAGTTCGAAAGCCCGCTTCGGGGCATGAGTAACGTCATCCTGACCCCGCATATCGGCGGATCGACGCAGGAAGCACAGGAAAATATCGGTTTTGAAGTTGCGGACAAGCTGATCACCTATTCCGACAATGGTTCGACATTGGGGGCTGTAAACTTCCCGGAAGTCTCCCTGCCGGTCAAGGACCGCACTCATACCCGTTTCATGCACATTCACCGCAACGTTCCGGGTGTTCTGTCAAAAATCAACGACGTGTTTTCAACGCGCGGCATGAACATCAGTGGTCAGTACTTACGCTCCGAAGGTGGTGTTGGGTATGTCGTCGTCGAAGTCGACGAGGAAATCAAACCGGGCCTTGGTGTGCGCAAGGAACTTGCCAATATCGAGGGTACTTTGCGGGTGCGCTTCCTGTTCTGATCAAGCCAGAGTAACGCATTGAATTTTAAAAAGGCGGGTGCCAGATGGGACCCGCCCTTTTTCTATCTTCAGGGAGAACTGGTATCTTAAAAATAATACCAATAAATACCAGTTCTGCGAAAAAACCGTGTACGTCATAAATCTGTAACATTGTGGTATTCAAAAGGTATTTTTCGTGCTTGGATTGTCCTGCTGCGTTTGGTTGGCTTCACAGTAGGAGAAGAAAAATGACAATAAAAAGAATGGCAGCTGGTTTTGGTGTGTCGCTGATGTTGGCGGGGGCTGCCTTTGGCCCGGCAATGGCGGCCGATGCCACGGAAGGTGCCCGTATCCGTGAACTGGTTGATACGGGAATGCATTATTACTGGTCGGGTGGCGACATTAAAAAAGCCGAGGCCGAGGTGTTCAAGGGCATCACCCTGCATGGGCGATATGATGTTGTCGAACAGGCCTTTGCCGAGGCGTCCAAACTGGCACCCGAACGGATTGATCTGCGTTATGCGATTGCATCCGCCCGTATTTTGCAAAAGAAGCTCGACGAGGCGGCGGAGACCTATATCGGCATTACCCGTGTCGATCCGCATGCCTTTGATGCTTATACGTGGCTGGCAGCACTGGCGCATATCCGTGGCGATGATGATCAGTATCGCAACTATATGGATGCGATGGCTGGGATTGACCGCGACAATGCAGATGCTTACCGCAAACGCTTCCTGCGCGCCGATGCCAATATGGCCGAAGCCCCCAATCAGGATGTACCGGTTCTGGGTGAAAAATCGACCATCGTCATTCTGGGCTATGCGCTTGCCGAAGACGGTACAATGCGTGACCCTTTGATGCAGCGTCTTGAAATCGGTCTGAAAGCGGCCAAAGCAAATCCGACCGCCCGTGTGATGGTCACCGGCGGTCAGCCGAAATCCGGCGTAACCGAAGGCGATATGATGATGCGCTGGCTGGTTGAGCAGGGCGTTGATCGTGACCGGATCATGGTCGAGGACAAGTCAAAAGACACCGTCGGAAATATGCTTAATATCGCAAACCTTTTGAATCGGCACACAACCGATGACGTCATTCTGGTCACCAGTGCCAGTCATATGCGCCGTGCCAAAACAGTAATTCAGGATGCGTTTGATCAATATGGTCTTGATGCACCGGTTCATCCGCTGATTGCACTTGATTTTGACAGCATCGAAGAAGCATCGAAGGTCAGTGACAGCGAAAAGCTTGTCGTTTATCGCGATATGCTGCGCGTATCGGGCATCTGGGCGTTTCCGGGCTTGCAGCAATAATCAGACAATTTAAAATTCCCGGTAAATCAATAAACTGACGCCCGGCGGGCGTCAGTTTATGTTTGGTGACGCAGCAAAAAGATCAAAGTTTACGATACATCACCAGCGCGTCTGTTTCGCCCAATGTCGGATGCATGAAAGCATCGGGCAGGCGGCCGACAACTTCAAAGCCGAGTTTGGGCCACAGGTGAATGGCGGCGGCGTTGCTGGCGATGACGAAATTGAACTGCATCGCGCGATAGCCAAGGCCCTTGGCCCGAACAAGCGAGTCTTCACACATCTTGCGGGCAAGGCCTTGCCCGCTGGCGTTTGGGGCAACCATATAGCCGCAATTACAGACATGTGCGCCACCACCGGCCTGATTGGTCCGGATGTAATAGGTGCCAAGAATTTGACCGTCTTGCTCTGCGACCAGTGTGGTCTTGTCTGCGCCCAGCCAGTAATCGGCGATCTGGTCGCGAGTCAGGTTGGGGGCAATCGCATAGGTATCACCCGCGCGCAGGATCGGTTCGACAATCGCAAGGATGGCATCCTTGTCACGTGGGGCGGCTTCTCGGATGTGCATGGGATGGCAAACTTCTAAACTGTGAGATACGATAATGTGTTTCTATTTATCGCCGCCCGACAGTGTGAGTTCAAGAAATTCCGGTTCGACCTCAAACGGAAGGTTCGCCCGCCCGGCAAGCGCCTGTGCGAGTTCATTGCGATAGCGTTCACGTGGTATTTCGAGAACGCCAAACTGTTTTAAGTGATCATTGACGAACTGAGTATCCAGCAGGCTGTAGCCGCCTTGGCGCATTAACGCGACAAGATGGACCAAGGCGATTTTCGATGCGTTGGTCGCACGTGAAAACATGCTTTCGCCAAAGAAGGCCTTGCCAAGACTGACCCCGTAAAGGCCCCCGACAAGCTGCCCGTCTTTCCAGGCTTCGATGGAATGTGCACAGCCCATTTTGTGAAGTGCACAATAGGCATCGAGAATATTATCATTGATCCATGTGTCATCACGGTTGTCAGTTGGTTCTGCACAGGCACGAATCACATCCGGGAAAGCCCGGTCAACATGGATTTTGAAATCACCCTTGCGCACGGCCTTTCGCAGGGAGCGCGGTACATGAAATCCATCAAGCGGTAGTATCCCGCGCCATTCCGGATCAATCCAATAAAGGGTTGGATCGTCATGGCTTTCGGCCATCGGGAAAAGTCCGACAGAATATGCCCGGATCAATAGATCAGGTGTCAGTTGGTTTGACATGATGGCAGTGATAATGGTTTCCGTCCTGTCTATCTGACGACACTGTACATATGTGGCGGTCGTTTGCCCTGACAAGACTGTTCAAGGCGTTTGATCATGATGTTTTTCCATCTTAGGCGCGTTTGATTAAATATTTGATGCCAATCGTTGGCAAGACAAATGAAAGTTGCATGATCTGTCTGGGGGGATGGCGATAGATCATAAAAAAACGGGAACCTGAGAAGGTCCCCGTTTTTCGTGGCAATCGATTGACTGCTTATTTCATGCCCATGAACTTTTCCAGCCAGTGGATGTCGTAATCCCCTTTTTGGATGTCCGGGTTGGCAAGAAGCCTTTGATGCAGCGGAATGGTGGTTTTAATCCCGCCAATCGCATATTCAGCCAGCGCACGGCGCAGACGCATCATGCATTCTTCGCGATCACGACCATGCACGATCAGTTTTGCGATCATGCTGTCGTAATAGGGCGGGATCGAATAGCCGGTGTAAATGCCACTATCGACACGCACGCCCAGACCACCTGGTGCATGGTATTCGGTGATTTTGCCCGGTGACGGAACGAAGGTTTCCGGGTCCTCGGCATTGATGCGGCACTCAATCGCGTGGCCGTGGATTTCAAGGTCTTCCTGCTTGAACGACAGTTCAAGACCCGCGGCAACACGGATCTGCTCGCGCACAAGATCAACGCCGGAAATCATTTCAGTGACCGGGTGTTCGACCTGAAGGCGGGTGTTCATTTCAATGAAATAGAACTCGCCATTTTCATACAGGAACTCAATCGTGCCAGCATTGCGATAGCCCATGCCGATCATGGCATTGGCGACCGTGGTGCCGATACGCTGGCGTTCTTCGGGCGTTAAGGTCGGTGAAGGTGCTTCTTCCAGAACCTTCTGATGGCGGCGCTGCAGCGAACAGTCACGTTCGAACAGATGCACGGCATTACCATGTGTGTCGCCAATCACCTGCAGTTCGATGTGGCGCGGTTTGCCGAGATACTTTTCGATGTAAACAGCCGCATTGCCAAAGTTCTGCAATGCTTCCTTACGGGTCATGGAAAAGGCATCAACAAGGTCTTCGTCGCGCTCAACGACTTTCATGCCGCGGCCACCACCACCACCAGATGCCTTGATCAGCACCGGATAGCCGATTTCGTTGGCACATTTACGCGCCTCTTCGACCGTCGTGATTTCGCCGTCGGACCCCGGAACAACCGGAATACCAAGCTTTTCCACAGTTTGTTTTGCGGTGATCTTGTCACCCATCGTGCGGATGTGTTCTGGCGTCGGACCGATAAAGGTAAAGCCGTGTTCTTCAACCATCGATGCGAAGTCGGCACTTTCCGACAGGAAACCATATCCCGGATGGATGGCGTTTGCCCCGGTGATTTCGGCGGCCGACAGGATGGCAGGAACGTTAAGATAGCTGTCTTTGGATGCAGGCGGTCCGATACAGACCGATTCGTCGGCCAACCGGACATGCATTGCGTCCGCATCGGCGGTCGAATGCACCGCGACAGTTTTGATACCCATTTCGCGGCAGGCGCGCTGAATACGCAGCGCGATTTCACCACGGTTGGCAATCAGGATTTTGTCGAACATGCAGTTCTTACCCCGGCTTATTCAATAATGATCAGCGGTTCGTCATATTCGACCGGATGGCCGTCGGTGGCCAGAATCTGGGACACCTTGCCGGATTTCGGCGCACGGATCGGGTTGAATGTTTTCATTGCTTCGATCAGCATAAGAGTCTGACCTTCGGTAACGGACGAACCGACCGAAATGAAAGGTGCAGCACCCGGTTCCGGTGCAAAGTAGACCACACCGACCATTGGTGATTTGACAGCACCCGGATGGGCGCCTGCATCGGCCGGTGCAGCAACTGCAGCAGGTGCGCTTGCTGCAACCGGGGCTGCTGCCGGTGCGGCGGCAACCATGGTGCCCTGACGGGCAACGCGAATGCGGTTGTCACCAGCGGCAACTTCAATTTCGGTCAGCTTGGTGTCGTCAAGCAGCTCGGCGAGCTGGCGAATGGCGTCATTGTCGATGTTGAACTTGCTCATTTCGATATCTTTTATGATGGTGAGAGGATCAATCCGCGCATGGCATCCAGGGCGTGGATATAACGTGTATATAGCTCTGGGAGCCAAACCCTTAGATCATGCCGTTTGCAGCTTTCGAGACGTAAGAATGATGTCTGAAGGCATCCCGCTTTTAAAAATTGGACAGATGGACCTCAAAGATCGCAACCGATATGTGCGTATATGCCCCAGCATCGATAAGAATACCAGAATCTTCTTGTTGGGCGTGCTCATTCCAGTCAACCGAACCGCCTTTAGGGGGGCCTGAACGACCGACAACACAAATGTCACGGGATGTGCTGTCATTGTGACAGTCTTCCTGATCGATTGAGTGTTCCCGCGCCCAAGGAATCCTCGCGGATGTACCCTGACAGGTTCAAATTCGGCTCATTTTGAATGTAGACGGGTTTCGTCATTCGTTCCCACATGCCCAACATTTTGTGCAGCTTTTATAACACGACCAAGGTCTGACGCAACTTTGCATTGGGCCTTTGCGACTTGGCGGCATAACCGATTGTGATCCGCATGCGGTGATCAAGAACGCTTTACGCGCCCTCAGGTATAAAAACCGCGGAACACAGCTTGCCTCAGACCTGACTGCTGCGCATACTGCGCGGCAATCGTGAATATTTTGATACTACAGGGATTGAACGAAAAAGATGCGCCTGACCATCAACGGTGAAGACCGCAATATCGAAAATGCCGGTAATGTTGCTGAATTGCTCGGCGAACTTGGCATTGCCTCGACCAAGGTTGCTGTCGAACGCAATCTGGAAATCGTACCAAAGACAGCCTATGGCGATACCCCGCTGATTGATGGCGATAAATTCGAAATCGTTCATTTCATTGGCGGCGGCTCGCAGGATGCTGATTTGGCAGCAGCCGATGACGCCGGGTTTGTTGTCGCGGGTAAAAAGTTCTCGTCGCGTTTGCTGGTTGGCACCGGGAAATACAAGGATTTCGATGAAACCCGTATCGCGATTGAGCAATCGGGTGCCGAAATTGTCACGGTCGCTGTACGCCGCGTCAATCTGACCGACCCGAACCAGCCGATGCTGGTCGACTACGTTGATCCCAAGAAGTACACGTATTTGCCCAATACCGCAGGCTGCTTTACCGCCGATGATGCCGTGCGGACTTTGCGTCTCGCGCGCGAAGCGGGGGGGTGGAATCTGGTGAAGCTTGAAGTTCTGGGCGATCAGGCAACGCTTTATCCGAACATGCCCGAAACACTCAAGGCGGCCGAAGCGCTGATCAAGGATGGCTTCGATGTCATGGTATATTGCAGCGACGATCCTATTCAGGCCAAGATGCTCGAAGACATGGGATGCTGTGCGATTATGCCGCTTGGCTCCTTGATCGGGTCGGGTATGGGCATTCTTAATCCGGTGAACATCGCCCTGATCAAGCAAAACGCCAGTGTTCCGGTTTTGGTTGATGCCGGGGTCGGGACAGCGTCGGATGCGGCCTTTGCGATGGAGCTTGGCTGTGACGGGGTTTTGATGAATACAGCCATTGCTGGTGCCAAGGACCCAATTCGTATGGCGCGTGCGATGAAGCATGCGATCATTGCCGGACGTGAATCGTTCCTGGCTGGACGGATGCCAAAGAAACAATATGCTGATCCGTCATCGCCATTGGCCGGGATCATCTGATCACGCTTGCTCGACGGTAATCTGCGCAAACAAAAGGCCGTTTCATGAACGAAACGGCCTCAGATTGCTGACAAAGTCCTCGCCATTGGCGGGGACTTTTGATTCAATGAGGGATGCTTAAGAAGAAGACATCCCATCAGGAAGAACTTGAGATGGTGACCTTGTCATCTCTGGTGCCATCGG
>Ga0315338_1000404_pt1 | contig 109419 bp, 100 predicted proteins | sample ASW8metaG_FD_204518 | JGI IMG/M metagenome (GOLD analysis project Ga0315338, IMG submission 204518) | Ammonia-oxidizing marine archaeal communities from Monterey Bay, California, United States - ASW #8 | ecosystem: Environmental > Aquatic > Marine > Coastal | place: USA: California | collected...
TGACGGCCACGTCCCGCCGCTTCCGATGGACCGCCTCCTGGGTCGGCTCCAGCACTACGACTGGGGATCGCACACCGCTCTGGCCGCCCTGCGGGGCCTCGAGCCCACGGGCCGGCCCGAGGCCGAGCTCTGGTACGGGGCACACCCCTCGTTGCCGGCGACCGTGGACCGGGGCGCCGGGCCCGAGCCGCTCGACGCCGTAGTCTCCGCAGACCCGTCCTCCGAGCTTGGTCCGGCTGCCGGGCTGCGGGACGGCGCCCTGCCGTACCTCGTGAAGTTCCTCGCCTCCGACGCACCACTGTCGATCCAGGCACATCCGGACCGGGCGACCACCGAGGCCGGTTTTGCCGCCGAGAATGATGCGGACGTTCCCCTCGATTCGCCGAAACGGACGTTCCGGGACGCCCGTGCCAAGCCTGAACTGGTGGTCGCCGTGACGCCGTTCCGGGCGTTGTGCGGCTTTCGCCCGGTGGAAGAGGCGATCGGGGTGGCGGCCGTCCTCGGCCTGCCCGACGACCTGATGGCGCCGCTCCGGGAGCGGGGCCCGGTCGCCTGGCCCGACGTCGTGGCCAGAGTCCTTGCCGGTGATCCGGATGGGGCGGTCGACGCACTGGTGGAGCGTTGCAACGGGAAGGTCACCGGGAAATGGACGACGACCGCCGACCTGCTCTTCGAACTGTCGGTTCGGTTCCCCGGAGATACTGCGCTGGCACTCGTCCCCCTGCTCGCCGAGCACCGCCTCGAGCCCGGCGAGGCGCTCTTCCTCGGTCCCGGCGTCCTCCACGCCTACCTCAGCGGAGTGGCGGTCGAGGTGATGGCCGCCTCCGACAACGTCCTGCGGGGCGGGCTGACCGGGAAGCACGTCGACGTCGACCGGCTCGTCGGGATCATCGACCCGGAAGTGCCGGCGACCGTCGTCCAGCGTCCGGTCCGGGGCGTCCACCGCTACGACACCCCCGCCGAGGAGTTCTCGGTGTGGCGACTGGAGGGCGCCGGCGTCGACGTGGACGACCGGTCGGGACCCGACATCGTCGTGTGCGTCGACGGCCTTGCATCCCTTTCGTCCATCGGGGCGAGTGCGGGCGCCCGGCTCGAAGTGCCCCCGGGGGGCGCCGCATGGATTCCCTACGCCGACGGCGCCTACCGGCTCGACGTCGAGGGCCTGGCCTACCGGGTCACCGTCGGTGGGCCCGGTGCCTGATGTGTCGGTGCCGGACGGCCCCGGCGACAGCCCCGGGCCTCGACCGGAGCGTCCGAGCCGGTAGCCTTGCCGCAGCGGCTGCCCGAACGGTGTCAGACGACCCCAGCCCGATCACCGCCCGGCCCCCTGCCGGTGCGACAGAACGTTCCGAGAAGCCCGAAGGAGTCGTCATGTCCCTGCACCAAGACCACCGCGTTGCCGACCTGTCCCTGTACGAGTTCGGCCGCAGCGAGATTCGCCTGGCCGAGCACGAGATGCCGGGACTCATGGCGCTGCGGGCGGAGTTCGCCGACGAACAGCCCCTCGCCGGGGCCCGCATCGCCGGCTCGCTGCACATGACCGTGCAGACGGCGGTGCTGATCGAGACGCTGACCGCCCTCGGCGCCGAGGTCCGCTGGGCCAGCTGCAACATCTTCTCCACCCAGGACCACGCCGCCGCTGCAGCCGTCTGCGGACCCGACGGGTCGCCCGATGACCTGCGCGGCGTCCCGGTCTTCGCATGGAAGGGCGAGACCCTCGAGGAGTACTGGTGGACCGCCGAGCAGATCCTCCGTTGGCCCGGGGGCCGGGGCCCCAACCTCATTCTCGACGATGGCGGCGACGCCACCATGCTGGTCCACAAGGGTGCCGAGTTCGAGGCCGCCGGCGCCGTCCCGGACGCCACCGACGACGACCCCGAGGAGTGGCACGTCTTCCTCGCCGCGCTGCGCGCCTCGTTGGTCGACGACCCGCAGCGCTGGACGCAGATCGCCGCCGGCATCCGGGGCGTCTCCGAGGAGACCACCACCGGCGTCCACCGCCTGTACCGGATGCAGGAGGCCGGCGAGCTGCTGTTCCCGGCGATCAACGTCAACGACAGCGTCACCAAGTCCAAGTTCGACAACCTCTACGGCTGTCGCCATTCGCTTATCGACGGCATCAACCGCGGTACCGACGTGATGATCGGCGGCAAGGTCGCCGTCGTCTGCGGGTTCGGCGACGTGGGCAAGGGCTGCGCCGAGTCGCTGCGGGGCCAGGGGGCCCGGGTGATCGTCACCGAGGTGGATCCGATCTGCGCCCTCCAGGCGGCCATGCAGGGCTACGAGGTCAACACGCTCGAGCGGGTGCTCGAGGTGGCCGACATCTTCGTGACGGCGACGGGCTGCAAGGACGTGATCAGCGCCGAGCACATGTCCCGCATGAAGCATCAGGCCATCGTCGGCAACATCGGACACTTCGACAACGAGATCGACATGGCCGGCCTGGTGCGCATGTCCGACGTCCAACGCGTGACGATCAAGCCACAGGTCGACGAGTTCGTGTTCCCCGACGGGCACTCGGTGATCGTGCTCTCCGAGGGCCGGCTCCTCAACCTCGGCAACGCCACGGGCCACCCCAGTTTCGTGATGTCGGCCAGCTTCTCGAACCAGGTCCTGGCCCAGATCGAACTGAACGCCGGGGCGGAGGCCTACGGCCGTGGTGTCGCGACGCTGCCGAAGGAACTGGACGAGAAGGTGGCCCGACTGCACCTCGGCGCCCTCGGCGTGCGCCTGACCGAACTGTCCGACGACCAGGCCGACTACCTGGGCGTCGCAACGGCCGGTCCGTTCAAGCCCGACCACTACCGGTACTGAGCCGAACGGAGTCGGGAAGGGTGCCCACCGTCATCGTCTGCGGTATCTGCGGGGGCGCCGGCGCCGGCAAGTCGACCCTTGCAGGGGCCGTGGTCGGGATCCTGGAGCAGCTCGGAATCGGTGTGGCCTTGCTGCCCTTCGACGACTACTACCGCGATCACGGGCACCTCGGGGTCGCCGAGCGGGCACTCGTCAACTACGACCACCCCGACTCGCTGGACCTCGGGCGGTTCGCCGCCGACCTGGGCGACCTGGCCGATGGTCGCCCGGTGGACGTGCCCGTCTACGACTTCACCGACCACCGTCGCCGCCCGGAGTCACGACGCCTTTCGCCGCAGCCCGTGGTCCTCACGGAGGGCATCCTGCTGCTCGCTACCCCGGACGTCCGCCGGCTCCTGGACGTGGCCGTCTTCATCGACGTACCCGAGGACATCCGCCTGGAGCGGCGCATCGTCCGCGACGTCGAAGAGCGGGGGAGGACGCCGGAGAGTGTGCGGGCGCAGTTCGCAGCGACCGTGGCGCCGATGCACGGGCGCTTCGTGGCGCCGTCCGCCGCCCATGCAGACGGGCTCGTCGACGGGACGGGAAACCTCGCCGAGCAGGCCACAGACTTGGCCGCCCTGCTCGTCGACCGCCTGGGTGGGGACACCAACATCGAGGGTGTCGCACCCCACTCCTAACGTCCTTGGCATGTCGGCGTCACGCAGAACGACCGACTGTCGGACCTGTCCGCTGGCGGGGACCGGGCCCTGCGAGGCGTGCGTCGCACACCTTGGACCCGAACCGCTCGTCCGGACGCCATGGGGCGTGGACCGCATCCGGGTGCTGGGGCGATACGAGGGGCCGGCCGGCGTACTGGTACGGGGCCTCAAGTTCGCCAACCGACGCTCACCGGTCCGGGCGCTGGGGGCCGCCCTCGCCGGAGCCAGTCGTCGAAATGGCGAACTCCCCGACGTGGTGACCTGGATCCCGAGCACCGTGGAGCGTCGCAACCGGCGTGGTATCGAACACGCAGCCCTGCTCGCCCGGGCCACCGGACGCGAGCTCGGCGTCCCCGTGCGCCGCCTGCTGCTCCGGGCGCCGGGCCCTCCCCAGTCGACCCGGAGCCTCCGTCAGCGCCGACGCGGTCCGACGCTGCGCCCGCGCCGGTTCACCCCCGGTGCCTCCGTCGTCGTCGTCGACGACGTGGTGACGACGGGGACGTCGCTCTCCACCGCAGCCGCTGCGCTGCGGGCGGCCGGAGCGTTCCGGGTCTCTGCGGTCGTCGTCGCTGCCACGACCGCCGGCAACGGGACGCGTTCGAGGAGCAGTCCCCGTCGGTAGTGTCCGGCGCATGGATTCCGAGGTACCCGCAGAGGACGAAGAGGTCCGCGATTCCCTGCCGGCCGACCTCGACGTCGCCGCCGCCATGGGCGACTACGTCTTCCCCGACAACAGCCGTCGGCGCATTCCCGGATTCGTCTACCTCTGCCTGGGCATCGCCACGCTGGTCCTCGCCGTTGTCGCCGACGGGTCACCGTTGGTCAACGGTGGTTTTCTGGTCGGGGGCGCGGCCCTCGTCGTGTTGGGCGCCTACCACCTGCAGGCCGGATGGCACGTCGCCTATGACGAGCGCGAGGCCCTGGTCGGAGCCACCCGTGCGGTCGGCTTCCCGATCGGGCACGCCTCGGCACAGATGGCGTGGCGGGGCCTGCGCAGTCGGCCCACGTGGCGGATCCTGCTGTACTCGAACGAATCCCCGCCCGACCGGCGAGGGTTGGTCCTGGTCGATGCCGTCGACGGCTCGATCGTGGCCCAGTTCGTCGAGGACAACCCCGAGGACTGGTCGACGGGCTGACCCTGGGGTTGCACGCACCCGGAACACCGCCCTGATGGCGTGTCTGGTGGCATGTAGGGGGAGTCAACCCCCGCCAACGCCCCACTGGTAGCGTGGATCCGTTCTCGACCCTGCCCGCAGCATCCCGCAGGGCACCGCCCGGGTGACAGGAGGCCTCACATGCTGGACGGAAACTGGCGTGCAGCCGTCGATCGCGGTCTGACGCCCATCGGTCGCAGCCTGCGGCGCACGGGCATCTCGGCCGACGCGGTCACGACCACCGGGATCGTGATGGCCAGCGCCGCCGCCGTCAGCATCGGACTCGGATACCTCCGGTTCGGCCTGCTCTTCCTCGTCCTGACGGGGATCCCCGATGCCCTCGACGGTGCCGTGGCGAAGGCCTCGGGCACGTCCTCGAAGCGCGGCGCCTTCTTCGACTCGGTCTCCGACCGGATCACCGACGCCCTGCTGTTCGGCGGCATCGCCTGGCACTTTGCCGGGACCGAGCCCGGCAGCACCATGATGCTCCCCGTGGCCGTCATGGCCGCCGCCATGCTCGTGTCGTACATGCGGGCAAAGGCCGAGTCACTGGGCTTCGACGCCAAGGGCGGCCTGATGGAACGGGCGGAACGGTTCATCGTGCTCGGTGTGGGACTGCTCTTCGCCGAGGTCCTGATCCCCGTCCTGTGGCTGATGCTCGTGCTGACGCTCGTCACGGCGGTGCAACGCTTCGTCAAGGTGTGGCGCCAGGCCGGCCTCGAGCGCGAGGCGCCCTACCGCCGTCGGGCCGAACGCCGCCGCCAGTTGCGCACCGACCGGCGCGCCGAACGTCGGGCCCGCCTTGCCGCACGCCGCAGCAGGCTCGACCACTAACTGATCGACGTGGCCGCCCGCTCGGTCGCCCTCGGCTACCGGCTGGGCTCAAAGGCGGCTCAGGTTGTTCCCTGGCGGATCGGGGAAGCTGCATCGAGGGGGCTCGGTCGTGTCGTCGGCCGCTTCGGCTCGGATCGCCGACGCCTCGTCGAACGACACGTCCGACGGGTGCGTGGCGCAGGGCTGACGGGCACCGACCTTCGACGGGCCGTCGACGACGTCTTCGCCTCGTACGCCAACTACTGGTTCCAGAGCCTGCGGCTCCCTGTCATGGACCCGGACGAAATCGACGCCGGTTTCACCGAGGAGGGCTTCGACCACGTCGTCGAGGCCCAGGAGTCCGGTCGTGGGGTGATCCTCGCCCTGCCCCACCTTGGAGGATGGGACTGGGCAGGTTCCTGGGTGAGTCGGGTCGTGGGGTTCCCGGTGGCCGCAGTGGTCGAACCGCTCGAGCCGCCGGAGCTGTTCGAGTGGTTCCGCGACTACCGACGGTCGTGCGGCATCGAGGTCATCGCACTGGGCCCCGAGGCTGGTGGCGACGTGCAGCGGGCGCTGCGCGAGGGCGCCGTCATCGTGCTGCTGAGCGACCGGCACGTCGGCGGCGGCGGCGTGGAGGTCGAGTTCTTCGGTGAGGTGACCACCCTTCCCGCCGGCCCGGCGATCCTCGCCCTCCGGACCGGGGCGGCCCTGATCCCGGCTACCGCCTACATCCGGCGTCGGGGCTGCGACGGAGTGGCGCGTCCGCCCATCCCGGTGGAGCGCGAGGGACGGTTCCGCGAGGACGTCGTCCGGGTCACGCGTGCCCTGGCCGCCGAGTTGGAGGACCTGATCCGAGCAGAGCCCGAACAGTGGCACCTCCTCCAACCCAACTGGCCCAGCGATCGCGTCGGCTCGGGTGGCCCGGACGAGGGCTAGCGTCGAAGTCGTGCGCATCGGCCTGGTCTGCCCGTACAGCCTGACGCTGCCCGGTGGCGTCCAGGGACAGGTACTCGCCCTGGCACGCGCACTGCGGGCATCGGGCCACCCGACGCGGGTGCTCGGACCCTGTGACGGTCCACCACCTGACGCTGGCGTCACACCACTCGGAAACAGCATCCCCACGGCCGCCAACGGCTCCGTGGCACCGATCGCCCCCGACGTCTCCTGTGCCCTCCGCACGATCCGGGCACTTCGGGACGAGGATTTCGATGTACTGCACCTGCACGAGCCGCTGGCCCCGGGACCCACCGTGACGGCGCTGTTCCTGGCATCGATCCCGATGGTGGGCACCTTCCACGCCGCCGGAGGAAGCCGCGCCTACGACCTGTTGAACCAGCCGCTGCGCTGGCTCCGACACCGGCTCGACGCATCGTTCGCCGTGTCGGAGGACGCAGCGGCCATGGCCGGTGGTGCGTTCGGCGGCGAGTACGAGGTGCTGTTCAACGGGGTCGAGACCGACCGCTGTGCAGCAGCTGAACCATGGCCGACCGATGGGCCGACTGTCCTCTTCGTCGGCCGGCACGAACCTCGCAAGGGGCTGGGCGTCCTCCTCGAGGCACTGCAGCAGATGTCGGGCGACGTGCGGGCATGGGTGGCGGGCGACGGCCCCGAGACCGAGGAACTCAGGCGGCGCACGGCCGGCGATCCCCGGGTGGAATGGCTCGGACGAATCGACGAGCAGGAGAAGCTTTCCCGGATGCGGGGCGCCGACGTCTTCTGCGCTCCATCGCTGCGCGGCGAGTCGTTCGGTGTGGTGCTCCTCGAGGCGATGGCGGCCGCTACGCCGGTGGTGGCCGGCGACATCGCCGGCTACGCACGGGTGGCCCGTCCGGGCAGCGAGGCGGTGCTCGTGCCACCCGACGACGCCGCTGCCCTCGCTGTCGCGCTTGAGAAGGTGCTCGGCGAGCCGGGCCTGCGTGGAGACCTCGTCGTCAACGGACTCGTCCGGGCCGAGGAGTTCTCGATGCGGCGCCTGGCCGACCGGTACCTCGGGGCCTACGAGGGCGTCGTCGGCTGATTTGTCCGCCAGGCCAGCGGTGCGGTCGCGGTCGCCATATCATGCGGGCCGTTGTCCCGACCGAGATGCCGAGCATGACCATCAGACCCTCCCCAACGGTGTTCCTTGCACTCCTCGCGGGGCTCGCCGTGGGTCTCGTCGCAATGCTCGTCCTCGGCACCGGCGTTCTCGGACTCGGCGGCGGTGTCCTCTGCCTCGTAGTGGCCGCACGACTGGGTGTCGTCGCCGGCCGGCGTTCCGCTGATCGACTGCTCCAGGTCGTCGGGACGCGACCGGCGTCTCCGCAGGACTACCCCCGCCTCCACAACGCCATCGACGGGCTCTGCCTGGTGCAGGGGATCGATCCACCGCCACTCCACGTCGTCGACATGCCGACGGGGAATGCGGCGGTGCTCGGATCCCCGGATCCCGTCCTCGTCTTCACCACCGGTGCCCTCGATGCGCTCGAGGTGGTCGAACTCGAAGGCCTCGTCGCCGACCTGCTGGTGCGCGCCACCGACGGTGACCTTGCCGCACAGACCGGGGCTGCCGCCTTCGGAGGCCTCCCCGGGTCGGGCAGGTTGCGTCGTCGGTGGGTCCGACCGGACCGCCAGGTCAGGTTCGATCTGGAAGCGGCGTCGGTGACGCGCTACCCGCCGGGCCTCCAGCGTGCGCTCCGCTCCCTTGCGGGGCTCGGTTCCGCCGTTCCGTCGGCACCCGTGGCCAGTGCCCACCTCTGGGTGCTCCAGCCCGGGGGCTCTCCGGAGACCGCAACGGCCGCCCATCCGCCCGTGGATCTCCGGCTCGCGGCGCTCGGCGAGGCGTAGTGCGCGTCCGGCTTGCCGGATGTGCCGTCCTGCTCCTGGCCGCGGCTGCCTGCGGCAGTGACGAAGGCGAAGGCGAAGGCGGCGGGTTGAGTAGCGCGTCGTCGACCACTTCGACGACGAGTACCAACGGGGCGACACCGACGACGGATACCCCGGGGACAGCGTCGACGCCCTCGACGACGGAGATCGCCGGGACCTCGGAGACAACGGGTCCGGGGACCGGGTCGCCCTCCGGTGACGACGATCCGACCGTCATGCCGAGCACGACTGAGGACATCGTCACCTCGCCCACCGTCCGGACCGAGTTCGGGGACACCGAGGCGGTGGTCGAGGGGACCACGACAACCACGACCGAGGTGCCCTGGGACGGCCTGACGATGCCGTTGACCGGAGAGCCGACACCGACCGGATTGCCGGAGCGCCCGGCGCTGGTGGTCAAGGTCGGCAACAACGACGGGCGGTCGTTGCCACAGGTCGGCCTCGAGGTCGCCGACATCGTCTACGAGGTCATGGTCGAGAACTACGTGACCCGCTTCATCGCCGTCTACCACAGCGAGTTGCCGGAGGCCGTTCGTCCGGTCCGCTCGGCCCGATCGAGCGACATCGATCTGCTGGCGAACCTCGACCGCCCGATCTTCGCCTACTGGGGGAGCAACGCCGGAGTCGCCGAGGAAGTCGGCGAAGCGGAGCGCCTCGGCCTGCTCCAGGCCAGGTCCACGATGGGAAGGGGGCAGGAGCACTTCCATCGCGACGACTCGAGAAAGGCCCCCTACAACGGCGTGCTCGACCCGGTGAGCGTCGTCAACTCACTGGATGGTCTGACCCCAGCGCCCGGCCCGATCATCTCCTACGGACCGGTGCCGGCGTCTGCAGTGCGCACGTTCGGCGTCCGTTGGACCACGGCGAACCGCGATATCGCCTTCGTCTGGGACACCGGGTCCGAGCGGTGGATCCGATATCAGGACGGGGTTCTCCACTTCGACGCGAACGGGGTTCCGCTCGCCGCCGACAACGTGCTCAAGTTGACGGTCGGCTACCGGAGGTCCGACGCTGACTCGATCTCTCCGCAGTTGCTGAGCGTTGGTTCGGGCGACGGCTGGCTGTTCCGCGACGGGACCGTCACCGGGATCGTCTGGAGTCGACAGTTCATCGCCGACGGGTGGACGATCCTCGACGACGACACCGGCCAACTCCTGCACCTCGACCAGGGGTCGACCTGGGTGCTCATGGCCCGCCTCGGCGAGGGTGAGATCCTCGATGCCTGGGAGGCTCGTGCACTGACCGGTTGACGCTCCGCCTCCACGGCGACGCCCCGCCGGACGCAGCCATAGACTCGCCCACATGAGCGAAACGAACCGTTCCACCGGAACGCAACTGGTCAAGCGAGGACTCGCCGAGATGCTCAAGGGTGGCGTCATCATGGACGTCGTCGACGCCGGGCAGGCACGCATCGCCGAGGACGCCGGCGCCACGGCCGTGATGGCCCTCGAGCGGGTTCCCTCCGACATTCGACGCGACGGCGGCGTGGCCCGCATGTCCGACCCCGAGATGATCGAGGCGATCCAGGCGGCTGTCACCATCCCGGTCATGGCCAAGGTCCGAATCGGCCACTTCGCCGAAGCCCAGATCCTCGAGTCCCTCGGCGTCGACTACGTCGACGAGAGCGAGGTTCTTACCCCGGCCGACGAGGCGCACCACATCGACAAGTGGGCGTTCACCGTGCCGTTCGTCTGCGGTGCGACCAACCTCGGTGAGGCGCTCCGTCGGATCTCCGAGGGCGCCTGCCTGATCCGCTCGAAGGGCGAGGCCGGCACAGGCAATATCGTCGAGGCCGTCCGGCACCTGCGGTCGATCCTGGGCGACCTGCGCAGGATCACCCAGGCCGACGCCGCCGAACTGTTCGACTGGGCCAAGCAACTGCGGGCTCCGCTGCCGCTGGTCCAGGAGGTCGCCGACACCGGCCGGCTGCCGGTTCCGATGTTCTGCGCCGGCGGTATCGCCACCCCGGCGGACGCCTCGCTCGTCATGCAACTGGGTGCCGAGGCGGTCTTCGTCGGATCCGGGATCTTCAAGAGCGACGATCCCGCACCCCGGGCCCGCGCCATCGTCGAGGCCACGACGAACTTCGCCGACCCGACCCTGCTCGCCAAGGTCAGCCGCGGCCTCGGTGACGCCATGCCGGGGCTCGAGATCGGCTCGCTCGAAACCCGCCTGGCCGACCGAGGCTGGTAACCCGGACATGAAGGTTGGTGTCCTGGCGCTCCAGGGGGCGTTCGCTAGCCATGCAGCGATGCTCGACGAGGCGGGGGCGACCCCGGTCGAGGTTCGCCGGGCCGACGAGTTGTCGGGGGTCGACGCCCTGGTCATGCCCGGCGGCGAGTCCACGACCATGTCGATGCTGCTCGACATCACGGAACTCCGCGAACCGCTCGCCGACCGACTGGCCGACGGGATGCCCGTACTGGGCACCTGTGCCGGGATGATCCTCCTGGCCGTCGAGGTCCTCGATGGACGGTCGGACCAGCGGTCCCTGGGCGTCGTCGACCTTGACGTCCGGCGCAACGGCTACGGACGCCAGGTCGACTCCTTCGAGACCGACCTCGAGGTCGACGGCCTCGAGGGCACGTTCCACGGCGTCTTCATCCGGGCGCCCCTGGTCGAGCGGGTCGGTCCTGCCGTCGAGGTGCTCGCCGAGGTGGAGGGGCGGCCGGTGCTGTGCCGACAGGGCAACGTCCTTGTGTCGGCCTTCCATCCCGAACTGGTGGGCGACGCCCGCATCCATCGACGGTTCCTCGAGGCGGCCTTCGCCTCCGGTGCCGGAACCACCTGAGCGCGAGGGGAGCAGCAACGCCGTGTCCGGTCACTCCAAGTGGGCGACGATCAAGCACAAGAAGGGCGCCGCCGATGCCAAGCGCGGCAAGCTCTTCGCCAAACTGATCAAGCAGGTCGAGGCGGCGGCGCGCCAGGGCGGCGGTGACCAGGACGCCAACCCGACCCTGCGGACGATGTTCCAGAAGGCCCGCGACGCCTCGGTACCGCTCGACACCATCGAGCGGGCGGTGAAGCGGGGCATCGGCGAACTCGACGGAGTCGTCTACGAGTCGGTCACCTACGAGGGCTATGCGCCGCACGGCGTGGCGCTCTACGTCGAGACCCTGACCGACAACCGCAACCGCACCAGTTCCGACGTGCGCTCGGTCCTGGTCAAGAACGGTGGTTCCCTCGCCGAACCGGGATCTGTGGCCTGGCAGTTCGAGCGCAAGGGGGTCGTGCTGCTGCCGGGGGCCATCGCCGAGGACGAGATCATGCTGGCGGCCCTCGATGCCGGCGCCGAGGACCTGGTCGACGACGGCGGCATCTGGCGGTTGACCTGTGAGGCCTCGGACCTTCCGACCGTGCGTGAGGCCGTCGAGGCGGCCGAGATCTCCTTCGACTCTGCCGACGTCACGATGGTGGCCACCTCGACGGTCGGGGTCGGGACGGTCGAGGCGGCGAAGGCTGTCCTGCGGATCATCGACCTGCTCGACGACCTCGACGACGTCCAGGACGTCCACGCCAACTTCGACATCCCCGACGAGGTGTTTGCTGCCCTCGAGGCCTGATTCCGGGAGCGGCACCGGTCCCCCTGCCGGAGATCCGCACTGCTAGAGTCGTACATATGTTCGTTCTGGGGATCGATCCCGGCCTCACCCGTTGTGGCTACGGCGTGGTCGAGCGGCTGTCCGCCCGGCGCAATAGGGCCGTCGCCGCCGGAGTCCTACGCACTGATCCCGCCGACGATATTCCGGTCCGCCTCGCCGAACTCCAGGCTGAGGTCCGTGGGCTGCTCGACGAGTACCGGCCCGATGCCGTGGCGATCGAGCGGTTGCTGTTCCAGGTCAACGTACGGACGGCGATGCAGGTCGGGCAGGCGGCGGGCGTCGTGATGGCCGAGGCAGCGTCGTCGGGATGCCGGGTCGCCCTCTACTCGCCGAACGAGGTGAAGTCGGCCGTCGCCGGATGGGGTGGCGCAGACAAGCGACAGATGGAGCAGATGGTTCGCACCCAGCTCGGCATCGACCAGCCGCTGCGGCCGGTCGATGCCTCCGACGCCGTGGCAGTCGCCCTCTGCCACCTGGCCATGGTGCCCATGGCCGACGCCGTGGCCCGCAGGGGATCGTCGTGATCGGATCACTGCGCGGCCGACTGCTCGAATGCGGCCAGGACGGTCACGTGCTGCTCGAGGTGGGGGGCGTCGGCTACCGCATCACGGTCACGCCCACCACCGCCTACCGGCTGGGCGAGGGTTCCGACGACGAGGTCTTCGTCCACGTCCACCACCACATCCGCGAAGCCGACCAGGCCCTGTTCGGCTTCCTCGACCGCTCGGAGCGAGCCTGCTTCGAGGCGCTCCTCTCCGCACACGGCGTCGGGCCGTCGCTGGCGCTGGCCGTACTCGGCGTCCACGGCCCCGATGACCTGGCGAAGGTCGTCGCCGTCGACGACGTCGCCGCGCTCTGCCTCGTCCCGGGCATCGGCAAGAAGACCGCAGCCCGACTCCTCGTCGACCTCAAGGGCACTCTCGACCTGCCCGTCGACGGAGTGCCCGCCGCCGGGAACGGTGGAGGCCCCCGCTCGGCGCTGACTGAGGTACAGGAGGCCCTGGGTGGCCTGGGCTATTCCCCGGAAGAGGTCCGGTCGGTCCTCGCCGACCTGGCCGGCGACGATTCGGCCGACCTCCTGCGCGAGGCCCTCCGACGCCTGGCGAGGGCATAGGGCCGTGGCACGCGACGAGCTGCTGTCCCCGGAGGCCGAACCGGAGGAGGTCGAGGCCGAGGTCGGGCTCCGACCGCGACGCCTCGACGAGTTCGTCGGCCAGGAGGAGCTCAAGGGCCACCTCCGGGTGATGCTCGAGGCTGCCCGCCAGCGGGGCCAGGCGGCCGACCACTTTCTCTTCGGTGGCCCACCCGGCCTCGGCAAGACCACGCTGGCGCACATCGTCGCCGCCGAGATGGGCGCCGAACTCCTCGTGACCTCGGGTCCGGCGCTTGAACGGGCCGGCGACCTGGCGGCCGTCCTCACCAAGCTCGAACCGGGCGACGTCCTCTTCATCGACGAGATCCACGGACTGGCCCGGGCCGTCGAGGAGATCCTGTACCCGGCCATGGAGGACTACGAGCTCGACATCGTGCTGGGAAAGGGGCCGGCCGCCCGCTCGATCCGGCTCGAACTGCCACGGTTCACCCTCGTCGGCGCCACGACCCGGACCGGCCTCATCACCGGTCCGCTGCGCGACCGCTTCGGGCTGACCGCCCGACTCGACTACTACGAGCCAGCCGACCTGCGCACGATCGTGCGCAGGGCCGCCGGCATCCTCCACGTCGCCCTCGACGAGGAGGGTGCCACCGAGATCGCCCGGAGGTCCCGGGGAACTCCACGCATCGCCAACCGCCTGCTGCGCCAGGTACGCGACTTCGCACAGGTCGAGCGCCCCGAGACCGGCGGACGGATCGGGGGCGACACGGCCCGTGAGGGCCTCACCTTCTTCGCTGTCGACGAACTCGGACTCGACAAGCCCACCCGGGCGATCCTGGCCTCACTGTGCGAGATGTTCGGCGGCGGGCCCGTCGGGCTCAAGACGCTCGCCATCAGCATCGGCGAGCCGGAGGACACGGTCGAGGACGTCTACGAGCCGTTCCTGATCCAGCAGGGCCTGCTGATGCGCACGCCCAAGGGGCGAGTCGCCACCTCGGCGGCCTTCGGGCACCTCGGCCTTCCCTCGCCACCCGACGGCCGGGCGAACGCCCTCTTCGGCGACTGACCACCGCAACTGCACCCGTCCTAGGATCGGCCGTCGTGCGACCGGCCGACTTCGCCTACGACCTGCCGGCAGCGTCGATCGCCCAGGTGCCGCTCGGGGATCGCCCGTCCGCCCGGCTCCTCGTCGACCTCGGCGACGGGATCCGCCACCTCACGGTCCGGGACCTCCCGGAACTGGTCCGTCCCGGTGACGTGATCGTGCTCAACGACACGAAGGTGCTGCCCGCCCGCCTCCGCCTCGCCAAGGAGTCCGGTGGGGCGGTCGAGGTGCTGTTGCTCGAACGGGTCGGTGGCACCGGCACCTGTGAGACCTGGGAGGCACTCGTGAGGCCCGGTCGACGGGTCGCCCTGGGGACCGTCCTGCGGCCCGGCCCCGACCTCGCGGCCACGGTCTGCGGGGACCTGGGCGAGGGCCGACGCCTGGTCCAGCTCGATGCCGCCGAAGGCGTGTCGGCCGCACTGGACCGCCACGGTGAGATGCCGCTGCCCCCCTACCTCACGACGGTGCTCGACGACCCCGACCGCTACCAGACCGTCTACGCCGACCGACCAGCCTCGGCAGCGGCGCCGACCGCTGGCCTCCACTTCACCGACGACCTCCTGGATGCGTGCCGGGAGGCGGGTGCGGGCATCGAACGCCTTGAACTCGTCGTCGGCCTCGACACGTTCCGGCCGATCGTCGTCGACGACCTCGACGACCACCGGATGCACAGCGAGGCGTACGAGGTGCCGACAGCGACCCTCGACGCCTGTCGGGCCGCAGACCGGGTTCTCGCCGTCGGAACCACGACGGTCCGGGCCCTCGAGTCGGCAGCGCGGGGTGGGGCTGTCGGTCGCACCGACTTGTTCATCCGCCGACCCTTCGACTTCGAGGTCGTCGACCTTCTGCTCACCAACTTCCACCTGCCGGGATCCACCCTGCTGGTGATGCTCGAAGCCTTCGTCGGTCACGGCTGGCGAGACCTGTATGCGACGGCGCTGGCCGAGGGGTATCGGTTCCTTTCCTTCGGCGACGCCATGCTGGTGGCACCAGGCGACAGCGGAGGCGACTCGTGAGGTCCGACTTTCATGCGGAAGCCACCGATGGGGGTGCCCGTGCCGGGTCGGTGACGACGCCCGGCGGTCCGTTCCGGACCCCCTGCTTCATGCCCGTGGGGACCCGTGGGGCGGTGCGGCACCTTTCGTCCACGGACCTTGCCGACCTGGGTGCCGAGGTGGTGCTCGCCAACACGTACCACCTGATGCTGCGGCCCGGCGCCGACGTCGTCCGCGACCTCGGTGGCCTCGGCGCCTTCGCCGCCTGGGACGGCCTCACCCTCACGGACTCGGGTGGCTACCAGATCTTCTCCCTGCAGCCCAGGGTCGACGACGACGGTGCGGTATTCCGGTCGACGTACGACGGGAGCACCCACCGCCTGACGCCGGAGGGTGCTGCGCAGGTGCAGGCCGACCTCGGCGCCGACATCCAGATGGTCCTCGATGTGTGCCCGGCGCTCCCTGCGCCCGACCAGGTGCTCCGCGAGGCGGTCGAGCGGACCGCCGCCTGGGCGAACCGGGGTCGTCGAGCCTTCCTCGAGCACCCCGATGCGTCGGAGCGGCAGTGCCAGTTCGGGATTGTGCAGGGAGGGGTCGACGCAACGCTGCGGGCCGAGAGCGCCGAACGCACGGTGGGGATCGGGTTCGACGGATACGCAGTGGGTGGGCTGAGCGTGGGAGAGACGCGCGATGAGATGCTCGAGCCGCTCTCGGCGGCCGTCGACCTCCTGCCCGCCGACCAGCCCCGTTACTTCATGGGACTGGGTGACCCGGCCGGCCTCGTCGAGGTCGTCGCCCGGGGCATCGACATGTTCGATTGCGTGCTCCCCACCCGCCACGCCCGCCACGGCACGATCCTCACCTCGACCGGTCGCCTCAACCTGCGCAACGCCCGCTTCGCCACCGACGAGTCTCCACTCGACCCGGGCTTCCCCTCGAGCCCGGCGACGCTCTGGAGCCGCGCCTACCTGCGTCACCTGCTGCTCACCGACGAACCGACCGGTCGGCGCCTCCTGACGCTGCACAACCTGGCCTGGCTGTTCGACTTCGTGGAACGGCTGCGGTCCTCGATCGTGGAGGGCCGCTTCGAGGCGTTTCGGGCGGAGACGCACGCCGTCTGGGGATGAGGCCCGGCGCACTCATCTGCCTCAGAACACGCCCCGCCGCGTAGGCTTTCCCGGTCCGCCGGTCGTTTCAACAGGGATTGTGCTTGCCATGTCATTTCTTCCCATCATCCTCATGTTCGGGGTTCTGTACATGGTCATGATCCGGCCCCAGCAGAAGAGGGCCCGCGAGCATCGCGACCTTGTGGGGTCGATCGCCGCCGGCGATGAGGTCGTGACCACCGCCGGCATCTTCGGAGTCGTCTCCGAGGTCGAAGGTGACGTCGTCTGGCTCGAGGTCGCCAAGGACCTCGAACTGAAGGTGTTGAAGTCGACCGTCGACCGCCGGCTCGGACAAGACGCGTCCGACGAGCCCGAGAACCCGATCGAGGACTGAACCGACGGTCCCGGTCCGACAGCCGACGCCTCCCTCTCCGCCCGCCTCCATGTTCCGCCGTCAGGTCGTCCTGCTCGTCGGCATCCTCGTGGTGTCCGCGGCCGCCTCGGCCCTGACACTCCTCTGGCACAACGAGCCCCTGCTCGGCCTCGACCTCCAGGGTGGCGTGTCGGTGCGACTCACCGCCAGTGAGCCGGCCACCGAGGAGATGCTCGACCAGTCCGTCGAGATCATCCGGAACCGCGTCGACGCCCTCGGCGTTGCCGAACCGGAGATCTCCCGCACCGCCGACGGCGTCATGGTCTCGCTTCCCGGTGTCGACGACCAGGAGCGGGCCCTCGAACTGGTGGGCACGACGGCGGAGCTCCGGTTCCGTCCGGTCTGCGAGGTCCTGCCGGTGGTCATCGCCGGCACACGCGGATCGGAGGGCAGCGGCAACATGGCCGCCGAACCGTTCGCCTCGTGCAACCTGGTGCGCGGTGGCACAATTCGCCCCGCCACAGGCGATGACGGCATGACGCCCCCCGAGGCGGACATCGCCGAGGACTTCGTGATCCTCGGCGGATCCGCCACAGGGAGCACCGGGGGCTACCGGTACGTGCTGGGTCCAACGGTCCTCACCGGTGACGCCCTCGAGGATGCAGACGCCGACTTCATCGACTTCCGGTGGCAGGTCGGGGTGACTCTGGAGAAGGGCGCCGCCGGCATCGACGCCTTCAACGATGCCTCCGCCAGGTGCTTCCGGGGCGACGAGTCGTGCCCTCAGTTGCAGGGGTACACCAACGGACTGATTGCCATCGTCCTCGACGGCGAGGTCATCACGGCTCCGCAGATCCGGGCGTCGTCCTTCGAGCGCGACCGCATCGTCATCTCCGGCTCGTTCGAGAAGCAGCAGGCCGAGGACGTGGCCCTGGCGCTTCGCTATGGCGCGCTCCCGGTCGAGTTGGTCGCCGAGAACACCCGGGTCGTCTCCGCGACCATCGGTCAGGACTCCCTCGACGCAGGCATCGTGGCGGGCCTCGTCGGCCTGCTGCTGGTCGCCCTCTTCATCGTCGGGTACTACCGGCTGCTCGGCCTCGTCGCCATGGCCAGCCTGGCGGTGTCCGGCTCGATGCTGTGGTCGATCGTGGCCCACCTCGGCACCCAGTCGGGCCTGGCGCTGACGCTGGCCGGCATCACCGGAATCATCGTCGCCGTGGGCGTGTCCGTCGACTCCAACGTCGTGTACTTCGAGCACCTCAAGGAGGACATCCGCGACGGCCGAACCGCCCGGTCGACGGTGGACCGTGCCTTCCCGATCGCCTTCGCCACGATCGTCAAGGCTGACACGGCGTCGCTCATCGGAGCGGCCCTGCTCTGGTGGCTCACCGTCGGTGCCGTCCGCGGCTTCGCCTTCTACCTCGGCCTGGCCACGATCCTGGACCTGGTGGCGACCTACTTCTTCATGGGGCCGATGGTCCGGGTGCTGGCGAGGACCTCCTGGTTCGCCCAGCGGCCGAGCCTCTTCGGCCTTCCTGCATCCGGCGCCGTGGTCCGACCTGAGATGAAGGCGAGCACCCCGTGATCGCCGTGCTCCGGGGCCTGTACGCCGGCGAGACGGTGATCGACTTCCCCCGGTGGTGGCGCGTCGCCGCACTGGCCTCGGGTATCGCACTCCTCCTGAGCCTCGGGTCGTTCGGACTGCGCGGCCTCGAACTCGGCATCGACTTCGCCGGGGGTACCTCCTACGAGGTGGCGGCCCCGGATGCGTCGGTGTCCGATGCCCGCAGCCTCCTCAGCCGGTTCGGCGCCGACGGCGCCAGGATCCAGGTCGTCGACGGGGACATGATCCGGATCCGATCCGACATCGACGACCCCGCCCGGGCTGCGGAGATCCGCGACGCCCTCTCCACCGAACTGGGACCGGTCGAGACCTTCGAGCAGGTGGGCCCCACCTGGGGCGACGAGGTCACCGACAAGGCGGTGCGCGCACTCGTCGTGTTCTTCATCGTCGTGGCCCTGTACATCAGCGTCCGGCTGGAGTGGAAGATGGCAGCCGGGGCACTGGCGGCGGTCGCCCACGACATCGTCGTCAGCGTCGGCGTCTACTCGCTGCTCGGCGTCGAGGTGACGCCGGCGACCGTGATCGCCTTCCTGACGATCATGGGCTATTCGCTCTACGACACGATCGTCGTCTACGACAAGGTCCGGGAGATGACGGGCCGCCTCGGTGCGACCGAGCGCTACACCTATACCGAGTTGATGAACCTGGCCCTCAACCGGGTGGCCATGCGCTCGATCAATACCAGCGTGACCTCTGCGTTGCCCGTGCTGTCGCTGCTCATGGTCGGCTCGGTGGCGCTTGGCGCCACCGCCCTGCGCGAGTTCGCCCTTGCCCTGCTCGTGGGCATCATCGTCGGCTCGTACTCGTCGCTGTTCCTCGCCGCTGCCATGGTGGCCCGCCTCAAGGAGGGTGAGCAGCGCTGGGTGCAGATCCGGAGCAAGCTTGCCGGCCGTGGCCTGCTCGACGGGCCGACAAGGACCATCAGGCGCGACGAGGCCTCGGCACCCGATTCCCGGTCCAGCGAATCGTCCGGCCGGTCCAAGGGCCCGGCCCGCCGACGGCCCGCTCCTGCCGCCCGGCCAGGAGGCTCGGGGAGTGGGACACCACCCCGTCCCCGCAAGAAGCGGCGGAACTGACACACCCTCGGAATCCGGCCGGTTGTCGACGACCGCTACCGTGGAGGGATGAGGAACCCGTCGGATCAGGTCGACCGACCCGGACGGCACTGACGTGGCTGCTGTTAGCCGGGTTCTGCCGTGGCGTCGTCGGCCGCAACGTGCGGTCGAGGAGACCTCGCTGCTGCTGACGGCTTTTCTCGAACACCACCCTGACAGCGCCTTCGACCTGATCGAGCGCGCCTACCAGGTCGCACTGGGAGCCCACGAGGGCCAGACCCGCAAGTCCGGCGAGCCCTACATCAACCACCCGCTCTCGGTCGCGACGATTGTCGCCCGCCAGGGGTTCGACGACATCACGGTTGCAGCGGCGCTGCTCCACGATGCCGTCGAGGACACTTTCATCGACCTCGACGACCTTGAACGCGACTTCGGAGTCGAAGTCGCACTGATCGTCGACGGGGTCACCAAGCTCGACCGGCTCACCTTCGAGAGCAGGGAGGAGCAGCAGGCCGCCAGCATGCGCAAGATGCTCGTGGCCCTGGCCAAGGACCTGCGGGTCCTCATCATCAAGTTGGCCGATCGCCTGCACAACATGCGGACCGTGGCGGCGCTCCCCGAGTCCAAGCAACAGCGCGTGGCGCGCGAGACGCTCGACATCTACGCCCCCCTGGCCCATCGGCTCGGCATGCAGGAGGTCAAGATGCAACTCGAGGACCTTGCCCTCGCCACACTGCATCCGAAGCGCTACAGCCAGATCGACCAGATGGTCCAGGACCGGGCGCCCGAACGCGACCTCTACCTCGAGCAGTTGGCCAGCGAGGTGGACCAGCGACTCCGGGGATTCGGCATAGAGGCGGACATCGACGGGCGACCGAAGCACCTTTGGAGCATCTACGAGAAGATGATCGTCCGGGGGCGCCCGTTCGAGGAGATCCACGACCTGGTCGGCATCCGGGTCGTGGTCGCGACGGTCCGCGACTGCTACGCCGCCCTCGGCGTGGTCCACGCCGTCTGGACGCCGGTGCAGGGACGCTTCAAGGACTACGTGGCAATGCCCAAGTTCAACCTCTACCAGTCGCTCCACACCACGGTGATCGGCCCCCAGGGCAAGCAGGTCGAGTTCCAGATCCGGACCGTTGAGATGCACCGTCGGGCCGAGACAGGAGTAGCCGCCCACTGGGACTACAAGGGCACGCTTCCGTCCGACGAGATGGCATGGCTGGGACGAATCGTCGAATGGCAGGACGACACGCCCGACCACGGCACGTTCATGGACAACCTCAAGACTGACCTGGAACAGGACGAGGTCTACGTCTTCACGCCGCAGGGACAGGTCGTCGCCCTGCCCATCGGTGCCACGCCCGTCGACTTCGCCTACGCCATCCACACCGAGGTTGGGGACGCCTGCATCGGTGCCCGGGTCGAGGGCCGCCTGGTGCCGCTCGACACCTGTCTCGAGTCCGGCGAGACCGTCGAGGTCGTCACCTCGAAGCAGCCCGGCGCCGCTCCCAGCAAGGACTGGTTGAAGTTCGTTGCCAGCCACCGTGCAGCCAACAAGATCCGCCACTGGCACACCAGGGAGCGCCGCACCGAGGCCATCGACAGTGGGCACGACGACCTCGTTCGGGAACTCCGTCGGGCCGGTCTCCCGATCAAGGAGACCCTGGACGGGGAGGTGCTGGCCGAGATCGGCCAATCGATGAACTACATGGACCTCGACGCCCTGTTCGCTGCGATCGGCGAGCACCACGTTTCGGCTCGGAGCGTGGTCGGCCGGGTCGAGCGCCAGTTGAGCGAGCACGCCCCCGAGGTCATCGAGCACCTCTCCGTCGCCGCCCTCGCCCAACGGCCCCTTCGACCCGACCGGGGCTCTGTAGGCGTCCACGTCGAGGGCCTGGACGATGTCATGGTCCGGCTCTCGCGCTGCTGCACTCCGGTCCCGCCCGACGGGATCATGGGCTTCGTCACCCGGGGCCGGGGCGTGTCCGTCCACCGGACCGACTGTGCCAATGCCGTGTCGTTGTCGGGGGGCCAACCCGACCGCCTCATCGACGTCGACTGGGACGAGCAGACCGCTGCACACTTCGTGGCGTCCTTCGAGGTCAAGGCCCTGGACCGGCCGCTGCTGCTGCGCGACGTGGTGGCGGTGCTCGCCGACCACCGGGTCAACGTGCTCAGCACCTCGACCGTGACGAGCGGCACCGACCGGGTAGCCCGGATGCGCTTCGAGTTCGAGATGGGCGACGCCTCCCACCTGGAGCGTGTGCTGCACCAGATCCGCGAGATCGACTCGGTCTACGACGTCTACCGGGTGGTTCCCGGTCACAGCGCCTGATCGAATCCGGAGTCGGGGTAGGGGCCACCGATAACCTCTGCTCTCGTGGACGACTCGACCTATCGGGCCCCGAAGGGCACGCGCGACATCCTCTGGCCGGACTCTGCCCGTTGGCGGACACTGGTGGAGGTGTTTGCCGACGTAGTCGGCGCTGCCGGCTACACCCAGGTGGTGCCACCCATGTTCGAGCACGTCGAGGTGTTCCGCCGTCTGGGCGATGCCACCGACGTGGTCTCGAAGGAGATGTACGAGTTCCTCGACAAGGGAGGACGCAGCATCGCGTTGCGGCCCGAGCAGACCGCCTCGGTCGTGCGGGCATTCGCCGAGCACCGCCCGGTCGTGCCCTGGAAGGTCTGGTACGCCGGTCCCAACTTCCGCTATGAGCGGGCGCAGAAGGGCCGGTTCCGGCAGTTCGACCAGGTGGGCGTCGAGGCCCTCGGTCCCGACGACCCGCACCTCGACGCCGAGGTCATCGCCCTGGCCTGGCGCTTCTACGAACGACTCGGCCTACGACGGGTGACCCTGCTTGTCAACTCGCTCGGCAACCCCGAGGATCGGGCCCGCTACGTCGACGCCCTCACCGCCCACTTCTCGGCCGACGCCGACGCCCTCTCCGCGGAGTCCCGCAAGACCCTCGCCACCAACCCGCTGCGCCTGCTCGACTCCCGTCGCCCCGAGGACGCCGACCTCGTCGCCGCAGCACCGCAGATGTCCGACCACCTGTCCGATGACGCCGCCCGCCACTTCGATCGGGTGTGCGGCGCCCTCGACGCCCTCGATATCCCGTACACGGTCTCGCCCCGCCTGGTTCGTGGACTCGACTACTACCTGCGCACCACCTTCGAGTTCATCGCCGAGGCCCTCGACGCAGCCCAGGACGCGATCGGTGGCGGAGGACGCTACGACGGTCTGGCCGAGGCGATGGGGGCACCGCCGACTCCGGGAGTCGGCTTCGCCCTCGGGGTCGACCGTACCCTTCTAGCCTGTGACGCCGAGGCGGCGTTCGAGGCCCCCGCATCGACCGTCGACGTCTTCGTCGTCGACACCTGCGGTGGCGATGAGGCGGTCCTCGTCACCGACGAGGTGCGTCGGGCGGGGCTGCGGGTCGACCGGGCCTGGGACGACCGCTCCATGAAGGCCCAGATGAAGGCTGCCGACCGCAGTGGTGCCGCCCTCGCCGTGATCATCGGCGAGGACGAGCGCTCCGGCGGCACCGCCACCGTCCGGGACCTGCGCGGCGACGCCGGTCAGGAGAGCGTGGCCCGAACCGACCTGATCGAGACCCTGCGAATGAGGCTTCCGTGACCGACCGCCCGACCCCCGACTACACGACCTCGATGCGGTCCATCCGATGCGGCGACCTGCGCGCCGACGACATCGGCACCGAGGCCACCCTGTGCGGCTGGGTCGACAGCGTGCGCGAGCACGGCGAGCACCTGGCCTTCGTCGATCTCCGGGACCGCAGCGGTGTCGTCCAGGTCGTCGTGGACGGCGGCCACGAACTGCGGTCCGAGTTCGTCCTCCAGGTGACCGGCACCGTGCGCGCCCGCCCCGAGGACACCACCAACGAGTCCCTGGCCACCGGAATGGTTGAGGTGGCGGCAGCCGAGGTCACGATCCTCGCCCGGTCCGAGCCGCCGCCGTTCCCGATCGACGACCGGACCGACGTCGACGAGGTGCTGCGCCTGCGTCACCGGTACGTCGACCTGCGCCGTTCCCGGCTCCAGCGCAACCTCGAGGTCCGGGCCACGGTCAACTCTGCCGTTCGGGGTGCCATGGAGGAACAGGGCTTCATCGAGGTCGAGACGCCCATGCTCATCGCCAGCACGCCCGAGGGGGCCCGCGACTTCGTGGTGCCGTCCCGCAAAGAGCCGGGCTCGTTCTACGCCCTGCCGCAGAGTCCGCAGATCTTCAAGCAACTCTGCATGGTGGGCGGCGTCGACCGCTACTACCAGATCGCCCGCTGCCTGCGGGACGAGGACCTGCGGGCCGACCGCCAGTTCGAGTTCCTGCAACTCGACGCCGAGGCCAGCTTCGTGGACCAGGACGACGTCCTCGGGTTCATCTCGCATGCGGTGGGTGCGGCCGCCGAGGCCGTGACCGGGGAACGCCCCGGCGAGTTTGGGCGGATGACGTGGCTCGAGGCCCAGGAGCGCTTCGGCTCCGACAAGCCCGACACCCGATTCGGGCTCGAACTGGTCGAGTTGACTGAGGTGTTCGCCGCAACGGAGTTCCGGGCGTTCCAGGCACCCTGCGTGAAGGGCATCCGGGTGCCTGGCGGCGCCGATGTGTCCCGCAACAGGCTCGACGACCTGACCGAGCAGTGCAAGATGTGGGGTGCCAAGGGCCTGGTCTGGATGCGCGTCGAGGCCGAAGGTCTCAACTCACCGGTCGCCAAGTTCCTCGCCGACGACGAGATGGACGCACTGCGGACCGCCATGGGCGCCGAGGACGGTGACCTGCTGTTCCTCGTGGCTGACGAACGTCGCAGAGCCCGCCACGTGCTCGGCCTGCTGCGCCTCGAACTGGGCCGACTCCCGGTCACCGAGGGGGGCCTGAACTTCCTGTGGGTCGTTGACTTCCCCCTGTTCGAGGGACTCGACGAGGCTGGCAACCCGATCCCGGCCCACCATCCCTTCACGATGCCGCACGAGGAGGACCTCGGACTCCTCGAGGCCGGCGAACTGCTCGAGGTGCGGTCGCAGGCCTACGACCTCGTGGTGAACGGGTGGGAGTTGGGCTCGGGAAGTGTCCGGATCCACCGTCGGGAGGTCCAGGAGATGATCTTCGCCACGCTTGGCATCGGCGCCGACGAGGCACAGTCGAAGTTCGGGTTCCTGCTCGACGCCTTCCGCTTCGGGGCGCCCCCCCATGCCGGCTTCGCCTTCGGCATGGACCGCCTCGTCGCCGTCCTCGCCGGCGAGGAGAACATTCGCGAGGTGATCGCCTTCCCGAAGACGCAGTCGGGTGCCGATCCGCTCACCGGAGCGCCGACGACGATCGACGACCGCCACCTCGATGAGCTCGGTCTGCGGGTGCTGCCCCCGAAGCAGTGATGGACCCGGCCGACCTCGGGATCTGCCTGGCGACGCTCCTCCCGGACCCATTCAACGCCGACGCCGCGGCGATCCTGTCCACACTCGACGCCGCGGCCCGGCACGGCTTCGGCGGCGTGTCGGCCTGGAGCCTGCACGTCATGAACCTCGATCCCGACCCGCGGGTGTTCAACCGGGCGGTCCGGGACCGAGGGCTCGAGGTCCGGGTGGTGGAGGCGGCGACCGGTTGGGCGGCATCGGACGGGATCGACCGCGACGGCGACTTCACCCTTGACATGGCCGGGGAACTGGGCGCACACCAGATCGTGGCCGTGACGCTGGAGGCCGCATTCGCGGACGGTGGAAGGGCGGTCGCCGGCTTCGCCGACCTGTGTGACCGTGCTGCCGAGCGCCACATCCGGGTGGCGCTCGAGTTCCTGCCGTGGAGCGCCGTGCCCGACCTGGCCTCGGCGAGCGCCCTCACCGCCGCGGCAGGGCGCCCCAACGGCGGGATCCTGCTCGACACCTGGCATTGGCAGCGCCAACCCGGGGGTCCGTGCCCCGAGGTCCTGGAGGGCCTCCCGGCCGGGGCCATCCAGGTGGTCCAACTCTGCGACGCGTCGGCCGAACCGGGCGTCGACCCGATGGGCGAGGCCATGGCGTCGCGTCCCCTGCCGGGGGAGGGTGTGGTCGACTTCATCGCTCTGGCGTCCGCCCTCGAGGGGATCGGTGCGACGCCGCTGCTGTGTCCCGAGGTGTTCAACGCTGGTCTCCTGGCGGCGGGCCCGTCGACCTTCGCCGGCTCCGTCGCCGACGCCTGCCGTTCGGCGTGGCCGTCTGGTCGGCACCCCGGACCTCCCGACGGTGGCCACTAGGTTCGATGTCGTGACCGACGACCTGTTCGCCTCTGCGGTCGGGCAGCGCCTGGCTCGCCGTGCACCGCTCGCCGACCGCCTGCGCCCCGTCCGACTCGACGACATCGTCGGCCAGGAGCATCTCGTTGGGGCCGAAAAGCCCCTGCGGCGGCTCATCGAGGAGGACCGGCTCTCGTCGGTGGTGCTCTGGGGGCCACCGGGCACCGGCAAGACCTCGCTGGCCCGGCTGATCGCCCGGGTCACCGCCAAGGAGTTCGTGGAACTCTCGGCCGTGAACGCCAGCGTCAAGGACGTCCGAGAGGTGATGGCGTCCGCCCTGGCCCGACTCGGCGAACGCGACGTCGGCACGATCCTGTTCCTCGACGAGGTCCACCGCTTCAACAAGGCGCAGCAGGACGCCCTGTTGCCATCCGTGGAGTCCGGGCTGCTGGTTCTCATCGGAGCCACGACGGAGAACCCGTACTTCGAGGTCAACCCACCACTCCTGTCGCGTTCCACGCTGTTCCGCCTCGAGCCCCTGGACAGCGAGGCCACGCACCTGCTGCTGCGCAGGGGACTGGAGGCCGAGCAGGCGACCGCCACCGACGAGGCGCTCGACCTGTTGGCCGACCGTGCCGCCGGCGACGGCCGCCTCGCCCTGACCAGCCTCGAGGTTGCCGTCGCCCTCGCCGCCGGCCGGGACGATGCCACGGTCACCTTCGACGACGCCGAGGCCGCACTCGGCACCAAGGCGGTCCGCTATGGCCGCGACGAGCACTACGACGTGGTCAGCGCCTTCATCAAGAGCATCCGGGGCTCCGATCCGGATGCCGGCCTCTACTGGCTGGCCCGCATGCTCGAAGCGGGGGAGGATGCCCGCTTCATCGTCCGCCGCCTCGTCATCCTGGCCAGCGAGGACATCGGCATGGCCGACCCCATGGCGCTGGTCGTGGCCGACGCAGCGGCGCGTGCCGTCGAGTTTGTCGGCCTGCCCGAGGCTCGCCTCAACCTGGCCCAGGCGGTCGTCCACCTGGCGACCGCTCCCAAGTCGAACCGGGTCTACCGTGCCCTCGCTGCAGCTGCGGCCGATGCCCGGGCGCCCGGCACCGGCCTGGTGCCACCGCACCTGCGCGACGCCCACTACAAGGGTGCAGCGGGACTCGGCCACGGGGAGGGCTACGACTACCCGCACGACGACCCGAGGGGATGGGTCGAACAGGCTCACCGTCCCGAGGAGGTCGAGGGACACGTGTACTACGAACCGTCGCCACACGGGTTCGAGGCCGAGGTGGCCCGGCGCATCGCCGAACTCTCCGACCCGGAGGAGTCCCCATGAGCGTCGCCTTCGCCATCATCGCCGTGGCGTGCCTCGGATTCCTGGCGGTGGCCGCCGTCCGGGTGGGTCGCATGCTCCGGAACCTGCACGCAGCGGTCGATGCCCTGCACCGGGAGGCGGTCCCGCTGATCGCCGACATGCACCGGATGGTCGAGCGGGCCGCCGGCGACCTGGACCGGGTTGAGGACCTGCTCGACACCGCCGACGACCTTCGCGAGTCGGCGGGCCGGATCGGCGCCACCATCGAGACTGCCGCCACTCTCACCTCGTCGCCGTTCCTCCGCGTGGCTGGCCTCCTCGCAGGGTTCCGTCGGCGCTGGCCCAATTCCTGACCCAAGCCCGGAAGGGCCCACCGGTAGGCTGGCCCGACCATGCCAGAGCAATCTGCAACCGCACGCGGCGTCCGTCAGGCGTTCGTTGACTTCTTCGCCGGCCACGGGCACCATCACGAGGCCTCGGCCAGCCTGATCCCGCACGACCCGACGCTGCTCTTCACCGTGGCGGGGATGGTGCCCTTCAAGCCCTACTTCGTCGGCGAGCAGCGGCCGCCCTGGGACCGGGCCGTCACCATCCAGAAGTGCGTCCGTGCAGGCGGCAAGCACAACGACCTCGACGAGGTGGGGCGCACCAGCCGCCACCTCACCTTCTTCGAGATGATGGGCAACTTCAGCTTCGGCGACTACTTCAAGTCTGATGCCTGCGCCTTCGCCTGGGACTTCGTCACCACGTGCCTGGGCCTCGACCCCGAGCGCATCTGGGTCACCGTGCACGTCAGCGACGACGAGGCCGAGGCCATCTGGCGCGACGAGGTCGGCGTGCCCGCCGAGCGCATCCAACGGCTCGACGAGGACAACTACTGGCGTATGGCCGACACCGGGCCCTGCGGTCCCTGTTCGGAGATCTTCTGGGACAAGGGACCCGAGTTCGGGGCCGACGGCGGACCGGCCCACGGCGGCGATGAGCGCTTCATCGAGCTCTGGAACCTGGTCTTCATGCAGTTCGAGCAGCATGAGGACGGTTCGATGACGCCCCTGCCGAAACCCTCCATCGACACCGGTGCAGGCCTCGAGCGGATCCTCTCCGTGCTGCAAGGCGTCGACTCGGTGTGGGAGACCGACGAGTTCGCCGGGCTGCTCGCGACCATCGGCGAGTTCAGCGGGATCGCCCCCGGATCGGACCCGCGCACCGATGTCTCGCAGCGCATCCTCGCCGACCACATCCGGTCCTCCGCCTTCCTCATCGGCGACGGGGTCTTCCCCAGCAACGAGGACCGCGGCTACGTGCTGCGCCGCATCATCCGGCGGGCGGTACGCCATGCCTGGCTGCTCGGCGTCGAGGACCCGATCATGCCGGGCCTGGCCGACGCCCTCGTCGGGATCATGGGCGATGACTACCCCGAGCTCGTGCGCAACCACGACTTCTTGCGCGACGTGCTCGACCGCGAGGAACAACGGTTCCGCGAGACCCTCCGGTCGGGGTTGGCCATCCTCGATGTCGCTCTTGACGGACTTGCCGACGGTGGCACGCTCGATGGTGACGTGGCCTTCAAGCTCCACGACACCTACGGCTTCCCGCTCGAACTGACCGAGGAGATCACTGCCGAGCGCGGCATGGGGATCGACCTCGAGGGCTTCCAGGCTGCCATGTCCGAGCAGAGACAGCGCGCCAAGGCTGCCCGCAGGGACGCCGAGGCCGGCACCGGCGCCGGCGACCTGCGCCACGTCCTCGAGGCCCATGGGCCGACCGAGTTCGTCGGCCGGGAGGTGGACGAGAGCGACGCCGAGGTGCTCTACGTCGACGACGAGGTCGTGGTCCTCGACCGCACGCCGTTCTACGCCGAGTCCGGGGGCCAGGTCGGCGACACCGGAACCATCGGGTCGTCGACGGGCACGCTGCGGGTCCTCGACACGACCCTCGCCCTCGACGGTCTCCACCGCCACCACGTCGAGGTGGCCGACGGAGCCGTCGAAGTCGGCCAGACCGTGCGGGCGTCCATCGACGCCGACCGACGAGCCGCCATCCGACGCAACCACACCGGCACCCACATCCTCCACTGGGCCCTCCGACGGGTCCTCGGCGACCACGTCAAGCAGCAGGGTTCGTGGGTCGGCCCCGACCGCCTGCGCTTCGACTTCAGCCACTACGAGGGCCTGTCCGAGGGACAGGTCGCCGAGATCGAGGACCTGGTCAACGCCGAGGTCCTCGACAATGCGGCATGCGACCACTTCGAGACCACCAGGGACGAGGCGGAGGCGCTTGGCGCCATCGCCTTCTTCGGCGAGAAGTACGGCGACAGCGTCCGGGTCCTGCGGGCCGGCCCGAACTCCATCGAACTCTGCGGCGGAACGCACGTCGCCGCCCTGGGCGACATCGGGCTCCTGAAGATCGTCAGCGAGGGCTCGATCGGTTCCAACATCCGCCGCCTCGAGGCGGTTACCGGTGCCGCGTCGATCGACCGGCTGCGCAGCGCCGAGGGCGCCCTCGCCGAGGCGGCCGACCTCGTCGGCGTGCCCGTCGACGATGTGCTCGACGGAATCCGCAAGCGGGTCACCGAGGCCAGGGAGCTTCGCCGCGAGGTCGAGGACCTGCGACGCCGGGCGGCGCTCGGCCGGGTCGACGAACTCGCCGGCGCTGCCGAGAACGGCCTCGTCATCCAGCTCGTCGACGGTATCGACCAGGATGGGCTCCGGGACCTCGCCATCGCCATCCGCGACCGGGACGGCATCCGTGCCGTGGTCCTGGCGACCGCTCCCGAAGGCGGGGGGGCGGCCCTCGTTTCGGTGGTGTCGCCCGACAGCGGGCTCGACGCCGGTGCCCTCGTCGCCGAGGCGGCGAAGACCATCGGGGGAGGTGGGCGCCCCAACCCCAGCCTCACGATCATCGGCGGACGGGCGCCCGAGCACCTCGCCGAGGCGCTCGAACAGGCCCGAGCCGCCGCCGGCTGAGCCGAACGGCGTGCGTGCCCTGGGCCTCGACCTCGGAGCGAAGCGGATCGGCGTCGCGGTCAGCGACCGGGACGGCCGGCTCGCCACCCCTGCCGACGTCCTCCACCGCACGGGCGATCGGGCACGCGACCACCGGGCGGTCGCCGACCTCGTTGTCGAGTGGGAGGCCGAGGTTGTCGTCGTGGGCGTCCCGTACTCGCTCGACGGTGGCACCGGGCCGTCGGCCGAGGCCATGATCGCAGAGTCACGCCAGTTGGCCCGGGCGCTCGACGTGCCGGTCGAGACCCACGATGAGCGCCTGACGACCGTGAGCGCCGAGCGCCGCCTGAGAGAGGCCGGCCTCGACTCCAGGGCCCAGCGGAAGGTGGTCGACCAGGTGGCCGCCGCCGTCCTGCTCCAGGCGTGGCTCGATGGTCGCAGCGAAGGATCGGTGTCGTGAGCGACGAGTCGTTCTCTGACGACGAGGACCCGTCCCCGGGTCGATCTTCGGCGGACCTGTCGCCACAGGGTCGCTCCTCGGCGACGATCGGCGCCCGGGTCGGCGGTGCGCCACCGACTGCGCCCGTGCGACCCGCCCTACCCGGCGACGACCCCACGATGCCGACCGCCATTCCCGTGGTGCCCACCGAGGAGGCGGTCGGCGAAGCCATGGTGTGGGGTCCGTCGGTGTTCGACGAGCTCGAAGAAGGGACCGTCTTCGAGCCGGGTGAAGAGGTCCGGCCGGATGTCCAGTGGGTCCGGCACCGTCCCGCCTGGGGGCCGCTGCCCCGCTGGGGCCTCGTGGCGTTCGCGATCCTCCTGACGTTCGGGGTGGGATACCGCCTGGTGATGGACTGGGCGTCGGACCAGATGCGCCCCGAGAGCCTCTTCGGTGAGGACGTCCGGTTCGTGATTGAGGACGGATGGTCGACCAACGACGTGGCCGCGGCGCTCGGCGTCGCCGACGTCGTCGACAATCCCGCCATGTTCCGCCAGTGGATGCGCTGCCCGTCGGCGCTGCGCTGGCTCATCGAGTGCCCGGTGGACGTCGAGTACTCGTTCCAGGCGGGCGAATACGTGTTGCGCGAACACCTGGCCTTTCAGGACGCCGTCGACCGCATGAACGAGGGCCCGCTCCCCGAGGAGGTCATCACCGTGATGCTGCCCGAGGGCCTGACCCTCGCGCAGTCCGTCGACCGACTTCTCGTCCAGATGCCCGCATTCGCCGAGGACGAACTGTGGGCTGCCCTCATCAGCGAGCGCCTCGTTTGGGAGCACTACCCGGAGGACCTGCCATACCTGGTCGTCGAGGGCCTGCTCTTCCCCGACACCTATCAGTTGGCCGAGGAATCCCTCGGCGACGAACTCGACCTCGTCACGAGGATGCACCGGCAGTTCCTCTCCGTGGTCGAGGACCTGGGCATCGAGCAGCGCTCCGCTGACCTGGGCCTGACCCCCTACGAGGTGGTCATCGTGGCCTCGCTCATCGAGGAGGAGGCCCTGATCGAGGATGACCGGGGGCGCATCAGCCGGGTCATCCACAACCGGCTCGAGGCGGGCTGGACCCTCGGCATCGATGCCAGCACCCGCTACGCCGTCGGCAAGACCGCCGGCGAGCCGCTCACCGGGGAGGACCTGGCGTCCGAGTCGCTGTGGAACACCCGCGTGACTTCGGGCCTGCCGCCGACGCCGATCGCCGCTCCCGGCCGTACCTCGCTGGAGGCGGCCCTCAACCCGACGGACGGTCCGTGGATGTACTACGTCCGCACCGATGAGGGCGACGTGGCCGGTGCGCATACGTTTGCGGTGACGGCCGACGAATTCGAGCGTGCAAAGAGCGTCTGCGTGGAGAAGGATCTGGGCTGTGGGTGAGCAGGACATGGCATCGAGCACTCCGGTCGACCGGCGTCCACCGGCCAGCGGGAGCACGCGCCTGGCGGCGGTCGTCGGCTCGCCGGTCCGCCACTCCCTCTCGCCGACCCTCCTGAACGCCGCCTTCGCCGCCACCGGCCTGGACTGGACGTTCACGGCGCTTGAGGTGGCCGAGGGCGACCTCGACCGGGCCCTCGACGGAATGCGGGCACTCGGCCTCGCCGGCCTGTCCGTGACGATGCCGCACAAGGCGGCCGCGGCGGAGTCCGCCGACGAGTTGACAGATGCTGCAGCCCGCCTCGGAGCTGTGAACTGCCTTGTTCCCGATGGCAGCCGACTGGTCGGACACAACACCGACGGCGGCGGCTTCCTCGACGGACTCGCCCACGATGCCGGGATCACTGTCGAGGGCCGATCCGTGCTCATCGTTGGCGCCGGGGGAGCGGCCCGGGCCGTCGTCGAGGCGTGTGGCACGGGGGGAGCCGCCGACATCGCCGTGGTGAACAGAACACCAGGGAGGGCGCAGTCGGCGTCCGAACTGGCCGGAGGCGTTGGTCGGGTGGTCGCACCTGACGCCGTGGAACAGGCCCTCGCCGGAGCCGATCTGGTCGTCAACGCGACGCCGGTGGGCATGTCGGTTGAGCCGGCTGGCGACATGCCGGTCGACGCGGACGTGCTGCGGGTCGGACAGGTGGCCGTTGACCTCGTCTACCACCCCCTCGAGACGCCCTGGTTGGCTGCCCTGCGCCGACGGGGTATCGAGGCCCACGGGGGCCTCTCGATGCTGCTCTTCCAGGCGGCCCGTGCCTTCTCCCTCTGGACGGGGGACGAGGCACCGGTGGCAGCCATGGAAGCGGCCGCCCGTGCGGTGCTTTCCGCACGTCCGGCCGACTGACGTACCGGCTCCTCCGTGGCCGTCGCCGACCTGTCGGCGTTCGCCTGGCTGCTGGCCGGATCGGTGGTCCTGGCTCGGGTCGACCTCCGGGAGCAGCGCCTGCCGGCACGGTGGACCTGGCGGCTTGGCGCCGGGCTGGTCGTGATCCACGGGATCGGCGTGCTCGCCGGGGCTGGCGGCGAACGGCTCGGGTGGGCGATGGTCGGTGGCCCGGCATTCGGGGGGTTGCTTCTCGGGCTGCACCTTGCTTCACCCCGATCCCTCGGGGGAGGCGATGTACGCCTCGCGGTGCCCCTGGGCTTCCAGGTCGGATGGGCGACCGGCAACGAGGTCGCCACGGGGATCGCCGCGGTCACCGCCCTGGCGGCCCTGCTGACCCTCATCGGTGGAGCGGTGGCACGCCGGGGCCGACTCGGTTCGGGCCCGCTGCCGTTCGGCCCGGGCCTCATGGCGGCGACGCTGCTCGTCACGGCCTGGTACTCCTGAGCCGGCGGTGTGGCACATCCGACCTCCGGGGCCGCTATTCACCCGACCGGGAGTGGCCCCGTCGCTAGCCTGAGGCCATGGTCCCGGAGCATCGACCCCACCTGGCCCTCGTCGGGGGCATGGGCACCGGCAAGACGTCCGTCGGCGCCCTCGTGGCAGCCCGGGCCCGGCGCCGCCACATCGACCTCGACCGCTGGGTCCAGGCCGACACCGGACGCAGCATCGGCGTGCTGTTCGCCGAACGGGGAGAAGAGGGTTTCCGCGATGCCGAGCAGGACAGCCTCGAGCGGGCCCTCGGGCTGAGCGAGCCGATCGTCCTGTCGACCGGCGGAGGGGTGCTCGGCCGGCCGGTCAACCGGGAGGCCCTGGCATCCCGCTCGCACGTGGTCTGGCTGCGGGCCACCCCGGAGACGGCCGCCGAGCGCGTCGGCGACGGCCGCGGTCGGCCGCTCCTCGAGGACGACTCCCCGGTCGACGTCCTGCGTCGCCTGGCCGGGGAACGGACGCCCCTCTACGAGGAGGCGGCAGACCTCGCCATCGACACCGACGGTCGCTCGCCGGACGACGTAGCCGACGAGGTGGGAGCGTTCCTCGAGCGCCTCCTGGGGGCCGTGTCGTGATCCGCGTCGACGTCGTGCTGCCCGCAGAGCGGTCCTACCCGGTCCTCGTCGGCCCCGATGCATCCGCCCACCTCCCCGAGGTCCTGCCGCGCCGGGCCCGACGGGCCGCGATCGTGACCCAGTCGGGCATCGGCCACACCGTGGACTCGGGCCTGGAGCAGGAGGTCTTCGACATCGGCGACGGCGAGGATGCCAAGTCGATGGCGACCGTGGAGGGCCTCTGTCGCTCCTTCGCCCGGTGGGGGCTCACCCGGGGCGACGTCGTCGTCGGTGTGGGCGGCGGGGTGGTCACCGACGTAGCCGGCTTCGCGGCGGCCTCCTATCACCGGGGCGTGCCCGTCGTACACGTGGCCACGTCCCTGCTGGCACAGATCGACGCCGCCATCGGGGGCAAGACGGGCGTCAACCTGCCCGAAGGCAAGAACCTCGTGGGGGCGTTCTGGCAGCCCTCCGCCGTGCTGTGCGACACGACTGCGCTCGAGACACTTCCCGAGGCGGAGATGCGCTGCGGCCTCGGCGAGATGGCCAAGTACCACTTCCTCGGCGGCGACGACCTCGACGACCTTGACCTCGTCGCCCGGATCGCACGCTGTGTCGAGATCAAGGCGGCGGTGGTCGCCGACGACGAACTCGAGGTCGGTCGTCGGGCCGTCCTCAACTACGGGCACACACTCGGGCATGCCCTCGAGACGACCGGAGGCTACGGGCTGCGCCACGGCGAGGCGGTGGCCATCGGGCTGGTCTACGCCGCAGAACTCGGGAGGGCGCTGGGTCGTATCGACGACGAGCGGGTGGCGGAGCACCGCCGGATCGTCGAGGGCTACGGTCTGCCTGCCCGCGTTCCGGGGGATGCCGTCGACGCCGAACTGCTTGACGCCATGGGTCGGGACAAGAAGGCCGTCGACGGCCTGACGTTCGCACTCGACGGCCCGGACGGCGTCGAAGTGGTCGCCGGGGTGCAAGAGTCGCTGGTCGAGCAGGTCCTCGCTTGCGTACGGTGAGCAGCGAGCACGAAGACCGAATCACAGCAGCCAGAGGAGCCACCATGCCGAACCAGACCCTGCTGGTCCTTTCCGGCCCCAACCTGAACTTGCTGGGCGAACGCCAGCCCGAGGTGTACGGCCACGAGACCCTGGCCGACCACGTGGCGGTGGTGGAGGCGGCGGCTGTCGAGCACGGACTCGCCGTAGAGCACCTGCAGTCGAACCACGAGGGAGAGTTGGTCGATGCGATCCACGCTGCCCGGGGGCGCTGTGCCGCGATCGTGGTCAACCCCGGAGCGTTCACCCACTACGCCTGGGCCATCCACGACGCCCTCGCCGCCTTCGACGGCCCGGTCGTCGAGGTCCACCTCTCCAACCCGGCGGCCCGGGAGCCGTGGCGGCACACCTCGGTCGTGGCGCCGGTGGCCTCCGGCACGATCGCCGGTTTCGGCGCCGACGGCTACCGGCTGGCGGTGCAGGCGGTGGCCGCACTGCTGGGCCGTTGACGAGCGTCCTCCCACCGCTGGAGGTGGCCGGGCGCCTGGACCGCCTCCGGTCCGGCTTTGACGGCGCCGGGATCGATGCACTCGTCGTCACGTGCCTCACCAACATCCGGTACCTGACCGGGTTCACCGGCTCGGCGGGCGAACTGCTGGTGGGTGCCGACGGGGCGCTGCTGGTCACCGACGGTCGCTACGCAGAGCAGGCGCCGTCCCAGGTGGTCGACTCGGACACCAAGGTCGCCATCGCAGGCACGAACCGCCGATCGCTCGTCACCGACCGCCTGAGCAGTTCCGACCGGGTGGGCCTGGAGGCTGCATCGGTGACCTGGTCCGATCAGCGCCGCCTGGCGGGCTGGTTCGACGGGATCGACCTGGTGCCCACCGAGGGCCTGGCCGAGGAACTTCGACAGGTCAAGGATCCGGGAGAGGTCGCCCGGATCGAGGCGGCGGCGGCCATCGCCGACGCAGCCCTCGCCGACGCCGTCGAGTTGCTCGCCGTCGGGGTCAGTGAACGCGACCTGGCTGCGGCCATCGACCACGGCATCCGCAGCCGTGGCGCCGACGACCGGGCCTTCGAGACGATCGTCGCCGCCGGTCCCAACAGCGCCCTGCCACACGCCCGACCCAGCGACCGCGTCCTCGAGGACGGCGACCTCGTCGTCTGTGACCTCGGGGCCGTCGTCGGGGGCTACCGCTCGGACATGACCCGTTCCTTCCGCGTGGGTGGACGATCTGGCGGACGTGAGGACGAGGTGCGCGACGCCGTCCGCCGGTCGCAGGCGGCGGGACTCGCACTCGTGGCCGACGGCGTCCCCCTGGCCGACGTCGACGCAGCCTGCCGGGATGTGCTCGCCGAGGCCGGGCTGGCCGAGGCGTTCGTTCACGGCACGGGGCACGGAGTGGGCCTCGACATCCACGAGGCCCCGGCCCTCTCGGGTTCGGCCACTGGTACCCTGCGCTCCGGTCACGTCGTCACCGTCGAACCGGGCGCCTACCTCGCCGGGCTGGGTGGCGTCCGTTGGGAGGACACCGTGCTCGTGACCGACGACGGCCACCGTGCGCTCACCCTCGCACCCAGGGCCGACTGATCGTCCACGGAGGACCAGATGGCGACCATCACCACGAACGACCTCAAGAACGGCATGGCCCTCCAAATCGGCGAGGGGCTCTTCACGGTCGTCGAGTTCCAACACGTGAAGCCCGGAAAGGGCCACGCCTTCGTGCGGACGACCCTGCGCAACGTGCGCTCCGGCAGCACCGTGGACCGGACCTTCCGGGCCGGCGAGAAGGTCGAGCGGGCGATGATCGACAAGCGGTCGATGCAGTATCTGTACCGCGACGGTCCGGACTTCGTGTTCATGGACAACGAGACCTATGAGCAGATGTCCATCCCGCCGGAGGCGCTCGGCTCGGCGGTCGACTTCCTCGTCGACGGAAGCGCTCCCATGATGCAGATGTTCGGCACGGAGGTCGTCGGCGTTGAACTGCCCGCAGCCGTCGAGCTGGTCGTCACCGAGACCGAACCGGGCCTGGCGGGCGACCGGGTTTCCGGCGCACGCAAGTCGGCCACGCTCGAGACGGGCCTCGTCGTCCAGGTGCCGCTCTTCATCGAGAAGGGCGAGACGATCAAGGTCGACACCCGCTCGGGCGAGTACCTCAGTCGGGGCTGACCGGGGACCAGGGGAGAGGTTTCGGACCATGGCCGGAGGACGGCGGGACGGGGAACCGGGCAGCGGCATCGGGTCCCGTCGCGAGGCACGCGAGACGGCGCTCGGAATCCTCTACGCGGCCGATCGCCGGGGCGAGGACCTAACCGAGGTCCTGGCCGCACAGCCGGTGCCCCCTCCCGACTACACCGACGACATCGTCCGGGGCGTGGCCGACCACGCCGTCGAACTGGATGCCCTGATCGACTCCTACTCGGAGGGCTGGCGCACGGACCGGATGCCGGCGGTCGACCGGGCGCTGTTGCGCATGGCCGTCTTCGAACTGGTCCACCGGCCGGACGTGCCCACCGAGGCCGTGCTGACCGAGGTGGTCGAACTGGCCAGCAACTACTCGACCGAGCGCTCCGGCCGCTTCGTCAACGGGGTGGTCTCGCGCATCGCCGAGGAGCACCGGCCCGCCCCCGACGAGGAGTGAGTTCCTGGCGGCTCCCGCCGGATGGACTCCCCATCCCGGATCCGCCCCTCGGCGACGACTCCGGACTCGTGCTCCGGCCCTGGGCCGCCAGGGACGCCCCTGCCCTCGCCACCGCCTGGGTGGACGCCGAGATCGCCCGGCGACTGCCCGTTCCCGACGATCCGACGGCCGAACGTGCCAGACATTGGATCGCCGGCGGGAGGGAGCGCCGCCGTCTCGGACTGGCCCTGGACCTGGTGGTCGTCGATGCCGACGACCGGGTGCTCGGCGAGGTCGGCCTGTCTGCGGTGGACACCGCCCACTCGGCCGCCGCCATCGGATGGTGGACGATCGCCGAGGCCCGGGACCGCGGCGTCGCATCGGCCGCTGTCATCCTGTTTACCGACTGGTTGCTGGACACGCTCGGCTTCTCCGTTCTCATCGCCGAGGTCGGCACGGACAACCCGGCATCGTCCGCCGTGGCCGAAAGGGCTGGCTATCGGCGTCTACTCGAGCGACCGGACGGCACCGTCGTGTACGAGAAGCGTGGTACCGAACGCGCGGCGGGTGCGTGCTGCTAACATCGCCGGGACCGTGAAACGGGTCCCGAGAGGCCCGAACGGAACCAGGAGTAGAGGCCCGTGGCCGATCGAGAACGACGTCAGACGCCCCCATTCGGGGGCGTTTTCGCTGCCCACGCACGGATCATGGATGCCGACGACATGGCCCGGGCCGTTCGTCGTATGGCCCACGAGGTGATCGAGCGCAACCACGGGTTGGACCTGGTGGTCGTGATCGGGCTTCAGACAGGCGGCGTTCCGCTCGCCGAGCGTCTGGCAGACGCCCTCGACGAGATCGAGGGGATCCGCCCGCCCGTCGGAAGCCTCGACGTTGCCATGTACCGCGACGACATCGGTCTGCGCCCAGTCGTCCCCGAGGCCGCCACCGACATCCCGGTCGACCTCGACAACAGCATCGTGGTCCTCGTCGACGACGTCCTGTTCACGGGTCGCACCATCCGGGCGGCGCTCGACGCGGTCTGCGACTTCGGACGGCCCCGGTCGATCCAGTTGACCGTCATGGTCGACCGCGGCCACCGGGAGTTGCCGATCCGCCCGGACTTCGTGGGCAAGAACCTGCCGACGCGCCGCGACGAGGTCGTCGACGTGCACCTCGAGGGTGTCGACCTGGGGGTCATGCAGAAGTGACCTCCCTGCCACCGGCGGCCCGGAGGTCGTCGTGACCGCACACCTGCTCGGCATTGACGGCATGGACCGGGCCGAGATCGAGGAACTCCTAGACCTGACCGACACCTTCGCCGAGATCGGCCGCAGACCGATCGCCAGGGTCCCGGCGCTGCGCGGACGGACCGTGGCCACCCTGTTCTTCGAGGACTCCACCCGGACACGGGTCTCGTTCGACACGGCGGCCAAGCGGCTTTCCGCCGACACGCTCAACTTCGCCGCCGGATCGTCGTCGCTCAGCAAGGGCGAGAGCCTGCGCGACACCGTCGACGTCATCGCTTCGTACGGTGTCGATGCCCTCGTCGTTCGACACCCGATGGCCGGCACCCCACACCGGATCGCCGACTGGACCGACGCCTCGGTCATCAACGCCGGCGACGGCTCGCACGAACACCCCACCCAGGCACTGCTCGACGCCTACACGATCCGGCAGCACCGCGGAGCCCTCGACGGGATGCACGTCGGAATCGTCGGCGACATCCGGCACTCGCGGGTGGCCCGGTCCAACGTGCTGGCCTTCTACGCACTCGGCGCCGAGATCACGCTCGTGGCGCCGACGACCCTGCTGCCGTCGGCGCTCGTCGGCTGGCCGGTCCGGATCAGCCATGATCTCGACGAGGTCCTGCCGTCGCTTGACGCCTGCTACCTGCTCCGCATGCAACAGGAGCGGATCACCGAGGGCCTGATCCCCTCGGTGCGCGAGTACGTGGCTGACTACGGGTTGGACGCCGCCCGGGCGGCCCGGCTACCCGCCGACGCGCTCATCTGCCACCCCGGCCCCACCAACCGGGGTGTCGAGATCAGCGCCGAGGTCGCCGTCGATCCCCGGTCGGTGATCCTGGACCAGGTCGTCAACGGGGTCTCGGTGCGCATGGCGGTGCTGTTCCTGCTTCTCGGCTCCGGTCGGGAACTCGCCGACAAGGCCGAACCGGAGGTCGGACCATGACCATCGTGCTCCGTGGTGGCCGCGTGATCGATCGGTCCGGCGAGCGCGTCGTCGACGTCGAGATCGGAGACGACGGTCGGATCGCCGACGTCGGTACCGGCCTCTCGGGCGACACCGACCTCGATGCCTCCGGCTGTGTCGTGTCGCCGGGCTTCGTCGACCTCCACACGCACCTGCGCGAACCGGGACAGGAGGATGCCGAGACCATCGAGACCGGCGCCCGCGGCGGCGCCCTGGGCGGCTACACGGCCCTGGTGGCGATGCCGAACACTGAGCCGGCCATGGACTGTGCGGCGGTGGTGGAACTGGTTCGCACCCTCGGACGGGGAGCGGCCTGCGAGATCGTCCCGACCGGCGCCATGACCGTCGGTCGCCGCGGCGAGGACATGGCCCCCATGGGCGAGCTCGTCGACCAGGGCGTCGGGATCTTCACCGACGATGGCACCGGCCTGCAGGATCCCCGACTGATGCGCCGGGTCATGGAGTACAGCACCGGCCTCTCGCACCGCCTCGGTCGGCCCGTCGTGCTGGCCCAGCATTGCGAGGTGACCGCCCTGGCGGCGGGCGGCTACATGCACGAGGGGGAGTGGTCGTCGCGCCTCGGGATTCCCGGCCAGCCGGCCGAGGCCGAGGAACTCATGGTGATGCGCGACATCGCCCTCGTGCGACTCACCGGTGCCCACATGCACTTCCAGCACCTCTCGACCGTCGGCAGCGTGGCGATGGTCCGGGACGCCAAGGCTGTCGGCCTGCCCGTCACCGCCGAGGCCACCCCACACCACTTCACGCTCACCGACGCTGCCTGCGCCTCCTACGACCCGGTGTTCAAGGTGCATCCGCCGCTCCGCACCGACGACGACGTCGCCGCCGTCCGCCGGGGCCTCGCCGACGGGACGATCGACGCCATCGCCACCGACCACGCCCCCCACACGGACCACGCCAAGGAACTGTCGTTCGACCTGGCCCCTCCGGGGATGCTGGGGCTCGAGACGGCGTTCTCCCTCGCCCTCGACGAGCTCGGACTCGACCTGCCCGATGTGCTGGCGCTCCTGTCCTGGAGGCCGGCGGCGATCGCCGGCCTGTCGGATCGGCACGGTGCCGACATCCAACCGGGGAACCCTGCCAACCTGTGCGTCGTCGACCCCGATGCCACCTGGGTGGTCTCCGGCCGGGCGATGGCCTCCCGGAGCTCGAATTCTCCGTTCGAGGGACGCACGCTCCGCGGACGGGTCCGACACACGGTGCTGGAGGGGCAGCCCGTGGTCGTCGATGGCGAGGCCCGTCGGTGATGGACGACGGCCACGAGATCGCCGAGGCCCTCCTGGTCCTCGCCGATGGCACGGTCTTCGAGGGTGAGGCGATCGGGGCGTCCCCACCCGACGGTGTCCAGATGGGCGAAGTCGTGTTCAACACGGTGCTCTCCGGCTACCAGGAGGTCATCACCGACCCGTCCTATGCCGGACAGGTCATCGCCTTCACCTGTCCGCACATCGGCAACTACGGCGTCAACCCCGATGACTACGAGAGCCGTCGCCCCTTCTGCCGGGGCGTGATCGTGCGCGACCTGGCCCGTCGGCGCAGTAGCTGGCGGGCTACCGGCGACCTCGACGGACTGCTGCGCGAGCACGGGATCCCCGGAATCGGCGGCATCGACACAAGGCGCCTTACCCGCCACCTGCGGGACCTCGGGGCCATGCCGGGCGCCTTCGGGACCGCCGACGAGGCGACGCTGCGTGCTGCCGCCGCAGGAGCCTCCGGCACCGACGGGCTCGACCTCGTCGCCACGGTCACGTGCGACGAGGCCCACTCGATCCCGTCCACCGGTGGGGAGCGGCGCATCGTGGCCTACGACTTCGGCATCAAGGCCACCATCCTCCGGCACCTCTCCGGACTTGGCGAGGTCACGGTGGTGCCGGCCTCGACGTCGGCCGACGAGGTGCTGGCCCTCGGTCCGGACGGCGTGTTCCTGTCGAACGGACCCGGTGACCCGGAGCCACTCACCGCCATCCGCGACCAGATCACCGACCTGCTGGGCAGGGTGCCGGTCTTCGGCATCTGCCTCGGCCACCAACTCCTGGCCGGTGCACTGGGTGCGGAGACCTTCAAGCTCCCGTTCGGCCACCACGGAGGCAACCACCCTGTCCGCAACCTCACCACCGGCACCGTCGAGATCACGAGTCAGAACCACAACTACTGCGTCGCCGAGGGATCGATCCCGGCGGCGGACCTGACACACGTGAACCTCAACGACGGAACGGTCGAGGGGCTCCGCTGCCGGGACTTCCCGGCGTTCAGCGTGCAGTACCACCCGGAGGCCGGGCCCGGCCCCCACGACAGCCGCTACCTTTTTGCTGAGTTCGAGGACCTCATGGCCGCCTTCACGGGAAAGGTGCGCGCCTGATGCCCCGCCGGGACGACATCGGGAGCATCCTGCTCATCGGCTCCGGACCGATCGTGATCGGCCAGGCCTGCGAGTTCGACTACTCCGGGACCCAGGCCTGCCGCGTGCTGCGCCAGGAGGGCTATCGGGTCATCCTCGCCAACTCGAACCCGGCGACGATCATGACGGATCCGGACTTCGCCGACGCCACCTACATCGAACCGCTCCGCCTCGACGTCCTCACCCGGATCATCGACAAGGAGCGCCCCGATGCCCTGCTGCCGACGCTCGGCGGCCAGACGGCGTTGAACCTGGCGATGGAGTTGGTTGAGGCCGGCGTCCTCGACGAGTACGGGGTCGAGTTGATCGGCGCCGATGCCGAGGCCATCGCCACGGCCGAGGACCGCGAGCGCTTCAAGACGGCGATGCTCGAGATCGGCCTCGACGTCCCAGCCTCCGGTATCGCCCACGACATGGACGAGGCACGTCGGGTGGTCGAGAGCATCGGCCTTCCGGCCGTGATCCGTCCGGCCTACATCCTCGGTGGGCGCGGCACCGGCATCGCTGCGACAGCCGAGGAGTTCGAACGGGTCGCGGCCCAGGGCCTCGACGCCAGCCGGATCCACGAGATCCTCATCGAACGCTCGATCGCTGGCTGGAAGGAGTTCGAGCTCGAGGTCATGCGCGACAGGGCCGACAACTGCGTCGTCGTCTGCTCGATCGAGAACTTCGACCCCATGGGCATCCACACCGGCGACTCGATCACGGTGGCGCCCATCCAGACGTTGACCGACCTCGAGTACCAGCAGATGCGCGACGCGGCCTTCGCCTGCCTGCGCAGGGTCGGCGTGGAGACGGGTGGCTCCAACGTGCAGTTCGCCGTCGATCCGGACTCCGGGCAACAGGTCATCATCGAGATGAACCCTCGGGTGAGCCGTTCGTCGGCACTGGCCTCGAAGGCCACCGGCTTCCCGATCGCCAAGATCGCAGCCCGCCTCGCGGTCGGCTACACCCTCGACGAGATCCCAAACGACATTACTGAGAAGACCCCGGCGGCCTTCGAGCCGACCATCGACTACGTCGTCACCAAGATCCCCCGTTGGGCGTTCGAGAAGTTCACCGGAACGTCCGGCGTGCTCGGGACTTCGATGCAGTCGGTCGGCGAGGTCATGGCCATCGGCCGAACCTTCCCCGAGTCCCTCCAGAAGGGGCTGCGGTCGCTCGAGAACGGACGGCTCGGACTCAATGCCGACCTGGCCGAGGCGGCACTCGACGAGATGGACGACAACGCCCTGACAGCGGCGGCCGTGATCGCCACGCCCGAACGGATCTTCCAGGTCGAGGCGTTGCTGCGCCGGGGCCACACCGTCGACCAGGTCCACGAGGCCACCCGGATCGACCCCTGGTTCCTCGACCAGATGTTGGCCATCACCGAGGAGCGCCGGGCCATTGAGGCCACGACCCCGGACGGACTCGGCCGGTTGGGGTGGCGCCGGGCGAAGCGGCTGGGGTTCTCCGACGCCCAACTCGCCCACCTGTGGGGCGTCGACCCGTCGCAGGTGCGCGAGCGTCGCGAGGCGGCCGGCGTGTTCCCGACCTACAAGACCGTCGACACCTGTGGCGCCGAGTTCGCGGCCGAGACGCCGTACCACTACTCGGCGTGGGAGGAGGAGGACGAGGTCCGGTCCTCCGACCGACCCAAGGTGATGATCCTGGGCTCGGGACCCAACCGGATCGGCCAGGGCATCGAGTTCGACTACTGCTGCGTCCACGCCAGCTTCGCCCTGCGCGACGCCGGCTACGAGACGATCATGGTCAACTGCAACCCGGAGACGGTGTCCACCGACTACGACACCAGTGACCGGCTCTACTTCGAGCCGCTGACGCTCGAGGACGTGCTGAACGTCATCGCCGCAGAGCAGCCCATGGCCGTCGTGGTCTCCCTGGGCGGTCAGACGCCGTTGAAACTGGCCGGCCTGCTTCCGGAGGAGTTGGTCGCAGGGACCAACCCTCGGTCGATCGACTTGGCCGAGGACCGGGAGCTGTGGAACTCGCTCTGCGCGAAGCTGGAGATCCCCCAACCGCCGGGTGGCACCGCCGCCGACCTCGAACAGGCCCGGGCCGTCGTCGCCGTCGTCGGCTATCCGGTCCTGGTGCGACCTTCGTATGTGCTGGGTGGACGGGCCATGGAGATCGTCTACGACGACTCCCAACTCGAACGGGCCATGTCCCAACTGAGCGGTTTCGGCAGTCTCGGGATCGAGGGCGGGCTGTCCGCCGAACGACCGGTGCTCGTCGATCGGTTCCTCGAGGACGCCACCGAGGTCGACGTCGACGCCATCCGCGACGCTGTCGGCGACATCGTGATCGGCGCCGTCATGGAGCATGTCGAGGAGGCTGGCGTCCACAGCGGTGACAGCGCCTGCGTGATCCCGCCGCCCCACCTGCCCGACGAGGTGGTCGCAACGATCGAGGAGCACACCCGTCGGATCGCCGAGGCACTCGACGTCCGGGGCCTCATCAACGTGCAGTACGCCGTCAAGGGCGACGAGGTCTACGTGATCGAGGCCAACCCCCGGGCGTCGCGCACCGTCCCCTTCGTCGCCAAGGCCACCGGCGTGCCCCTGGCCAAGGTCGCCAGCCGGGTAATGCTGGGCGCCACCCTCGTCGACCTGCGCACCGAGGGACTGCTCGTCGACCGGGTGGTTGGCGACCACGTGGCAATCAAGGAGGCGGTGATGCCCTTCAACCGCTTCCCGGAGGCCGACCCGGTGCTCGGCCCCGAGATGCGCTCCACGGGCGAGGTCATGGGCATCGACCTGACTCCCGGCCTGGCCTTCTACAAGTCGCAGATCTCCGCAGGCAGCGACCTCCCCGAGTCCGGCACGGTGTTCTTCTCCCTCGCCGATCGGGACAAGCGGGCCGGTCTCGAGGCCGCTCGTGGCTTCACCGACCTCGGCCTCTCCATCGTGGCCACCAGCGGAACCGCAGCGCACTTGCGCGACAACGGGCTTCCCGTGGCCGAGGTCGTGGCCAAGCTCGGCGAGGACGGAACGGATGCCGTCGAACTGATCCGGTCGGGCGCCATACAGATGGTGGTCAACAGCCCACGGGGGCGCGGCCCCCGTGCCGATGGTGAGCACATCCGTGCGGCGGCGTCGGCCGGGGGCATCCCGCTGCTCACGACCGCAGCGGCCGCACTCGCCGCCGCCCGCGGCCTCGCCGACTGGCGGCACTTCCCGCTTGAGGTCCGGACCCTGCAGGCATACCATCGGGGGATCACCCGGGACCCGGAGGTGTCCGTCCCGTGAGCCGCCGGACCCCCTCGGTCGACCTGACCACCGTGATCGGATCCGTCCGGCTCCCGAATCCCGTGTGCACCGCCTCCGGCACCTCCGGGCACGGCGACGAACTCGCCCGTCACCTCGACCCCTCCGGACTGGGAGCGGTGGTCGTGAAGTCGCTCCATGCCGAGCCGTGGCCGGGTAATCCGGCGCCACGGGTCCATGCGACGCCGGCCGGGATGGTCAACTCCGTCGGCCTCCAGGGGCCCGGCGTCGCGGCTTGGCTCGAGCACGACCTGCCGGCGCTTCTGGCGACCGGCGCACGGGTGGTGGCGAGCATCTGGGGGCGCACGGTGGAGGAGTTTGCCCGGGCTGCGGAGCTCCTCGCCGACGCACCCCCTGAGGTCGTCGCCGTCGAGATCAACGCCTCGTGTCCCAACCTCGAGGACCGGCGAAACCTGTTCGCCCACTCGGTCACGGCGACCACCGAGGTGGTCGAGGCGGGGGCAGCGGCCGGCCGTCCCCGGTGGGCCAAACTCAGCCCCAACACCCCCGCCCTGCCGGACGTCGCCGGCGCAGCTGCCGCCGCAGGTGCCGAGGCGGTCACCGTGGCGAACACGCTGCTCGGCATGGTGATCGACGTCGAGTCCCGCCGCCCGCTCCTGGGTGCCGGACGGGGAGGGTTGTCGGGGCCGGCGATCCGGCCGGTGGCTGTTCGCGCGGTCTTCGACACCCACGAGGCTCATCCGACGCTGCCGATTATCGGCGTCGGCGGGATCGCAGCCGCCGAGGATGCCGTCCAGTTCCTGCTGGCCGGTGCATCGGCGGTGCAGGTGGGCACGGCGACCTTCGCGGATCCTGCAGCCCCTGCGAAGGTGCTCCATGACCTGGGAAGGTGGTGCGACCGGCACGGGGTGCGCTCCGTGTCCGAACTGGTCGGTGCCGCACACGACAACGAGGAGAATGGGTGACGCAGATGTCCGAACCGAACGACGAACTGGACGACGGGATGGACGAGGACCTCGACGAGGGTGAGGTGCCGGCGGAGGTCAGGAGCCGGTTGGTGCTGGCGCTCGACGTGGACGACATCGTCGCGGCCCGCCGGCTGGCGTTCGACCTCGAGCCGTTCTTCGGCACCGTGAAGGTCGGCCTCGAACTCTTCTGCGCCACCGGCACCGACACGGTCAGCGGCTTCGCCGGTGCCGGCTTCGACGTCTTCTGCGATCTCAAGTTGCATGACATCCCGACGACCGTCGAGAAGGCTGCAAGGGTCGTCGGTTCCCTCGGTGCCCGCTGGCTCACCGTCCACACGCAGGGCGGGGGCGACATGCTGCGGGCCGCCGTAGCCGGCGCCGCTGCGGGTGCGGAGGGTGTGGGCCTGCAACCTCCGGGGATCCTCGGGGTCACGGTGTTGACCAGCGATGCCACCGCCGACCGGTCCGAACTGGAGCGGCGGACCACCCTGGCCGTCGAGTCCGGTTGCGCAGGGATCGTCTGCGCCGCCACCGACCTCGAGGCGACCGCCCCCTGGGCGGACCGCCTGGTCCGGGTGGTGCCCGGGACGCGGCTCCCCGGTGCAGACGCCCACGACCAGGCCCGGGTCACCACCCCCATCGAGGCCATCGAGGGCGGCGCCGACCTGCTCGTGGTGGGGCGGGCGGTCACCGCTGCCGAGGAGCCGATCCTGGCTGCTGTCGAGTTGGTCGGCCACATGCTGGGCTGAGCGCAACCTGCCCCAACTTCGGTGTGCATGTGCCCCCAACGAGTTCGCTAGGGTCCCTCTCCATGCCAGGGCTTCCTCCACTCTCGGATGAACAGCGGAGGCAGGCGCTGGTCAAGGCAGCCGAGGCGCGGCGGGCACGCGCCGACGTCAAGGAGGAGCTCAAGTCCGAGTCGCTGGACCTGTCCGGCCTCTTCGACCGGGCCGACGAGGACCCGATCATTGCCAGGACGAAGGTGGTGAGTGTCCTTGAATCGCTCCCTCGGGTCGGCAAGGTCAAGGCCCGACGTGCCATGGAGGAGATCGGCATCAGCAAGAACCGCCACCTCCGGGGGCTCGGCAGCCGGCAGCGGGCAGCGTTGCTCGCCCGCTTCGGCTGACGTCGGAGCCCCGGAGCACCCGGACGCGCTGGTCGAGGTGCCGGATCCCACATCCCCTCCGGATGACGACGTCGGCCCGGTTGAAGGGGCCAGACGGATGCTGCTCGTCCTCTCGGGACCTGGCGGAGCGGGCAAGGGGGCGATCGCCGAGGCGTTGGTTGCCGGCGATCCCGACCTGAACCTCAGCCGTTCCTGGACGACCCGTCCTCGTCGCGTCGATGACGCCCCCGATGCCTACGTGTTCGTTGACCGTGGCACTTTCATCGCCAAGCGCGAGGCTAGAGGCTTCCTCGAGTGGAACGAGTTCCTCGGCGAACTCTACGGGACTCCGATGCCCGACGACCGTGGCGACCTGCTCCTCGAGATCGACGTCGCCGGGGGCCGTCAGGTCCTCGAGCGTCGGCCCGACACCCTCCTCGTGTTCGTCGAGGCGCCGGACGACGAAGAGTTGCGTCGTCGGCTGCTGGGCCGTGGCGAGACTCCCGAACGGGCCGAGGCCCGGATCGCCGAGGCCGCTCGCGAGCGGGCCGAGGCGGTCTCCCTCGGCTACGACACGGTTGTCAACGACGACCTCGACCGGGCGGTCGCGGCAATTGCCGGAATGCTCGCCGAAAGTCGCCCCTGACCCTCGATCGTGGAGTGGGGCAACTGTCCGGGCCCGCCGAATCGGGGCGCCGCACTGGTACCGTGGAGTCCCGTCCGAACGGCATCGGTTCCCGATGGCGGTCCCTTCTGAAGAGGTCTCCTGTGCAGCGTCACGAAACCCACAGCACTCTGGTCAACCCCGAGATCGAGGGGCTGCTCGACCGTGCCGACTCCAAGTTCCGGCTGGTCACCCTCACCTCCACCCGGGCACGACAGATCAACGCCTACTTCGGCCAGTTGGGTGAGGGCCTCGGCTCCTCGATCCCTCCGCAGGTGACCTCCACCGCCCGCAAGCCCCTGTCGATCGCCTTCGAGGAGATCGCCGCCGACAAGATCATCGCCATCGAGCCCCCCGACGAGCCCACCGAGGAGGACCTGGCGGCGATCGAGGCGATGAATCTCGCCGAAGAGGCCGACGGCTCTCCTGAAGAGGGCGCCTGATCCCTTGCCCGACATGGGGGACCTCACGGGGCGGCGAATCGTCCTCGGCATCACAGGTGGCATCGCCGCCTACAAGGCCGTCGAAGTCTGCCGCCACCTTGTCGACGCCGGAGCCCACGTTGCTCCGATCCTGACGAAGGGTGCCCTGCGCTTCGTCGGATCGGCCACGTTCGACGCCCTGGCGTCCGAGCGCGTCCAGACTTCCCTCTGGAACGAGGAGCACCCGATTCCCCACACACGCCTCGGCCAGGGCGCCGATGCGGTCGTCGTCTGCCCGGCGACGGCCCGCCTCCTGGCCGACTACCGCTCGGGCCGCTCGGGCGACCTCCTGACCGCCACACTCCTCGCCACTCGGGCGCCGGTGATCGTCTGCCCCGCCATGCACACCGAGATGTGGGAGCAGCCGGCGGTGCAGGAGAACGTCCAGGTGTTGGCAGCCCGTGGCGTCGAGATCGTCGGCCCGGACGAGGGGCGCCTCGCCGGTGGCGACGTCGGAGCCGGGCGACTCGCCGAACCCATGGTGATCGTCGAGGCCGTCGAGCGGGCGCTTTCCGGTGGCGGACGCGACCTCGAGGGTCGGACTGTCCTGGTGACCGCCGGTGGTACCCGTGAGCCGATCTGTCCCGTCCGCTACATCGGCAACCGCTCTTCGGGTAAGCAGGGCCACGCCCTCGCCGCCGAAGCGGCAGCCCGTGGCGCCAAGGTGCTCTGCGTGTCGACGGCGCCCGGGCATGCACCCGACGCTTCGACGATCGAGGTGATCGCCGTCGAGACGGCTGCTGAGATGGCCGCCGCCGTCGGCCACCTGGCACCCGGCGCCGACTACGTCTTCATGGCCGCAGCCGTCGCCGACTTCCGGCCGGTCGAGGTGTCCGACGAGAAGATCAAGAAGGCCGACGGCCTTCCCGAGATCCGTCTCGAGCCCACCGCTGACATCCTCGCCGAACTGGGCCGCACCCGGACGTCCGGACAGGTCATCGTCGGATTCGCCGCCGAGACCACCGACCTGCGACAGAATGCGGCGGCCAAGTTGGCCGCCAAGGGGGCCGACCTCATCGTCGCCAACGACGTCACCGCCCCGGACACCGGGTTCGACCACGACACGAACGCTGTGGTGCTTCTCGACGCCGACGGGGGCGAGGCTGAGGTTCCACTGGCCGGCAAGCGACAGGTCGCCCGTGCGGTGCTCGACGCCGCCGTCGACATCCGACGTCGGCGAATGGCAGGCGGGGGAGTGGGCTCATGATCGGGAACTGGACCTTCACCTCGGAGTCGGTCACCGAAGGCCATCCCGACAAGATGGCCGACCAGATCTCCGACGCCATCCTCGACGCCATGCTGGGCGAGGACCCCGAGAGCCGGGTGGCCTGCGAGACCCTCGTGACCACCGGGCTGGTCGTCGTGGCCGGCGAGGTCACCTGTGACGGGTGGGTCGACATCCCCTCCACCGTTCGCGACACGATCAAGGGCATCGGCTACGACAACGAGGACTACGGCTTCGACGGCTCCACCTGCGGCGTCATGGTCGCCATCGACGCCCAGTCGGGCGACATCGCCCGGGGTGTCGACGCCTCGGAGGAGACCCGTTCCGGCGCCTCCGGCGAGGAGGACGACCTCGACCGACAGGGCGCCGGCGACCAGGGGATGATGTTCGGCTACGCTTCCGACGAGACCGACGTCCTGATGCCGTTGCCGATCCACCTGGCCCACCGGATGGTCGAGCGGCATGCCGCTGTTCGCAGGGCCGGGACCATCCCGTATTTGCGCCCTGACGCCAAGACCCAGGTCACCTTCGAGTACGAGGACGACCGCCCGGTGCGACTCCGGACCGTTCTCGTCTCGACGCAGCACAACGACGGGATCGACCGCGACCGGATGATCCGACCCGACCTGATCGAACAGGTCATCACCCCGGTCATTCCCGAGCAGTTCGCCGACGACGACTACGAGGTCCACGTCAACCCGACTGGCCGGTTCGTGATCGGCGGCCCGGTCGGCGACGCCGGGCTTACCGGCCGCAAGATCATCGTCGACACCTACGGCGGCATGGCCCGCCACGGCGGGGGTGCCTTCTCGGGGAAGGACCCCAGCAAGGTGGACCGTTCGGCCGCCTACGCCACCCGCTGGGTCGCCAAGAACCTCGTCGCCGCCGGCGCCGCACGACGCTGCGAGGTCCAGGTGGCCTACGCCATCGGCATGGCCCACCCGGTGTCGGTGCTGGTCGAGACGTTCGGTACCGAGACCGTCGATCCGATGAGGATCTCGGACTGCATCAGCGAGTTGTTCGACCTGCGCCCCGCAGCGATCATCCGCGACCTCGACCTGAAGCGGCCGATCTACCTGCCGACCGCCGCCTACGGGCACTTCGGACGCGACGGGTTCCCGTGGGAGCAGGTGAACCGGGCCGACGAGGTCCGGTCGTTCCTCGGCCTGGCTTGAGCCGGCCATCCGGGTGACCGGTCCCGCCGAAGGCCAGGGCCGGCTTCCCCTCGACGGGGACGCCTCCGAGGCGGTCGACCAGGCCGCCGCCGAACCGCCCGCCGGACGTGTCGTACGAGTCCTGCCCGATGTTGCGGCCATCGACCGGACGTTCGACTACCTGGTCCCTGCGGCGTGGGAGGAGGACGGGCGGGCCGAACTGGTCCGGGTGGGCAGCCAGGTCCGCGTGGTCCTTGCTGGCCGTCGGGTCGGAGGCTGGGTGGTCGAGGACGACGTCGAGCCGCCACCCGGCGTGTCGCTCCGACCCCTCGCGCACCTCGGAGGCCTGGGACCCGACGGCGACGTGATCGAGCTCGCCCGCTGGGCTGCCCACCGGTGGGCGGGGCGCACCGCTGCGCTGCTGACCACGGCCTCGCCGGCCAACCGGGTGCAGGCGCTGCCGGCAGCGCCCCGTGGAGCACCGGTCCCGGTCGGTCCGGCCTTCTGGGCCGAGGCGGCGCTCGACGTGCCGAGGTCGGTCGTGCGCCTTGCGCCGAACTCCGACGTCCTCCCGCTCGTCCTTGCCGCCGCCCGTAGGGGCGACACGCTCGTCGTTGCACCGACCCTCGCCACGGTCGGACGCCTGGCCGCTCGACTCCGCCGGACCGGACTGCCCGTGTCGGTCCTTCCCCGGGACTGGGCCGGTGCGGCGGCGGGTGGCCTCGTCCTGGGAGCCAGGGCGGCTGCGCTGGCTCCGGTGCGCGACCTGGCCGTCGTCGTCGTCCTTGACGAACACGACGAGTCCCTGCGCGAGGAAAGGGTTCCGACCTGGAATGCACGTGACATCGCCATCGAACGCGCCCGCCGGGCGGGTGTCCCCTGCGTGCTCACCTCTCCGTGTCCGAGCCTGGAGGCTCTGGCGTGGGGAAGCGAGGCGATCCCACCGAGGGCAGAGGAGAGCGCTGGCTGGCCGTTCCTCGACGTGGTCGACCGGAGGGACGAGGATCCGGTGCGCGGGGGCCTGTTGGGCGAGGCACTGACACCGATCCTGCGACGGGACTGGGAGGATCGGGAGGCAGCAGCACGCCTCCCCGTCGTGTGCGTCCTGAACCGTCGGGGTCGGTCGAGGCTCCTCGCCTGCGTCGGGTGTGGCGAGTTGGCACGGTGCGAGGAGCACCGGGTTCCGTTGTCCCTGACGGACGACGAGGTTCTCGAGTGCCCGCTCGATGGTGGCCGCCGCCCGGTCGTCTGCGCCGAGTGCGGCAGCATGCGGTTCCGCAACCTTCGCGCCGGCGTCACGAGGGTCCGGGAGGAGCTCGAAGCGCTGGCCGGGCGACCGGTCGTCGAGGTGACCGCCGAGTCCGATGCAGGCGAGATTGCAGGGGCCGACGTGTACGTCGGCACCGAGGCGGTCCTCCACCGGGTCGACCGGGCCGCACGCGTGGTCTTCCTCGAGTTCGACCAGGAACTGCTGGCTCCCCGGATGCGGGCTGCCGAGCAGGCGATGGCGCTCCTGGTGCGGGCGGCCCGCCTCGTCGGGCCGCGATCGGATGGTGGCCGACTGGTGGTGCAGACCCGACAGCCCGGCCACGAGGTGCTCCAGGCGGCGCTCCATGCCGATCCGGGTCGCCTGACCGAACCCGAGGAGGCCCGACGCCGGCTCCTGCGCCTCCCGCCCTTCTCCGCCGTGGCAAAGGTGTCGGGTGCCGTCGCCGCCGAGTTCATCGAACGACTGGGGGGCCTCGACGGGATCGACGTGCTCGGCCCCCGGGACGGGTCGTGGCTCGTCCGTGCATCGGATTCGGCGACGCTCGCCGACGTTCTGGCGTCGGTGCAGCGTCCTGCCGGCAGGCTCCGGATCGAGGTCGATCCGGCGAGGATCTGAGCCCCGGACCACCATCCGGGGGCGGCCTCACCAGAGGCGGCGGTGCACCTCGTAGAGGGCGATGCCGCAGGCGGTCGCCACGTTGAGGCTCCCGACCTTGCCGAGTTGCGGGATGAACATCACCGTGTCGCAGGCCTCGAGCACGGCGTCGGAGAGGCCACGGTCCTCGTGTCCGAGTGCCAGGCAGGTGCGATCGGGGAACGTCGCCTCGTGGAGTGGGACGGCGTCGTCGGCCAGTTCGACGCCGACCAGCCCGTAGCCGGCGTCGCTGATCGCCCGGACGGCGTCCTCGGCGGATTCGCAGGTCGTCCACTCGAGGTAGCGCGAGGTGCCGAGGGCGGTCTTCTGCGTCTTGGCGTGGGTCGGGGGGGCCGTGGCACCGACCAGCCAGAGGTGCGCCACGCGGTAGGCGGCGGCAGTGCGCAGGATGGTGCCCACGTTGTACGGGGTCTGCACGCTGTCGAGGAGCAGGGCCACGTCGGCGTCTGCGCGGCGTCGCCAGTCCCGGTGGAGCCGCTTGAGTCCGGTGCCGTCGAGGTTCCTCATCGGGGGGCCTCCTCGTCGCCGTGCCGTGCCGCCACGTCGAGCAGTCGGTAGCCCTTCCGGGAGGCCCGGCGGATGGTTGCCCAACCCTGGTCGTCGAGCCATCGGGCCAGAGAGTCGGCGCCGAGGTGGCGCTGGACGACGAGGTGGGCGGAGCCGCCCGGGGCCAGGCGGTCCAGCCAGCGTTCGAGCAGGTCGTGGAGGGCGGTCTTGCCGATACGGATGGGTGGGTTCGACCAGCAGGCGTCGAAGCGGGTGTCGTCGGGCACGTCGTCCGGTGCGGCGACGACAACGTTGTCGAGGCCGGCCGCGGTGGCGTTGGCCTGGCACAGTTCCCGTGCCCGCGGGTTGACGTCGACGGCCCAGACTCGGGCGTCGGGGTTGCGCACCGCGAGTGCCAGGGCGATGGGTCCGTAGCCGCACCCGAGGTCCAACAGTTCGGCCGCCCCGACGTGGGACGGCGGTCCCTCCTGGAGGAGGTACCGGGTGCCGCGGTCGATCCGGTCGGCGGAGAACACGCCCCGGTCGGCGGTCAGGTGCAGGTCGAGGTCGGGCAGGAGAAGGTCGAGTTGGCGGGGTCGTGACTCGAGGTCCGGCGAACCGGACCAGTAGTGGTCGGTGGCGTCGCCGTCCGGTTGGGCGAGAGCGTCGCCGTTCGAATCCTCCACGACCCCGACGGTAGCCTTGCTGGCGTGGCAGCCCGTGAGATCCGAATGATCGGCGATCCCGTTCTGCGGGCGCGGGCCAACGACGTGACTGACGTCGATGGAGCGCTCGTCCGCCTGAGCGACGAGATGTTCGAGACGATGTACGAGGCGGCGGGCATCGGCCTGGCCGCCCCACAGGTGGGTGTGCAGCAGAGGTTCTTCGTCTACGACCACGGGGAGGCCGGTGGGGTGATCCTGAATCCCGAGATCGCTGAGTCCGACGGAGAGTGGGCCTTCGACGAGGGCTGCCTCTCGGTGCCTGAACTCTCCTTCGAGATCGTGCGTCCCAAGCAGATCCACCTGGTCGGCATCGACCTCGAGGGCAACGAGGTCTCGATCGAGGCTGACGAGCTCGAGGCGCGGCTGTTCCAGCACGAACTCGACCACCTCGACGGCGTCCTCATCGTCGACCACCTCGACGAGGACCAGCTGCGGGAGGCGAAGCGGTTCCTACGCGAGCGCACCCTCGCCGCCGAAATGCCGGGGCCGTCCGGTGGGGGCCTGCGATTGTCCTGATCGCACCGCCTCCGGTGCATCCCCGTCGGCTGGTGTACCTGGGCACGCCTGCGGCCGCCGTACCGCCCCTCGAGGCGCTGCACGCCGCCGGCTTCGACATCGCTCTGGTCGTGACCGGGAGGGACCACAGGCGGGGTCGTGGCAATGACCGGACCCCGACGCCGGTGAAGGCCGCCGCCGGGCGGCTCGGCCTGCCCGTCTCGCACGAACTCGGTGATGCCGCCGACTGCGGTGCCGACCTCGGAGTGGTCGTGGCATTCGGCCGGCTCATCCCGCCGGAACTCCTCGCCGTCCTGCCGATGGTGAACCTCCACTTCTCGCTGCTGCCGAGGTGGCGTGGGGCGGCGCCGGTCGAGCGGGCGATCCTCGCCGGCGACGAGGAGTCCGGTGTGTGCGTCATGGCCGTCGAAGAGGACCTCGACACCGGCGGTGTGTACACCCGCGAGGCGCTTGAGGTCGGCGATGACACCGCCGACTCGCTGCGCAGTCGCCTCGTGGTTTCAGGCAGCACCCTGCTTGTCGAGACCTTGCGGGCCGGGCTTGGTCGCGGCGAACCCCAGGAGGGCGAATCCACCTATGCCCATCGGATCGAACCGGCCGACCTCGAACTGCAGTGGGAGCGTCCCGCCCCCCAGCTGGCGAGGGTGGTCCGGATCGGCGGTGCGTGGACCACATTCCGGGGCGTCCGGTTCAAGGTGTGGGAGGCAGCGGTGGTCGACCACGGCTCCTCCGACGTGGCGGGGACGCTCGAAGGCGATGTCGTGGTGACGGCCGATGGCGGGCTCCGCCTCCTCGAGGTCCAGCCCGGGAACCGCCGCCGCATGCCGGCCGACGCCTGGCTGGCGGGCGCCCGACCGGAGCCCGGCGAGCGCATGGGGTGAACGCCTCACCCGGCACGCGCAGCCTCGCCCTGGAGGTGCTGCGGCGCATCGACGAGGACGGGGCCTACGCCAACCTGGCGCTCGGAGCCGCCCTGGACCGCTCGGCACTGGACCGGCTGGACCGGGCCTTCTGCACGGACCTGGTCTACGGCACGACCCGGATGCGTCGGGCCTGCGACCACCTGATCGACCGGTTCCTGCACGACGACGTCGAGCCGGTCGTCCGCCGCGTCCTACGCCTGGGGGCCTACCAACTTCGGTGGGGTGGGGTTCCGCCGCACGCAGCGGTCTCCGCCACCGTCGACACTGCTCCGAAGCGGGCGCGGGGACTCTGCAACGCCGTCCTGCGCCGACTGGCCGAACACGATCCGGAGTGGCCCTCACCCGGGATCGAGTTGAGCTACCCGGACTGGATCGTCGACCGCCTCGTCGCCGACCTCGGAGAGGAGGAGGCGCTCGGTGCGCTGGCGACGATGAACACGGCTGCGCCCGCTGTGGTCCGGGCCGATGGCTACCACCAGGACCGGGTTTCCCAGCTCGTGGCCGGCCTCGCGGTTGAGGGCCTCGCCGCAGGCGGAAGCCTCCTCGACCTGTGTGCCGCCCCCGGGGGCAAGGCCACCTCCATGGCAGGGTCGGGAGCGTGGGTGGTTGCAGCCGACCTGCGGATGTCGCGCCTGGGGCTCGTGCGATCGAACGCCGAGCGGGTGGGCGTCGATCTGCAACTCGTCCAGGCCGACGGCCACCGTCCCCCGTTCCGCCTGGCGTCCTTCGACCGGGTGCTGGTGGATGCACCGTGCTCGGGCCTGGGGGTCCTGCGACGCCGTGCGGATGCCCGTTGGCGCATCGAGCCCGATGACGTCGAACGCCTGGCGGACCTTCAGGTGCGGCTCCTCGAGGCGGCACTCCCGCTGGTGCGGCCGGGTGGGCAGCTGATCTACAGCGTTTGCACGGTTACGGCTGCTGAGACCACCGAGGTCGACGAACGCATCCGGGCCCTTGCCGAACTGCGTACGGAGGCTCCCGGTGCTCCCTGGCGCCCACTCGGTTCCGGGGGGCTGCTGCTGCCCCAGGACCTCGACAGCGAGGGAATGGCCGTCTTCCGGTACCGGGTGGGCTGAGGAGCGTCAGTCCGGCAGGAGCCGGGAGGCCAGGTGTCCCAGGACGGCGTCGAGGGCGTCGCGGGTCGGGTGGCCGGGCTCGTCCACGAGTTCCTCGGTCAGGACCGAATGGGCGCGGGGGCCGATGCGGTGGGCGTTGCCTGGCGCGTTGTCGATCTCGATGCCGATGAACCCGTCGCCGAACTCCTCCCGGAGCCGCTCGAAGCGCTCGCCGGGGGACATCGAGTCGCGGGCGAACCGCAGCCCGAGGACGCAGACGCCTCCGTCGACCCGTTGCTTGGCCACCTCGAGGTCCCGGTCGGAGATGCCCAGGTCGCTGCGCCGCCGCTTCCCGAGGGGAAGCGGCAACGAGGGCTGGCTGAGTACCGGGGCGATGAGGCGTTCGTCGAGCATCATCCCGAGGGCGAAGCCCCCGGTGAAGCACATGCCGACGGCGCCGACGCCCGGCCCCCCGCACCGGCCGTGCTCGTAGGCGGCGAGGGCGCGGAGCCAGTCGGTGACCGGCGAGGTCCGTCGGCGCAGGAGCGACGTGAACTCCCGGGACACGCAGCTCCGGGCCAGGCTCGACAGGAGGTACCCGGCGGTCGGCTTGCGGCCGGGCGTGCCGAATAGCGACGGGAGGACCGCCGTGCAGCCGATCTCGGCAATGGCCCGCCCGAAGTCTGCGACCCGCGGAGTGATGCCCGGTATTTCGGCCATGACGATGACGGCCGGCCCCTCACCTGTGCGCAGCACGGTTCGGGAGGTGCCGCCGTGGGCGAACTCGGCGATGCCGTAGCCGGACAGTTCGTCGACGCTCACCCGACCGACGCTACTCGTCGGGAGCCGGGCGTTCGAAGTCGCTCCGGTACCCTCGCGGGATGAACGCACCCGACGGGTCGGCCATGGCGGCCAAGGTCCTCACCGTGTCCGACGGGGTCGTCCACGGCACCCGCGAGGACCGCTCCGGGGCCGCCCTCGAGGCCCGCCTGGCCGACGAGGGCTGGATGATCGCCGAACGGGCCGTGTGCGCCGACGGCGTCGAGTCGGTCGCCTCGGCCATCGCCCGGCTGGCCGGGGACTTCCACGGCCTGATCGTGACGACCGGGGGGACGGGATTCGGGCCGAGGGACCGGACGCCGGAGGGGACCCGCGTGGTGCTCGACCGCGAGGCGCCGGGCCTGGCCGAGGCCATGCGCCTCGTCAACCCGCTGGGACGGCTCTCCCGGGGCGTGGCCGGCACCGTCGGCACCGCCCTCGTGCTCAACACCCCGGGGTCGAGCAGCGGCTGTGTGGAGTGCCTCGAGGCCGTCATCGACGTTGTGCCCCACGCTGTACGCCTCCTCGTCGACAATGCAGATCCCCACCCGGGCCACTGATCCCATGGACACCCCCGCCGACCACGACTTCATGGCCCAGGCGATCGCCGCTGCGGCTGGGGTACGCCACGCCACGTCTCCGAACCCCTGGGTCGGAGCGGTGGTCGTCGCCGACGGAGTCGTCGTCGGGACGGGTGCAACCAGCCCACCGGGTGGCCCCCACGCCGAGGTCCACGCCCTGGCATCGGCGGGAGCGTCGGCCCAGGGTTCCACCCTCTACGCGACGCTCGAGCCGTGCGGCCACCAGGGCCGAACGGGACCCTGCACCGAGGCGATCCTCGGGGCCGGAGTCGCCCGTGTCGTGGTGGGGGTGGCCGACCCGGACCCCGACGTCGGTGGCAGGGGCCTGGCGCTGTTGCGGGAGGGTGGCGTCGAGGTCGTCGAGGGGGTCGCAGCGGCCGAGGTCGCCGAACAGTTGGCCCCCTACCTGCACCAGCGCAGGACCGGCCGCCCCTATGTGGTCCTCAAGTTGGCGGCGACGCTCGACGGTCGCATCGCAGCGCCCGACGGTTCGAGCGCCTGGATCACCGGGCCGGAGGCGCGTGTCGATGCGCACCGGATCCGGGCCGAGAGCGACGCCGTGTGCGTGGGGGCGGGCACGATCCGACTCGACGATCCCGCCCTGACCGTCCGCGACTGGGCACCGCCGGGTGGCGGACTGGTCGGCGATCCGCGGCGCATCGTGCTGGGCCACGTAGCCGAGAGCGCCGGCGTCCAGCCGGCTGAGTCCCACGAGGGTCCACTCGAGGACCTGTTGGACCGCCTGGGGGCCGAAGGCGTGCTCCAACTCCTGGTCGAGGGTGGCGCCGACGTCGCCGGCGGGTTTCATCGGGCCGGGCTGGTGGACCGCTACGTCGTGTACTTGGCTCCGGCGCTGTTGGGCGGTGACGACGGGAGGCCGCTGCTGGCCGGCCCGGGTGCCCCCACGATGGCCGAACTGTGTCGGGGACGCTTCGCCTCGGTGGTCGCGTTCGGCGACGACCTGCGCCTGGACCTGGTGCTCGACGGGTCCTGAGGACGCACGGGCGCCGAGGTGGTGAAAATCCCCGGGGCAGGGACCACGGCCCCCGATAGGTTCGTCCTGTGCTGAAACTGGTGCTTCCCAAGGGTTCCCTCGAGAAGGCGACCTTCGACCTGTTCGAGGCCGCCGACCTGTCCGTCGGCCGCAACTCGTCGGTCGACTACCGGGCGTCCATCGCCGACCCGCGCGTCGACGATGTCCGGATCCTGCGTCCGCAGGAGATCCCGACCTATGTGTCCGACGGACTGTTCGACCTTGGCATCACCGGTCGGGACTGGATCGAGGAGACGGGCAGCGATGTCGTGTCCCTCGGCGAACTCCACTATTCGAAGGCGACGGCGCGTCCCGTCCAGATCGTCGTGGCCGTCCCCGGCGACTCCCCGTTCGAGTCGGTGTCCGACCTCCCGGACGGCGTTCGGGTCTCGAGCGAGTATCCGGAGATGACCCGTCGCTACTTCGTCGAGCAGGGCGTCGAGGCCGACATCCGGCTTTCGTACGGTGCTACCGAGGCCAAGGTGCCCGACATCGTGGATGTCGTGGTCGACATCACCGAGACCGGCCGGGCGTTGCGGGCGGCAGGCCTCAAGGTGATCGACACGATCCTCACCAGTTACACGGAACTCATCGCCAACCCGGCGGCTCATGCCGACCCTGCCAAGCGCCACGCCATGGAACAACTCCTCACGCTGCTACAGGGCGCCCTCGAGGCCCGGGGCAAGGTCCTCGTGAAGATGAACGTTCCTGTCGGTGGCCTCGATCGGGTCATTGGGCTGATCCCGTCCATGAAGTCGCCCACGGTCAACGAGTTGTTCGGAGGTTCCGGCTACGCCGTCGAGACGGTCGTGGCCAAGACCGAGATCAACGTGCTGATCCCGGCGCTACGGGACGCCGGAGCCACGGACATCCTCGAGTTGCCGCTGTCCAAGATCGTCCACTGACGACGAATCTCGGTCCCGACGAGCCCCGAGCAGGGCTCAGGTGTCGGAGTCGGCCAAGTCCCCGGTGTCGTCGTCGGGTGCCTGGGCTGCCTGCTGGATGCCGACGTAGGCGAGTCGAATCTGGTCGAGGGCGCCACGCAGCGTCTCCTCGTTCTCGCCCAGGCGGCCTTGCAGCCGGTCGACCACGGCCCCCATGGCGTCGATGGCGAGTGCCGCCTGGGAGAGGTTCGGAGGCTCCTGCGAGAGGTGGATGGCCCCCAGCTCGAAGAGGCCCATCAGGTGTGTCGACACGATGACTTCCGCCGGTGTGTCGGCGAGCTGTTCCTGGACCGCTGCCATCTCCTGTGCGAGGGCCTCGGCACGATCCCTCTCCTCGGGGGACAGGTCCGCGTCGGCATGGTCTTCCGGAGGTGATTCCTCGGGGCTGACGGAGTGCTCTCCGCCGGGGGTCCACAGGGTGCTCATGGGCTGCGTCCGATCATCGGGTGGGGGGATGGGGAGGGTCGAATGTGACCGGTCCACGCCTCTGGTTTCCCATCGGAGGCGACATTGGTACTCTAGGAGGTCACAACAGAGCGGAAAGCGGGGTTCTCCCCACCCAGCCACCGATGGTGAGCCGGGTTCTTCGCCGCCGATGCAGTCGGTGGCCGTCAGGCATCCACGGTGACACAGGCGTTGTCCTGTGCCCGCGGCACCCGTCGGTCCCGGTGTAACGGGCGGGTGTCGGCTTTCCGGCACCCGCCTTCCTTCGTTTTCGGCCGTCGACCCGGCTGCCGGCTCGGAGGAGGGTGCCCCCGTATCACCCCAGGAAAGGAACCTGCGTGACGCATAGGAGCGCCGAGCAATAGAACCGCCAGCCAACAAGGAGCCTCGGATCAACGACCGCATCCGCTCACGCGAGGTGCGGCTTGTCGGACCCGAGGGTGACCAGATTGGTATTCGCCCCCTCCCGGAGGCGATTGCCATGGCACGTGACCTCGGCTTCGACCTCGTGGAGGTGGCTGACAAGGCCGATCCACCGGTCTGTCGGATCATGGACTACGGGAAGTACAAGTACGAGCAGTCCCAGCGTGCCAAGGAATCCCGCAAGAAGTCCACGCACATCCTGGTCAAGGAGATGAAGTACCGGCCCAAGATCGGTCCCGGCGACTTTGCCACCAAGACCAGGAAGGTCGAGGAGTTCCTCGGTGACGGGAGCAAGGTCAAGGTGACGATCATGTTCCGGGGCCGGGAGATGCAGCACCCCGAACTGGGGCGTCGCATCCTCGACCGGGTGGCAGAGGCGGTTGAGCACATCGGACGGATCGAGACCTACCCCAAGCAGGAGGGCCGCAACATGACGATGCTGCTCGGGCCAGGCCAGGCCACCCGCCGCCAGCGCGAGGAGGCCGTCGTCCGGGAGCACGCCGAGGCTGAGGCAAGGGCAGCCGCCGAAGCAGCCGCCGAGGCCGAGGCCGAGGCCGCAGCTGCGGAAGCCGAAGCCGGGAACGCCGTCGAGGCAACCATCGAGGCAACCACCAAGGACGCCGCAGAGGCCTCCTGAGCGCCCCACCCACCACGAACCACGAGAACTGAAAAAGGAGCATCAGATGCCGAAGATGAAGACCCACCGTGGCGCTGCAAAGCGCTTCAAGGTGACCGGTACCGGTCGCCTCAAGCGACGCAACAGCAACCTCAATCACATCCTCGAGAAGAAGTCGCCGAAGCGCAAGAGACGCCTCAACAAGGAGAGCGACGTCCATCCGACGAACGCCAAGACCGTCCGCCGACAGCTCGGCATCTGAACACCCGGCGACCTGCCAGCTTCGGACTGGTCCGGTAGGGAGTGCCGGTCCGTCCCGCGAACACATCCACTCTCGACACTTTCAACAAGGAGTCCCATCATGGCCAGGGTCAAGCGAGCCGTCCACGCCAGAAAGAAGCACCGCGCCATCCTCGAGGAGGCGAAGGGCTACTACGGCAACAAGAGCCGTTCCTTCCGTGCTGCCAACGAACAGGTCATGCACTCGGGGAACTACGCGTTCCGCGATCGCCGTGCCCGGAAGGGCCAGTTCCGTCGGCTCTGGATCCAGCGCATCAACGCCGCCTGCCGACAGCAGGGAACGACCTACAGCCGCTTCGTGTCGGGCCTCCGCGAGGCCGGCATCGAGGTGGACCGGAAGGTCCTCGCCGACCTGGCGGTGACCGATCCGCAGGCGTTCGCCGCGCTGGTCGAGTCGGCGGTCGGCTCGGCCGACGCCGCCTGAGCCAGTCGTCGGCCGTCACCGGACACGACCGGTGGCTGACATCGTCGGTGGCCGGAATCCGGCGCTGACCCGCGTTCGCCGGCTGGCCCGTGACCGGGCACTACGGCGCCAGGAGGGCGTATACCTCGTCGAGGGTCCGACGCTCGTCGTCGACGCCCTGTCGGCCGGGCGGGAGGTCGAGCAGGTCTTCGTTCCTGCGGAGGCAGCCTCCTCGGCCGTCGCTGCGGCGTCGGAGACCTCGGGCGTCCCGTGCCGCCTCGTCGACGAGGCCCTGTTCGACGGCCTGACGACCACGATGTCGGCCCAGCCGGCGATCGCCGTCGTTGCCCGGCACGACGTTTCCGTGCCGGACCTGCCCGCCGACGGCGTGGTCGTCGTGCTGGCCGAGGTGGCCGATCCGGGAAACGCCGGCACCCTCGTCCGGTCCGCCGAGGCTTTTGGTGCCTCAGGCGTGATCTTTGCCGGCGGCGTCGATCCCTACAATCCGAAGTGTGTCCGGGCCACGGCCGGCTCCCTGTTCCGGCTCCCGTTTGCCGTCCTCGAGGGCGACGGTGCCGTCGACGAGGCGCTCATCCTGCTGGAGGCATCGGGCCGGCATTGCTGGGGGAGCGTGGCCGAGGGCGGTATCCCACCCACCGAGGTGCCGGACGGCCGACCCATCGCACTCCTGCTCGGCAACGAGCCCCACGGACTGGCCGAGGACGCAATCGCCCGTTGCGAAGGCCTCGTCACGGTCGCGACGACCGGGTCCGGCGATTCGCTGAACGTGGCCGTCGCCGGTGCCGTGCTCCTTTACGCCCTCGCCGCCCGGTGACCGGCGTTCCGGCTGTTCGGCAATGGTCATCGCCCGGGGTGGCCGTCTGCTCTAGCCTCGCTGGAACCGTAGAAGCGGCCGATTGCCACTGATGGACCTGGATCTCGACGCTCACCTCACCACCGCCGAAGCCACCGTCGCCGACGCTGTGGACCTTGACGCCCTTGCGGTCGTCGGCACCGAGTTGCTGGGCCGGAAGTCGGTGCTGGCGACGGTGCGGAGCCGGTTGGCCGACATGGATCCCGACGACCGAAAGGTGGTGGGCCGTCGGGTCAACGAGGTCCGGACCGAGGTCGAGCGACTCATCTCCGAGCGGCGGGCCGAACTGGCGGTGGGGGCCCGGGCTGAGGTCCTCGAAGCCGAGCGCCTGGACCTGACCGAGTTCGACCGGGGTCGTCGCCTCGGACACCGCCATGTCGTCACCCAGACCTGGGAGCGCCTCGAGGACCTGTTCGTCGGCATGGGCTACACGGTGGCCGAGGGGCCCGAGATCGAGGACGAGTGGCACAACTTCGGTGCCCTCAACTTCCCGCTTGGCCACCCGGCGCGCGACATGTACGACACGCTCTACGTCGAGTACGGCGAGCCACAGAGCACCATGCTGCGCACCCACACATCGCCGGTCCAGATCCGTGTGATGGAGGAACAGGAACCGCCGATCTATTCGATCATGCCGGGCCGCGTGTTCCGCAGCGACACCGCCGACGCCACGCACATGCCGGTGTTCCACCAGATCGAGGGCCTGGTCGTGGACCGGGACATCACCTTCGGAGACCTGGCCGGCACGCTCGATGCCTTCACCACCGCATACTTCGGTTCTGAGTTCATCTCCCGCCTGCGACCCTCGTACTTCCCGTTCACCGAGCCGTCCGCCGAGTTCGACATCCGTCGCCCCGATGGCAGTTGGCTGGAACTCGCGGGCTGCGGCATGGTGCACCCCGAGGTGCTGCGCTCCTGTGGGCTCGACCCCGAGGAGTGGTCGGGCTTCGCCTTCGGCTTCGGTCTCGACCGCCTGGCGCTGATGCGACACGGGATCGATGACCTGCGCGAACTGTTCCGCAACGACCACCGCTTCCTGGGGCAGTTCTGATGGGTGCCGCGGCATGAAGGTCCTGCTGTCGTGGCTGCGCGACTTCGCACCCGTCGAGGGCGACCCCGACCGGATCGGTGACCAGTTGAGCGACCTCGGCCTGACGGTCGAGCAGATGTCGATCCTGGGCGAGGGCCTCGACGGCATCGTCGTGGCCCGGGTGCTGGACCTCCGACCCCATCCCGACGCCGACCGGATCCAACTGGTCGACGTCGACGCCGGCGACGGCGAGGCGCTACAGATCTGTTGCGGTGCCTTCAACATGTCTGTGGGCGACCTGGTGCCCCTGGCCACCCTGGGCACGGTCATGCCCGGTGGCATGGAGATCGCCCGCCGCAAGATGCGGGGAGAATGGTCCAACGGCATGCTCTGTGCGTCGACCGAGGTCGGCCTGGGTGACGATGACGACGGCATCATGCTCCTCGACACCGAAGCGGCTCCCGGTGCGGCACTGACCGAGGCGCTCGACCTGCGGTCCGATGTGCTCTATGACCTCGAGGTCAACCCCAACCGGCCTGACGCCATGTCCGTCGCCGGGGTGGCCCGCGACCTTGCTGCCCGCCAGGGCGTGCCGTTCGCCCTGCCCGAGCCGGACGTCGCCGAATCGGGTGATGGTGCCGCCGGCCGTGTCTCGGTCGAGATCCTCGATCCTGAACTGTGTGGGCGCTTCGGGCTGCGGGTCCTCGACGGCGTATCGGTCGGCACCTCGCCGCGGTGGCTGGTCAACCGTCTGAATGCCCTCGGTCAGCGGTCCATCAACAGCGTGGTCGATGCCTCGAACTACGTGATGCTCGAATTGGGCCAGCCCAACCACACCTACGACCTGGCCCGGGTCGCCGGTGGTGCCTTCCGGATCCGGCGTGCCGGCGAGGGAGAGGCCATCCAGACGCTTGACGGGGTCGAGCGCACCCTCACGGCCGCCGACGGCGTGATCGCCGACGGTGACGATGTGGCCGTCGGCATCGCCGGGATCATGGGCGGGGCCAACACCGAGATCGGTGCCGGAACCACGACCGTGGCCCTCGAGATGGCCTGGTGGGACCCGAAGACGATTGCGGCGAGTGCACGGCGTCTGGGCCTTCGCAGCGAGGCCTCCGCCCGCTTCGAACGGGGATGCGATTCGGAGGTCGTCGAACTGGCCATGCGGCGCTTCGCCGAGTTGCTGGCGCCCTCTGGTGCCACGCTGGCCCCCGACCTGGTCGACGCGCGGGGAGACCTGCCCGTCCGCGAGGTCGTCCGGGTCCGGACCGACCGGGTCAATGCCATCCTCGGTACCGACCTGGGGCGGGACCGCATCGCCGACGTGCTGCAGTCCATCGAGTTCGGCGCCGAACCGGTCGGCGACGACCTCGATGTCGACATCCCGAGCTTCCGGGCCGACAGCAGCACCGAGATCGACGTGATCGAGGAGGTGGCCCGGGTCCACGGCTATGGACGGATCGAGCGCACGGTGCCCCGGTCGACCATCACCGGCCACCTCACGCCGCACCAGCTCGACCGGCGAACGGTCCGTTCCACCATGGCCGGGCTGGGACTCGACGAGGTCATGCCGGTTCCGTTCCTCGCCCCCGGAGACCTCGAGGCGGCCGGTTTGCCGGCGGACGGCATCACGGTCACGAACCCCCTCGTCTCCGAGGAGTCGGTGATGCGGGCATCGCTACGGCCAGGGATCCTCAAGACGCTGGCGTACAACGCCTCGCACCGCCTCACAGGCCTCGGCCTGTTCGAGGTCGGCCACGTGTACCGACAGCCCGCCGAGGCGCAGCGCCTTCCCGACGAGCGTGAATACCTGGCCGTGGCGCTGGCGGGCCGCGAGGCCGGCGAGGCCGTGGCGGTGTGGTCGGCCCTGGCCGATGCCCTGGCGGCGCGCGACTACGCCCTCGTCGCCGAGTCCGTCCCCGGCCTGCACCCCTCCCGCACCGCACGCATCGAGGTGTCCGGTACTCCTGTCGGCCACGTCGGTGAGGTCGATCCCGGCGTGCTCGAGTCCTATGAGGTCCCCGAGCGGGTGGCCTGGCTGGATGTCGACCTCGACACGCTGTTGGCCCTGCCGCACGGCGACAAGCCCTACAGGGGCTTCAGTCGCTATCCGTCGTCTGACATCGACCTGGCCTTCGAGGTCGACGAGGGCACCCCGGCAGATGCCGTGGGCCGCTGCCTGAGGGATGCGGCCGGCGACCTGCTCGTCGACCTGTCGTTGTTCGACGTGTACCGGGGCGATGCCGTGCGGGAGGGGCGGCGCAGCCTCGCCTTCGCCCTGCGCCTCCAGGCCACCGACCGGACGCTCACTGATGCCGAGGTGGCCGAGTTGCGCCAGCGTTGCATCGATGCGGTGCAGGGCTCGCTGCCTGCCACCCTGCGGGGCTGACGCCCGACCGCCTGCCCCCGGTGGGTAACGAGTACGTTCGCCCGCATGCGCAGTTGGCAGGTCCACGAACTGGGTGACCCCATCGACCGTCTCGTCCTCGACGAGGTCGAGGCGCCGGAGGCCGGTCCCGGGCGGGTCGTCCTCGACCTCGAGGCGGTCGGGCTGGCCTTCCCCAACGTCCTGCAGTGTCGTGGCGAGTACCAGGTCAAGCCTCCACTGCCCTTCAGTCCGGCTGCTGAAGTCGTCGGACGCGTTTCCGCCGTTGGCGACGGCGTCGAAGGCCTCGAGGTCGGCCAGCGGGTTGTGAGCCTCGGCGGTGCATTGGCCGACCAGGCAGCGGTGGGTGCCGCCTCGGCGTTCGCCGTGCCCGACGGGGTGGCCCCGGAGAAGGCGGTGGCCCTGCCGACCAACTACTGCACCACCTGGTACGCCCTGCACGATCGTGCGCAGCTGCAGCCGGGCGAGACGCTGCTGGTCACCGGCGCCTCGGGCGGGACGGGATCGGCGGCGATCCAGCTGGGCCTGGCAGCCGGGGCGCGGGTGATCGCCGTGGCCGGTGGCCCGGAGAAGGTGGCGGCGTGTGAGGCGCTGGGAGCCGACGAGGTGATCGACCACCGTGAGGTCGACGACCTGGTCGAGCGGGTCCGCGAGTTGACCGGCGGCAGCGGGGTCGACGTGGCCTACGACCCCGTGGGAGGCGACGTGTTCCAGCAGGTTCGGCGCTGCATGGCATGGAATGGCCGGCTGCTGGTGATCGGCTTCGTGGCCGGGATCCCGGAGATCGCCACGAACCACGTGCTCCTGAAGAACTATTCAGTCGTCGGTGTGCACTGGGGGGCTTCGCTGGCCCGTGATCCGGCCTCCCTGGGCCGCCAGATGGGGGAGTTGTTCACTTTGGCGGAGACGGGCGCCGTCGACCCGCTCCTGCACCCCGTATATGGATTCGAACAGGGGGCGAGGGCCATCCAGGACATCGCCGACCGAAAAGTGGTCGGAAAGGTCGTGGTTTCGGTCTGAGCCCTTCTCCCATCGATGTGCATGAGATGTTGCATGATCATGCGAGAGTCCGTATGCTCTCGGGATGGCTGCAGTCGGGATCATCGGCGCCTCGGGGTTCACCGGGGCGGAACTGCTGCGGCTCTGTGCCGCCCATCCGGACCTCGACGTGGTGGTCGCCACTGGCGATTCCCAGGCGGGGACTGCCGTGGCCGACCTCTACCCGAGCCTCGCCGCCCACTACGGCGACCTGACGTTCGCCGAAGTCGACGACACCACTGCCGACGGCTGCGACGTCGTGTTCCTCGGCCTGCCCCACGGCGCCTCGCAGGCACTCGTCCCCGACCTGGCCTCACGGGTCGGCCACGTGATCGACCTGGCGGCCGACTTCCGGCTGCGGGACGCGGCGCTGTACCCCGAATGGTACGACGAGCCGCACACGGCACCCGGGCTGCTCGTCGACTTCGCCTACGGGCTGCCCGAGCTCTACCGGCCGTCGATCGTCGGAGCGCCGCTCATCGCCGTCCCGGGGTGCTATCCGACGGCGACCTCGCTGGCACTGGCCCCGTTCGTGTGGGGAGGACACGTCGAGCCCTCTGCCCTCGTGGTCGATGCTGCCAGCGGCGTTTCGGGCGCTGGTCGGCCCCCGAAGCCCCACACCACCTTCTGCGCCGTCGACGAGGACTACTCCGCCTACGGGCTGGTCGGCCACCGGCACACGCCGGAGATGGAACAGGCGGTCGGCACGCGGGCCGACGGCTCGGTCGTCGACCACGTCTCGATCCTGTTCACTCCCCACCTTGCGCCCATGAACCGGGGCATCCTGGCCACCTGCTACGCACGGCCCACCGGAGCGCTCGACACCTCGTCCGCCCTCGGCCTGCTGGCCGACTTCTACGCCGAGGAGCCCTTCATCGTGGTCGACGAGCGGTCGCCCTCGACCAAGGTCACCCTCGGCTCCAACACGGCGCACCTGACCGCACGGGTGGACCCTCGGACCGGACTGCTGGTGGTGCTGTGCGCCATCGACAACCTCGTCAAGGGCGCCTCCGGCCAGGCCGTGCAGTGTGCCAACCTGGCACTGGGCCTCGACGAGGCGGCCGGCCTCTCCTTGATCGGGCTCTACCCGTGAGCGTCACCGACACTCCGGGCTTCGTGGCCAGCGGCGTCACCTGCGGCATCAAGCCGTCGGGCGCCCCCGACCTGGCGATGGTCGCCACGGCGGACGGCGCAGCGGTCACTGCAGCCGGGGTGTTCACCTCCAACAGGATGACCGCCGCTCCCGTGCTGGTCTGCCGGGAGCACCTGGCGACGACCGGTGGACGGGCCGCAGCCGTCGTCCTCAACAGCGGCAACGCCAACGCCGCCACTGGTGCGCAGGGCATGGCCGACGCCCGCCGGATGGCCGCCGCGACGGCCGCCGATCTGGGCTGCGCCGCCGAAGAGGTCCTCGTCTGCTCGACCGGCTGGATCGGCTACCCGCTCCCGATGGACGTCATCCTGGGCGGCATTCCCGAGGCAACGGCGGCGCTTTCCGACGACGGTGGAGCGTCCGCCGCCGAGGCGATCATGACGACCGACACCGTGCCCCGGACCACGACCGTCTTCGGCGCCGGTTTCACCGTCGGCGGCATCGCCAAGGGAGCGGCGATGCTCGAGCCCAACATGGCCACGATGCTGGCCGTACTCACCACCGACGCCGAGGTCGACGCCACCACCGCTACGGAGCTCCTGCGGGCGGCCGTCGGCACCAGCTTCAACTGCCTGACCGTCGACGGCGCCGAGTCCACCAACGACACGGTGCTGCTGCTCGCCAGTGGCTCTGCCGGCCCGGCCGACCCGGGAGCCCTGGGAGCGGCGCTCGCCGAGGCCTGCCTGTCGCTGGCCGTCCAGATGGCCGACGACGCAGAGGGTTCCACCAAGACGGTGTTCCTGTCCGTCACCGGCGCCGCCGACGATGCCGAGGCCGCCAAGGGCGCCCGGGATACCGCCAACTGTCAGCTGGTCAAGTGCTCCTGGTATGGCGAGGACCCCTACTGGGGCCGGATCGCCGCCGAGATGGGCGCCGCCGGCATCGCCTTCGACCCCGACACGATCACGATCTCGTACGGCGGCCAGATGGTCTACGCCGGCGGTGAGGCCCGACCCGTCGACGAGGCCGCCCTGAAGGCGCACATGGCCGGCCGGACCCTCGACCTCGACGTCGACCTCGGCCAGGGCATCGGCACGGCACGGGTGGTCACCACCGACCTCAGCCACGCCTACATCGACGAGAACATGCGGACCTCCTGAGGAGACATGCGATGAACCCCGGCACCGAGCAGTTCTCCCCTGAGCGGAGGGCTGCAGTACTCGTCGAGACCCTGCCGTACATCCAGCGGTTCAAGGGCTCGGTCATCGTCGTCAAGCTCGGCGGCAACGCCATGGTCGACGGGGACCTGGCCGCCCGGTTCGCCGAGGACATCGTGCTCATGCACTCGGTCGGCATCCGGCCGGTCGTCGTGCACGGCGGCGGTCCGCAGATCGGCGAGATGCTGGACCGGTTGGGCCTGAAGTCCGAGTTCCGGGACGGCCTGCGGGTCACAGACGCCGCCACCCTCGACGTGGCCCGGATGGTCCTCGTCGGCAAGGTCGGTCGGGACGTGGTGTCGGGCCTCAACGTCTACGGCCCGCTCGCCGTCGGCATTTCGGGCGAGGACGGCGGCCTCATCCGTGCGACCGCCCGGGACCCCGAACTGGGCTTCGTCGGCGACGTCGAGGCGGTCAATCCGGCCATCATCGAGCGGCTCCTCGTCGAGGACCTCATCCCCGTCGTCTCGACGATCGGCACCGACGTGACGGGACAGGCCTACAACATCAACTCCGACACGGTGGCGGCCGCCCTGGCCGGGGCGCTCGGCGCCGAGCGGATCCTCTACCTGACCGACGTCGAAGGCCTACGGGCCGACGCCGACGACCCCGGGACCCTGATCTCGAGGCTCGACGTCGAACGGCTCGGTGCGCTCATGTCGGACGGCACCATCAGCGGAGGCATGATCCCGAAGGCGCAGGCCTGCCTCGACGCCGTCCATGCCGGGGTCGGTTCGGCACACATGGTCGACGGACGGATCCCCCATGTGCTCCTCCTCGAACTGTTCACGGACGCCGGCATCGGGACCATGGTGTTCCCGGTGGGCGGTGGACCCGACGCCGACCGGCAGGCGGACCCGTCATGAGCGACGAACGGCTCCTCATGGGCAACTACGGCGACCCTCCCGTCACGTTCGTCCGGGGGAGCGGCACAGAGCTCTTCGACGACTCGGGGAAGCGCTACCTCGACTTCCTCTGCGGCCTGGCGGTCACGAGCCTCGGCCACAGCCACCCCCGGGTGGCGGCGGCCCTTGCCACACAGGCCGAGACGCTGCTCCACGTCTCCAACCTGTTCGACACCGAGCCGCACCTCGAGGTGGCCGCACGCCTGGATGCCCTCATCCGGTCGGGGACCGGTGAGGCCACACCGGGAAGGGTCCTCTTCCAGAACTCCGGCGCCGAGGCCAATGAGGCCGCCATGAAGTTGGCCCGGAAGCACCATGGTCGGGGACGCCACGTCGTGGTGGCGGCCTTCCGGTCATTCCACGGGCGGACCCTCGCCACGCTGGCGGCCACCGGCCAGCCCGAGAAGCACGAGCCCTTCCAACCACTGCCCGAGGGGTTCCGCCACGCCGCATGGAACGACCTCGATGCCTTCGAGGCCGCCCTCGACCCCACGGTCGGGGCGATCCTGCTCGAGTCGCTCCAGGGCGAGGGAGGGGTCAACCCGGCCGACGTCGACTTCCTCGTCGGCATCAGGCGACTCTGCGACGAGCGGGGCATCCTGCTGATCCTCGACGAGGTCCAGACCGGGCTCGGGCGTACCGGCCGGTGGTTCGGCTTCCACCACGCCGGCATCCGGGCCGACATCGTCACCGTCGCCAAGGCGCTTGGCAATGGAGTTCCGATCGGCGCCGTCTGGGCAAGTGCCGAGGTGGCGGCGGCGTTCTCGCCCGGCGACCATGGATCCACATTCGGAGGACAGCCCCTCGCCGCATCGGCAGCCAGGGAGGTACTCCGGGTGATGGAGGAGATCGACGCACCGGCCTGCGCAGCGGTGAGGGGAGCGGCCCTCACCAGCCTCCTCGCGGCCCTGCCCGGCGTCACCGCCGTTCGGGGCCTCGGCCTGCTCCTGGCGGCTGAACTGGACCCCGACGTCCTCGATGGTCGTACCGGCGCCGACGTGGCCCGGGCGTGCCTCGACGCCGGCCTGGTGGTCAACGGCGTCACGCCGACCGCCCTGCGGCTGGCACCGCCACTGACCGTGACCGACGACGAACTGGTCGAGGGTGTGGCGATCCTGGGTGCTGTGCTGTCCGAAGACGGGGAGGCGATCGCATGAGGCACGTGTTGGAAGTCGATGACCTGACCCCCGGAGAGCTCGGACGGGTGCTCGACCTTGCCGCCGACCCGGCACCGCCACAGGTGCTCGCCGGCCAAGGCATGGCGCTGCTGTTTGAGAAGCCGTCGGCCCGTACCCGCAACTCGATGGAGATGGCGGTCGTCCAACTCGGAGGCCATCCGATGTACATCCAGGGCGCCGAGGTCGGTTTCGACGCCCGGGAGTCGGTCGAGGACGTCACCAGGACCCTTGCCTGCTACCACGGTGCCGTCGGAGCCCGGGTCTTCGCCCACGCCACGGTGGAGCGGATGGCAGCCCTCGACTTGGTGCCCATCGTCAACATGCTCTCAGACGCCGCCCATCCCCTGCAGGCCCTGGCCGACGTTCTGACCATGCAGCAGATCCTCGGCGACCTGGCCGGCCGGAGCGTCACCTATGTGGGCGACGCCAACAACGTCTTCCGGTCGCTTGCCCTGGCAGGCGGCATGCTCGGCATGGAGGTCCGGTTCACCGGGCCGTCCGGCTACCGCCTCGGCGAACTCGATGCCGACCGGCTGGCCTCCGCCGGCGTGGTCGTGGCCGAGTTCGACCGTCCGGAGGAGGCCGTCGAGGGCGCCGACATCGTCTACACCGACGTCTGGACCTCGATGGGCCAGGAGGACGAGAGCGCCCAGCGGCTCGTCGACTTCGAGGGCTACCGGGTGGACGAGCGGCTCCTCGACGCCGCCGGCACCCAGGTGCACTTCCTGCACTGCCTGCCCGCCCACCGGGGCGAGGAGGTCACCAGCAGCGTCGTCGACGGACCCGCCAGCCGGGTGTGGAAGCAGGCGGAGAACCGGATGCACGCTGCCCGGGGCCTGCTGGCCTGGCTGCTCGGCGAGGCCGTGTCCGACGCCGGAGAGGGGAGCAACGCATGAGCAAGGCACAGCGCCAGCACCGGGTGGTCCGGATCCTGGCCGAACATCCGGTCTCCAGCCAGATGGAACTGGTCGATCTGCTGTCGGCGGCGGGCATCGAGGCGACACAGGCGACGGCCTCGCGCGACCTCGGGGACCTCGGAGCCGTCAAGGTACGGGTGCCGGGCGGCGGGAGCGTGTACGCCATCCCTGAGCATCCGGCCGACCAGTTCGCTCCCGAGAACCACCTCCGACGGGTCATGGGTGAGTGGGTGGCCGAGGTGCACCACTCGGGCAATATCGTGGTTCTGCGGACGCCTCCGGGGTCGGCGCACGTGGTCGCCTCTGCGATCGACCGGTCCGGGCATGACGAGATCCTCGGCACCGTTGCCGGCGACGACACGATCCTGGTCGTGGCGGCAGAGGGCACGAGCGGTAGGGGGCTCGCCGCTACCCTGCGGTCGCTCGCCGGCCTGTGAGCGGACCAGTACGACGGCAGACAGGAAACGGAAGCAGGACGTGAGCAACCAACACGACGTCGACAAGGTCGTCCTTGCCTACTCCGGTGGGCTCGACACCTCGATCATCCTGCGGTGGCTGGAGGAAACCTACGGTTGCGAGGTCGTGACCTTCACGGCCGACCTCGGACAGGGCGGGGAGCTCGAGCCGGCGCGGGCCAAGGCCGAGGCCATGGGCGTGTCCGAGATCTACGTCGAGGACCTCCGGGAGGAGTTCGTCCGGGACTATGTGTTCCCCATGTTCCGGGCCAACGCCGTCTACGAGGGCGAGTACCTGCTCGGCACCTCGATCGCCCGGCCGCTCATCGCCAAGCGGCTCGTCGAGATCGCCGCCGAGACCGGTGCCGACGCCATCAGCCACGGCGCAACCGGGAAGGGCAACGACCAGGTCCGGTTCGAACTTGGCGCCTATGCCCTGAACCCCGAGATCCGGATCATCGCCCCGTGGAGGGAGTGGGACCTTGGGTCGCGCCAGAGCCTGCTCGACTACGCCGAAAGGCACGACATCCCGGTCGAGATGAAGCGGGGTGCCAAGTCGCCCTATTCGATGGACGCCAACCTGCTCCACATCTCCTACGAGGGAGGACCGCTCGAGGACCCGTGGAGCGAACCCGCCTCGGAGATGTGGCGGTGGACGGTCAGCCCTGAGATGGCACCGAACGAGGCCACCTACCTCGAGTTGGCCTACGAGCGGGGTGATGTCGTGGCGATCGACGGTACGTCGATGTCACCGGCACGGGTGCTGGCCCACCTCAACGAGGTGGGTGGCGCCAATGGTGTCGGACGGATCGACATCGTCGAGAACCGGTATGTCGGGATGAAGTCGCGGGGCGCCTACGAGACGCCGGGTGGCACGATCATGCTCAAGGCGCACCGGGCCATCGAGTCGCTCACCCTCGACCGGGGCGTCGCCCACCTCAAGGACGAACTCATGCCCCGGTACGCCGAGATCATCTACAACGGATACTGGCTCAGCCCGGAGCGCGAGATGCTCCAGGTGGCCATCGACCACAGCCAGGCGTTCGTGAACGGCCGGGTCCGGTTGCGGCTCTACAAGGGCAACGTCGAGGTCGTGGGCCGGCAGTCCGACGACACCCTGTTCGACGAGGCGATCGCCACGTTCGAGGAGGACGAGGGCGCCTATGACCAGGCCGACGCCGAGGGATTCATCCGGCTGAACGCCCTGCGGCTCAGGACGGCGGCCCGGCGGGCCGCCCGGGGATAGGAGACTCAACCATGGCCACGCTCTGGCACGGTCGCTTCGCCGAGGGTCCCGCCGAGGCCCTCCAGGCCCTCAACGACAGCTTTCCCTTCGACCGGCGGATGTTCCGGGAGGACATCGCCGGCTCGCGGGCGCATGTCCGGATGCTGGCCCGTGTCGGTCTGCTCGACCCGGACGACGCGACCGCAGTGCTGGCCGCCCTCGACGCCGTCGAGTTGGAGATGGGTGACGGCACGTTCGCCTTCGTCCCTTCCGACGAGGACATCCACACGGCGGTCGAGCGGCGGGTCACCGAGTTGGCCGGCGACGCCGGCGCCAGGCTCCACACGGGGCGGAGTCGCAACGACCAGGTCGCCACCGACCTTCGGCTCTGGGTCCGGCGGGAGTTGACCGAACTGGCGGGTCTCGTCGGCCGCCTGCAGGCGACGCTGGCGGCCCGCGCCGACGATGTCGGCGAGGCGTACCTACCGGGCTACACGCACCTCCAGCAGGCGCAGCCGGTGCTGCTGGCCCACCACCTGCTGGCCCACGGCTGGGCGCTCTCGCGGGACGTGGATCGGCTGCTCGATGCCAGGGATCGGGCCGACGTGTCGCCGCTGGGCGCAGGCGCGTTGGCCGGGTCGTCGCTGCCGCTCGACCCGGACGGCGTAGCCACCGACCTCGGGTTCGCCGCCCGGTTCGAGAACTCGATCGATGTCGTGTCCGACCGGGACTTCGTCGCCGAGGCCCTCTTTGGCCTGGCGCTCCTCGGCGTCCACCTCTCGCGGCTCGGCGAGGAGGTCGTCCTCTGGTCGACCGACGAGTTCGGCTTCGTCGTACTCGACGACGCCTTCTCGACCGGCTCGTCGATGCTGCCGCAGAAGAAGAACCCCGACGTGGCCGAGTTGGCCCGGGGCAAGGCCGGTCGGCTGCTCGGGAACCTCACGGGGCTCCTGGCGTCCCTCAAGGGGCTGCCGTTGGCCTACAACAAGGACCTCCAGGAGGACAAGGAACCGCTCTTCGACTCCTGCGACACCGTCCGGCTGACGCTGTTGGCGCTCGACGGCATGATGGCCACGATCGAGTTCGACACCGACCGGATGGCCCAGTCGGCGGACAGCCCGTACGCGGCCGCCATCGACCTCGCCGAGTACCTCGTGGCCTCCGGCATGCCGTTCCGGGAGGCCCATGCCGTCGTCGGAGCACACGTGCGCACGGCGCTCTCCGGCGGTGGCTCGTTCGCCGACCTCGTCGTTGGCGACGAGCGGCTGGGCCCCGAGGCTGCGACGCTCCTGGAACCGGGAGCTGCGGTCCGGGGGCGGACCACGCCGGGTGGGGCCGGCCCCGTGCCGGTGGCGGAGCAGCGGCACCGGTTCGCCGACCACCTCGCCGACCAGGCCACCCGGATCGGAGACTAGGTGGCCCACCACGCACGCATCCGGGTCCGCTACGGCGAGGTCGACCAGCAGGGCGTCGTGTACAACGCCCACTACCTGGCTTACGTCGACGATGTCTTCGACACCTGGCTTCGGGAGTTGGCTCCCCAATTCGAGGAACTGGGCTGGGAGATCATGCTCAAGAAGGCTTCGCTCGAGTGGCACGGTTCGGCCGGCATGGGTGACGTGCTCGACGTGACCACCGAGGTCGTCCGGTGGGGGAACACCTCCTTCGACGCCCGGTTCGACTTCCGGGTGGGGGACCGTCCGGTGCTCACGGCAACCGTGACCTACGTGGGAGTGACGATCGGCGACCATCGACCGATTCCGCCACCCGACGAGGTCCGAGCCCACCTCAGTCGGTGAACACCCTGAGCGGCATCACCGACCTGGCGGGGCGCGACGGCATCGACCCACGCGTCGTCGTGTCGAACGGCCCCTCCGGGCCCGAGCGGGACCGGATCCTCGAACTCCTCGACGAGCATGAGTGTGCCCTGCTCCGCACCTGTCGACCCGGACACCTCACCGGGTCCGCCCTCGTGGTCGATCCGACGGATCGCCGGATCCTGCTCCTGTTCCATGCAAAGTTGCAGCGCTGGCTCCAGCCCGGTGGCCATGCAGACGGTGACGGTGACCTTGCCCGGGTTGCCCTGAGAGAGGCTGGCGAGGAGACCGGCATCGAAGGGCTGCGGGTGCTCGAACCGCCCGTCGACCTCGACGTCCACGTCGTCGATCCGCCGGCCGAGGACGCCCATGAGCACCATGACGTGCGGTTCCTCGTGGTGGCACCAGCGGGCTCCGAGCCCGTCGGCAACCACGAGTCGGAGGCGCTGCGCTGGGTCCGCCGGGACGAGATGGAGGAACTCGGGGTGGACGGTGGGCTTCTGCGGTTGGCGGATCGGGCCCTTGCGCGCCTCGAACTGCTGGAGGCGGGTGCGGGGAGCGCCTAGAGGTCTCCCGGGTCCAGGCAGCTCTCCATGTCGTTCACCCGGGCGAAGCCGTTCATTCGCTCGACATGGCTGCCGGCCCCGGACGGGAGGGCGGTGAGGTAGGGGCGGACGTCGCCCTCGGTGCGAAGTCGCCGGGCGTGAACTTGGCGGTCGATGAGGTACACCTCCCAGTCCTCGAGCCACTTGTCGACAAGGGCCCGGTCCTCGTCGCTCCCCCCGGGCAGGACCCGGAGGTCGTCGACGAGTTGGTCGACCAGTTGCGTGGCCTCGTCGAGCACGCCGGCTCGGTGGGCCGGCGAGGGCGAGTCGGCGGCGGCGGGAAGCTTGTCGACGGCAGCGACCATGCGGACACAACGCTGCTCGGCGGCCGTCGCCCAGGAGCGATCCTCGAGCCGGTCGGGGTTGCCCGGCGCCTCGTAGATCAGGAAGGCCCACGCCCAGAAGGCGACCAGGGTCAGGATGAGGGAGAGTGCGGCGACCCGGGCGAGGGTCGCATGGGGCTTGCCGGTCGTGCCGATGGACGTCATGGTCAGCCGCCCTCCGGGGCATCGGAAGCGGGGGAGTCGGTCGCCGGGACTTCGTCGACAACGGGTTCCGGTTCGGGTTCCGGTTCGGGTTCCGGTTCGGGTTCCGGTTCGGGTTCCGGCGGCGCAGCGGGTGTGACCTGAAGCACGACGACCGATCCCTCGGGGAGCTCGGTGCCCGGGGCCGGAGCCTGGTGCCAGACGGTCTCCGGGGGTGTCGAGGGATCGTCCGGGTTGGCAACCTCGGTGATTTCGTAGCCGAGGATCGATTCGGCGAGGCGGGTTCCGGCCTCGCTGACGCCGAGTCCCACCACCGCGGGAACGGGGATTGGCGGTGGTTCCACGGCGACCTCCACGACCATCGAGCCGGCGGGCAAGATCGTCGAGCCCACGGCGGGCGACTGTCCCAGGATGACACCTGGCACGCTGTCGTTGGTGGGGACCTCGATCACGCTGGCGATGTGGATCGGTGAGAGGCCGGGCATCTCTGTGCCGTCCGCCAGGCGGCTCGGAGTCCCGGCTGTCGCTGCGAGGAGCACCTGGGCCTCGTCCATCGTCAGGCCGACGAGGACCGGCGTGGTGATGGCCTGTGCCGGTGGCTGGGTGGTCGTCGTGGTCGAGGACGGAGGTGGCGTGGGGAACGTCGCCTCGTCGATGCCGAGGTGGGCCGCCTCCATGACGTCCTTCCAGATGAGCGCCGGGTACGTGCCGCCGAAGACCTTGCGGTCCGTGGTGGGCGGCACCATCGGGATCTGGCCTACCGGATAGCCCACCCAGACTCCGGTCGTCCGCTGGGGCGTGTAGCCGAGGAAGAGGGCGTCGGCGTAGTTCTGCGTGGTCCCGGTCTTGCCGGCGGCCGTGCGATCGTCGAGCTTTGCCCGGTGGCCGGTGCCCGCAGTCAGGACGCCCTCGAGCACCCAGGTCAACTGGTCGGTGAGGCGGGGATCGAGGACGCGGGTCTGTTCCCGCTTCCAGCGCCACAGCGTGGTGCCGTCGGCGTTGATCACACGGGTGACGTAGGTGGGTGGGTTGTGGACGCCCCGGTTGGCGAAGGTGCTGTAGGCGGTGGCCATGTCGAGCAGGGTGGCATCGGAGGTGCCCAGGATGTTCGAGTTGACCTCCTCGATGGGCGATTCGATGCCGAGTCGGCGGCTCATGTTGACGACCCTCTGGGCGCCCATAGCCATCGAAAGCTGGGCGAAGACGGTGTTGATCGATCGTCGGGTGGCCTCGACGAGGGTCAACCAATTCGGCTCGGGCAGTTCCTCGCCCTCGGCCACCTCGGGCAGGCTGTAGCCGGTCGCGCCGCCGCCGACATGCCAGATGCTGTTCTCTTCGGTTGCTCCGAGAATCTCGAACTCGATTTCGTTCGGGGCGGGGTACATGGCGGTGACCTTCCATCCCGCCTCCATCGCAGCGGCCAGGCCGATGGGCTTCATCGCCGAACCAACCTGGCGGCCGTTGCCGACGGCCAGGTTGACCTTGGCGTCGTCGTCGTCGTCGAAGAAGTCTCGTCCTCCGACCATGGCGAGGATGTGGCCGTTCTGCGGGTCCATGACGACGACTGAGGCGTCGGGGTGCCCCTGGCCGACCGGCAGATGCTCCTCGACGGCTGCCTCGGCAGCCGCCTGGAGTCCGAGGTCGATGGTGGTCTCGATGCGTAGGCCGCCCTCGAACAGCAGCAGCTCCCGCTGACCCCGAGTGACCCCGAAGGTCTCGTTGTCAAGGAACCAACGGCGCACTTCCTCAACGAAGTGGCCGGCCGGGTAGCGGGTCTCGAGCCGGCTGGAGTACTCCTCGAGTTGGGGAGGAGTCGCCCGTGCGTCGGCGAACCCCTCTTTGGTGATGAAGTCGTTGGCGAGCATGCGGTCCAGCACGAGGTGGCTGCGCCGGAGGCCGGAAGCGTAGTTGCGCAGTGGGTTGAAGCGGCTGGGCGCCTGGATGAGGCCGGCGAGCATCGCGGCCTCGTTCACGGCGAGGTCCAGCACGTTCTTGTTGAAGTAGGTCTGGGCCGCCGCCTTGATGCCGTAGGCGCCGTGGCCGAAGTACACGGTGTTGAGGTACTGGAGGAGGATGAAGTCCTTGCTGTACTGGTCCTCGAGCCGCAGGGCGTACCAGAGCTCCTCGAGCTTCCGGGAGGCCGTCTTTTCGGTGTTCTCGATGATCGCCAACTTGACGTACTGCTGGGTGATCGTCGAGCCGCCTTGGCTGATGCCACCCGCCTCGAGGTTGGTGCGGGCCGCTCGGACGATGGCCTTCAGGTCGACCCCGTCATGGTGGTAGAAGCGTTCGTCCTCGATGGCGATGACGGCGTTGCGGACGAGTTCGGGGATCTCGTCGAGGCGACGGGCGCTTGTGCGATTCTGGGGAGCGACAAGCGTGGTGATGAGGGTGCCGTCCCGGGCGACGACGACCGACGACTCGGCTGTCTCGGGAATGGTGATCTCGAAGGAGCGGGTCTCGTACGAGTAGCAGCCCGAGGAGAGCATCGCGACCACAGCCAGGGTCGCGATCGGGCGACGAAGGAGCGCGAGGGCCCGGTTCTGGTGGATGACTTGCTGCGGCACCCGCACAGTCTGGCCGCGAGCCGGCACGAAGGTGCGGCAGCGAGCAGTGGTTCCGAGGATGAAAAGGTTGGTATCGGGCGCTCCGAGCGGCAATGGTGATGGGGTGAACGGTGTTGAGATCCTCGACGACCTTGCGGCCCGCGGCCTGATCCAGGACTGCACCGACCGCGATGCCCTGCAGGCGCGCCTGGACGAGGGGCCGATCACCGTCTACTGCGGCTTCGATCCGACGGCCGACAGCCTCCACATCGGCCATCTCACGCCGCTTCTGCTGCTCCGGCGCTTCCAGGACTCCGGCCACCGGGCGGTGGCCCTGGCGGGTGGTGCCACGGGCATGGTGGGCGATCCCAGCGGGCGCTCGGAGGAGCGCAACCTCCTCGACCAGGCGACCCTCGATGCCAACGTCGAGGCCGTGTCGGGCCAGTTGCGCTCGCTGCTGCGCTTCGAGGGCGACGAGGGCCTCGACGGTCCACCGGCGCTCCTGGTGGACAATCGGGAGTGGACCGGCGATGTCGGCCTGCTCGAGTTCCTGCGCGACGTCGGCAAGCACGTCACGGTCGGCACGATGCTGGCCAAGGAGTCGGTGCGGAGTCGCCTGTCGAGCGAGCAGGGCATCTCCTTCACCGAGTTCAGCTACATGCTCCTGCAGGCCAACGACTTCTTCGAGCTCCACGACCGCTACGGCTGCGAGATGCAGGTCGGCGGCTCCGACCAGTGGGGCAACATCACCGCCGGCATCGATCTCATCCGGCGCCGGGCGGGGGCGACCGCCCACGGGCTGACGCTCCCGCTGCTCACTCGCTCCGACGGTGCGAAGTTCGGCAAGACCGCTGATGCGGCCGTCTGGCTCGATCCCGCCCTCACGTTGCCCTACGAGCTCCACCAGTACTTCCGGAACGTGGACGACCGTGATGTCGAGCAGTACCTGCTGCGGCTGACGCTGGTCGACGTCGACGATGTGGCAGCGGTGATGGCCGACCACGCCTCACACCCCGAGGAGCGCCTCGCCCAGCAGCGGCTGGCCGACGAGGTGTGCGCCCTCGTTCACGGCGAGGATGAGACGAACCGGGCCCGCCTCGCCGCCGAGGGCCTTTTCGCAGGTTCGGCACCCACGATCGATGCGTTGGACGCCCTGCGGGGCATCGTGCCGGAGACGGAGGTGGCTGCGACCGACCTCGAGGGCGAGGAGTCCCTGGTGGACGCCCTCGTCGCCAGCGGACTGTGCAGTTCCCGGGGCGATGCCCGTCGCACCATCGGCGGCGGCGGCGTCTCCGTCAACGGGGTGCGCCAGGACGACTCCGCCACCCGCCTGCCTGCCGACGCCCTCGTGGGAGGCCGTTATGTCCTGCTCCAGAAGGGCAGGCGGTCCCGCCACCTGCTCGTCGCTGACTGAGCGCGGGCTGCGCCGCTGTCGAGGCGCCGGGCGCCCGAGATTCTGGGGAATATGGGCGTTGGCGGGTTGGGGGCACCATCGGGTACCGCTAGCGTTGCCAGTCGCGCCGCTCCGTTGACCGTCAGGTCGCCGGGTCGTGGCGTGGCAAGGCGCTTCGCGGCGACGTCCGACTCGGACCTCGTCGAGTTGATCCAGAGGGTACCAACGCCTTCCGATCGGGATTCCTGAGGGGATCTGCGTGGGAAGCGTGTGCCAGGTGGCTTCGGCCACCAGGTGCTCCTTGAAAACGGAATAGAGGACGATGAATGCCAGTGCGGGCTGGCCACCGGCGATCACGAGTCGCCACTGGTCAGACCCTGACAATTCAAATGCAAATGGACATGGGCGTCGAGCCGTCTTATGACGGAGCGACGACCCCTGACCTGATGCCAACCGGATGGGACTTCGGTCCCGATCCGATTTCAAACTCGTGCCGGTACCGCCTTCGGGCAGTATCGGAACACTGATTTCGACGTCGACACCTGCTTCGGCAGGTGGCGGCCGAGATTTTGACGGAGAGTTTGATCCTGGCTCAGGACGAACGCTGGCGGCGGGCTTAATACATGCAAGTCGAACGCAGTCGACCTTCGGGTCACATGACTGAGTGGCGAACGGGTGAGTAACACGTGAGAAACCTGCCTCGAAGACTGGAATAACCCGGGGAAACCCGGGCTAATACCGGATATCCCCAGATGGTCGCATGGCCGACTGAGGAAATGCTCCGGCGCTTCGAGAGGGTCTCACGGCCTATCAGCTAGTTGGTGAGGTAACGGCTCACCAAGGCATCGACGGGTAGCTGGTCTGAGAGGACGATCAGCCACACTGGGACTGAGATACGGCCCAGACTCCTACGGGAGGCAGCAGTAGGGAATCTTGCGCAATGGGCGAAAGCCTGACGCAGCCACGCCGCGTGAGTGATGAAGGCCTTCGGGTCGTAAAGCTCTTTCAGCAGGGACGAAAATGACGGTACCTGCAGAAGAAGCCCCGGCCAACTACGTGCCAGCAGCCGCGGTAACACGTAGGGGGCAAGCGTTGTCCGGATTTATTGGGCGTAAAGGGCTCGTAGGCTGTTCAGTAAGTCAGGTGTGAAAACTTGAGGCTCAACCTCGAGACGCCACTTGATACTGCTGTGACTTGAGTTCGGTAGAGGAGTGTGGAATTCCTAGTGTAGCGGTGAAATGCGCAGATATTAGGAGGAACACCAACGGCGAAGGCAGCACTCTGGGCCGATACTGACGCTGAGGAGCGAAAGCGTGGGGAGCGAACAGGATTAGATACCCTGGTAGTCCACGCCGTAAACGTTGGGCACTAGATGTGGGATCCAATCAACGGATTCCGTGTCGCAGCTAACGCATTAAGTGCCCCGCCTGGGGAGTACGGCCGCAAGGCTAAAACTCAAAGGAATTGACGGGGGCCCGCACAAGCGGCGGAGCATGTTGCTTAATTCGAGGCAACGCGAAGAACCTTACCTGGGCTTGACATGTAGGGAAAAGCCATAGAGATATGGTGTCCTTAGGGGCCTTACACAGGTGGTGCATGGCTGTCGTCAGCTCGTGTCGTGAGATGTTGGGTTAAGTCCCGCAACGAGCGCAACCCTTGTCCTATGTTGCCAGCGGGTAATGCCGGGGACTCGTAGGAGACTGCCGGGGTCAACTCGGAGGAAGGTGGGGACGACGTCAAGTCATCATGCCCCTTATGTCCAGGGCTGCAAACATGCTACAATGGCCGGTACAGAGGGCTGCTACACCGCGAGGTTGAGCGAATCCCACAAAGCCGGTCTCAGTTCGGATTGGAGTCTGCAACTCGACTCCATGAAGGCGGAGTCGCTAGTAATCCCGGATCAGCAACGCCGGGGTGAATACGTTCCCGGGCCTTGTACACACCGCCCGTCACACCACGAAAGTTGGCAACACCCGAAGTCAGTGGCCCAACTCTTTGAGAGGGAGCTGCCGAAGGTGGGGTTGGCGATTGGGGTGAAGTCGTAACAAGGTAGCCGTACCGGAAGGTGCGGCTGGATCACCTCCTTTCTAAGGAGTACCGCCTCATACCAGGCTGGACGTATGTTCCAGTCGGGGGAGGCCACTCCCAGTTGATGCACTGGCGTGTCGTTCGGATCGACTGCATGGGCTCGCCCGTGTCGACGACCGGATTGACGGATTCGTCCTCTGTTCCGTCTTGAGGGAGTGCCATAGGCACCTCCTCGATGGTCGGTTGACTCCCCTCGGGGATTCCCGGCCATCCCGTGGTATCGGCCACTGCCGCCTTTGGGCGTCATGCCGACGCTGGCTGCCCGACGTCCTCGTCGACCTGGCCGGCTCCGCCTCTTGAGAACTGCACAGCGATCACGAGCATCTTCATCAATTGTCGATGTATTTTAATTTCCAAGCTACTAAGGGCCAACGGTGAATGCCTTGGCGCCTACTACCGAAGAAGGACGTGGACGGCTGCGAAAAGCCACGGTGAGCTGCCTATCGAGCTCCGACCCGTGGATGTCCGAATAGGGAAACCTGGTACCCGTCATGGGGTATCACGCCGGTCTGAACACATAGGGCCGGCCGAGGGAACCGGGTGAACTGAAACATCTCAGTAACCCGAGGAATGGAAAGCAACAGCGACTCCCCGAGTAGCGGCGAGCGAAACGGGAAGAGCCTAAACCGAGTCTGTGCCAAGCCTGACGGCGTTGCAGGCTCGGGGTCGTGGGACCGAATGGGAGGGGCGTCAGATCCTCCACGGAGTTACAAATCTGCCAGTTAGCAGAAGTGTTCTGGAAAGGCACGCCACAGCGGGTAATAGCCCCGTATGCGAAAACTGTGCAGACTCCGATTCGTGCTCCCGAGTAACACCGGATCCGGGAAAGCCGGTGTGAATCTGCGAGGACCACCTCGTAAGGCTAAGTATAGGTAGGCGACCGATAGTGAACTAGTACCGTGAGGGAAAGGTGAAAAGTACCCCGGGAGGGGAGTGAAATAGTACCTGAAACCGTTGGTCTACAATCAGTCAAAGCGTCGTCTCGAGCTTGCTCGAGGCCGCGATGGCGTGCCTTTTGAAGAATGAGCCAACGAGTTACGGTGTGTGGCAAGGTTAACCCGTGAGGGGAAGCCGGAGCGAAAGCGAGTCTGAACAGGGCGTTCAGTCGCATGCTGTAGACCCGAAGCCGAGTGATCTATCCATGGGCAGTGTGAAGCGGGGGTAAGACCCCGTGGAGGCGCGAACCGACCTAGGTTGAAAACTGGGCGGATGACCTGTGGATAGGGGTGAAAGGCCAATCAAACTCGGTGATAGCTGGTTCTCCGCGAAATGCATTTAGGTGCAGCGTCGCATGTTCAGCCATGGAGGTAGAGCACTGGATGGGTTAGGGGGCCTACAAGCTTACCAACCTCAGCCAAACTCCGAATGCCATGGCTCTAGAGTGCGGCAGTGAGTCCTCGGGGGATGAGCTTCGATGGACGAAAGGGAAACAGCCCAGACCGCCGACTAAGGTCCCTAAGTTGAAACTAAGTGGAAAACGAAGTGGGATCGCACAGACAGCCAGGATGTTGGCTTAGAAGCAGCCACCATTGAAAGAGTGCGTAACAGCTCACTGGTCGAGTGATCCCGCGCGGATAATGTAACGGGGCTCAAGTTTCACACCGAAGTCGCGGATTTCTGCCTTATGGCAGGAGTGGTAGCGGAGCGTCGAGTCTGGAGTGAAGCGGCGGTGGAAACCGTCGTGGACCGGGCTCGAGTGAGAATGTTGGTATGAGTAGCGAGAGAGGGGTGAGAAACCCCTCCGCCGGAAGTCCAAGGGTTCCTGGGGAAGGCTAATCCTCCCAGGGTGAGTCGGGAGCTAAGGCGAGGCCGAGAGGCGTAGTCGATGCACAACCGGTTGATATTCCGGTACCACTGGATGCGCGCCCAACGCTGATCCGCGGTTGCTAAGGGGATGTCCCGCCTTTCGAGGCTGGAAGGAACCGACCCACCGCGGCAAGGCGAGCGAAGCGGGGACGCAGGAAGGTAGGTGATCCCAGGCGATGGTTGTCCTGGGGCAAGCGTGTAGGCCGGGGCGTAGGTAAATCCGCTCCCCATAAAGGCTGAGACGTGATGCCGAGCCGCATTAGGCGAAGTCACTGATCCTATGCTGCCGAGAAAAGCCGCTAGCGAGCGCATCGAGTGCCCGTACCCCAAACCAACTCAGGTGGACAGGTAGAGAATACCAAGGCGATTGGGAGAACTATGGTTAAGGAACTCGGCAAATTGCATCCGTAACTTCGGGAGAAGGATGACCTCATAAGGGTGAAAGACTTCGCGTCTTTAGCTCGAAGAGGTGGCACAGACCAGGGGAAAGCGACTGTTTACTAAAAACACAGCAGCGTGCTAAGTCCTAAGACGACGTATACGCTGTGACGCCTGCCCGGTGCTGGAAGGTTACGGGGAAGGGTTAGCCCTCGGGCGAAGCTCTGAACCTAAGCCCCAGTAAACGGCGGCCGTAACTATAACGGTCCTAAGGTAGCGAAATTCCTTGTCGGGTAAGTTCCGACCTGCACGAATGGCGTAACGACTTTCCCACTGTCTCAACCATAGACCCAGCGAAATTGAAGTACGAGTAAAGATGCTCGTTAGCTGCAGAAGGACGGAAAGACCCCGTGGACCTTTACTACAGCTTGGTATTGGTGTTTGTTTTGCGTTGTGTAGGATAGGTGGGAGACTTTGAAGCATTGGCGTCAGCCGGTGTGGAGTCAACCTTGAAATACCACCCTGCGTTAGACGGACATCTAACCTAGGCCCGTAATCCGGGCCGGGGACCGTGCCAGGTGGGTAGTTTGACTGGGGCGGTCGCCTCCTAAACGGTAACGGAGGCGCCCAAAGGTTCCCTCAGCCTGGTTGGCAATCAGGCGTCGAGTGCAATGGCACAAGGGAGCTTGACTGCGAGACTAACAAGTCGAGCAGGTGCGAAAGCAGGGCATAGTGATCCGGCGGTAGCGTGTGGAAGCGCCGTCGCTCAACGGATAAAAGGTACCCCGGGGATAACAGGCTCATCTTCCCCAAGAGTCCATATCGACGGGAAGGTTTGGCACCTCGATGTCGGCTCATCGCATCCTGGGGCTGAAGCAGGTCCCAAGGGTTGGGCTGTTCGCCCATTAAAGCGGTACGCGAGCTGGGTTTAGAACGTCGTGAGACAGTTCGGTCCCTATCCTCTGCAGCCGTAGGAGATTTGAGGAAAGCTGTCCCTAGTACGAGAGGACCGGGACGGACGTAGCTCTCGTGTGCCAGTTGTTCCGCCAGGAGCATGGCTGGTTGGCGACCTACGGAAGGGATAACCGCTGAAAGCATCTAAGCGGGAAGCCTTTTTCAAGATGAGATCTCCCACCGGGAAACCGGGTAAGGCCCGTGGCAGACCACCACGTTGATAGGCCGGAGGTGTAAGCACGGCAACGTGTTCAGCCGACCGGTACTAATCGGCCGAGGGCTTGGTTACACATCGGCAATTGTCCGAGGTGTTCGTGATCGCTGTGGAGTACTGGAGAGGCCCACGGGCCTTCCTTGACAACAGATCGTGTCCCCGTCGCCTCGGCGGCAGGGGGCGCAACGGCTTTCGGTGGCGAAAGCGGTGGGGTCACACCCGTTCCCATTCCGAACACGGCAGTTAAGCCCGCCAGCGCCGATGGTACTTGGGCGGAGACGCCCTGGGAGAGTAGGACGCCGCCGGATTTCTCACTTCGGACGAGGCCTTAGGGCCTCGTCCGAAGTTCGTTTTGGGCCCGCCTCGATGGAGGCCCGAGGGCCTCCGGACACCGAGGGAATCCGGTGGAGCGGGGGCTAGCGTCCCGTCATGGCTCCGCCTTCCGATGGTCGATCTCCGCGCTCCGGCGGGCGAAGCGGTGGTTCGAAGGGCGGTGGAGCCCAGCGGGGCCGGCAGGGCAGCGGGGGCCGGGCCGGACAGTCTGGAAAGGGTGGTCGTTCCGATGGTCGGGGTGGTTCGCGTGGGGGCCAGCAGGGTGGTCGTTCCGATGGTCGGGGTGGTTCGCGTGGGGGCCAGCAGGGTGGTCGTTCCGATGGTCGGGGTGGTTCGCGTGGGGGCCAGCAGGGTGGTCGTTCCGATGGTCGGGGTGGTCGTGACAGTTCGCGCGGGGGGCGCAACGGTGAACGGCCCGGTCGCGGTCGAAGGGACCAGGATGTCGGCCCGAAGGAGTGGGGAGGCGTGGCTCGTCGTAGTGCGGGCAAGTTCGATCGCGAGGAGTCCGAGGACCGTGCGGGTCGCGATGCACGGAGGGCCGAGCAGTCGACGCGTGTTCCGCCCATGGAGGCCGGTGAGGACCGCCTACGCAGCGAGGCCCAGAGGGCCGTCGAACGTGCCGGCACGACAGGACGCCGGAAACGTGCGAAGCCTCCCATCGATCGGCTCCCGCTTCCCGTGGCACCGGCCCGCCTTCCCGAGCCTGAAGCGATGTTCGTCCGGGCCCTCGGTGAACGAGCCGGTCGACGTGCCGCGTCCCGACTCGACGAGGCGGCCAGGGAGTTCGACGAGGACCACTTCGACGACGCCCGCCGCATCCTGGCCTCGCTCGACCAGCGGGCCCCAGACGTCGCCGAGGTGGTCGAACTCATGGGTCTGTCCCAGTACCGCCTGGGCCGGTATCACGCCGCGGCGAAGACGCTTGAACGGTTCCGGAGACTGACCGGCAGCACGGAGCAGCATCCGGTGCTGGCCGACTGCTATCGGGCCCAGGGTCGGTGGGTGGACGTCGATGCGCTGTGGGAGGAGTTGCGTGAGCGCTCTCCCAGTGCCGCTCTCGTGACGGAGGGCCGCCTCGTCGCTGCGGGTGCGCTCGCCGACCAGAACCGGATCGCCGAAGCCGTTCACCTCCTCGAACGGGGGTGGACGGTCCCGAAGCGGCCCCGACCGCACCACCTGCGGCGCGCCTACTCTCTTGCCGACCTCTACGAGCGCTCCGGCGCGACCCCACGTGCCCGGGAACTGTTCGGCTGGCTGCGTCGGCATTCACCCGATTTGGCCGACGTGGTCCAGCGATTCGAGTCGCTGGGCTGAGGAGGCCCGGGATCTCCGATTGAAGTGCCGGAACGGGCGCCTCGGCAGTCGCTGAGGCGTAGGAATGTGCATCGTCAACGGGACACGAGCGGCGTATGGTGAACAGAGCCGGGTGTGGCCCGGCATGATCGCCCAGACCCTTCCCAGAGCGACCCTGAGGAGTCCCCAGGTGGATACTGCATCCCTGCTCGGCGATGACGCCGGCTACCTACTAGACCACGAAGCCACGGCAATCGGTTCGTCGGCTTTGACACTGCCGGGCCCCGACTTCGTCGACGACGTGCTCGCGGCGTCGGACCGCTCGTCACAGGTGCTGCGCAGCTTCCAGTCGCTGCTGGACCACGGTCGCCTGCGGGGCACCGGGTACGTGTCGATCCTTCCCGTCGACCAGGGCATCGAGCACTCGGCTGCGGCCTCCTTCGCGCCCAACCCCGCCTACTTCGATCCCTCCAACATCGTGGAGTTGGCGATCGAGGGCGGCTGCAACGCCGTCGCCTCGACCGTTGGCGTGCTGGGTTCCGTGTCGCGCCGCTACGCCCACCGCATCCCGTTCATCGTGAAGCTCAACCACAACGAACTGTTGACCCTGCCGAACAAGTTCGACCAGGTCATGTTCGGCTCGGTGGACCAGGCCTACGACCTCGGGGCGGCCGGCGTCGGGGCCACCATTTACTTCGGATCCGAGGAGTCCACCCGGCAGATCCAGGAGGTGAGCGAGGCGTTCGCCCGTGCCCACGAACTCGGCATGTTCACCGTGCTGTGGTGCTACCTGCGCAACTCCGGGTTCAAGGTCGACGGTGTCGACCATCATGCGTCCGCCGACCTCACCGGCCAGGCCAACCACCTCGGCGTCACGATCCAGGCCGACATCATCAAGCAGAAGCTGCCCGAGACCAACGGTGGCTACAACGCCCTGCCCGGCTTCGGCAAGACCCACCAGCTGGTCTACGACGAACTCACCACGGACCACCCGATCGACCTCTGCCGATGGCAGGTGGCCAACTGCTACATGGGTCGTATCGGCCTCATCAACAGCGGCGGCGCTTCGTCCGGCGCCAGCGACATGGCCGAGGCCGTGCGAACCGCTGTCATCAACAAGCGAGCTGGTGGCCTCGGCCTCATATCGGGCCGCAAGGCCTTCCAACGCCCGATGGCCGAGGGCATCGAACTCCTCAACGCCATCCAGGACGTCTACCTCGACTCATCCGTCACGATCGCCTGAGACTGCGGCGAGGCGATAGGACACGGAGCCCACGTGCCACACGGAGACGGGTCGGCCGACACTTCGGTTGAGGAGTCCGGCGAGCCGGTGATCCTCGTCGACGAGCCCTCGCCGGGCGTCCGCCGGGTCACGATGAACCGTCCGGAGAAGCGCAACGCGCTCTTCCACCCCCTCCGGGGAGCCATCCTCGAGGCGCTGGTCGCCCATGACCGGGACGCCGATGTCCGCGTCACGATCATCCGGGGGGCAGGACCGTCGTTCTCCGCGGGCTACGACCTCGGAGGCGGCAACGTCGGCCACGAGTACCCGTACTACACACCCGGCGGCGAGGGCCAGTGGCCCCGCCATGTGACCGAGGGCTGGATGTCGATCTGGGACCTGGCCAAGCCGGTCATCGCCCAGGTGCACGGCTACTGCCTGGCGGGCGGGAGTGAGCTCGCCACAGGCTGTGACCTGGTCTACGTCGCAGAGGACGCCAGCATGGGGTATCCGGCGGTCCGGTTCGGAGTCCCGGACATGCACTTCCACGCATGGTTCCTGGGCATGCGCCGGGCCATGCAGATGATGCTGACCGGCGACTCCATCACGGGCCTCGAGGCCGTTGAACTGGGATGGGCCAATGCCGCGTTCCCGGCCGAGGACCTTGACGAAGCGGTCCTCGACGTGGCGCGACGCATCTGCGAGGTCCCGGCCGATCTGGTCCAACTCAACAAGCGGGCGGTCCACCGGCAGATGGAGCACATGGGACTCCGGACGGGGCTCCGGGCCGGCACCGAACTCTGTGCGCTCGGCGTCCACACCGAGGCCATGTCGGAGTTCCTCTCCTCGATCGAGAGCGGTGGCCTGACCGAGGCGCTCCAGCAGCGCGACGAGCCCTTTGGCGACTACCGCACGGGTCATGAGACACCGGGCGACGGAGACATCCGGGACTGACGGCGGCCCGGTTGCCGGGTGACCCATTGCACACCGTGAACCCTCCGTCGGTCCCGTTGAAGTCGGTCATGCACGATTAGGGTCACGGACCAGATGAGGAATTCGGCAACGGAGCCGGATCGGAGGTGGATCACGTGACCGAAACGGCTGCGGAGTCGCTGATCCCCGAGGTCGGGCGCTTGGTCGTCCGGTTCGCTGGCGACTCGGGCGACGGCATGCAGCTCACCGGCGACCGGTTCACCTCGGCGAGTGCCCTGTTCGGCAACGACCTCTCCACCCTCCCTGAATTCCCTGCCGAGATCCGCGCCCCGGCCGGAACGCTCGCCGGCGTCTCGGCCTTCCAGGTCCACATTTCGGACCACGCCATCTTCACGCCCGGCGACGCCCCACACGTGCTGGTCGCCATGAACCCGGCGGCGCTCAGGGCCGAACTGGACACCCTGGTCGACGGTGGCACCGTGATCGTCAACGCCGACACCTTCGTCGAGCGCAACCTGACCAAGGCCGGCTATGACCATGACCCGTTGGAGGGCGCCGACCTCGACGCCTATCGGCTGGTCCGGGCGCCGATGACCTCGCTCACCAAGGAGGCCTGCAAGGAGTTGGGCGTGAAGCCCCGGGACGCAGAACGGTCCAAGAACTTCTTCGCCCTCGGTCTGCTCTCGTGGATGTACAGCCGTCCCATCGAGCCGACCATCGAGTGGATCGAGGCCAAGTTCAAGGGCCGTGACCTGATCATCGCTGCCAACAAGGCTGCCTTCAATGCCGGCCACGCCTACGGTGAGACCGCCGAGTTGTCCGATCATCAGGTGATTGTGCGTCCCGCCGAAATGCCGGCCGGCACCTACGCCAACATCAACGGCAACACGGCGCTGGCCTGGGGCCTCGTAGCCGCCGGGCAACTCTCGGGCCTGCCCGTCTTCCTCGGCTCCTATCCGATCACACCGGCGTCAGACATCCTCCACGAACTGTCCCGGCACAAGGAGTTCGGCGTGACGACCTTCCAGGCCGAGGACGAGATCGCAGCGGTCGGCTCTGCGCTGGGTGCGGCCTACGGCGGCCATCTGGGGGTCACCACGACGAGTGGTCCCGGCATGGCGCTTAAGGCGGAGACCATCGGCCTCGCGGTCAGCCTCGAACTGCCGCTGGTCATCGTCAACATCCAGCGTGGCGGTCCGTCGACCGGTCTGCCGACCAAGACCGAAGCGGCCGACCTGATGATGGCCATGTACGGACGCCACGGTGAGTCGCCAATGCCGGTGATCGCCGCTAAGACGCCGGCCGACTGCTTCGACCAGGCCATCGAGGCCGCCCGCATCGCCACCCAATACCGGACCCCGGTGATACTTCTGTCCGATGGCTACCTGGGCAACAGTTCCGAGCCTTGGCTCCTGCCCGACGTCGACGACCTCGAGCCGTTCCCGGTCGAGTTCGCGAGCGGCTTCAACCAGGTCGACGAGGAGGGCAACGAGATCTTCTGGCCGTACCTGCGCGACGAGAAGATGGTTCGTCCCTGGGCCATCCCCGGCACGCCGGACCTGATGCATCGAATCGGCGGTCTCGAGAAGGAGGACGGTTCGGGGAACGTCTCCTACGACGGCGCCAACCACGCCCACATGATCGCCGTGCGTGCAGAGCGCATCGCCCGCATCCCGGTCCCCGACGCGGAGGTCTGTGGCGATGCCGACGCCGACGTGCTCGTCGTCGGCTGGGGCTCGACGTGGGGTGCGATCGCCGCCGCCGTCCGGAGGATCCGCAACGGTGGCCGGAAGGTCGCCCACGTGCACCTGACCCACCTCAACCCGATGCCGGCGAACCTCGGTGAGGTCCTCTCGGGATTTTCGACGGTCCTGGTCCCGGAGATGAACCTCGGGCAGCTCGTCCGGATGCTGCGCGACGAATACCTCGTCGATGCCCGGCCCGTGAACAAGGTGACCGGCCAGCCCTTCACGCCTGCCGAACTCCAGCAGGTGATCTTGAGCGAACTCGGAGACGACACCTGATGACCGACACGCTGATTCCGGAGGGAGGCTCAGGGGACGTGCCCCCCACGACCCGTGCCGACTGGCAGAGCGACCAGGAGGTCCGCTGGTGCCCGGGCTGTGGCGACTACTCGATCCTGACCGCCCTCCAACTGCTCATGCCCGATCTCGGCGTCCGCCGCGAGAAGACCGTGTTCGTGTCCGGGATCGGGTGCGCCGCCCGGTTCCCCTACTACATGGACACCTACGGGATGCATTCGATCCACGGCCGCGCACCCGCCATCGCCACGGGCCTGGCGCTGGCGCGTCCGGACCTCGACGTCTGGGTGGTCGGCGGAGACGGCGACATGCTCTCAATAGGGGGCAACCACCTGATCCATGCCCTACGGCGGAACATCGACATCAACATCCTGTTGTTCAACAACCAGATCTACGGACTTACCAAGGGCCAGTTCTCGCCGACCAGCGAGAGGGGCAAGGTCACCAAGTCGTCGCCGATCGGGTCGTGCGCAACCCCCTTCAACCCGGTGAGCGTGGCGATCGGCGCCGAGGCCAGTTTCGTGGCCCGCACCCACGACTTGGATCGGCACCACATGCAGGAGGTCTTCCGGCGCGCCTACGAGCACCCGGGCGCTTCCTTTGTCGAGGTGTACCAGAACTGCAACGTCTTCAACGACGGCGCCTTCGAGACCATCACCAAGAAGGCCGTCCGCGACGACATGCTCATCCCACTGGTTCACGGCGAGCCGATCCGATTCGGGTCGGAGGGCCAGTTCGGGGTGGCTCGCCACGACGGTGGCGTCGAGATCGTCGACGTCGCCGACGTCGGTGTCGACGCTCTGCTCGTGCACGATGAGGCCCGGCCCGACCCGTCCACGTCCTTCGCGCTGTCCCGCCTCGCAGAGAGCCCCGACCGGCCGACCCCGATGGGTGTGTACCGGGCCGTCGATCGCGGCGAGTACGGGGCGGCCATGCACGCCCAGGTCGACCAGATGGCGGGCAGCAGGGGCAAGGGTGACCTGAAGGCGCTTCTGCACTCGTTGCCCACCTGGACCGTCTGACCCCACCGACGTGGGAGCAGACTGTCGGACATGGCCTGGGCGTTAGATCTGGACGGCGTGGTGTGGCTCGGCACCGAGGGCATTCCCGGTGCTGCAGAATCCGTGGCCGCTCTTCAGGACGCCGGTGAGACGGTCCTCTTCGTCACCAACAACTCTGGCCGTCGTGTCGTGGACGTCGAGGCCAAGTTGGCCGGCCACGGCATCGAAGCCCGCGGTGGCGTCATCACCTCGGGCATGGCGGCGGCGGCGATGGTCCAGCCGGGTGAGGTGGTGCTCGGCATGTGCGGACCCGGCGCCAAGGAGGAACTCGAGGCGGCGGGGGCGATCGTCGTCCGGGACGGCCCGGTCGACACGGTCGTCGTCGGCATCCACGAGGACTTCGACTACTGGCGACTGACGGCCGGTGTCCAGGCCATCTCCGGTGGTGCACGGTTCCTGGCCACGAACGAGGACGTCACCTATCCGGCGCACGACGGCATCCGGCCGGGTGCCGGTTCGATCGTGGCGGCGCTCGTCGCTGCCACCGGGGTGATCCCGGTCGTGGCCGGCAAGCCACACCGGCCGATTTGCGAGGTGGTGCTCGATCGGGCCGCAGAGGGGGGCATCGTCGTCGGGGACCGGCCGGACACCGACGGCCAGCTCGCACGGGCCCTGGGCTGGAAGTTCGCCCTGGTCCTGAGCGGGGTGACCACCGAGGCCGACCTCCCGACCGACCCGGAGCCCGACATCGTGGCGATCGACCTGCCCTCGTTGGTGAAGGCGCACCTGGGGTGAGCGGTCGATGAGCGTCCGTCGTCGCCTCGACCAGGAGATGCTGCGCAGGGGGCTTGCCGAGAGCCGAACCCGGGCGCAGGACCTGATCGATGCCGGACGCGTCACCGTCGACGGGGCACCCGCCGACAAGGCGGCACGCCGGGTGGGCGCCGGACAGGCCGTCGTCGTCGCCGGTCCGCCGCCGAGGTTCGTGGGGCGCGGCGGCGAGAAGCTCGATGCGGCGCTGTCGAGGTTTCCGATCGAGGTGGCCGGTCGCCGGGTGGTGGACGTCGGTTCGAGCACCGGCGGCTTCACCGACTGCCTGCTGCAGTGGGGTGCCGGGTCCGTCGTGGCGATCGATGTGGGTCGGGGGCAACTCCACCAACGGCTGCGTGACGATGGCCGGGTCACCGTCCGTGAGCGGACCGACATCCGGGACGTGGAGCCCGCCGGTGTCGGTGCCCCATTCGACCTCCTCGTCGCCGACCTGTCCTTCATCTCGTTGGCCACGGTGATGCCGAGCCTGGTCTCCCTGGTCGGGGAGGGGTTGCCGATGGTGCTCCTGGTCAAGCCCCAGTTCGAGGCGGGACGGGAGGAGGCAGACCGCGGCCGGGGGGTCATCCGGGACCCGGAGGTCTGGCATCGCGTACTCGAGAGGACGCACCGGTCGGTTTGCGACGCTGGAGCCGCCATCATGGACGGCATGGTGTCGCCGATCACGGGTGCAGAGGGGAACGTCGAGTTCCTCGTCCACGCGACCGTCGGGGTCGTGGAGGGTCCGTTCGACATCACCCGACTGGTGGCGTCAGTCGTCGGCGACGACTCGGAGCCCGGCTGATGGCGACGCTCGGCCTCGTGGTCCATGAGGGACGTGAGGCAGCCGTGGTGCAGGCCGACGACCTCGGGGAAAGGCTCTCCGCGGAGGGACACGAGGTCCGGCGCCTGACCGAACCCGGCGGAGCCGACGGCCTCGACCTGGTCGTGAGCCTCGGTGGCGACGGCTCGATCCTGCGTGCCGTGAACCTCCTCGACGGTCGACCGGTGCCGGTGCTGGGCGTCAACTTCGGCCAGCTCGGCTATCTCACCGCCTGTGAGCCCGACGACGTCGATGTTGCCGTCAGCCGCGTGCTGTCGGGCGAACACGACATCGAGGAAAGGATGATGCTCGCCGTCGAGGTCCGCCGGGCCGATGGCACGGTCGTCGGCAGCGACCACGGGCTGAACGAGTTGGTGGTCGAACGGACCGGGCACACCATCCGGCTGGGCCTGTCGTTCGACGGCTCCTTCTTCACCTCGTATGCCGCAGACGGACTCATCGTGGCGACGCCCACCGGTTCGACGGCCTACGCCTTCTCCGCACGTGGGCCGATCGTGGACGCCCTGCACCGGTCGCTCCAAATCACGCCGGTTTCCGCCCACATGCTGTTCGACCGCACGCTCGTGGTCGGCCCGGAGACCGAGATCACCCTCGGGGTTCTCGGCGACCGTCCGGCGACGTGCACGGTCGACGGCCGGGAGGTCGCTCCGCTCGATCCCGGAGACCTCGTGGTGTGCACTGCCAGCGAGAGGACGGCGAGGCTCGTGACCTTCGCCGGCCGCGGCTTCGAGCGGGTACTCAAGGCCAAGTTCGGCCTCGAGGACCGCTAGCGGCGGAACCCTTTCCGGTCGGGTATCAGGCGGGGATGACCACGGCCATGCCCGGGTTCCGCGCGCACCGCAAGTTCTACCGGTAGGTTGGCGTTCCGTGACCAAACACATCTTCGTCACGGGCGGCGTTGCCAGTTCGCTCGGAAAGGGCCTCACTGCCGCCTCCCTGGGCCGCCTCCTCAAGCAGCGGGGACTCCGGGTCCTGATCCAGAAGTTGGACCCGTACATCAACGTCGATCCGGGAACCATGAACCCGTTCGAGCACGGCGAGGTCTTCGTCACCGACGACGGTGGCGAGACCGACCTCGACCTCGGCCACTACGAGCGGTTCATCGACGAGAACCTCACCCGCGACTCGAACGCCACCACCGGATCGATCTACTCCTACGTCCTGGCCGCCGAGCGGCACGGCGACTACCTGGGCAAGACCGTGCAGGTGATTCCGCACATCACCGACGAGATCAAGCGTCGCATCCACCTGCTGGCCGATGATGACGTCGACGTGCTCATCACCGAGGTCGGCGGCACCGTTGGCGACATCGAGATCCTCCCGTTCCTCGAGGCCATCCGACAGTTCCGTCTCGACGTGGGCCTGCACAACGTCTGTTACGTCCATGTCACCCTGGTGCCGTACATCGCTCCATCGGGTGAGCACAAGACCAAGCCCACCCAGCACTCGGTCATTGAGCTCCGCGGCCGGGGCATCCAGCCGGACGCCATCGTCTGCCGCAGCGACGAGCCGGTGGGCGAGGCCCTCTGCCGCAAGATCTCGAACCTGTCGAGCGTGCCGTTGGCGGCGGTCGTCAGCGCACCCGACGCCGACAGCCTCTACGAGATCCCCCTCATCCTTCACGACGAGGGCCTCGACGACACGGTCTGCGACCTGCTTCGCATCGATGCCGGGGAACCCGACCTCGATGAGTGGAAGGCGCTCAACCGCCGGGTCGAGGCCGCCACGGTCCCGGTTCGTGTCGGCCTCATCGGCAAGTACGTCAGCCTCGTCGATGCCTACCTGTCGGTGGTCGAATCGCTCAACCATGCCGGTATCCACCACGGCGTCGACGTCCAGATCGAGTGGATCCAGGCGGAGGACGTCGAGGGCCTGCTGGTCGCCGACCGGCTGCGCGACCTCGACGGCATCGTCATCCCGGGCGGTTTCGGATCGCGTGGCATCGAGGGGAAGATCGCCGCAGCCGGCTATGCGCGTGAGCAGGAGATTCCCTGCCTGGGCCTCTGCCTGGGCCTCCAGTGCATGGCCGTCGACTTCGGCCGCAACGTTCTCGATCTCGAGCGGGCGCACTCTTCCGAATTCGATCCGACCTCGCCGCACCCGGTGATCGACCTCATGGAGTCGCAGCGCGACGTCGACGACAAGGGCGGCACCATGCGGCTCGGCGCCTACGTGGCCCAGTTGCGGCCCGACTCGAGGGTGCGCGAAATCTACGGCGAGGACGTCGTCTCCGAGCGGCATCGCCACCGCTACGAGTTCAACCCCCGCTACCGCCAGCGCTTCGAGGCTGCCGGCCTCCATTGTTCCGGCGAGTCTCCCGACGGCCGCCTGGTCGAATTCATCGAACTCGAGGACCATCCGTTCTGGATCGCCACGCAGGCCCATCCCGAGTTCAAGAGCCGCCCAGACCGCCCGGCGCCCCTGTTCCGGGCCTTCGTCGAGGCAGCGCTCCGTCGAGCCGAGGGCAGAAACCCGCAACTGCTCCAGGTCGACTCCGCCGCCGAGGGATGACGTCGGCCGTGTCGGGCGGCTTCCGCAAGACGTCGGAGCGCCTGGTCCACGAGGGCTACATCGTCAGCCTCTTCGAGGCGGAATTCGAGGGACCGGGCGGCGAGCACATCTCGCGCGACGTGATTCGCCATCCCGGCGCCGTGGCGGTGGTCGCCGTCGATGGCGACGAGGTGGTACTGGTTCGACAGTTTCGGGCCGCCCTCGAGGCGGAAATGCTCGAAATCCCTGCCGGGAAGCTCGACGTCCCGGGCGAGCCGTTGGAGGCCGCCGCCCGAAGGGAGCTGGTCGAGGAGGCCGGCCTTGATGCGCCGCAACTCGAACTCCTGGTGAGGTTCCACAACTCGGGTGGCTTCTGCGACGAGGAGACCAGCGTGTTCCTCGCCACCGAACTCGTCGAGGCCACGCCGGAGGCGGTCAGCATCGAGGAGCAGTACCTCACGGTCGAACGGGTCCGGCTCGACGACGTCCACGACCTGATCGCCGATGGCACCATCACCGATGCCAAGACGGTCATCGGCCTGCTGACGGCCCTGCGCCGCCTCCGGCGGTGAGGGTGCGGCCGGCCCACCTGGCACGGCGCTTCGTCGGGTCGCTACGGCGGGGCGATGTGGCGCCCACCGATGCCGACTGGGTGCACCTCTGCCTTCTCGAGGGCGAGGCGGAACTCTGGGAGCGGATGTCGGACGCCGACCGGCGCCACGCGCTCGGCGTCGCCCGGAAGGTCGACGGGCAGTTGGGTGGCGCACCGCGCCCGGTTCTGGCCGCGGCCCTCCTTCACGATGTGGGGAAGGTCACCAGCGGTCTCGGGACGTGGGCCCGCGTGGCGGCCACCCTGGTCGGCGCCGTCACGTCGGCGTCACGACACGAACGCTGGGCGGCCCGACGCGGGGCACGTGGTCGGCTGGGCCGCTACCTCCGACACCCCGCCGAGGGGGCGGCGCTGCTGTCGGACTCGGGAAGCGATCCGCTCACGGTCGCCTGGGCCGCCGAGCACCACCGCCCGAGTTTGAGGTGGACGGTGGAGGCGTCGGTCGCCGAGGCCCTCTGGAGCGCCGACGACGACTGACGGTCCGGCGCTACCGGCCGAGCAGGCCGATGTTGTGCCGGGCGCGCTCGAGGGTGGCCGAGGCCACCTCGGCTGCCTTGTTCGCACCGACGGCCAGCAGCCGGGAGGTCTCGGCGGGATCGTCGGCCAGGTCGTGGTAGCGGGCCTGGATCGGGCGGAGCATCTCGATGACCGCCTCGGCGGTGGCGGCCTTGAGGTCTCCGTAGCGCTCGATGCCCTCGGCGGCCTCGACCGGCCCACGACCGGTGGCGGCCCCGAGGATCGAGAGCAGATTCGACACGCCGGGCTTTGCCTCGACGTCGTAGCGGACCTCGCCGTCGCTGTCGGTGACGGCGCGCTTGACTTTCTTCTCGACGGCGGCGGGTTCGTCCAGCAGCGAGATCGAGCCCTGGGGGCTGTCCTCGGACTTGGACATCTTGTTGTTGGGCTGCTGGAGGTCCATGACCCGTGCGCCGGCCGGCGGCACGACCGCCTCGGGTACCACGAACGTGTCGCCGTAGCGCGAGTTGAAGCGCTCGGCGATGTCGCGGGTGAGTTCGATGTGCTGGCGTTGGTCCTCGCCGACCGGGACCTCGTCGGTGTCGTAGAGGAGGATGTCGGCGGCCTGGAGTGCGGGGTAGGTGAAGAGGCCGCCCGACACGAACCCGGCCTGGTCGGACTTGTCCTTGAACTGGGTCATGCGGCGCAGTTCGCCGAAGGCGGCCGTGCACTCCATGAGCCAGGCGCACTCGGAGTGCTCGTGGACGTGGCTCTGCACGAACAGGGTGCAGCGGTCGGGGTCGAGCCCGACCGCGACGAGCATCTGCGTCAGCGACAGCGTCGAGGCTCTCAGTTCCGCCGGATCCTGCGGAGCGGTGAGGGCGTGGAGGTCGACGACGCAGTAGACGGTCTCGGCCCGGTCCTGGAGGTCCACCCAGTTGCGGAGTGCTCCGAGGAGGTTCCCGAGGTGGACCGAACCGGACGGCTTGATGCCGGAGAAGACTCGTGACATGGCGGGCAGGGTAGCGGGAGGCCTGTGGTCGGGTGGGGAGGAGGGGCATTCCGCTCCCCGCCGGGACCCGTGCCATACACCGCAGGTCGCCAACGACTCCCTAGGGTTTGGAGCCGTGAGCATCACAGTCACCACCCCCGTCTATGAGGGCCCCTTCGACCTGCTGCTGCACCTGATCCTGAAGGAGGAGTTGGAGCTCTACGAGGTCCAACTGTCGACGATCGTCGACGAGTTCATCGCCGAGTTGGGTCGCCTCGGGGAACTCGACCTCGAGGTGGCCACCGAGTTCCTCCTCATCGCGTCGATCCTCGTCGAGCTCAAGACCCGACGGCTGCTTCCCGGCAACAACGACCTCGACCTCGACGAGGAGTTCGCCGCATGGGAGGAACGCGACCTCCTGCTGGCCCGATTGCTGGAGTGCAAGACCTTCAAGGACGCTGCAATCGTCCTCCGCCGGTTGTCCGCAGAGGCGTGTCTCTCGAGGCCGCGCCGGGCGGGACCCGATGTCCACCTCCTCGACCTGACGCCCGACCTGCTCGACGGTGTGATGCCCGACGACCTGCACCGGGCCTATCTGCGGGCGTTCGAGCCGAGGCCCGTCGAGCATGTCGACACGTTCCACATCGCACCGATTCGGGTCAGCGTCGCGGACGCCGTCAACGAACTGGTTGCGACGTTGCCGACCTCGGGACCGACGACCTTCCGGCGCATGACCCGAGACCTCGACGAGCGCCTGGAGGTCGTGGTCCGCTTCCTCGCCGTGCTCGAGCTCTACAAGCAGGGCGTGATCGACATCGACCAGGTGGGTGCCTTCGGGGACATCCACGTGCAGTGGCGGGCAGGAGCCGATCCCACCGGCGTCGACCTCGTCGACGCCTACGAGGGCTGACTGGTGGAAGTCCTGCCGGGTGGCGGAGAAGGGGTCGCCGAGAACGCCGCCGCAGGGGTCCGACGGGCCGTCGAGGCCATGCTCATGGTCGCCCTCGACCCGGTGCCCCCCAACCTCCTTGCCCAACTCCTCGAGGTCGCGACCGACGAGGTGGAGCGCATCTGCAGCGAGCTGGCTGCGGCCTATGAGGAGGAGGGTCGCGGGTTCGCCCTCGTCCGGGTGGCCGGCGGCTTCCGCTACCAGAGCCATCCCGACCAGGCGGCATGGGTTGAGCGGTTCGTGCTCGAGGGACAGAGTTCGCGGCTCACCAGCGCAGCCCTCGAGACGTTGGCGATCGTCGCCTACAAGCAACCCGTGTCGAGGGCCCAGGTCTCGGCGATCCGCGGCGTCGACGTCGACGGTGTGATGCGCACGCTCCAGCACCGTGGCTACATCGTCGAACTGTCGCGCGACCCCGGCCCCGGCAATGCGGTGCTGTTTGGCACCACACCGTTCTTCCTCGAACACCTGGGCCTCGACTCGGTGCACGACCTGCCGCCGCTGGGCGAGTTCGTACCTGGTGCCGAGGTCGTCGAGGCCCTCGAGCGGGGCCTCCGTGTGGGTTCCGACCTTGTCGAGGACGGCGAACCCATCGACGAGCCCGTCGATGCCGAGGAGCCGTCCGTCGCCGAAGTGTTCGGTTCCGGCGGCCCCGTCGAGGCCTGACCGCCCAGCCGGGGAGCGGGACATGACGGACGCCGCCGGAGAGGGCATGCGCCTCCAGAAGGTGTTGGCCCGGGCCGGCTTCGGGAGTCGGCGCACCTGCGATGACCTCATCGCTGCCGGCCGGGTCCGGGTGGACGGCGCGGTCGCCGTGCTGGGCCGTCGGGTCGATGCGGAGACGGCCCTGATCCTCGTCGACGGAGCACCGGTCGGGGTTCGTCCCGGGCTCGTCTACTACCTGCTCAACAAGCCGGTCGGGGTCGTGACGACCGCCGACGATCCCCAGGGCCGCCCGGTGGTGGTGGGCCTGGTCCCCGACGAGCCCCGGGTCTTCCCGGTCGGGCGCCTCGACCTCGACACGGAGGGGCTCCTGCTCTTGACCAATGACGGGGAGATCGCCAACCGCATCACCCACCCCTCGTACGGGGTCGAGAAGGAGTACGTGGTGCACGTGGAGGGGTCACCGACGCGATCCGTCCTGCGGCAGTTGCGCGAGGGCGTCGAGCTCGACGACGGGGTGACCGCACCGGCACGGGTGACCCCCGTCGAGCCGAACGTCCTCCGTCTGGTCATCCACGAGGGCCGCAACCGCCAAGTTCGGCGCATGTGCGACGCCGTCGGGCACCCCGTCATCCGACTCGTCCGAACCCGGATCGGGCCCCTGGCCGACCGTTCGATCCGACCTGGCACCTGGCGGCACCTCGAGACCGACGAGTTGCGGGCACTCGAGCGGGCGGTCGCCGACGGCGCCTGAGCCGCTGCCCGGAAACCGTCGGGCCGCCGAGGGGGGCGGCCGGTAGCATCGGCGCCATGGCACGCCTCCCGGGTCCCGTCGGGGACCATTCGCGTCCGTGGCGGGTCGTCCGATGAGTCGGCGGGCCACCGTCGTGGGAGTCGGGCTGATCGGCGGTTCGATCGGCTTGGCCCTCCGGGAACTGGGCTGGCACGTCAGCGGCGTCGATCCCGACGGGGAGCGCTGCTCGCGCGGACTCGAACTCGGGGCCCTCGACACCGCCGGTTGGGATCCGGCCGCCGAGGTCACCTTCGTGGCGACGCCCGTCGGGCTGGTCGCCGGGCTGGTCGCCGAGGCGCTGGACGCCTCGCCGAGCGGGCTCGTGACCGACGTGGGCAGCGTCAAGGCGTCGATCGTCGAGGCCGTCGACGATCCCCGGTTCGTCGGTGGCCATCCGATGGCCGGTTCGGAACTGGACGGCGTCGAGGGGGCCGATGCGTCGATGTTCCGCGGGGCCAACTGGGTGCTCACCCCGGGTGGGGCGACCGCCGACTCCGCTTTCGCCCGTGTGCGTTCGATCGTGCGGTCACTCGGCGCCGAGGTTGTGACCCTCTCGCCGGACCGTCACGACGCCCTCGTGGCGCTCGTCTCCCACGTCCCGCACCTGACCGCTGCGTCGCTGGTCGGGCTCGCCGCACGGAGGTCCGAGGAGCACTCGGCGATCCTGCGACTAGCGGCGGGCGGCTTCCGGGACATGACCCGGGTCGCGGCAGGACAACCGGGGATCTGGCCCGACATCTGTGCCGAGAACCGGGCAGCCATCACCGAGGCCCTCGACGACCTGATCGGGGCGCTGGGAGAGGTGCGACGAGAGGTCGCGGAGGCCGATGGGGATCGGTTGCTCCACCGCCTCGAGTCCGCACGGACGGCGCGGGTGAGCCTTCCCACGGGTGCGCCGCCGCCGTCCGAACTGCTCGAGGTCCGGGTCCCGGTGCTCGACCGCAAGGGGGAGATTGCTTCGATCGCCGCCCTCGCCACCGATCTCGACGTCAACATCTACGACCTCGAGATCGCACACTCTGCCGAGGGCGACCGGGGCGTGGTCGTCCTGATCGTGGATGCCCCAATGGCCGACCGGCTCACAGAGGGCCTCGAGGGACTGGACTACCGGCCCACCTCGCGCCCGCTGACGCAGGGCTGAGCCGTGTCGGTCTTCGAGGTAGGGCCGTGCGGGCCGCTCCGGGGGCGCCTGAGCGTTCCGGGCGACAAGTCGATTTCCCACCGGGTGCTCCTGCTGGCGGCCCTTGCGGATGGCACGTGCACGATTCGCGGTCTGAGCGACGGCCTGGACGTCCGCTGCACGCTGTCGATCATCAGGCAAGTCGGTGCGGATGTGGACGAGGGCCCCGACGGGACCCTGCGGATCCGGGGCGGCCGGTTGCATGGGCCCGACGACGTGCTCGACGTCGGCAACTCGGGCACCGGAATCCGCCTCCTGGCGGGGATGCTCGCCGGTCTGCCGTTCCGGTCGGTGCTCGACGGCGACGCCTCCATCCGTCGACGCCCTATGGATCGCGTGCTGGCACCGTTGGCGCAGATGGGGGCTCGTGTGTCGGGCTCCGATGGGTCGACGTTGGCGCCGTTGGCGATCGACGGTGGCGGCCTGACGGGCATCGAGTACGAGTCGCCGGTGGCGAGCGCACAGGTCAAGGGCTGCGTCCTGTTCGCCGGACTGTCAGCCGACGGGCCCACGACGGTGGTCGAAGCGCTGCGGACCCGGGCCCACACCGAGGAACTGTTCGCTGCCACGGGAATCGACGTCGTCGAGGAGCCCGGTCGGATCACGGTCTCGCCGGGGCGACCCGTCCCATTCGACCACGAGGTCGAGGGCGACCCTTCGCAGGCCGCCTTCTGGGCTGTGGCGGCGTCGATCGTCCCGGGTTCGGAGGTCGTGGTCCAGGACGTGTACCGGGGGCCGGCGCGTGGTGGCTTCGTGGATGTGCTGCGACGGATGGGCGCCGACCTCTACCACGATCCGGAAGGCGGCGACCTGACGGTGCGTGCCGCCGCCCTGCATGGCACCGTCGTGGGCGCCGAGGAGGTGCCCGGCCTGGTGGACGAGATCCCGGTCCTTGCCGTCGCTGCGGCCTGTGCCGAGGGGGAGACCCGCTTCGAGGGTGTGGCGGAGCTCCGGGTCAAGGAGAGCGACCGGATCGCAACGGTCGAGGGCCTCCTCGAGGCGCTGGGAGGCTCGGTGCGGACCGAGGGCGACGTCCTGGTGGTCGAGGGCGGGCGCCTGCGCGGCGCCTCCGTCCGTTCGCACCACGACCATCGGATCGCCATGGCGGGGGCGGTGGCCGCCCTGGTGGCCGACGGTCCGACCACCGTCGACGGCTGGGATGCGGTGGCCACGAGCTATCCGGGCTTCGCAGATGACCTGGCCGCACTACGTGGTGGGGGAGACTGAGCGCATGTCCGGTCTCGAGGTGATCGCGATCGATGGTCCGGCCGGTTCGGGCAAGACGACGATCGCAAGGGCGCTTGCCGACCGGCTCGAGTTGGCGTACCTGGACACCGGTGCCATGTATCGCGCCGTCGCGTTCGCCGCCCTGCGGGCCGGGACCGATCTCGGGGACGAGGTGGCGGTCGCCCGGACCGCACGGGACATGGGCCTGCACCTCGACCGGACCTCCTGTGTCGTCGACGGGGTGGACGCCACCCTGGCCATCAGGGGTCCCGAGGTCACCTCGGCGGTCAGCGTGGTGGCGGCGATGGTCGATGTGCGTGTCGAACTGGTCGAACGCCAGCGGAACTGGGTTGGGGAGCGGGGCGGTGGGGTCGTCGAGGGCCGGGACATCGGCTCGGTCGTGTTTCCCGAGGCCCGCCTCAAGGTGTACCTGACGGCGTCTCCGGAGGTGCGGGCGCGTCGTCGAGCCGGCGAGACGGGCGACGTCGACGTCGCGGCGGTCGCCGCCGACATCCGACGCCGCGACGCCGCCGACAGCGGCCGTGAGGCCAGCCCCCTCGTCGAGGCGGACGGATCGGTCACCCTCGACACGTCGGAACTGACCGTCGACGAGGTGGTGGAAGCGATCGTGGCGCTGCTTCGATGAACGATTCAGGCCTCGGGCAGGAGATGGGGCTGGTCGACCGGGTCGTCTACCGCTTCTGCTGGTCGATGCTCTGGTTGGCCCTCAAGGCGTGGTTCCGCTTCCGGGTGGTCGGCAAGGAACACCTTCCGAAGGTCGAGCCGTACATCCTCGCTCCGGTCCACCGGTCGTACCTCGACACGCCCGTGGGCGGCATGGCCACTTCCCGAAGGCTGCGGTTCCTCGGCAAGGAGTCGCTCTGGAACTCGAGGTTTGCCGGCCGCTTCCTCACCATCGTCGGTGGGTTCCCGGTGGAGCGGGGCACAGCCGACCGGGCGGCGCTGCGGGCGTGTCAGGAGGTGCTCGAGCGTGGCGAGCCGATGGTGATGTTCCCGGAGGGAACCCGGCGGCACGGTCCGGTGGTGCTGGCCGAGGAGATGCACGCCGGGCCTGCGTTCGTCGCCGTTCGGGCGGGCGTGCCGATCGTGCCGATGGGCATCGCCGGCACCGACCACGCCATGCCGGGTGGCTCGGCGCTCATCCGGCCCACCAAGGTGTTCCTGGTGGTCGGGGAGCCGATCCGGCCGCCGGTGCTGGATGGGCGGGTACCGCGTCGGGTGGTCGAGGAACTCACCGAGGAGTTGCGGCGGCAGATGCAGGTGGTGTTCGACGAGGCGCAGCGGTTGGCGGGGCGACCGGCGTTATCGCGTCCTGCTCTCCCAGAACCGCTCGACGGGGACTGAGGGTTCAGACCCGGTCGAGGGCGGCCAGTGCCCCGGAGGCCCCGACAGAGCGGTCGTCGAAGTGGCTCTCGGGTGGCGGGGCGCCGAAGCCGAGGGCGACGAAGCTGCGGACGGTGGCGAGAAGGTCGCGGAGGTTGCGTGGCGGCGGGAAGTATTCATTTTCTCCGGTGTGCTGCACCACCTCGATGCCGTCGGCGGGGGTGAGCCTGGCAAGCACCGCGTCGACGACTTCTTCCGGGGCCGAGGCTCCGGCGGTGACGCCGACCGTGCCGGAGAGGTCGTCGGGGAGTTCGTCGGAGCGGTTGATCCAGACGACCCGTTGGCAGCCTGCCTCCTCGGCGAGCTTGACGAGTGCCTTGGTGTTCGAGCTATTTGTCGAGCCGATCACGACGACGGCGTCGCAGCGGTCGACCAGGTCGAGGAGCGCCCCTTGGCGGTTGGTGGTGGCGAAGCACAGGTCGCTGCGCCCCGGCGACCATAGGGAGGGCCACCGTTCGCCGGCGGCATCGAGGACGCCGGACCAGTCGCGGTGGCTGAGCGTGGTCTGGGCGAGGACCGCCACGTCGTCGCCGAGGTCGGGGAGTGCGTCGACGTCGTCCGGGTGTTCGACGCGGTGCATGATCTCGGGCGCTACGGCGATCGTTCCGACTGCCTCTTCGTGGCCCTCGTGGCCGACGTAGACGACCTGGAAGCCCTTGCGCTCCCGGGTCTTGACCTCGTGGTGGACCTTGGTGACGAGCGGGCAGACGGCGTCGACCGTGTAGCCACCGATCCCGTGTGCCCGTCGGACGATGTCGGGGGCCGAACCGTGGGCGGAGAGCATGACCGGGGCGCCCTCGGGGACTTCTTCGATGTCCTCGACGAACACCACCCCCAGGGCCTCGAAGCGTTCGACCACGAGCTTGTTGTGGACGATCTCGTGGTAGCAGTAGACCGGCTCGTCGAAGGTCCGAACCAGCCAGGCGAGCGCCTTGATGGCCATCTCGACGCCGGCACAGAAGCCCCGTGGCTCGGCGAGCAGCACGCGATCGACGTCCATGCGGCGACCCTACCGGCTTGCATCGGGTGGGGCGGTTGGGCCAGCGCAGCGTTGGTTCCCGGCTCTCCTGGGACCGTCGTCGCTGGGCCCGTCGGTAGTCTTGGCGCCATGTCCGCCCCCGTGGTGGTCGCCGTCGCCCCCGATTCGCCGGCACAGCGGGCCGGGGTCGCGCCGGGTGACTGCATTCTCGCCATCAACGAGCAGGTTCCCCGCGACGTCATCCAGTATCAGTTACTGGTTGACGAGCCGTCGTTGCTGCTCGAGATTGACCGTGGTGGACTGCGTCATGAGATCGAGGTCGACAAGGCCGACGGTGCGCCGCTGGGCGTCGAGGTCGACAGCCCGTTGTTCGACCGGGTCCAGACCTGCGATAACCACTGCGAGTTCTGTTTCATCTACCAGTTGCCGCCGGGGATGCGCCGCAGCCTCTACCTCAAGGACGACGACTACCGCCTGTCGTTCCTCTACGGCAACTTCACGACGCTGACGCGCTTCACTGAGGCCGACCTCGAGCGGGTCGTCACCGAGCGACTCGGTCCGCTCTACGTGAGCATCCACGCCACCGATCCGGGCAAGCGCACCGAGATGTTGCGCAACCGTCGGGGCGGCACGAGCCTGCGGTGGCTGCGGGTGCTCCTCGACCACGGCATCGAGGTCCACGGTCAGGTGGTGGTGTGCCCCGGCGTGAACGACGGCCTCTGGTTCGAGGACACGCTCGCTGGCGTCGCCGAGCGGTTCGCCGACCTTGCCAGTCTCTGCGTGGTACCACTCGGCGTGAGCCGGTACACGACCGAGGAGCGGATGCGACCCCACACGGTCGACGAGGCGGCGTTCGTGGTCGACACGGTGGAGGCCTGGCAGGAGGTGTTCGCTGCGGCGGTCGGTCGGCGCCTCGTCTTCGCAGCCGACGAGTACTACCTGCTGGCCGGTCGGGAGTTCCCGCCTGCCGAGGCGTATGAGGGCTTCCCGATGCACGAGGACGGGATCGGCATGGCCCGTTCGTTCGAAGAGGGATTCCTGGGCGGCGGGTCGGATGGTTTCACGGGTCGGGCCTCCGGCTTCTTCCAGGCCGTCGATGGAGCTCCGGCTGCCGGGTTCCGTGCGCCCCGACTCGACGGCGGCGGTCTCGGTACGCCGGTCCGGCTCGGCGTGCGGCGAGGCGCCCCGGTGGCGGTGTTGACCGGCGAACTCGGTGCCCCGGTGCTCGGACCGCTGGTGGAGGGCCTGGGAAGGTCCGACCTGCGTGTGCTGCCGGTCGAGAACCGCTTCTTCGGGGGAAATGTGGGCGTGACGGGCCTCCTCGTCGGCGAGGACCTCATCCGGGTCCTAGCGGAGCAACCGGAGGGCCATCGATACCTGCTCCCGGACGTCTGCCTCAGTGGCGGCCGGTTCCTCGACGGCCTCGTGCCCGATGACCTGCCGCGTCCCGTGGAGGTCGTGGCGACGGACGGGGCGTCGCTCCGGGAGGCGCTGGCATGATTCCCGTGGTCGCGATCGTCGGGCGCCCGAACGTCGGCAAGTCGACGCTCCTCAACCGGATTATTGGGCGACGCGAGGCGATCGTCGAGGAGCGTCCCGGGGTGACTCGGGATCGCAAGGAGGTTGCCGCCTCCTGGCGGGGTCGCCCCTTCATGCTCGTCGACACCGGCGGATGGCTGGCCGGTGGTGACTCGCTCGACGACCAGGTCAGTCGCCAGAGTGAGAAGGCGATCGCCGACGCCGACACCGTACTGTTCGTGGTGGACGCGACGGTCGGGGTCACCGAGGACGACGATCGGGTGGCTGCGCTGTTACGCGGACGTGCCGACACGGTGATCGTGGTCGCCAACAAGGTTGACGACCGGGTGCACGAGGCGGCGAGCTGGGAGATGCTCAAGCTGGGCCTCGGCGACCCGGCGGCGGTGAGTGCTCTGCACGGCCGGGGGACCGGCGATCTGCTGGATCGCCTCGTCGGCCTGTTGCCGGCCGAGGACGTGCCCGACGATGCCGAGGCATCCATCGAAGATGACGCGCCACGGGTGCTGGGAGTGTCCATCGTCGGGCGTCCGAACGTCGGCAAGTCGACGCTGTTCAACCGCCTCATCGGCGAGGAGCGGGCTGTCGTCCACGATCGTCCCGGCACCACGCGCGACTCGGTCGACACGGTTGTCGAGACCGGGTTCGGTCCGGTCCGGTTCATCGACACGGCCGGGATGCGCCGCAAGGCCAGGATCGATGAGGACACCGAGTACTACTCACTGGTGCGTGCGCTCAAGTCGGTCGACATGTCCGATGTGGCGCTTCTGGTGATCGACGCCACGATTGGCGTCACTCACCAGGACCAGCGACTCGCTGAGCGGGTCGATGCTGCGGGCTGCCCGATCGTGGTGCTGCTCAACAAGTGGGACCTGTGTGACACCGAGCAGCGGGAGGATGTCACCGAGCAGGTGGGGCAGCGCCTGCACTTCGTGGGTGAGGCCCCGGTGTTGCGTGTCAGCGCACTAACGGGGAAGAACGTGGGGCGCCTCTGGCCGGCCCTGGCCGAGTCGATCGAGGACTACCGCACCCGGATTCCGACCCGTCGGGTCAACGACGTGGTCCGTGCCGCCCAGGTCGCGCATCCTGCACCAGCGGGGGCCCGGATCCTCTACGCCACCCAGGGTGCCACCGATCCGCCGACCTTC